>Ga0196974_1000061_pt1 | contig 53206 bp, 73 predicted proteins | sample S1_1013CmetaG_FD_155477 | JGI IMG/M metagenome (GOLD analysis project Ga0196974, IMG submission 155477) | Soil microbial communities from Anza Borrego desert, Southern California, United States - S1_10-13C | ecosystem: Environmental > Terrestrial > Soil > Desert | place: USA: California...
CGTTAAAACAATATCGGAAGAAAATGTAACCGTTGTTCCTTGAGTGTTTACAGAAACTGTTCCAGCGTTGTATTGATCTACCGTCGTCAGCCCAGAAGATACGAGTAGGAAATTCCAGTCAAACTTGGAAGGAATATCGAACATATAAACATACTGAATCGCACCACGAACTTTTCTAATAGAATTGGGTGGTATGCGTCCAATCTCTAGGACTCTTTCCTGGATCTCTGTATAAGGAATTTCACTAATATTTTTTGGCATTAATCACCTAAATACAACCATCGCCATTTGACGATATAATTTTCCGTACCAGTTTAGTTTCGAGGCATCTAATTTTTTGAGACCTTCATATAAGATTTTATCCGCTTCTTTTCTTGCTGATTTTCTCTCTTCTTTGGGAAGTTGATCGGCTTGGAAAAGATTAATATCGTGATCTTCGAATAGCTCATCCATCTCATCTTTAGGAGGCTTAGGAGAACAATCTAATTTAGCTCCCCCACATTTCCCATATTTGGGATGAGGAATATTTCTAAACAGCGATGCTATACTCATTAAACCTCTCAGAAATTTTTCTACAGTGACCTATAAACTCAGAAAAACCCATTCTCTTTTTCATGTGATTACAAACCCAGCAACATGGCTTAACATTTAAAATTGAGTATCCAAAATTCGGATCAATCCTATCCAAAGCAACGTTCTTTATTTCAGATCCACAATAGAAACAAGGTTTTTCCCAAAATCCCAGAAATTGTTCAAATGATAAGTCCATAAAAATACCTCTTTGCCGAGCTTGGGAACGAAGGCAGTTGTATTTACCCCTTGGAACATAGTTATTATAAAAATTTATTTTTAACTTTCTTTTCTGTTTTTGAATTTTATTGTGGAGTTTTGTTTTTTCAGGATTTCTCAAACGAAAAAGACGCTCTTTTTCCCTCTTACAAGGCTTGCACTCGTAACAAAAACCATCTTTAGAACCTTTGTTTTTGCCAAATTCAGAATATGATTTTTCTGATTTGCATTTATAACACCACTTTAAACCTATGCTCAAAATTTTATCCCCATAAATTTAATTCCAAATTTCATTTTAGTTCCAAAATCTTCGTCTTCTGAATTGACAACGATTCGCATTTTTAAAAGAGCCTTAACCCACCAAGGTCTCTTTTTCAATGAGCACCCAGTTTAGGAATATTGACAAGAAATTGAATCAAAGCCAAAGCTCCAAGTCCCATCCAAATAATCTTTGAGTTCCACTTGATATCATTACCTTGAGACTTGAAACTTTCCTTGTCTTCCTGAATGTGCTTATCAAAATTCTTTACTAAATGCTTTACATCGTTAGCTATTTGAGTAAGTAAATCGTGATCTTCTTGATTCATGTTAAATACCGACTAAAGTTAGTTTTGTATTAGCAAGAACATTAATTCTAGAATTTGAGATACTTAATTTTGTGTATTTTGTAATTCCTTCGGTTTCTACAAAGTTATAAAGTTCTTCTATATCTACAGGTGATAAAGCGCGGCTATAAATCCGAAGATCGTCTATTTCCCCATCATAACTAAAGGTAGAAGGATTGCTGTGGAATGAACCAATGCGTTTTGTTCCAGTGTAAGCTTCCAAAGCATCCACTGTTTGGGTGAATCCACCATAAGCACCATCCAAGTAACCTTTGGCCGAAGTTCCACTCAGAGTTACCGCTACGTGATGCCATTCACCATCATCAATAGCGTTAGTTACACCAACCCACGAACCAGCCGTTGTAAATTCCAACCCTCCAGTACCATTAATATTTATACCGGACTGAAAACCTAAAGAGGAGTTGTCGCCAAAGCCTGTAATTACAGCAAGAGAGGTTTGAGTGGTCTTAGCCCAATAAGACACAGTCATATCTCCGGAAAGCGAATCAACGCCTTCAACGCTGACAGCGTCTCCAGCCCCATCGAGCGTTAGAGAGTTAGAACCTATTTTCCCAGTTGTATAGCCCGCATTACCTTCCAATACGCCGTGATTTCCATTTCCACTTGAATCTTGCGGATTTCCTGAACCTTCATCGAATTTCCAGCGAGCAACGAGATTGGAAGTGATATCAGCAGTGAAGTCTTCATAGTCGAGGCCAGATCCAGCGTTGTAAAGTTGGGTGCGTTCAGCGCTTGTTAATACGCGTTTCCAAAATGAGACGGAGTCTATCAGACCATCAAAGTATGCGGACGGCCCAGCGCCAAATGCGCCTATGCTGTATCCGCCATTTCCATCTCTTACCCCGGTTGTGTGAGAAGCTGAGTCCGCTGTGCCATTATTGACCTGAATATTGATAGTGTTCGCTGAAGCGTCATGCCAAGCCACAACGAAATACCATGTAGCCGTGGAAGGAGTTCCTAAATTATTAGCCGTCGCTTCAACGATAGCCGTTCCATTATTGGAGACATTGAATTTGAAACGAATGACATTAGCGGCATTGTCTATGAGAACACCATATTCAAAGTTTCCACTCGTTCCATGTTTTGAAGCAATGTAAAAACTATTATTGTTTGTTGGGAGAGATTCCGCGTTAACCCAACCGGCCCATGTGAAATCAATATCTCCGGTAGATAGACTCGCGTTATCGGCAATGGTGAAGTACTCGGTATCACCAGCCTCGAAATCGCGGGCATTTCCAACCTTTCCAGTAGCACTCGCTATAGTTCCATCAGTCTCAGTTAGCGTATTAGTGCCGTGAGAATCAGTGGCATTACCGCTTGCTTCATCTAATTTCCAGTGAGATATGAGATCTGTTAGAAGAGACATCGTCTTATCTGAATTTGTTGAATGCCTGTTTCATAGCAGCGTTTACGAACGTGACACTGCCATCGGTGTTCAGTTTTCCCGCGAGACTATTCAGTTCATCCCACGCTGCCTTTGCCGCCGCGTCATTGGTGAATCCAAACTTAGGTGTTGCGTAGGCGAAATGCGTTGCATCTGAGCCGTCACCATCAATCATCAATGCCATGGTAGCGATGACTTCATTTAGGTTTTGTAGACCTTCTTCCTGCTGTTGTAGTGCTCGACGTAAAAGTCTCCCGTGAGTTGTTTGATCGTTAAAAGCTATGTGATTAACTGCCATTTAATTCTCCTTAAAGTATTCTTCTTGCGAAGAAATAGGTTCCATTGCCATTTACCGTTGTAGTGATAGTAGTATTAGCGGATGCGAATCGCATTTGGACATCTCCAGCATTTGAACTGTTTTGGATTAAGACTTGGAGCACAACCGATGCGCTAGCAACTGTTACCGCCACGGTTGATGCCGTGTTAACAATAATTTCTCCAGAAGCAACGGTTCCACGACCGGAACCACCAAGGGTAGCACCAACAGGAACATTCACTCCGAAACGACCGCCCGCTGCACCAGACTCTCCAGTGCTTGCGTAAAATTCAGCACTCCAAATTTCATTTGCTCCAATTGGAAATCTCATATTTGTAATATTAACCAAATTAGTATCTGTGGTCGTCTGAGCCGTAGTTATGTATCCAGAAGTACTAACCAAAGGAAGGTACCAACCAGTCATCGCCATTGTGAAATAATTAGAGTTATTACTTCTAACGCCAATCAAAATTTGATTACTGGAACTTTGAGTCCAGAAGTCTCCACTAGATGGCGAAGCAATCCCAGAAGTTAAAATTGAGACATTGAATGGGGCAATACCAGAACCAGTAGAAACGCTAATTGTCGTATCATCTACTGTAGTTCCAGAGGCTGGATAATAGGCTAAATAAGTAGCAGAGCCTGTGTTTACAGTTCCACTCCCGCTTCCAGCGCCAGTGTTTGCGGAAATGTAAAAACCAGTGGAATCAGTAACTATGCTTATAGTCGCATTGCTGGCTTGTAAAACTTTCTCGTTGGATAAATTGGAATCAGCCGCAAAGGCTATGTAATTTCCACCTGTTGGCGCATATACAACTCCACCAGCTGCGTTTGTAAGAGCGTTAATAAATATAGAAGTAGAATCGGTTGTAATAGTTACAGAGGAACCAGCAGCAAGAACTTTCTCTGAAGCAAGTAATGTATCAGCAGTATAGGTTATGTAAAAACCCCCTGTCGGGGCATAAACAACTCCACCAGCAGCATTCGTAAGAGCATTAATGTAAATTGCTGTAGCATCAGTCGTAATGTTGACACTTGATCCAGCTGTCAAAACCTTCTCGTTAGATAATCCAGTGTCTGAAGAAAAGACAACATAATTTCCAGCTGTAGAGGCACCAGAACCTCCTCCGGCATTTGTAGTTGCACTAATTAAAATGCTTGTACCAGCATTAGTAATCGTAATATTGTCCGAAGCTTGAATAGCAAAGAATTGAAAACCAGCACTATTCCCTAGAATTGTGGCATAGTTTCCAGTAGTGGATCTTCCAGTACCGCCGCTTCCAATTGATAAAGGGAATGTGATGGAATCTTGTTTTCCTGAAATATTAGAAGTGGTTGCAGAAATTAGGACGGCGGTCGCGCTCGTAGTTATTGTGATATTGTCAGAGGCTGTTAAAACATGCTCATTTGAGAGACCGGCGTCGGTAGCGAAAGTAACATAAGGTCCACCTGTTGGAGCATAAACCACTGAAGCTCCTGGAGGTCCAGAAGGACCTTGGGCGCCGCCAATAAGAAGTCTGACTTTTGAAGGACTTAATTTCTGGAGAGTTCCACCGGACAATTCCAACTCAAAAACAGGAATTTGAGCAAAGGAACCGTCAGTCGTTGAAATCTTGAGTGGAGGTATCCCGCTCATACATACTCATTGACCGCAATTCGGCCTTGTGCTGAGTCTGCAATAAAGTAGATAGCAAAATCTCCCTGTACTGGATTAAAACCATCTGACATCGAATAAAATAAAATATTTCCGCTCCCAGCAGTAAGTGAAGTGTCTCCAAAAACAACCGTTGAAGCTCCAATATTGGTGAAAAATATCGCTTTCGCTCCAGAAGTAATTCTTACCACAGTCGTTGGAGAGGTTGGAATGTTAATTAACCGAGTGGTTAAAACAGAAGCTAATAAATTTGTAGAACGTCTATAAACCGTCGGCATTGTTAAGCCTTTTTATCGTTTCTTCAATTGTCTTAGACTTAATTTGCTTAATTGTCTTTTCAGTAATCTCTTGGCTTAGATCTAAACCTTTTTTAAAACCTTGCTCGTAACCAGAAATAAAACCTAAATCGAAAGAGTTCTTCTCAATTTCTTTATTTTTATTCTTGGACCGAGAGAATAATCCGAAAAGTGTCATTTGGGCTCGCATTCGTAATGTTAAACGTGTAAGTTCCAGACATTGGGAAAGAAATGGTTTGATCGTTTAATTCGCCTTGTTCGTAATCCCAATTAACTCTGGTGTCTACACCATCTGTAAGATTCGCTCGAAAAATCGTCGTACTCGTATTTGCTCTCACTAAAACATTCTTTAAAATTCCTCCTGGAATATTTAAAGTTAACGTTGAGACTGATCCAGCGCTCACTGTCATTGATGTTTTATGCTCGTAAATGGTCATACGAAATAAATCCAAGCTGTTCCAGCTGTTAATGTCGGAACTTTCATTTCACTAAAAGAAACACCCCCCAAATAAATATTGTCAGTCCCACCTGCTCCTCCGGTCGGTGCTTGACTAATCGCAAGAGTTGCAACAATATTTGTAGTATCAGAACCTGAAAGCCTAATTATTGAAGTCGTTCCTGATCCCCAAAAACTAATTGCTTGAACTTTAGCATCAGAAAACCAAGGCAAAGCCGTATTTCCTGAGCTTGTATCTATGATGTAGGTGTTTCCTACCATCTTATTTGCCATGTTAATAAGCTCCTAAATTTTTTGTTCTATGGCTTCGACTTGTTTCATGCCAAAGATTATCTGTTGCGCTAAAAAAAAGATTGAGAATTGCACCTGAATCCATGCGGAAAATAGTGCGAAGATTAAGACCGCTTCCATTTTCGAGGATGACAGCAGACCCGACACACTCCAAAGTAAGTCTATCGTTTTGCTGACCTAAAGAAACTTGAGGATTCGCAGTAATATTGACTTCTTGATTACTACCGACTATGTAGAAATATCCAGCGGGAAGCGTCTCACCGGACGACTCATAACTCTTACGATCAAACCTTATCCCGCTGGTAGTTACATATTGAGTCTTGATCTGATTCTCATCTGGAGTCTCGTAATCTTCATAATCAGAACGAGTGTTTCCAGGAGTGACCTCACCCTCCCCGCCTAAAGATTTTTTAGACGGTGGAGGGGTGTCAAACTCATCGGGACCTACAAGAACACCTTCATCTAAAACTAATTGTTGTTCTTTATAGGTGAATCCTGATCTCTCAGAATCCTTCTTTCGGAAGCGGCTTATCCTAGCCACTATTAAACCTGCGAACTAAAAACAGTCCTAGTTCCGACGTAATCCCAATCTGTACCGTTACAAGCAAACGCCATAACTTCATTATTCAACATCACTGCGTTACCACCAGATGCAGAATAAATCAGAGCAGTCCCAACATTAGCTAAAACAATATTTGAAATATTGATTCCGCCAGCACTATTTTGAATCGTTACAGCTCCGCCAGTGTTACAACGTAAGAAAATAATTTTTCCACGTTCACCACCATCGAAACGAGTAATAGTTAAAGATGATGCTCCTGTAACGAAATAGGTTCCAAATGAAACGTCTGGAGTTTGATCGCCAGCGGTAAACGTGTATTCCGAAGAGGCTACGCCTGGTTTAACAAAGCTAATTCCATACGGAAATCTTGAAGGCATTTTTTCCTTTCGCCTTACCACTAAAGCAAAGTAAGGGCTTTAAATTAGAGGGGCCCTTTCGGACCCCTCAATTTGGTTAGGCTCCCGCAGAATGGAACAAATTATTTGGTTTATTCACTTCCACCGAAAACCGTGCCGTTCCTTTGAACTTCGCATCACCAGAATCAAAATCTCCGTCCATCGCAAATTTAGGTTTGCGCCGGAAGAAGGCAATGATGCCGGATTTGGAGTTCGCTGGATCTGCAATCAACGTGAAGGCATCAGTATCCGTGTAGTACGGAGAGATGATGGGCTTCAACTTACGAGATGTAATCGTATTGACTGCATTGTTGGCAGATTCAGGATCGAATTGAGAATCCAAAAGCTCACGCACTTTCCATTCCTGTTGAGGATTCACAAGAATGAATTTAGGCTTGATGATCTGGTATTTACCAGAATCGTCTTTGGTTTGCTCAAACGTCTGAATAGCGGTTTGAAGAGAGGTTGCGGACAAATCAGAAGCCGGGGCTAACAAGTTAGACCAAGTCCCGCCACGTAAAGAAACGTGGGAGGCTGAAAAAACTGCTAAACCATCTCCTGCTGTGTGGTTATTTGTATTCGCGCCGTTGTTAAAAATGTCATGAACCAATACTTCCCAAAGTTCAGCAAAGCTAGATCCAATCTCTTTGGTCTGATCAGCCATTTCGGTCGGAATGTCATCGTAGAGGTTATCTTCGATCATTTCTTCCGTAATAGTCGTACCTAGACCGTAAGTGATGTGGGTCCAGCGTTTTGTGGGACCTTGCACCATGTCATCGTACACAATGGGTTGCGATTCCGGTTTCTTAGCTGGTAAGCCAAGGCCTCCGAAGTAGGCAGATTCCTCATAAGCCCGCTTAGATTCCTTAACTGTAACCAGTTGTTTCCAGATTGATTCCGAGTTTCTGCGTCTATAGGCATCAACCATAAACGAGAAGAGTCCCGGAACGACCGATTTATTAAACTGACTTCGATTCATTTCCTATCTCCTTGTTAGATGGCTGCACTCAAGCTACCTTGGCCTAATCTGTGATGATTGATTCTGACCAGTAGTTTTGAGTAGTTGCCAAAATCGTTGCTTGTTCCGTCAGAATTCATGTAATCAACCAATCCGACAACTTTTAAAGAACCAGCTGAATCGGCAGCAATATCTGAACGGTCAAGTTCAAATGTTGAGTAGCCAGTTACAGTGCTTCCGCTTGAAGTTCTCGGTATAATCGCGGCTGTATTTCCTACAGCAGACTGCGTAAGTGCAGAACCGCCAGTGTCTTCCTGAATCATAAAAAGCTGATTCGGGTCATCAGCGATCTGAACATAAGCATCAGTTAATGCGGGTAAATATCCGCCCTGTGAAAGTGAATTCATGCCGCTTGGAAGACCGCCCTTGTTCGTATCAGTAAAACCAACAACAGGACCCAAAATGAACGCATTGTCACCGACCGTCGCCGGAACAACTTGACCATTTGAGTCAAGATCCATCGGTTGGCCAATGTAAACAGCCACAGCCGACGTTGTTAATTTGTAAAGTCCCTTACGAAAATTTCCGTAAGGAAACTGAACAGGGAGTAACCCGCCACGCGCTGCAATTGCATCGTCGTTAGCCATTCTCTACTCCTAGATTCTCACCACTTCACGGCCCTCAGCTTCATTAGTAGAAGCGTCCGGTGTGTAATAGCGAGGATCATCTTTGTGTTTTTGAAATGTGCCTTTAATTAAGTTAGTGGATTTCTCACCAGGTTCCCGACGAATCTCTTCAGCTCTTTCCCGGGAAATAAATCCCAAAATCGAGTCTCCTCGTTCAATCGAGCCGTTGGCGGTAAATAAATGTCTTGGGAGATTACCGAAATGGCGTGAACTTACGATCACCCATCCCCTGACTCCACAGGAATAATCAAGACTGCGCTTGTCTTTCATTAACCAACGAAAAACAAACTTGTCTTCAAATTGCTCAAGCTCTTTAGGAAGCGAAAGACGGTGGACATTGGTATCTTTGTCCATCACCTTTACTTGCACTTCATCAAGGGTCTTGGGTTGACCTTTCATGAGGTCCGCAATGTAAGCGTCAGCTTCGCTCATTAATATTCGCTGAATTTCTGGTTGCGCCTCAGTTGGGGTCTTAGTCTCGGATTGCTCCGGTTTTTTATTAAAAAAACTTAATGGATTCTTCTTCTCGTCACTCATCGACGGTTACTCCTTCACGAAAGTCTCGCTGTTGCAGTTGATACATCTTTCCAAACTGCGCTAGCGGTATATTGTTTGATTTTGCAGATGCGATCTGATCTTTGGTCAGCACTACAGTATTACTGTTAATATTCCTAGCAGGTGTAATCGACCCTGCTCCAATCCTCTGGCGACGCTGGACTTCAGTTTCGATTTCAGAGTTGATCGTGCTTTGGATTGAAGAGGGCTTATATCCGTACTTTTTAATCATGCGAGCCATCGCAACTTCAGGACCCACGGGATTACTAAGTAAACTTGAGTCTTCGTTTAAAATTTCGTTATAAGCTTGAGCCACTTCGCTGTCTGGATTTGTAATTTCAGGAAACGCTTCCAGAACTGCTTTTTGTGAATTTTCCAAAGTTTTTACTCGTCCCTGAGCTTCATTTAATCTGTTTTGTTGTTTAGCCTGAGCGTTAATGACTTTCTTCGTGCGGATATCCACCGCAAGTTGCCAGTTATCCATTGCAATTTCATCAAGCTGCTTATTGCTAATGGTTTCAATCTCGGAATCTTTAAACTGAGAGACGTCATTACGTCCTTTTAAAATATCTTCCGCGTTATGTTGCGGCTGAATCTCTTGTTCGCGCGGTTGAGTAAACCTAGAATTAAACTCCTCTAATTGTTTAAGAGCTTTTTCTAACTTACGATTCGTGTATTCGTTTCTTTTGTGGAGTTTGTCAAACTCATCCTTGGTAATGTATTGAGGTTGTTGCTTTTCCTCTTTTTTTTCATCAAGGTTAACCGTCACAGTTTCTTGCTCAGGTTTTTTATCTTCAACTTCTACTTCTAATTCCTGGTCCTCAGGTTTTTCCTGGTTCTTCCCCATTGAAATCTCCTATTATTATATTTTTATCTACTATTGGGAGATAAGTAGACAAAAAATTTTTAACTTTATTATAAGTCGTCATCCGCATTATCAAAATCTGGGTCAATACCGAGACTTAAATTGAGTTCGTCGATGTACCTTTCGAGTTCTGGACGACTTAGGTCGTAGCCGTCGCATAAACCTTGGATATAAAGGGCTTTTTTGCAAGAATCTTCATCCGCCCTGCGCAAGAGTTCCGCTTTCTCCTTTTCTCTTACTATCAAGCGACTTTCCAAGCGGGCCTGCAACTTGTTCCATCCCGGATTGTTCCGGAGTCTTATCAGCTCCGCTAGGGTCTCCTTGATCTGCTCCTGGGTTAACTGGTCCACCACCACCTCCTGTAACTTTTTGTGATAAAGCGATCATCATCTGAAGCATCTGCTGATGCTCCATAATGTGATTTTGGGTTACTTGCATGATTTCTTGCTGTAAATGAGGAGGAAGTTTCAATAAAGACGGACTTTTCATCAAATCCATGTGTTTCTGGATGTGTAATAGATGATTCTCTGGAAGCTGGGCTCTTACACGGGTAAAGTCACCTTGAACAATCAGAGTATTCTCATCCTCTGGAGAGTCGATATCATCCATTTCAGGTTGAGGGCCTAAAAATTCTTCGGGGTCTTTGTCCCAACTTTTGATAATGTCCGCTGTAATTTTATAAATCTTGGCTGGGTCCGTACCAACTAAAGGATTATTGATCAAGATCCCATAAAACATATTTGCTAAATCGCGTTCGGTCTGTTTAGAACCTTGAGACGGATCAGGTAATAGGAAGCAATCAAACTCCCCAGAGATTCCTTCAGCGGAGAGCTCACCAGCTTGGAAAATTTGTTCGCCTTTTTCTCCCAAAACCCGCGTTTCAAGTCCTGGAGGAATGTTGAGCTGGAGAATGTCTAAATGCTGCTTGAGGATTTTAGAAGCACCTCTACGAAGTCTTTTAGCCGGGGCTTCAAAACGAGTATCCGCTGATTGCATAATCGCATTCGTGCGCGTAGCGGTCCCAGATCCACCAACGGTTTCAGATTCTTTTCCTAAAACGTAAGAAGATGCCGCTGTGAGGCGTTCAATAAATTCAAGAACGAGACGAATCGCAAGAATTAATTGATCAATCTTTACCTTCATGTCTGGGAAGTAAACATTTCTAGAAGGGTCAGGAACCGGAGTTAATTTATTCGGAGATAATTTCATGACCGCAGCGGAAAGATTTCCCATAGGGTCATAAAATCCAGGACGTAAAATACTTAACGTATTCGCATCGGTTAATTGATTGAAAATAGCGTCAATTTCTTCAGCTAACTCTTTAACTTTTTCAAGGATTCCTTCTCCGTCATTCTCTGTTGGTCTATCTAAACGGTCATCAAATTTTTGAAAATGTAATCCCCTGCGTCCAGACTTAGTAAGGTTTTTAACCGCGATTCCACCAAGGAATAAGCTATGCTCAAGACTGACATAAATTTTTATATCTTCTGCAAAACCGTCACCATCAACATCAAAGTTTAAATATTCTTTATGGACCTTAACGGGAACGTTTCTGATTTTTATATTTTTAATTTTTTCTTGCTCTTCGTCGCTTAGATTAGTTCCAGAAGAAATTTCTACGGGAATTAAAGTTTTTAAAACTGATTGAACGTTTACAAACTTCCCCTGAGCTTCACCGTCTTCTAAATCTCGATAAAGCATTTCTTCTTCAATCACAACAGGCTCTTTATGGATGTCTCTTGAACCCTCCTGTAAAAAGACTTTCATTTTCGGGTGAACTATAGAACAAGTTTTTTCATTTAACCGTATATCCCTAGATTTAATCACCGCAGGAGTCCCATCTTGCTCCATTAACTGATTACCCATCTCATCCGTCACTGGAGTTTCGATTGTATTTCCCGTATCTATAGGATCAATCTCGTAAGTGGTCTCAGTTAGCGAATCTCCAAATCCTGCGGTTTGTTTAACGTAAATTTCAAAGAAACTTTGAAGTTCAGACCTGACCCAAATCCACCAATTCATGAATTTGTTAATTCTTTCTACTTTGGGTTTATCTTTAGATTCACCCGGAAACCATCTGATTAAATCTTGATTTACAATACTTGGCGTAAGCCGAGCGCAAATAGTATCTAAAATGGAAGTGGCGATTCTTAATGAACGGTTAGAACAGAACTTCCATGGCGTTGTTTTAGGTTCTCTGCGGGAATTGTATAAATCCGTAAGACTTTTAATAAACTCGTCATGGCCGATTTTGTCACCCTTGCTCGTAAGTCCAAAGTCTTTCTTTTCACGAGCTTGTTTAGCGGCTTCATAATCTGACCGGAGGATTCTAACTAACTCTAACTCCATTTCTGGAGTGACTGGAATTTGTAAGGGGTGTCTTGCGGTTAATTCAGGGGTTTTCGGTTCCGTCTTCAGTGCTTTGGTCGCCATGATTTCCTTCTAAGATGAATTTATTTTCTTCTAGTCTTTTAAGCTCGATTGCGTTTTCCTCTACCTTTTTGCGAAGCTCAACATCGGACATGTTGGAAAATTGATTAAATTGCATGTAGACGTCACCGTTAATACGTTTACCGTCTACTTCTTCACGGATCGAAGCCATGCAAGCAATAGCTTCTTTGAACTTAGATTTTTCTTTACAGTTATTAAAAATATCCGTGAGTTCTTCAATACGTCTTCGTTTAGAAGCAAACTCGACTTGTTTTATATCGCGTTCAAATTCGTCCCGGATTTGTTCGACTAAAGGCTGGTAGCTAGCGGAGTACCGATACGTGTGGACATTTTGCTTGGAGATATCCATATTATACTTCTCTTTAAACAAGTTCAAAATCTGGCGGTCCGTTTTCCACAGTGCAACATTAGTAACAATGAACAAAACTTGCTCCTCGTTAAACTTGGCATTTTTCAAAAACTTTTGTCTGCGGCGTAAAATGTCGGACGGGTCAGTAAGGTGAAGCGTCGACTTCTTCTTCCTTGTGGATCGAGGCGTACTTGGGCCGCATGATGCAGAGGTATCGGACGGTGTCTGCTCCATGATTGTCCTTTTCCTTTTCTACTTCTTTGGGGTTTTTGTCTTCTTTGGTTTTACCAGTCCATTCCTGATACTGGAGGTTGCGGATACTTTTAATGGTTTTGGGGGTTCTTTCCCTTGAAAAGAAGAGTTTAGGTTTATTAACCGCAGTAACTTCTTTGGACATGTCGTAATGTAAATACTCCCGAACGGTCATGTGACCCAACTCCACGTCATCACAGGGTTCGTAAAATGAGGCGCCGTTTTTATAGAGTTCCCTGATAACGGAGTCGTTAGAACCTGAACGGGCTGGCTTACGCCCAAAGTTAGGATCAATAATCCTCATCCGCATGTTGTAGCCCATCTGACGTTCGTGTTCTTTGATCCTCTTGGCGAGTTCAGGAAGTTCACAATGAACAATCATTTCAGTATCTACGTAAAGGTCGTCGTCAGGGTCAACAAACGCCCAAATAAGATGATGCGGCTGGCGGTCATGAGGATCTAAAACGCAGTAAACCGGGTACGTACCCCTACCTTGTTTTTTGTAATTAAAGTCTAGGATGTGGTGGTCGCCGAACTCTTTATAGACTAACCCTCTCATAGTGAAAAAGACACCGTGAATACGCGACTCACGGACGTCTTCTGAAAGGGTCTGTTCAAACCTTTTAATACCCTCCTCTGAAAGGATGGGGTTTCCTTGAACGTCGAACATGTTGTCCCTAGTAGATGAGGAGAACATGGCTATGTTTTTACCGTCTACCTTGTCTAACAACTCCTCCTTCATCCAGGGCTCTGTGATCGGGGTGAACGTGATCACCTCTAAGCCGTTTCTGTCTAATAACCCACGGACAATGGCTTCCCTCTTCCGCTGGTGTTGAGGTTCGTCCTCCCAAGCAAAGTCCCAGTCTGCGGACTCATACATACGGTCATCCATTTCTAAAGTGAGGACGTCCACCTGACTCCCATCTTTACAAAGGATCTTCTGAAGGTAACCTTGAGGGGTCCTCTTGATCTTGTAATACGTAGCAGGAAGAAGACTTCTTATCTTCGGCTCAATGACCCTACCGACAATCGCGAAGCTTGTAGCAGAGACTACCGCTTTAATAGGGTGTTTGAATCTTTTACTTTGAGGATACCAATCCGGGTAATCCCTCGTTAAATGCCAACATAACTCCATAGCTCCATATGTACTCTTACCTGTACGGTTACCTGCGCATAATAAAATCGTCCGAGCTTCCGACTTATGCGCCACTAACTGCATTTTGTTAGGGACGTAATACTTCATCCCCGATAGTTTCTTACGCCCCTCCAATTCCTGGATGATCATAGCCTGCTGCTTACGAAGCAGCTCTGCCCTGCTTACAACACTCGCTTTTATGACGTTTTCTTCTAACTGAATATGATTATTCATCATTGACACTCTACGGTGGACACTTGACACCTGTCCTCAATACAAATCTTTAGCACTGGTTTTTCCTTCTCATTATTTTTCAAACCTGTTTATGATTTATCATCAATTATATATCGGTTGATTACATCAACTCATAGCATTAGCTATCATGTATTATCAGAGTGGGGGGGGTGTCCCCAATCTCAATAACTCACAGGCGAGGATCAAATTTAAATTTGTTCAGCCCCGCCAACTCAATCCAACAGGTACCGGTAGTCTGGGTCATGCTTAGAAACGTCCGATAATATCTATTATAGGACGTTGATACACAATATCTAGTAGGAATGACTATTCATGTACACAAGTCTATTCAATTATGATTAATTATCATGGATTCTTGGGAGGAAATTCGCAGGTATTCACTCTCGTAGCGACCGATTAAATCACCACAATCTTAACCATTTAAACCACAGACCAATCAAATCGACCGATTTTCACCGATTTATCGAGTCACCTTACACAACATTGTACAATCGTCCTTTTAATTTCAAAATGTAAGGGTCTTATTAGCTACTCTTCTTTCTCTTAGATTAAGGCCCGTTGTCAGTGACCATCAAAATGCGGGGTTTTTACACCTTGGTTTTCTTCACACTCTAAATTCCGCATATTTCTAAATTATTTTCATTTGTATAGGAGAAAATAGTACTTGACCATTTGGACAAGATAGCCGATAATTGGTTCAACAGAGGGGAAATGGATGTATCGAATAGTAATAGAAATTGAAGACGTTGAAATTCGCCGAAGATTAAAAGCGAAAGCTGAATTAGAGGGCAAAACGATGAAGGATAAGATAATCGAATTAATTAAAGAGTATTTGAAGTAAAAAAATTTGTCTTCTTATGGACAATATGGTCAAGTGACCAGCAAAGTAATTGAGGCAAATAACCTAAGTTTCTTCACATATATGCGCCTATTTACACCAAAATGCACATAAAACAGTGCCGTACGTATTCATAAGTAAGAATAAAGTATTAAGTTGGCTAGATTAAAGAGGATATCAGAGTACAATCCGATCCTACACCTCAGGGTAACCATGATTTTGGTATCAGGGATTTCACTATGGATCGGCGGAGAAAATGGATTTTGTTCAAAAGTATATTGAGTATTTAACCATCGAACGATGTTTTAAGCCAAACTCACTGAAAGAATATGTCGCGATGATTAACGCAATTAATAGCGAAATAGACCCATTAAAAGCATCTGACTACTCAGAAGTCAAAAACGCTATTATTAGTATCGGAAAAAAACGCAATTGGTCACAACGATCAACAAGCAAATGTGCCACGGTTGTTAAAAATTATTTTGCTTGGTTAACCCGCGAAAAACATATTACATTTAATCCATTCCCCTTCCATGAATTTAAACGCGGTCGCATCCCTGAGCCTAAATTTATTACTGAAGAAGTCTTTGAAAAGATCTTAAGTAGCCCACAATTAACCCATCAAGAATATACCGCTTTATTAGTTTTTTGGGACACCGGAATCAGGGTTGGGGAAATCGCTGAATTAGATCAACAAGATTATGATCTAAATAAAATGGTTGTTTGTGTTCCTAAGGAAAAATCCAAAGGTGAGTATAGAACTCGCTATATCCCGTTTTCAGAGCGATTAAAGGCTGCATTAATACGCCAAATCTCGTTTATAAGGCAACATTGCGACGGAAAGGCTGTCTTCGTCAATTCTCACTGGAAAAGGGCTGATACACGGCTTTTTGATGAAATGCTGGGGCATATAGGGCTTCATAAGTTGCCTGGACAATCAATGAGACTTCATCCTCATATGATTCGTCATTCTTGTGCGATTCGATGGCTAGAAAAATCAGTCCCTCAAATTATTGTTCAAAAATGGTTAGGACACTCTAAATCAGAGATGACTTCTCATTATTTGAATATGACGAAAGAAAATTCTAGAAATATTTATGATATGTACTTGACAGATCCGAAAAGTTTAGTTATGCTATCTTAAGGCTTAACTAATTAACGATAAGAGGTGTACAGTGTGTAAAAAAATTTCAGTTGAAAAAATCTTCGGGGGTATGAGTCCTACCAAAAGCACACTTACCTTTGGTCGTAGTTTAGTTAAGCCTAACCTACCAACTCGTACCCCCTCTTTTTTTTATAAGAACGTGGACCCGAGCGGGATCGAACCGCTGGTGTCCTATCTTCGGGTTTTAGTTCTCCTTATTGTATTGTTGATCCCCTCTTCTGTCCACGCCTCTGAAGTCAATCTATCGGCTATTGCTCAAATAGAATCAAGTCATATTCCATTTGCTATTAATCCAGCCGATCCTGGTGGTGCTTGGGGTAAATATCAAATTACCCCTGTCGCCTTAGAAGATTACAACAAAGCCCACAAGACCAATTACAAATCCTATCAAATGCTCAATCCTTCTCTGTGTGAGAAGGTGGCGGTTTGGTTATTAGGTAAACGCGCTGATCAGTTCATTAAAGCTTATAAACTTCCTAATACAGTCAAAACTCGCTTAGTCCTCTACAACGCAGGTCCAGGTGGTGCGATTAACCACTTCAGAAAAGGAAAACCCCTTCCCCAAGTAACGCAACAGTACCTAACAAAATATCAGCGATTAACAGAGGAGAAGTTATGAGCTGTAACGAACCGCATTACGGATTTAAGTGGTTTTCTGGATCATGGGCTGATCGTGTCTTTCAAGGAGTGATGTATCTCTTGGTGTTCATGGTGATGATGTCTGTTTTTAACTTAGTGGCGAGGGCACTATGAACAATCTTTTAGATATTTTGGTTCAAAAAGGTGAGATGGAAACAAAGGCTATTCAAGCGCTTACAGAAAACACCATTGCGTTAAAACAATTACTTGAAGCCCAACAATATGCCATCGGAATGCTTTCATTAAGAGTCTCAGAACTCGAAAGACAATTAAAAGAGGTGTCCGATGTTCGATGAACTCGATTCTCTTCGTTGTCCTGAATGCGAACGATTGAACGCTCCTAAACTCGCTGATGGGGATACCTATTATTACGAATGCCATCACTGTGATTGTGTCTTTGAGGAATTAAATAGCAGAGTCACGGTTTTAACCCACGGCGAATATTACGTAGAAACTCCTCAAGATGCGCTTATAGCGTACTACGACCATATGGAGGAAGCATGAACGTGGAAGAATTTCAAAAAATGCGTAAACGTTTTCATGATGTTTTGAAATTCAAATCAAAATCTGAGCTTCGAGCATTACAACACACCCTTTATCAAGTCTCTAAATTAACTCCCCTTCAATTCGCCTCATTAATGGCGGATTTGAGAGAGATGGAATATCACACCCCCAAAACAGAGTGGGATGACATTGTGGAGAAACTTCAATGAAACGTATTGTGGAAATTAATTACGGTTCATCTATTACGGTGAATCGTGGGAACTATGAAAACTGGAAACCTATGTGGCATCAAAAGGTCACTTTGGAACTAAACGGTGCACCACTGTATGAAGTAGAAGCAATTGAAAACGCTGAGTTTGAAAGAATCAAATCCAAGCTGGATAAATTCGCTAATGACGAGTTTGAAAAATCAAAGCTTGATGCTTCTCATCTAAGAATCAGAGTTAAAGACGGCAAAAGATACGTCTCTGTTAATTCCATTCTTCATCCAGAACCGTTACCAATCGATCCTGAGTTTGCTATGCGTGGTACAGGGATTCATCAGATTTTTAATACTTGGCTTGATACGGGTAAATGGGAAAAGCCATCAATTGAGTTAAAAAAATTAAGCTATGAAGATATTAAGTACAAAGAATTTTTTGAGAAGTTTAAAGATAGGATCAATTTCAAAAACCACAAAAAGAATATAGAAGTCTTTCATGAAGTTCATTTCTACTCTGGTGAAATAGACGTTGTTTGTGAAGTCGACGGAATTGCCTCAATAACAGACCTCAAATGCGGTGCTTGGGATTGGACCCAGTTAATCGCTTACTACAAAGCCCATAACTCGGTTAAACAGCTCGTCATTTTCGATCTTAAAAATCAAAAACTAGAAATTCTTTCTCTCAAGGACCCTAAATGCCAAGTCTATTGGGAAAAGTTTTTAATTAAACGCGGTGAAACCAAATCTAGATTCGGAGTCTAACATGCTAAACACGTCATTCCCTGGCCAAAACAATAAATATTTAAAACCTGCTGATTTCCAAGATCAGAAAGTAACACTAACTTATCAAGGTTGGAAAAGAAAACCGAATGTTGACGACCCTCCAACTAAGAAAAACGCCAAGACCTGGAAACAGAAATTAATCTACCAACTTCGCTATTCCTATCCTGAGTACGCAGTTGATGAAGCCGGTGAAAAAAGACTTGGTAGAGACGGAAACCCGATGAGGAATAGTTTTTATCTTCCAGAGTACCCGCAGGGATATTCCATAGTTTATGTCTTTGACGAAGGTGAATTGGAATCTGGAAGTCTTCCCCTCTTTAAAGCGTTCTCTTATGCAGGTCTTCAACCCGGAGACAAGGTTTCCATTAAACGAGTAGGAAAGGATAAGGAAACGCAATGGTTTGTTAGAAAAGTAGTTCCTGTAATGGACGTGGATACTCGAATGATCGTCACAGAAGATGAACTGAAACCAGATGATGAGGTTCCCTTTTAATGTTAGTAGACGGATGCTTTATGGAAACAAACGAAAAGTTAAAAGAACTCAAAGAGTTAGTAGATGATGAAAAAATTAAGTTTGATGACTGCGACCATAAAGAACCGTCCGATCCAGATGATTTTTGTCCCGTATGTTTTGTTTTGAATATTTATAACAACATCTCTTTAGAAGAACCTTATTTCTCTGAGGAGATCTCTAATTCCCAAATCGAGACCATCGAAGAATTGTGGGAAGAATACTGTAATTAAGGCGCGTTCCTTTCGGTGTATTTGCGTAAACAATAGACCAATGAAACAGAGAGGGCTGACGGACTAGTTTTTTCGGGGGGTTATGATTGTCCGCCTCGACTGCGATAACGTCACTCGCAATTGAATTTTTAAAGTCTTCTCGATCCATAACGTTGCTGGTGGGCCAAAATTGCTTTTTTTCTCGATAAACACATCGCAGGAAAAAAGAAAACCCCCCGTATGGGTAGAGATTTAAAAAGAATAAAAAAGTCAGGGTAAACCTTAGATAGGTAACTAAGAATGCCTGAGAATGTCGATTGGGTTTTGGATCATTTTTCGATGCCGAATCATTTGTTTGAGCGGCTTTCAAAGGTGTATCCAACGTTTAAGCAGGAGCTACCGAAGATGGAGATGTGGTACCTGGCGAACCCTAAGAAGCGAAAGAAGAATCATTACAGATTTATTATTAATTGGATGAACAGGATACGTCAGGAGAAGGTGGTTGTTAGGTCCAGAAGAGATGACGACGAGTTTAAAAAGAAAGTCGAAATTGCGGAAAAGGAAGCGGCTCCTCCCCCTCCTGAGTTTTACGAGATGATGAAAAAACTAAAGGGTTTGAAGTGAGAAGAAAGCGACCCTCTAAGAGAATCTTAAAAGATAAGGCTTGGAAAGCATTCTCAGCTTATATCAGACAGAAGTACGCCGATTTTAGCGGGTTTGTTGCGTGTGTTACTTGCGGGATAAAAAAGAACTGGAAAGAAATGCAAGCGGGTCATTTTATCGACGGAAGGATGAACGCTATTTTATTTGAAGAGGACTGTGTGCATCCACAATGTTATTCATGTAACTGTATGAAGCATGGTAATAAAGTTTTGTATTACAAGTTCATGATAAAAAAATACGGACAAGATCTCATAGATAAATTAATTCACCTAAGCAAACAAACTAAATTAATGACTGAGGAGGATTATCAAAACATCTATGACAAATACAAAGGGTATCTGGCTTAATTTAGGAGAGCCTGACATTACTCCAAGATTGTGTCCGATTTGTAATCAGTTAATGAGTCAAGAGGGCTGGGAAGTAGACGGAAATACTTGTAAATGTAAAGCGTGTAACGGAACCTTTGAAGTACCAATGTTATTGTGAAGAAAATTAGTTCATTTAATCCACAAGACTTAGATGGTCACGAAGAGATCGCCCCCTACTGGGAAGCAGGGTTAACAGAGGAAGAACGTAAAGAATTAAACAAGAAAGACAAACCAAAAGGAGAAAGACATGATTTACTGGGTAGCGGCAATTGAGAAACCTAAGAAGAAGAAAGTAGAAAAAGAGGGCGAAGAACACCAAGAGAATGAGAAGCTTTTACTATCCCCTTGCGCGATAGTAGCGAAGACTGAACAAGCGGCGGCTTTCAAAGTGGCGAGAATGAAAGAATTAGCAGACGCAGATCCAGACCGTGTAGAGATCTTGGTGCGCCCTTTTTAGTTGCCTCTAAGGAAAAAGCCAGCACTAAAGAGGCTCAGAAAAAGGAAAGTATAACGCTGGATTATGTGGATATTAATAATCCGTTTAATAATTTAAAAGTTTACAAGAATAGTAATTTCAATGATTACAACACTTATACGATGGATGCTAAGTTTGCCGCTCCGTTTACTGTGAGTGATTACACAGCTCCACAAGTTTATTGCATGGCGAATTTAACGAATGCTAGTTCGTGAGGAAAACCAATTTAGTAAACAGTAATAACGTAGCTGGTCACAAAAAATAAAGTCTAAGGATGGAGAGAGGGTATGAGCTATCCATGGGATATTTTAGTAGGGATTTTATGCTTATTTTACATCGGTGGATTTTCTATTCTGCTTGTCTTGGGTACTATTTTTGAGTATCCGAATGGTAAAAGTTTAAAAGAAATGTTAAGTGAGCAACCCCAATAGCGGAGGTCGGGATGATCTGTAAAGATTGCGGTGAAGAAATGAAATTGACGGATATGCCGCAAGCTGTTTTTACGATTCCTTTTACCGGAGGAAGATTCTGCATTTGGGATTGGAATAAGAAAGAGTGGTTTTGCTCTCAATGTGCGATTGATTCTGAAAGTAGAAAACATCAGGAAATGATTGATTCGGTTGCAGAAAGCGTTGGCAGACAGGCTTACGAAGAAGGCTTTGCAGACGGCAGAGCATAATAGCGGAGGGAGTGGGTAATGGATATGCCGACACCGTGTCCTAGTTGTGGAGAAATAGAAGACTTTTCAGAATTTAGACACGATCCAAAATGTGATTATTGTTATTACGGTTTAAAATGCGACAACATGATTTGTAAGCAGTGTTACCGGATGCGTGACGAGTAATTAAAAATGTCCAATGTAAAATCTTTTCCTCAATACAAAATGAACCTGTGGATAAATATTGAAGCTTACAAGTGATATGAAAAACGCCACCAAGAACTTTTTTTGTATTCGAGAAAATAATTATCCACACTTTAGAAGTTAGAAAATGAAAAATCGCGTATCCGATAATAGTAGTATCCAAAAGGAGGATACCATGACTGACAAACAAGCGTTAAGAAAAGTAAAAATGATGTTCGGAAAAAACGGAGCGTGTGAGAAGTCAAGAGTGGCGAGCGAGGAAAGGCTTCGGGAGTTAAATCCACAAAGCAAGAGTTGGTTAAATAAGTACATTCCAATGGCAGGAAAAATGCGGTATGTGGTTGGAGAGGTTATCTATGGTTTTGCTTTTGAGATTAAAGGAGAAGGTCTGAGTTGGGAAGAAGCATTTGAGGATGCTGTGAAGAAACCAGCTGTCAGTAGCAAGTAAAACTTTGATGGTCACAGAATAATCAAGAGCCTCTTAGTGTAACGTCAGCACAACGGGTCGCTCCCGTAGAGCCGTTCAACTCGGCAGAGGCAGCCTAAATAAAAAGGAGATTGGGTATATGGGAGATAAGCTGACAATTAAAGAATTGGAAGAGATTTTGAAACAGCCTAATTGCAGGTTAAGTACCGTTATCAATACGGACGGATCTATCGGGTCAGTTTTAACAGCTTGCGGAAAAGAAGTTGATTTGCTTAAAAATTTGTATTGGGCCGTGCAACAAATGGGACAAGCAAGAAAACATAATTGCCCTGGCTTTGATTGCGCTACTTGCAACACAACAGGAGTTTTTGAAGCTTTCAACGCTCTTGAAGAATTTTATAATCCAGATCCTCCCAGCGGATCGGTTATGCCGAACGGAAATGAAGCCTAACCCACCCCAAGGATAGAGGATGAGATGGAAAAAGAAGAAAAAGATAAGTTAAGAAACGCCATAGATATTCTCTCCAATTTAGCTTATGAGAATCATTCTGATCGAAATGCAAAAACTAAGCCTGCTAAATATGTGTGGATGATTGTTGGCGGAGCAAACCCTTGTGATATTCGCAGATACGCTTTCACGCACCAACAGGCTGTTTCTCAGTTAGCGCATGCTAAAAATAACAAATATAAAGACTGCTTTTATACGCATGGGAAATGGGAGCTTTTTAAATTAGTCAGAGTAAATAAGCGGCAGTCTAGAGAATCGAGGTGAGTGTGAACATATACACTGTAGTAGCATTAATTTTTTATCACGCTATGTTTCTTTTAATAGGATACGAGATTGGTTTTAGAGAAGGAAAGGAAGCTAGGGGGTAGGATGAAGCCACGAAAAACAAAGAAGGGTTATAAGTTTTTGCCAGAGTTTAGACCATCGTATATTGACGTCATTGTTGATCCGGGTGAAAGAGAAATGAAAGGATGCTCAAGGCGTCTTGAAATTATGCACATTCAATATGACGGTAGTGGAAAGATGCGAATTATTTGCAGAGATTATAAATAAAAGGACCACCCCATGATGGAAGAAGCTGAAGAAATTATTGATAACGCATACGGCTTAATTGAGGAGAGCGACACGCTAATCCAAATTACAGAGCAAGGTTTGAAGAAAGCGATAACAGAAGCTCTTCGCGCCGCATACATTCGCGGACTTGAGAGGGCTGCGGAGATAGCGATAGCTACGGATGTTGTCAGAATATGTGATCCTCATGACGGAGAAGTTAAAATTACTTTCCACGGATTTGGAGAAATCAGAAACGCCATCCTAGCAGAAGCTAAAGAAGGTGGGAAAAATGGAAAGTGAATTTAGTCCTGGCTATAAAAAATATCTCGAAGAAATCGGAACGAAGATACATGCAAAACTTTATCTTCACGTTATGTTGTGTTCGTATCTAGTGATGCCCTTCGAAGAAGGAAACAAAGGTTGATAGCAACGAGAAGTCTGATGGTCACTAAAGAAGAGTTAGTAAACAGACAGTTTGAACAATGTTTTGAACACAAGAAACTTATATTTGTTCATGGTTCTTGGGGATGGGAAACTTGGCCTGTCGGTAAGTGTAAAGAATGTCTAAGCAGTCTCAAATAAAGGAGTGATGGAGATATGGAAACTTACGATTACTTAATGGATTGTTCGATTGCAGGATGTTGCTAAGTAAACCCGCATGAGTGGAGGGAAGATGGCTACTTACTGTTGCGAAATAAGCGGAAATCATTATTGGGTAGAGAACACCTGTTATTTTTGTGGAGCAAAGATTAAATAAGTTTTTCCTTGGGCGTAGCTGTATGGTTTAGGCAAACGCCGCAGGTACATCGAATCCTGCCGCTCAAGGAAATGAGATATGCCGGGAGTGTCGGAGGTTCGATTCCTCCTCATGGGCCTATGGTCCTTGATAGCTCAGTGGTAGAGCACCCGGCGCAAATTGAGGTTGAGAGCGTATGAAATGTTGTGATTGTAAAGAAGAAAAGCTAATAACTGAATTTTATAGAGACACAAGTAGAACGAAAGGTTGCGTCTCGTATTGCAAAACTTGCTATGAGGTAAGAAGAAAGAAAAGAATAAATCCAGAGACAGAAAAAGCGCGAGTTAATAGGTATAACAAGAGGCATAATTACAAAATTCAAAAAATGATGCGGATTAAATATCCAGAGAAATACAAGGCTAGATGGGCGTTACAGTATGCTGTACGTTCTGGAAAAGTAATAAAGCCAAAATTTTGTAGTTCGTGTGGGGTTGAAGGAAAAATCCAGGGGCATCATCATGATTATAGCAAGCCATTAGACGTTATTTGGCTTTGCAAGAAATGTCATGAGAAAGTTTAATTCCCTACCTCAACCTCTTAATTATGCAGACTGTAGCTCAATTAGAGCACTGATCGCAATGTACGCTAGGTTTAGTTGAATCCTAGGTGGTATCTATTCTGATGCGTAACAATAAGTCGATTTGATGTTGGAGGTTCAAGTCCTTCCAGTCTGCTTTGATTATTGGGGGCTATGGCGTGGTAGCCGACGTTAAGCCATTGGGTTTGGCTGAAAGGTTCAAGTCCTAAAACGTGCAGACCAACTGCTAGCCCCCTTTGTAAACCAGAACCTAGAGAGGAATTGTAAACATGATTAAGTATTTAATTTTAATGCTTTTATTTTCTGCTGGATGCAAAGAATCAGTGCCTAAAGCTTATGATCGAGGCTTTAAAACAGGTTATGAAAGCGCAAAACGATACTACTCTCCATATGAAGAAGGCTGGAGGGCTGGGGTTAAAAAATACAATGAAGAGAAACTAGTGGAGGTTAGGAGTGAAAACTAAAATGACTCGAAAGACATGGCCCTCTAAGAAAGAATCAGACGTGTTTAGTAAAAAATTTGGATGTATGCAAAAAGTGAAGAAGGTTGATGCATGGCCTTTAGAATACCAACAATTGGAAATCAAGTTTGCAGGAAAGAAAGTATCGACTAGAGTTCTGGCTGCTTATTGCTGTACTTGTGGACAAAGATTGCCAAGGAAGAAGAAATGAGCAAGCCGAAGGTGAAGAAGGTTCGAGTAACTAATAAGACTGATTTATCAGGCAGGGCATTCATTGTCTTTGCAGACAGACTTTTTAAAAATGTTCCCACAGAGGTAATAATTAGCATGTGGAATAATCTAAAAATTATAGATAAGTGGTTTGGTGCTAAATGACCCTCTACCCTTGTCCTAGATGTGGCGGATATCATCAAGTGCCACAACAGTGTGGTGCTAAATGAACCTCAAAGAGCAGATAAGAAGAATTATTGGAATGTGGTCATCTGATATTGATCAAGGTTTTTATGATGAACCAACCGAAGCCATCCTGAAAGCGGTGCAGGAATATCTAAAAGAAAATTTGGTGGAGACAGAGGTAGATGATTATGTTCAAGGTGGCAACGCAGCAATAAAAGCGTTAATTGAAGACCTAGGAGAAAGCGCATGAGGCATGAATTAACTGAAAAACTATTAAAAACACTTTTGGAATCTTATACAGATAAGGTAGAGACAACTATTGCATTATGGCTCTCAAAGAAGGCTGATGAACTTGATCGTTTGTATTGTCAGGCGAACAACATTAAAAACAAACCAGATACCAAAGATATACTTGGCCTAGAAGAACTGAAGGAATGTGGATTAGGAGCAGGATTCAAGATGCCAGAGAGTTTGAAGCCAAAGAAATCGAGAGAGTGGCCCTGCGGTCATATTAGAGCTTATTCCTGTAATGGAAAAAACCCTAAAAATGAGTGGCTTTGTGGGTCTTATGGATACTTTTATAACGAACCAAAGTTTTGTTTAGAATGCGGCGCAAAAAGGCCTGAAGAAAAGAAGCTCGAAGATGAGCTGGCAGATTACATGAATGACAATGTTGAAGTTGGAGCGAATTGGCATAAGAAAGCATCAAAAGACGCTCTCAAATTCCTCCGTGAACGCAATCTTCTAAAGGATATGTAAACAAACCATGTCTTATTTTACACATGCAATCTATATGTAAAGGAGAAGGAAACGATGAGTGAGAGGCTTGAGGAGATTAAGAAACGGTCAGAGGAAGAATGGTATTCCACAGAAAACAGCCGAGCTGACATTCGGTTTCTGCTGAATAAGATAGCCGAAATGGACAAATGGATGCTCCGCTGTCATGAGAATGGTGGGGATTGTAGGTGTAAGGAGCTTGAGAAGCAGATCGCGGAGCTGAAGAATGAGAATTACTTTTATAAGAACGAACACCCGATAATTGATCTTTATATGGTTATCGCTGAACAGAAAAAAGATAACGGTAAGCATCAAGCAGAAAACGCTCGGCTTCGGCAAGCTCTGGAGAAGTTAATAGTTGCAGATGAGGGTGGTGAAGCGACAGCTGAGTTTTATCGTGCCATCCTAGAAGCCAAAGAAGCCCTAGGCTCGGAGGTGAATGAATGAGTCTCGATGATGATTATATTCAAGCATACTGTAACCTTTGTAAACGTTGGCTTGTAACTCTGGAAAACTTTTTAAGTCACGAATGTGAGCAACCCAAGGAAGGGGCCTGAGCATGAAATTCTGTTCAGGATGTGGAACTAAATTAGTCAGTTACGAATTTATATACGGATACGATGAAGAAACTGGCGAAAAGATCATAGCAACTGAATTGTATTGTCCAACAATGAAGTGGTGGAATCTTTGGTTTGGAAAAACCATTGAATGTAGAAGTCATCTAATCACGCCCACCCGCACTTAAAACTGTTCTTTAGCTCGAGTGTAGGATGAGTACTAAATGTCGAGCAATTCAAGTGGGGTGGGCTTTAAATTGGAGAATAAATGAAAATCATAATTGCGCATCCGTCATTTGATGATGCCCCTGGAAATCCGCAAACAAGTCAAAATAGACAGGCACAATACTTTGAACACGGAGCTTATATTTTTCCTGTGGTGCTGGCCTCTGCGGCCACCATGCTCAAAAACGGAGGGCATGCAGTTGAATGGGTTGATGGGCCAGCGCAAGGAATGGATGAAGAAAGGTTCCTAAAAGAGCTAGAATTTTTCGAGCCCGAGTTAATTCTAATGGAATCCAAGACTCCAAGCATCAAGAGAACCTGGAATATAACGGATAAAATTAAAAAACTAATCCCATATTGTAAGGTAGTTATTTGCGGTGACCACGTAACAGCTTTACCGGAAGAAACGATAGCTAATAGTGATGCTGATTATGTATTAAAAGGAGGCGACTATGATTTTTCCTTGGCACGTCTTGTTTCCGAAATCGAATCCAAAAATCAAACCCACAACCGGACAGTCTTGGATTACGGAACAAATCACGGACTTGAAAACGTCCAAATCATCAACCGAGAAATAGCGAAATGGAGACTTTATGCCTACGACAAAGGCTCAGGTAACTATAAGTATCTTCCGGGCACGCACACTATGTTTGGCCGTGACTGTTGGTGGAGACACCAGGGCGGTTGTACTTTCTGCTCCTGGACCAACACATTCAAAAATTGGCGAGTTACTTCAGTTAGTAAAGCAATGGCGGAGGTCGAAGCCTGTGCCTCTCTTGGAATTAGAGAAGTTTTTGACGACACTGGCACATTCCCTATTGGGAACTGGTTATATAGTTTCTGTGAAGAATTAAGAAAATTCAATAAAGGATTAAAGCATGGAAAAGCTCGGATCACGATGGGATGTAATATGCAACCTGGGGTCCTTAAAGAAGAAGATTGGAAAGGTATGGCTTCTGCGGGGTTTCGGTTCATATTATTTGGATTTGAGTCTGCTAATGACGCTACAAACAAAAGAATTAATAAACGATACACTCGTGGAGATATTGAGAATAGCTGCCAACTCGCTAGCAAGTATGGCCTTGATCCGCATGTCACAACCATGGTTGGATATCCGTGGGAAACTAAAAGTGAAGCGCAAGAAACAATCAATCTCTGCAAAAGTTTATTTAAAAAAGGTTGGATAAAAACGCTTCAAGCCACGATCTGTGTCCCCTATCCAGGGACCGCTCTTTACAGTCAGTGCTTAGAAAACGACTGGTTAAAATATAAACCTGGTGACTGGGATCATTGGGATATGCGAAAACCAGTCATGAAGTCTCCAATGTCAGACGAAGAGATTTTAGGTATGACGCGAGGAATTTATAAATCTTGCATTACGCCACAATTTATAGCAAGAAAGCTATATTCTGCACGTACCAAAGATGACTGGAAGTATTTACTAAAAGGCGCAAAGTATATGTTAGGTCATCTTTCAGACTTTTCTGGAAAGTAACGGCATACCACTAAACCAACCACCACAATCCTGACACTGGAATCTCTGGTACTTCTTTGATTTCTTTACGTCAAAACCCCTTCTTTGGACTTTATCTGAAGTGCATTTAGGGCAAGATTCTGGATTTGATTTACTGTACAAAGTAACATTAGGATGGTTTTTCATCCAGGCTCTTAGTCTTAGATAAATTCTGGCTAATAAATCAACGTCCTTTTTATTGTATCGCTTCATGTCATCCCAATCTCGCTTATTCCCAGACATACACCCTTCCCACATATCAAATCCACGGTGTTTGATCTTTTCGCCTTCGTCCATATCAATACCTAAATTATTCAGACTATTAGAGTCAAACGCCGCAACCTTCTTTGCTTCTTTCTTGGTATCAATCGTTTTATAGGGACTTGGTGGGTTATATTTGTGAACTATAAACCTTGCGTTTATTTTTTTTATATCAAAAGAATCTCCGTTATGAGCAATGACCACGTCTGCTTGGTCTAAAAGTTTGTGGAGTTTAGAAAGAAGAGACTTTTCTGATTGATTATCACAAGCTAATACTTTTGTTTTTTGCCCGAACCATTGGTAGGCAACAGAAAGAATGCTGAAAGTCTTTATCTTTTTAACCACATTTTGATCGTATAATCCCCATGTGTAACAAGTTAGCGGACTGGTCTCGATGTCCAAAAGCAGAATCCTTGGTTGCTTCATTTTTTTTGCACCTAAATATCCAGCCTCTTGCAAAGAGACTTGGCATTAAGTTGGCCAAAAGCTGCCAAAAGTTATCTGGGATTAGTTTGAGTAGGTCTCCGAGCCACGCTTGGCGAGATCCTGTTGCGCTCGGGTTAATGTAATACTTCTCTTTCTCAATCTTGAACAAACTGGATAGGAACAGTCGACTTTGAGAAAGGCTTGGGAGATGGAGATGTTTAGAGCATTCTTGGAAGCATTCCGCGTCCACCACTCCAAAGAGGGCTCTTATTCTATGAAACAGGGTTGTTTCGTTCGGAAGGCTTATGACAACTGTACCTCCAGGCCGTAAATGGTCATAAATTGACTTTAAAGTCTGTTGGGGCCATTTTAAGTGCTCCAAGGTCTCAAGGCATAGAATGTTATCGAACGTTCGTCCTAAATCAAATAAACCGTCAATTTGGTGTCCGTAGATGCCGTCTATGCCAGTATAGGAGATATTGGAGGGTAGATATTTAAGTGCCTCTTTTTTGTTACAACCAATGTCCAAAACGCTTTCCATCGGCAAGGCATGTAAAAGATCTACGGATTGTTTTATTCTTCTAACTGCGTACTTGTCTTCGTACAGCGTAGGCCAGTAATTATCCATGCAATCCAATTTGCCAATATCGAAAAAGACGGTTTAAGTAATAACCAAGATTCACTTTTCGATAGATTGTTTTAAATAGCTCTTTATCCGTTAATTTACGGATACTTGCAACCTTCTCCCGCTTAATCTTGATCCAGCTAATATTATGCGGTATAGATAGTAATCCGCGAAATATGAAGAACGCCGCTCGAAACTTGCCTTTAAAAAACATTCCGGTTCCAGCAACAATCCAGCAAATAATATGAATCGGTAAAATTTTCCATAAATTCTTGGTTTCTAAATTACTCGCAAGCATCGTGATGTAATTTCTACAACCGTTGTAATAGACTCGTTCGTGGGTGTAAAAATCGATGGGTTTAAATTTAGTATTAAAGGCGTGCCACGTAACAGACCGAGGAACAAATAGAACCTGATAACCGGATAACCATACTCGCCAAGCTAAATCAGTCTCTTCCCCCAATATACCAAATGTGGTATCAAATGCTCCTACAGAGGTAAGAACTTTTCTTTTAATCATACAAGCCGCTGATTTTCCAGAAAAAACAGGTTCGATGTTTTCATACTGTCCAACATCTTTTAGGTTGTTCTCAGCCCTCGACCAAATGAATCCTGTCCAAGTTAAAAAACCACCAGCCTCATCAAATCTGTCACGATGCTCCATGTTTAGTAATTTCCCGAAAACCATTCCCACTTCAGGTCTTATTAAAACGTGATACATTTCAACTAAGGAATCCATATCTAATTCCACATCGTCATCATAGAAAGCAATGTATTCCCCTATTGAATACCGGAGTGCTAAGTTTCTTTTCTTAGCTGGACCACCTTCTATTTGAACTACTTTTACAACAGGATGGTTGTAAGAAAATGTCGGGTCAGAAGTCGCTACAATGATTTCAAATTCAATCTTCCGAGACTTTAAAGCTGTTTCAATTGCCCGATCAATTAACCTTCCTTTGTGATGACAAAAAATCAAAGATATCATTCAATAAATTCCTTATGGTCTATGAAGTTAAAAAATGCTTTTCGTAACTCGTCAGCGTCGTACGCGATGTTGTACGTTTTTAATACGTACTCCAAAGCAGTACCTCTAATAAAAAGAAAAGACTCTTTATTGACTTCGTCGTTTCCGTAATGTCTTTTTGATTTTTCCACAAAGTGTGAAGAAGCAGACTTAAAAGCGTCAACTAAGATCGCCATTCCTAAACAATTAATCGCAACGATTTGACTAATTTCTTTCATGGAGTCCTTCACCGTTCGGGTTCGTGATTCCGTGACGAAGCGCGGTTTCTTTAAGACAAAATCCACCGGTGTATCCTTTAGTTGCTCGTTCGTGGAAGTATCCTGTGAAGTAGGGAAACTTGGATAGATCATAGGACTCCTTTTCAAAATAGTAAGATGGTTTACGGATGGGTTCTGCGAATGGATACCACGGGTAAATATCCGCATTACGAAGAAGGAGGAAGGCTTGAATTAAGACAATTAATATCGTATAGGAATTGTCTAGGTTCTGAAGTCCGCTAGTAGCGCACCACACCAAACAAAATGAAAATAAATGAAGCATCCTGCAAGGTAATCTAAAAACAGAATAAGTCATGGAAAGGATTGCGGAAATAAACATCACAAGTGCAGCCGTGGAGGAACCAAAGAATGCTAGAAATAAAGCAAGTCCCGAATAACAAGACATCTCCCAACTGAACACATCGTTAATTTTACAGTGGGTTCTATCTCCTAAAAAAACATCCAAAAACTTCCATGCCGGGACCTTTCCGGCTTTGCTGGTGTTCTTCCAGGTCCTGATTGACCTAGGGTAGTAATTTAAGGTCAAAATGATCTGTGGTAGTGCAAGTGCGCTTCCTATTAATAGGGGCCAAATGGGGTATCCCCACAAGATATAAGCTCCTACTATAATAGGAAGGAAGTTAATCAGGATGGGCCAGTACCCTCCTAAGATAGCCATTCCTAAACTTACAGCCCCAATCCACCCTCCTATAAAGATTCCAGGAATCCAGCAAACGGTGTAAACCGCACAAGGGTGTTGAATCCGAATACTAGAGGCCATATAGGTTAATGAAATAGAGCCGAAAAGTGCTACAATAGGATCAGCCCACTGGAGGATTAAAAGATATGAAAGAAGAGAGCTTAGAAAGTAATGGTAAAAAAGAGTTATTTGCAAGAAAACAAATGCAACGTCAACACACATTAGAGTTGTTAAAACTGCTACAAGAATCTGAGGTGGGTAAAATGTTGCTAGAAAAGGCAATGCCCCTGGTTCATAGTAATATATCGAATCTTTTAGAGGGGCTTGAAATTTCCTCCACTTTCGTCCCTGCCATAAGATCTGAGGTAAGAACGTGCTTTGCATCTCACCCGTCGAATTAAGAAACGGATTTAAATAGAATTTTCGGAAGAAGATGAAGTTGTATACTGCCAAGAAAAGTGGTGCGGCGGATACGATTTCCAAACGTCACATCCTTTACAGATTCCTTCGAACCTGCCTTTTAAATGACTCTCTCTAATCTTGCTCAGTTTCTGCCATGCGTCGGATATGGTCATGTCCCGGATATTTCCTAGGACTTCCTTCTTGTGCGGGTCGGAGCAGCATATGAGGAGGTCTCCGTTCCAGCTCACAGCCGGGGCATACCAAAGGTGATAACAAGGCCACCTCTTGCCAGCCGTGGAACTTACACCAAATTTTTCCAGTGATATGTCTCCTCCGTAGTTGTGGAGTTCTCGGATCTCTAGACCTGGATGGTTTCCCCACTCTTCGAACGCGTTTTGGGGCGTGACGCCTTTTATCATCCTTACGGTAAGTCTTCCCCATTTCGTTAATCTTTCTTTCGTTTCTTTGGAGAACTTTGTTTCTGGCCTCCAGCTCCAGATGAGCTTATCAATACCGGAGTCGATAATTCGATCAAGATATCGTTCAACAAGCGTACCGTTTGTTGTAAGGAGAATAGTGTGTTTTCTGTTTTTTTCTTTAATGTAATGAATTGCTTCAAATATTTTTGGGTAGAGGAACGGCTCTCCGAAGAGGTGGAGACTAAACGACCTCGCACCATATCTGGAGGATTCATCAATAATGGCTCGGAAGACATCGAAGTCCATGTGGTTGTTGATCCTGGTCCTAGGACAGTAATCACATCGGAGATTGCAGGCCGCTGTGGTTTCAATGAATAGATGTCTTGGGAATTTATAATCGATCCAGGCTTGGGCGCCGAGTTTGTATAACCACGGGTGGAGATTTTTGAGTTTCTGGGCATATAAAGTTACCTTCATTCGTATTTTTTGAGTCTGTTTTTTATTTCAGCTAAGTATTCTTTTCGATATTTCATATCCCCATAAATCGCAGGATCTTTAGAACATCTTTCAATATACAATCTGACTTTTTTAGCTTCTTTTTCTAAAGCTTCAAATCCGATTTCCTCTAACCTATCAATTTCTCTGATTAAATGCTCGTTTAACATATAACCCAATCCCCATCTCTTAACTGACATTCAAAAAATTTATCAGAAATGTCTATGTACCAAATATTATCATCATCTTTAATGCCTTGCATTTCGCACTTATCCTTAAAATCTTTCCATGTCATCTCAAATGGTCTCCTATGGTTTTAATGAAATAGTCCATATATTCAGGCCGAAAAGAATTAAGAAAAAATTTGGCTCCGCGCCAGGATGTATACCATTTAAAATAAGCTTTCTTTTGCATCTTCTTAACAAGATCAACCGGACAATCCGGCTGACTTACTTGAGCAGAGTAATTCTGATCGTACGCTTCCCAACGTTTATCAACCATCCATCCTTTTTCTTCTGCAATTTTCCCCCACTCAGTCCCTGGGTAAGGGGCAGAGATAGCGAAGTTGACAATGTCTGATGGGAGTTCGAGTGAAAGTTTAATAGTATCTTCCATACTAGACTTTGTATCGCCATGCAGTCCAAGCATGAAATAATTCCATACTCTAAGGCCTGCTCTTTTAGCAGCTTTATTAGCTTCTCGCGCTTGTTCAACAGTTGCCTCCTTTTTGTTCATTTCTAAAACCTTATTATTTCCAGACTCTGTACCAAAGCAGATCATCCAAAATCCAACCTGTTTCATTCGTTTAAGCATATCTAAATCAACCGTATCTACACGTGAATTTGTTACAATTCTTACTTTGAATGGAAGTTTTTCAACCTGATCACAAAAGTCGTAGATCCACTTTTTGTTCATGGTTGCTGTGTCAGCATGAAAGGCTATATTGGTTAATTTATAACGGCTGATTTCTTCGATGACGGTTTCGACGGGACGATAGCGAACTTTCGATTCGTTCATTACGGTTTGTCGGCAGTAGATACATTTCCAGGGGCATCCTCGGGACGTAACAACAAAGGTGTAGCCACGACCGATAAATGGTAAGCTATATTTTTGGATGGGCAATAAGTCTTGACGTGCCGGTGGTAGATCTTCAAATCGTGTTCTATCTGCTGGAATGCCTTTAATAAGTTCTCTGAGATTATATTCTGGTTCGGTTCCTCCCCTTGTATAATCAACTGCATGGTCAAGTGATTTATATCGTTCAAGTGATTCCTCCCTCAACGCCTTTGTGTGTGGGCTGACAGATACTGTTTTTGCTCCTAGTGATTTACCATAATGTGCTACTATCATGTCATGAGTAATCGTGGTGCTGACCGGATTGAAGACGACCCAATCAGGTCCAAATGCCGCCATACGTTCAAAAAGGTTTTTGTAGCTAATTCCTTCGGCAATGCAGTCAATAATAAGAACATCATCTTCGGGGAATACAGATGCAAGCATTGCAAGAGACGTTTGGGGCCAGATGGTTCTCTCCTTTGAACGTCTTCCTGATCTATTAATATCCCTGATATAGATGTAGCCGTCAGGACTTGGAGGATTGCAAAATAAAATTTTCATTCGTTAAATATATCTCCATGACATTTGTTGCACTTGTACTTTCCTTTAACAAAATACCATCCGACAGAAACGCTTAGTTTGTCTGGAAGCAAAATCTTGCTAAAACAAGATCCACATGTTTCCGGCATTTCCCCAGGAGGACCGATGGACTTCTTTAAATAATTAAATTCTTCTACCATTAATATTTACATTCTTTTTCTTTATCACCAAAATCATGGCAACCCAAATTAAAATTAAGCAACATATCCAAGGCAACGCCTAGCTTATGCGAACATGCAACCCCTTTTAAGTGGCCAACGCCGTTTTTTGATTTTTTCTCAACTTCCCTGGAATGCTCTAAAAGAGCATGTAGATAATGAATACATTGTTTTCTAAATTTTAAACAAATTTCGCATCCTTTTTTCAATGAATCAACCCAACCTTTCCGCTATGTGTTCTAAGTGAACTTTTCCTTAACAAAGTAACCTTAAAAAAACTTTTAATTGCTAGCCAAAGCCTTTTTAAGTCTTCTAAACCTTTTATCTTTTTAAACTCTTGCCAGACAATTTTTGGTCTTAAATAGAAGCTTCTCCAGAATTTCTTGGAGTACCAAACAAGATCTTTTCTTGTCATTCCAGTAGGTATGAAGTTAATTAAAAGAGTGTTCATTTTCTTCCAGCTAGGATCAAAGGTTCCATATTTACTGGCGAGCTCGAAAGTCTCAGACCCAGGAAGTGGAACTAGATGTGTATGCTGGACATAATTAACATTTAAAGATTTGGCAAACTCGATAGTCTCCATGATGGAGTCATGAGTTTCTCCGAGATGGCCTAATATAAAATTTGCTTTAGTGGTAATCCCAGCTTTTGTAGCTTTGTCGATTACTTCTCTTATTCGTTCTTTGGTGACGTTCTTTCTCATCGAATCTAGGATTCTTTGACACCCAGACTCGACACCAAATTCTATGGTGTGGCACCCAGCATCTCGCATTAGTTCTAAAATCTCTAAGTACTGAACGAAGTCAACTCTGGAACAGCAGCTCCAAGTAAACGGAGTTCCAGCGTCGATCATTGCTCTACAGAAAGTTTCAAGACGTTTTCGATTTCCAGTGAACATGTCGTCATAGAAAAGAAGGTCATTTACGCCGTAAGTAGCGTGGAGTTCTTTAAGATGCTGAATTAAATATTCAGCAGTCATGATTCTGTAACCACGACCAACAACCCCAAGATCACAAAAGGAGCACATCCCTGTACAGCCACGACTGGTGACTAATCCTATAGATCTAAATTGCTTGGTTCCAAAAACACTTAAACGATAGTGAGAAAAAAGCTTATCACCAACAAGGTCAAAAGCTGGAAAAGGGAAATGGTCTAAGTCTTTATAAAAATCTCTTCTGGGATTGACTGTAATTTCTTTAGTTTGATGATTTCTCCAAACCAAAGACCTCACATTAGCCAAGTCTTTTCCTAATCTTAGGTGATCGAGAAAATCTAAAATTACAACCTCACCTTCACCGACCACTCCAAAATCAAACTGTGGATATTCTTCCAGTGTAAGTCTTGGCTCAGCGGTTAAATGAACGCCTCCGATCATGGTGATAATTTCTTTGTTATATTCCTTAACAGCCTTTGCGATCTCGCCAGCTGCATCAATCATAATGGTCATAGCTGTAAGACAGACAATATCCGGTTTAAAATCATCTATTCTTTGGATAATAGATTCGATATTCAAACCTTCCGCGTGTGCATCGAGTAACTTAACCTGATAACCGTACTCTCTTGTGATAGAAGCTAAGTGGAGAATGCCAATTGGAGGACTCGAAGATTTCGTGTCTGATAAGTCCATATCTGCATAAAAAACCGAGAAATCTACTGGTGGGTTAATAAAGAGGATTCGGATCTCTTTTGGAGATTTATCAAATTCCTGATCCTCCAATTTAACCTTTTCATAGCCAAGCTCTCGGCCTATGGTTAAGGTTTTACCGATTCTCTGAACTTCTCTATCACCGTAAATTGAACTCATAAATTAGCCTTATCACGAATGTATGTTTTAAAAACCTCAATAGTAAAATCCTTTATACTCAACCCATTTTCTACACAGTGAATCTTTATTGATTTTTTAACATCTTTAGGAATTTTTACATTCAGTCGTGTATTTTCTGATTTCATTTCTTCTCTGCCTTTACCATCAAACTCCAAGCCATTCCTTTGAATGGCGTTTTTCCAATAAAATCATCAATGGCCATTAACGTTCTTCCGAACCAGATGGGTAGATTTAAATTCATAATGTCTGGAAATCCAATTAACGGGTAAGCGAGAAAACCGATGTACTTCTTAGAGGTGATCTTGAGGCCTGACTCCTCTATCATACGGTAGAGGTCCTTATCCTTAAAATTCTTGTGGATATGAGAAAACCTCGGAGTGAGTCTTGCTACGGCTCTAAAGCTCTCAGAAAGCAGGTTATAATTTGGGTCCCAGCAGACCCACTTTCCGCCTGGCTTAAGCACGCGGACCATTTCTCTAAGTCCATCTGAAGGAACTTCCAAGTGATGTAACAAGCTACGACATACAACAAAATCAAAGGTGTTATCGGGGAACGGAATAGATTCAGCAGGAGCTTTAATCCATTTATAAGGATTGTGACTAAGCATACCTTCAGAAATATCGATCCCAGTAATATCGAAATTAGGATAAAGCTGACTAACAAAACCAATCCCACAGCCAACATCAAGCACTTTGTCAGAATGGCGTCCATCACGGAACTTGAGCCCGTCAAGCATCTCTGTAACGATTCTCGCGTGGTAGAGAAAACCTGTTCCGCTGTATCTTTTTGGATAGAGTCTGGAAACGTAATCTTGGACAAGTTCTTCTTCATGAGGTTCGCCCTTTATTCCTTTAGGATGGTTGTGACTCATATACTTCCCTCCATTTACATCCACATTCACAGTAATTAATCCAAATAACCTTATTTTGTTTAGGTATCCAAATAGCCTGTAAAAGATCGGTCCTAGCTATGTGATGGTGTTCCGAATTTAACTTCACTTAAAAGTCTCTCTAGTTTTTTTCTGGCTGTTTTAAGCCCGACATGTCTCTTCCAATTTAGTAATGGATTTTTAAGTTTGGGATGTTCTTCGTCTAAGTCATGAGGATGAATCCAAAATACACCTGATTTTAAAGTAGCCCACCGAGTCCAAGCGTACGGAAGTGCCCGAAAGAAAAAACCTCCACTCGGGGGCCAGGGCATAGGAGTTGTGTCCCAATAAGGAGATCTATAATGATGGGTGTAATAACTAATTCTTGGAGTGATGGTTTCATTATGGTCATGATAGTGTCCATGTGAACCCATAATGTGGCCGTCATCACTTATAGCTTCAACGAGAGATTCATTTTCCTTTTTAAATCTTCCCAAAACGTAAAAAATAGCTCTCACTTTATTCTTCTTAAGAATCGGTAAAAGATAATCTTTCACAATTGGTGCACTTGAATGCTTACCCTTGGTTACATGTAAGGCATGATTCCAGTCTTCCAGGTCTACCGTGAATAAAGGGGCCTGATCCAACTACGAAGTCTCCTGGTTCTTAAAGCAATTCCGTTTCTTAAAATGTAAAAAAGAGTAATAAATCCGTGTTTAATCACGTTTACGTGACTCTTTCCGTGGGCTCTGTCTTCTACTCTGATGGGGAAAAACTCTACTCTGTAGTTATCGCACATCATGGAAATCGTAATGCTTGTGGTAAAAGAGAATGTCTTACAGAGGATTGGAAAATAACCAATGGCTAAGTCTTTTTTGAAAATCCTAGCTCCAGAGTTAAGGTCGGGAAGCCAGACCATGCAAATCAAGGAAGCGATCCAATTAAGAAACTTCCTCCCAAGAAACCTCACTAATTTCTCGCTCTTGATTCTCCGAACACCAACTAACATGTCCGGCTCCCCGATAAGTTTGTAAGCTTTATAAAGTCGATTAGCTTCTTCATTACCATGCTGTCCGTCTCCATCGATCGTCATGATTAAAGGTCTGGTAGCATTCTTGATTCCAGTCATTAATGCTGATCCGTATCCGAAATTAACCCCGTGTTTAATCGAATGTGGAAATGGGTTTTTAGAACCGTCATCTACGATAATCACCTCAGCGCCTTTACGGACTAAAGACTTCCTTAAATTTTCAACAACTGAGTGATCTTCGTTTAATACTGGAATAACTATGGAAAGATCTTTCATCGAATAATCATGTAAACGGTTAAGCAGATAATGATCACAATAGCTAGATTGAAAATTCCTCTGATAAACTCGATTTCAAGCTGGCTTTCAATTAATTTGTTAAACGCTTTTCTGATGGACTTTTCATTAATAGGAATACCTTTTTGATCAATAAACCATAAGGCGTCACTGAGTTTGTCTATTAAAGGCTCGACGTGGTTCATTAAAAAATGAGCGGCAACTTTGATCATTCAAGCACCGCAAGCACATCGTCTACTGAGATCATTTTATGTTTTACATTCCAAATCATGATCTCTTCGCCAGCATACTTTCCAAAGATGACAGTATCCCCTTCTTTGACATCTTCTTTAACATCATCCGCTAAGGCAACTACGGTTCCTTGATGCTTCTCTTCTTTAGCTGTATCAGGAAGAATGATGCCGCCTTGAGTAACCTCATCTTTTTGAAAAATCTTTACTAGAATATTTCTTTTGACTGGCTTAATCTTCATAGCTATCTCCAATCCCGTAATGTAATGTTCTAAAATAAAACGATACTGTTCCCCATCGTATTCAAAGTAAGAGTCTTTCTTTTCGTCGAAGAACCTTCTAAGAACGATTCTTTGTCCTGCATAAATAGGTAATTTACATTTCGGTCCCACCATCTCGACAACCGCATATTCGCTTCGTTTAATAATGGAGTTCTTTTCCGGTATGTGGATAAGGCCTTCTTTAACAATCCTGTGAATTTCTGGATTGTCGTCGTAAACAGTATTCGCATCATGTTTAATGATGACAGTGTCATTTAATGGCTTTAATCGCATAGTAGAGAGTCATGAAGATCTTGTAGAGCGTGTGTTTAAAGCACGGCTTGATCCAGCGCCGTGAAAAGAGCAAGTAATTATCCATCCGATTTCTGGAATCCACGTTACGCTTGAAGAATGCTCCGCTTGTGGATGGTTCATGGTACAGTTTTGCTCGTGGATTAAAGTAAAGTCGAGATCCGTTCGCTCTGGCTCTAAAACAAAGATCTGGCTCTGACCAATCACCGACACCTTTGTAGGTTTCATCAAATCCTCCTAACTTTTCAAACGTAGAACGCCTAAAAGCCATGTTGCAAGCTTCGAGAAAATGGACTTCTCCTTCGTAGGAACAGAGGGCTTCTGAGGCTCCCGTGGTCCAAGCGCCCGAGGCTGTGAAATGGCCAGGCAAACGTCCGAGCCCATCAAGAAATAATAAATCGTATAAGAATTTGATTCGTGGGAAACGGAACAGGTCCCGGTTGCGTTTATGCTGTAACCGCATGATTGCAGGTCCTGACACGCCATCAACAGACTCGTTTTCAAAGGTTTCAACAATGGATTTGAGCCAGTCTCTAGTTGTGAAAACGTCGTCATCAATAAAGACGATATATTCTCCAGAGGCTCTTCTGGCCCCTTTATTTCGAATGGCTGCAAGCGGTCCTTCTTCTCCTTCAACGATCACCTCGTAATCTTTGAAGGACTGTTTGTTTAGACTGTCTAGACATCGTTTTAAGCTGTCTGGACGCTTGTATGTCGGAATGACGATGGAGACTTTTGGAATAAAGCACCATACTTGAATAGGTTTCTAATGGTTAAGATCGAGTAGGTAATGAGGAATCCAACGCAGACTGGCCAATGCCAGAACCAGGCGAAGTCTCTGATTTTTCTAAATCCTTTGAGGCTGACCGAAAGAGGTTGGATAACTGTAAGAGTAAATATGACAAAGAGGAAAAGGTTCCAGTAATCTTCTTTTGTGTCAAGCATACGCCACCGTCGATTTGTACGGTCACAGTAAAGGTCTCTTGCATATTTATACCTCTTTTTTAAAAAGCTGATTAAATCGTCCGAAGTTCTATGCCAAATACCTGATGATGGAAAAGCCCTTATTGCAGCTGGAACTTCTAAAGCGTTATCCATTGGATAATAGTTATCAAGATTAGTATTTTTAATTTGATCAGCCTTGTAGAAAAAACCGTTACAGCCGAAACTTTTTGGGTAATTTGTATTTATTTCAAGCTCTTCTACATGTGGGTATCTGTCATTCTTTCCTATGTAGTAACAAACCGGATCATTCCCTCCGATTAAAGAGAAGTATCTATTAAGAGAATTATCATTTTCTTTATAAGAATAACGCCACGGATAAACAGCAGATAAAAAACTAAACTGAAGAAAATATCTAACTCTGTTAAAAAGATCTTTTTCGGTGATATAGTTATCCGCACAAAACATGGCGCAGATCTCTCCCGTGGCCATTTTAATACCAATCCCTTTAGCAGACTCTGAATCACCTTCCGTGACGGTGATGATTTCAATCTGATCTTGAGGGAAGTCTTGAGCGCGAATGGAATCAACTAATTCTTTATATTTATGAGATTTTAAATCTTTAGTGGAGCAAGGAATGATGCAGGAAAAAATCACTTAAGATTCTCCATCTCTTTCTTAAGTTCCGACATTTTTTCAAAATTACCTTCAGCAAAGTACTTATTAATCTCGTTGTTAATTTCATTCTTACGAGACTGAATCGCCATTGTTTTTTCTAAACCTTCCATTTCCTTAGACCACATTTCTGGGAAATGAACCGTTTTAGAATTTAAGCATTTGTTTAATTCATCTTTAGCTTGTTGAAGCATTCCACTCATTCGGTAGACCTGGTACATGTTGTAATGAGGAACGTCATAGTAAGGATTGATTTTTGCAGATTCAGTCCAATGGTCCATGGCTGAACCAGTCTTACCTTCATGATGAAGCGTAACTCCTAGGTTCCCATAAGCCACTTCAGAATCAGGAAAGTTTTCAATATTGGATTTATAGAATGAAACAAGGTTTTTAAAGGTCGGAAGATGAACCAAGGTACGCATCAGGAAAATACCTAGGACAAAACTAAAGATTACCGGATAGTCTTGTAAGTAATACGATGCCACAATGCAGAATCCCAAAGAGGAAATAAAGACATACCGATCCACCACAAACTGCATGGCTGTCATAAAGTTAGAAAAAACGAGGAGATAGGTAATGAACCAGACAATGCCAAAAGTTACTGCATATGGCCCAAGAATTGCGAGAGATATCAGAATGACAAGGCTCAGAAGACCCTTCCAAAATAATCCATCAATACGTTCGAGTTTCTCGTCATAGTGGTAGCCCCAGCTATGAAACAAACCGAGTCTTTTAGGGAATATGACCAACCGGAGGTAGTACCAGAGCGTCTTTATCATGACGATGGGCTTACGCGGATTGAGGAAGGTGGAACGTGCCATGTTCTGTTTTTTAAACTCGGATACTCGACGGGTCACAAACCCCTTCCCGAACTGAAAGAAAGCAACGAATAAAATTAAAGATGCAATGATCCCAGCTTCAAACTTTCCTATTAATAGAAGTGGAATGAAATTAAATGCCCCTGAGAAGAGTCCCCATGCCGAGAGTAGTGAGGAGAAAAAAACTCCCGGCATGAGGAGGTAGGGATTGGGGTTGGATAAGGCAATGTGAAAGGAAACCAATGCAAAGAATAAGCACTGGAGATAACCGATTCCAGAGATCCAGGCAACAGCTTGACAAGTTACGGGATGAACTACAAATAGTAAGGTTGATAGGAAAGCTAATGTGGGATCAAAGATCCGAGCTAAAAAGAAGTAAGTTAAAATAACGTTCGCAAAATGAACAATGAAAGAGATCGCGTGGTGCCTTCTTGGACTCTGAACGTACCCGAAGACCTCGTGGCCTTTGGAGTTCTTCCCTATTACCGTGAATTTTTTGCCTAGATTGAGCCTGAGCCATCTTATAACGCTACCGGGGAGCCCAACCCTAGGATTGTAAGAAATATTGTTATAGGACGTTTTAATGCCATTTTCGTCATGTTCGTAAGTATTGATGACCTTTTCCCCGTCCCACCTATCATTGAATCTCTCTAACCCGTCCTGATCGTCAATTAAGAAGGAAGTCTTAGAGAAAATTATGTATCCCCATGTGATAAAATAGGTTATGGAAATAATGAACAGGTGGGCCAAATATGGGTAATCTAGGGGGGGTAGATTAAAAACCATTAATCTAGGATTATAGGACGCTTTTTATAGCAGTCAAGAACTTTTTTAGGACTTTCGTCCTAATACGATTTATTTTGACAGTTACCTATCATCGGTATACAATCAAAACATATGGGAGATCTTATGATTACTAAATTAAAGTGTCAGCGGTGCGGACATCAGTGGGTTCCGAGACAAGAAAATATTCAATTATGCCCTGCTTGTAAAAGTAGGAAGTGGAATGAAAAGAAAGAGGCAGCTTAGTGGAATGGACTGAGGTTAATCTAGTCCCATGGGCTACTCCGGTAGCAAATTTTAATTGTCCGTCGTGTAGCGGTCAAATCGCTCTTTACCCGCTTCGACCATCTGGCGAAACGCGACAATCAGGAGAGGTTCGCTGTCAATCTTGCAATTCTTTTTATAGCTATCAGATTTCTTCGAAGATTGCTTCATCTAAAGACTCCTTGGAGCAATTCAATAAACTTACAGCAGCTAAAAGCATTATTGATGATCAATTTTATTCTTTCATTCAAAAAAGCACCAAATTAATGGTTAAAAAGAAGTAATTTATTATAACATAAGGTATCTATGAAGCTAATTTGGGTATGAATGTTCTCTTCTTAATTTTTGTCGTTATATTATGTAGTGGTGGGTGCAAGATCGATGGACGAACCGCCAAAGAATGGAAAGAACTAGCGTGGTATTGGGAAAATGAAGCCGATGAATGGAAAAGTAAGTATCACACTTTGGAGAATTGTGTACAAGATGAATCTATTTATAACCACCGAGCTTCTGAGGTAGAGTCTAATTGTTTATGAAAAAACTTTTGATTATTGGATTACTGTCCTTGGCGTTTATGCCTAGCGATGTTGAGGTGAAGATACCTTATGAGCCGAGATTTAGAATTATCTGCCCGCAAAGCAACTTTCAGCTTTATGAGTGTTTATACCAGGAAGATTTTAAATTGAGTTACGGGACACCGCCAAATGATGATATATGTAAACCATTACATCCGAATGTTCCAAGGCTTGGAAAGATCATCTATGTTAACGGGGTACCAACCTTAGATCAACATCCGGAAAATGCAAATAAATCCTGTCCTTACTACCCTAAAGAAGCGGCTTTTGTTGCTAGTGATATATTTGATTACGGGCCTTCTAAGGGCTCACGAGGAATGTCTTACTACACAACGTGGGGCTTAATGCCTCGGGCAGACAACCCAAAATATAAATATTAGGGGGCTTGCAGATGGATATAATAAGCTGGATTCCACTAATTGTTATTATGATTATTGTACTTACCGATAAATAAATTAACGTTGTCTTTCGGCATTAAAAAATCTAGAAAGAGCATTTCCAACTCCAATTAGCCCGCCGGCCCCAATAACAGCTCCTTGCCTAAACCTTACATCTTTAATGTTTCTTTCGAGATCTGGAATCTTCGCTTTAAGATATTCTTGCTCTGCCATTTTAGAAGATAGTTTTTTTTCTGCTTGGGAGTTTCTTTTATTCAAAGCATATTGTTGTAATTTGTTTTTGTTACTAATATTGCTAGATTTTTCTATATAGTTAGTTCCGATTTGTTTTTCAACATCAGTCAATCTTTTAAGCTCAGGCTCAGATGCTCTTCCTGTTCCTACCCTTTTAATACTTGCCCTGGTTAATTCCTTAGACTCTTTGGCCATTTTATAGATTGGAGCGTGAGATGATTTTATTTCTTTTAAACCTTGTATGCTTTCTGGTAATGAATCTGATAAATGCTTATAAAAAATAGCTTTTGTTCTCTCATCTCCGATAGAATCTAATACTTGTTTAGTAATTGCTTGCACCTCTTTTGAGTTATAAATGCGTGGTTGAGTTTGAATAACGCCGTCCACTTCTTTTGGGCCAAACTTGATTGCAAACTGCATTAATTTATGTCCTGGAGTTCCTGGTATTGATTCTGCGCCAACATCCTTAGATGCCTTCTGAATTATATTTGATATATCAGAATCAGCCATTTGCGATGTTAAACCATCTAACTTCTCACCAAAAATTCGATTCGCTTCTTTGAATTTATTAGTAACTGCATTTTTAACCCCTTGTTTTCCAAGGAAAGAAACCTTTTCAGCCTCCCTACTAGCCCTTGATTTTAGTATTTTCCTAACTCTTCCTATCTGACCAATCTCTTCTCTTATGGGAGCCTCTAATTTTTTAGATTCAAGAATAGCGCTTTCTATACCTTGTATTTCCTTTCTTATAGGAGCTGTTCTAAGTCCTGAAATCGCACTTTTCCCGCCCTTTATTAGTCCAAGGCTTGGCATTATAAATGGCGCTACGAAAGAAGCTGTTTTCCCGATTCCAGTTTTCGCTTCTGGTAAATCAAACGAAGCTTCCGGAAGATCTCCATTAATAAGTCTATTTCCATATTCAACTGGTCCTGCAACAGGAGATCTGGATAGTTCCCTACCCATTTGCGGGAATGGAAAAGCAGCTGAACTGGCAACAGCGCCAATCTCATTGCTAAGGGAAGCTGCTCTTTCTAAGATATTTTCAGATTTAGGTATCTTTCCATATTTTTCCTGAACCAATTCCTCAACAAGAGTGTCTTGTTCTGATGGATCTAATTCAAGAAACTCAGGGTCTTTAGCGAGCTCATCTATAATTTCATCATAAGGACTAGGCATTAATTACCTCAAGTTATTGGAATTTATTGTCGTACTAATTTTCATGTATGATTTTGGGATGTCTAGAATAGGTGAAGATAAATATATTTTAGTCATAGAATCACCGAAACACCCTCTTTATAGTGGAAAACCTACTTATTGGTTTAATCTTCTTGGACTATCCAACCTCCGGGAGCATCTGATTTTATCCGATACACTACAACCTTCAGACGTGCTAGATCCCCATTATCGAGTTCAATTAAGTCATTTTGCGATGGTATGTCACGGCCCAACAGACGCCATTTTGATTCCCCAAAATGTCCGCGATAAGCTTGTTCAGGATATTGCTCGGATCCTACTCGAACCACCCGGCATTCAGACATAATCAAGGTTTCCTCTGCTTAAATCTCTCTTTAATAGAATTAAGTTTAGATGCTCTATCAATGGGATTAACTTGACCAGGCATCGATGGGTCTGTTCCTTTAGGTCCCAAGTTGCTCACATCTCCAGTTTGAGAAACTTGTAAATTTCTTTCATAAATATTTCTGAATTGCTGTTTAAAACGAGCAAGTTTTGCAATGACAGTTTGTGGATCATCTGGCATAAACAAATTTGAAATACGTCTATTAGGGCCTAAAATTGGTAACCCTTTACCAGCTCGAGCTTGTTCTTGTTCTGACAAATTTCCAACTTCCATTAAAGATCGAGAGATGATTGGAATATTAGACTCGAGTTGAGAATACAAAGCCGCAGCTTGAGGGTTTTTCTTCAAAAGAATGTCATTCGTATACTTTCCATAAGCTGCCTTCTGTCCTTCAATCCCTCCTTTATCTAAAATGTCTGCATAAAGAGTTTTGTAATCATTCTCAATCTGATCTAAAAGCGGAAATACGATAGAAGCTTTTTTCGCATCTTCAGCCGCTTTAGCTCTAACAGTCTTTTGTATTTCGAAGTCTTGGCCAGCTGGAGTTTGGAATGATGTTCCGGTTAAACGGTCAGTTCCACCAGTAGCAACAGCTCCTGGACCTAACTGCATTTGTTGAGCATTACTTCTGGCTTGATCCTGAATAAGATTACTTTGCTTAGATTTTTGAGGCTTTATTTTTGGAGCTTCCAAATTGAATCTTCTAGCCATTAGACAGTACCTCCAATATTAATATTGATTGGAGATGATTCCTCTCCTGGAAAAAGTAACCCAGTTCCGAGGTTAAGCATTGTATTCTTGAATAAGGCGGCTTGGTCAGCATCCATGTTAAGCTGCTGCATGATTCTCTCAATATCCATTTGAGCAACCTTTTGGAGATAAGTCATTTCAGCATCATTAGCATTCAAAGCTTGTTGAACTTGTAGAATCTTCTGCTGATTAAACGTATTTCTTACATCACGAGTTCTATTAGCAACAGCTTCTGCTCTTAACTGACCGTACTTAGATCTGTTTTCTTCAAGATCTCTTTTTAATGCAGAATCCGTAGTGGGATCCGATCCTGGGCGAATTGATCGATATTGATCTCGGATTGCGTCCTCACCTCGTTTTTCAGCTTCTTCGTACTGTCTTGTTAAAGCCTGAATTTCTAGATCGGATAAAGGTTCGAACTGCTGATCAATATTCTGCTTTAAGAAATCTTGAGCTAAATTTCCCATCTCAGTTCCCTGATTAGTAGCCATTCTATAATTCTCTGCCGATTGAGGTAATTCTGGAACTTCTGGCATTCCCTTAAATAATCCAGTAGCTAAGGCTCCAGCTCCAAGAATTCCCTTAAGATCAATTCCAGGAAAAAACCTGCTTAAAGGGGAGTCGCTAGATTGTTGATTACCTTGTGTTGGCGGTTGATTTCCCCCCCCAGATGGATCTGGATTATTCTTTTTACCAGTAAAAGGGTCAAACGCTGTTCCGGTTTGAAGAATTGGGGCAGCAGCTTGACTTGCCTCAGCTACACCGCTCCCAAACATGTTCTTAAACTGATCCATGATATTTCCGATTCCAAAACCAGATTTAAAGCTTTCTCCGAATCTAGTTAAGGGATTCGTGGTTTTAGAATCCATTCCAAAATTCCCAGTAGCAAGATCGGCTACTCCACCAATTACACCACCTTTAGCGGCAGCTGGTAAAATACCTTCCGTCGTCCTTTTTTCACCGCCGATACCTTTATTAATAGCAGAACCAGCGGCGCCACCAATAGCCCCACCAAATCCTGGCAAAATAGCGTTTCCAACAACTGGTCCAGCTATTTCAGCAATAGGGCCTAAGATTTGACGTGTTTTAGGCATCTTTTTATGGCGGATACCTTCTACCACTTCGTCTTCATCAGTTCCTTCGAGTTCGAAAAGATGCTCTAGTTCATGCTGAATAAGAAGTCTATTAAGCTCATCACGTCCCGTTTGTCTTACGAAGATTCGATTTCTGTGAACATCCGCAAAACCTAAAGAATCAGAGATATTCGCGCCACGAGTTTCTGTAACTGGAAGCCGATCAAATTCTTTATCAGAGAGAATTTTAATAGTAATATTTTTCATTAGAAGGAGCTCCTTCCGCTGAAGAAGCCTTTCACTCTTTCAAGCAAACCTGAACTTACTCCATTGGTATCCGTCTGATTACTATTAGGACTTTGAAGTAATCCATTATTGATACCGCCTTGAATCGCAGGGCCACCACCAGTACCAGATGGAACTTTATTCGTACCTGGAGTAGAAGCCACTTGGAACTGTCCTAAAGGACCGGTTAAAGAAGACTGCTGTTGTTCCTGCATCAGACTCTGCTGTTGAGACTGAGCCGCTTGTTGAGCTTGCTGTTCAGCTTGCGCAGCGTCATTGGCTGCGTTCTGAGCTTTACGCTCTTCTTGACCGATATTAGGATTTGTAATTGTGCGAGGATCCCAAAATAGTCTAAAAAAGTCTCTGGCTTTTTTGTGTCTAATGCCTTCTACGTGCGGATCTTCATCAGTTCCTTCGAGTTCGAAAAGATGGTCCATTTCGTGCTGAACCACTAAACGATTTAGCTCATCACGACCGCAGTCTCTTACATAAATACGCCGATTAGGGACATCTGCAAAACCAATCGAGTCAGAGATATCCGCCCCACGAGTAGCAGATAATGGTAAACCGTCAAATTCCCTATTATTTAGAATCTTAATTTGTATGTTCTGCATGATGTCTCCTTACTTTCATAGTAAATCTCCTGTCTGACATTATCCCATAACGGTCCCAAGCACCAAATTTGATGGAGGGGTAGCTCGCTAAAGCTAAATCATTTACTTTCATAGTTAGTTTCTTAGACCAGCCCTTAGAAAAAATCTTCTCGATATAAAACGTGTCTCCTGAAGGATCATCTTCCTTGTACTCCCACATACCCTTTTTCAGATAATCATCAGGGAAATTAGTAACAGAAAAAAATAAAACGCTATGAAGATGGTCAAACTCTCGGAGCTCCATAATCCGACCGTCTTCCAGCATTCTCTCAACATAGTTAAATACTGGTTCTTTTTCATCTTTTCTGAATCTATATCCATGATCCCCTAAGAACTTAATGATCTCTATGGTGTGAAGGTTGATACAACCCTCCAGTTTGCTGTGTTAGATGACGTACAAACGTAAAGTCTTCCCGTAGCTCCAGTAATCATGTAAACCTCTTCCCCTGCCTGTGCTCGCCAATTAGGGGCTGAGGTTACAATCTGCTTTTGGAACTTCCCAAAATTCCATCTTTCAACTGTTTGGTTTACAAAATCAATTAACTCTTGCGGTAAACCTCTAAGCTCAGGTTGGTCTAGCTTACCCATTCCCGCCAACTCCTTTTGCGTCATTGAAGTAGTCAGTTCGGTTGAGTTCCCAGGGTTCAGAAGTGTTCCTAGAAGACGTGATTCTGAACTGATAAATATTTGTGGTAACAGGAACATCGATTTCTTTTTTGACCTGAATCATCGCTCCAGTGTTCACAAGCATAATGTTATCTCTGACAGAGAAATTTCCTGTGAAATCAACCCGGTCCATATATTTAATCGTATTAGAAGAAGTAGGCTTAAAATAAAGGTCAATCTTGTGCGCTTTACTTACTTCCGAAGGAGACTTATCAAAGATAATATTCGAGTCGTAGACATCATCGATTGGAGTTCTGTTAGCATCTAAATTCCCACTATCTAAAATATGAACCAAACCTGATCGATCCCCAGCTAATACGTATCTTAGATTATCCGATTGGACCATACACATGGTTTGCCACATCTGATTCTGATATGGGTAAAAGGAAAGTTTACGCCCATCAAAATTAATCAAATGCGTCGTTTCAGAAGAGTTCACGCCGATGGCTACATTTAGCTTATAAACTTGCTCATTCTCGTCCACCACCGCATGAGAAACCACTAATCCAGACCCTGATTTTCCTAACTTAGCTAGTGAGAAATCACATTGTCTGTTATCCAGCTCAATCTGATCTGATACAATTTTGTCATTCGCGCCGTCAAAAATTCGAATGCGCTTATCCCAAGATAAACCAACAATAACTTCGCCGATATCCTTTAAGGTGATCTTTTTCGCGGTTCTAGGAACAAATCCCCAGTTTTTGATTTCTTTATAAGACCAATCGGGGTTTCCACCAACGTAGGTTAATCTGTAAATAAAATATCGAGTAGATACATATAAGATTTGGTTTAGAACAAAAGCCGCTGTAATTTCATCATCCTGAGAGCTTGGAATATCGAAGCTATCTGCCCAGTCTCCGGTAAGTTGAGTATTTTCATCCTCGTAAGAAAAGATACGCTTACGAGTCGTAGAGTTAAGGAGGATTAAAAACCCTTGATGATTAATCGCAAACCGGCAAGTCGGAGCTGAGTTATTGAGTAAAGTCGCAAACGTTCCGCCAGACCCATCCCACTTAAGAACAGAGTCATAGTTATCAGAAGTCATCACCAGAACATTCTTAGAACGTTCGAAGTGCTGATAAGTAGCGGATCTATCAGTAGCTATGACGGTGAAATTTACACCAAGATCTGAAGAGGCGTGAACACCAGTCCCGGCGGCCACGGTATACCAGCGTTTATTAGAAGCTCCGAAGTCATACGATCCCCAAGTGTAATTTGGAAAACCAGTATCCCAAGTATTTCCTAAGCCACCGTTATAAAGATCTGATCTATTTTGAGAGGTTAATACTTTTTTCCAAAATCCGGTTTCATCTACTCTTCCGCTTAAAAATTTTGTTGCGGAAAGTCCGGTTTGAGAACTACTAATAGCTCCAATTAGTAAAGGCGCAGAACCAGCTCTTAATCCACCTGTCATGGAAGCAGTATTTACCGATAAATTAACCGATATTCCAATCCTATCCCCAGTATCATGCCAAGCCTGAACGTTATACCAAGTAGCCGTCGTCACCGCTCCAAAACTCGTTGCCTGTACTTGATGAGTAAATGTATCTCCAGAACTTGAAGCTCGAAATGTAACGATGTTGTCAGTATTAACAAATAAAGCATATTCATAATCTTTGTTAAACTGAGTTGTTGGAGGAGTAAAGTTTGAATTATATTTTGAAATATTACTGATTTTCACCTCATCAATCCAACCATTCCAAAAATATCTAACCGTTGAAAAACTTTGAGCCCCGATGAATGGCGGTTGTGCACCTAAAGGAAAAATACGTATAGATGTAGATGTAGTGGCTTGAAGAACACCATCTATAAATAAACTATATATATTTCCACTTTGAGTTATTGCTACATGGTACCAATTTGCTGTGCCGATAAGTCCGGCAGAAGAAACAAGTTGCATACCAAAAGCTCCCTCACTTCTTGCCGCATATAAGAGAGTACCGCCAGATTGAACTTCTAACCGATGAGTATTATCATTTCCTTCTGCGCCAAGGGCATCGTTTGTTCCATGCCAAAAAATAGTATTTCTAGAATTTGTTCTTATGTCTGCTGCCCTAATTTGCGCTTCAAATGTCCAATGTCCGGTGCTGAAATCAAAATTCGAAGATGGACTAACCGTAATATAGTCACCATTACCATCTAAACGTAGAGAAGCTGAACCAAATTTAGCTTGAGATGTATCTAGGGCGGCGTTTCCGTTGGCTGTAACAGTTCTGTTCCAAAAGCTAGAATCCTGAATAGAAGTAGAGCTATTAGCTCCGTTGAAATGACATAAAAGTAGCTCGGAAGTATCTATGGATGCTTTTGTTAAAATGTAATTTTCTAGCCCAGCTGTGTCTAAATAAACCCATGTAGAAATCGAAAAATCTATATCACCAGTAATGAAAGACGAGTCATTAATTCTTGATAGATACTGAGAATTTGCGGGAATAAAAGTAGCGGCGTTCTTCTTAATTCCATTAGCAAAACTAACCAAATTATTATCACTTAAAGGATCTTCCCCATAAGCATCCGCTCTTTCTCCAGCCGTCTCATCCATTTTCCAGAATGAAATTAGGTTATTGGTAAGCGTTCCACCACTATTAATTAAGAATCCAGCAGCAACGGTTGAACCTAGTCTCACCAAGTTTTGAGTGTTTGTCCCGAGTCGTTTAGTCAAAGCTCCATCAAACCTGACTTTGACATCCATCACGTTTGGAGTCTGACCCTTCTCTAAATTAAAGAAATTAGGAGAGGTGTTTAACCCAGGTGAAAAATCGTCACTATTCTGATCAACAGCATTTTTAAGCATTTAAGATATCTTGAATTTGTTGGCGAACAGCTTGGCGAATGGTTGTTATTTTTGGATTGATTAACGTGTTTAAATCAGTGGCATTATCAGAAGCCGTTTGAAGCGTATTAAATTCTAAAACTTTTCGACCTTTAAACGTTAGGAAATGGCCACCATTTTCGGTAGTGGCTCCAAAATTTAAACTTTCAATCTCGAATACTCTTCTTGAAAAAGGCTCGGCTGCTTTGATCTTGTCTTCAATAGCCATTTTTATCTCCTGTACATGTAATCTTCATGTACGCCGTGCATATCCTGAGAATAAACCCGAGTAACATGGATTCGTTTAGAATCTGAAAGAACTTCTGCTAATTTGACATCATAAACCGCAGAGTTGTTGTCGTTTTGATCCAAAGCAGTCGCTCTTAAAGTACCGTAAATAACAGCTAAATGGACTCTGGCTGGGTACTCTGGAGCTTTCGAAATGACGTATCCAGCACTTGTAACAGCTGAGTTTGCAAAAGCCGTAGCTAAAGTCAATGACGAGTCATTCGCGATTGCAATAATCTTGTACCATTCAGAATCTTGATGCGTTCCGAAGGCATTAATACGAAGGTAATCTCCAGTATTAGCCTCAGTAAATTTACTTGAAATTCCCGTAACGTTTGTGCCTCCAGCTGAAATAGTTACGAAACCGGATGATGTTTCAGTCAGCGGTGTAAGCTTTTTAATGTAGTCATAGCCGTAATTACGGGCATCTTTAGGAGCTGGTCTAAACTCGATAAGTTGAGTGCCCCTCGTATCTGTTCCAACAACTCTTACTTTTTCAGGGTTTCCCGGCTGACCAGAGTAGTTTCCAACGTATTCTTGATAAGGTTCTTCCGGTAGAATCTTCTTTTTCCCACCTTCCCACTTATAAATTCCTCCATCTTCTGGAAATCGATCAAAATTATGAGCTAAGGGATATGTTGGTTGAAAAATTGTATACCCATTTGCAGAAGCATTAGCAGGACCGTTAAACGGTGGATTGATCGTTCCGCCAGTTGTATTACTGAATGTAAAATCATAAATAACATCGTTTCCATTGATACGAAGTTTACGTCCAGTCATTGCAGCCGTTAAAACAACATCGGAAGAAAATGTAACCGTTGTTCCTTGAGTGTTTACAGAAACTGTTCCAGCGTTGTATTGATCTACCGTCGTCAGCCCAGAAGATACGAGTAGGAAATTCCAGTCAAACTTGGAAGGAATATC
>Ga0196974_1000063_pt1 | contig 52188 bp, 51 predicted proteins | sample S1_1013CmetaG_FD_155477 | JGI IMG/M metagenome (GOLD analysis project Ga0196974, IMG submission 155477) | Soil microbial communities from Anza Borrego desert, Southern California, United States - S1_10-13C | ecosystem: Environmental > Terrestrial > Soil > Desert | place: USA: California...
TGAAGGCCTTCTACGACCGGCTGCGCCAGCGCGGCAAGCCGGCCAAGGTGGCGCTCGCCGCCTGCATGCGCAAGATCGCCACCATCCTCAACGCCATCGTCCGAGACCAGACACCCTTCCAGAACAAACCCGCCTGAACCCGTCCAACACAGTTGCTACGGGAAAATGACCTACGACAGCCCCTACCGGCTGTCCCCCAGCGCCACAGAATCCTGGTCCAGCCGGGTCGGGTCGAAGGCCGGCAGGGCACTGATCTGCTCGCCGTTCAGGGCGATCACCACTTGGTCGGCATTGGGATCGTACTGGGCTTTGGTCCAGGGCACTTCCACCTGGCGGCGGCCCAGCCCGAGGAAGCCGCCCGTCCCCATCACCAGCGCGCGGATGTCCCCGGTGTTGCGGTCGACCAGCATGTCCTCGACCTCGCCCAGCTGGTCGCCCTCGGGTCCGCGCACCGTCTTGCCCATGAGGGTGACTGCCAGGGCCGGGCCGTCCAGCGTAGCGCCGGTAGCGTCGCGGTCGGCGCGATCGGAGAGGGCCGCCTCGGGCGGGTCCTGCTTTTCGGGCGCGGACAGGGCCGGCGCGGGTGCCGCCGGCGACGGCACGGCGGTGGCGCCGGTCTGGGCATGGGCCGGGACGGTGACAGCGGCCGTCAGGGCAGCGATGAGGAATAGGCGGGACATGGTTCCCTCGGCGGCAAGGTGAAACCCCCTGCCAAGGGAACCCGTGGGAAGCCCGGCGGTTCCGTCAGGCCACGACCTTAGGCGACTGCGGCGCGCTTCACCGAACCGTGGCCGGACAGCTCGACCCGGGCGCCTTCGCGGGCGGCGAAGACCGGCGTCCACTCGGCCCGGGCCTCGCGCTCGATGGCGGCCATGCGGGTGTCGTCATGGTCGGGGTCGTGGTGGAAGAGGCAGAGCCGCTTGGCCCCGGCCTCGCGCGCCAGCCGGACGCCCTCGCGCCAGGTGGAGTGGCCCCAGCCGCGCCGCGCCGCATACTCCTCGTCGGTGTAGGAACTGTCGTAGATGACCAGGTCCGCGCCCTCGATCAGGCCGAGGACGGCCCGGTCGAAGCCGGTCTCGGGATGCTCGGTGTCGGTGACGTAGCAGACGCTGCGGCCGTCATGCTCTATGCGGTAGCCGACGGCACCGCCCGGATGGTTCAGCTCGGCCGTGCGCACCCGCACCTCGCCCAGCGCGAACTCGGCGCCCGGCCGGAAATCCTCGAAGCCGACGCAGGCGCGCATGGTGGAGAGCGGCACCGGGAACAGCGGCGCCTCCATGGCCTTCTCCAGCACCTGGCGCAGGCAGGAGCCGGTGCCGCCGTGCCCGCCCATGACCTTCAGCCGGAAGTCCGGCCGGTAGCCCGGCTCGAAGAAGGGGAAACCGGCGATGTGGTCGAGATGGGTATGGCTCAGCAGCAGCGTCGCCTCGCCCACGCCATCGCGGATGAAGCGCTTGCCGAGCTGGCGCAGGCCGGTGCCGGCATCCAGCACGATCACTTGGTCGCCGCAGACGACCTCGACGCAGGACGTGTTGCCGCCGTAGCCGAGATGGCTCGCCAGCGGCGTCGCGAGCGTGCCGCGCACGCCCCAGAAATTGACCGAGAAGCTCATGGCCTCGTCCGCGATCCCGCCCCTATCAGGGGGCTCCGTTCCACGATCTGGAACATTTCAAAGATTACGACTAGCACGTCCCCGTTCATGTGACGGCGCGCACAGGGTCGTATCCCCTTAAGTACATAGGACGGCTGGACAAACCGACTGGTCAGCGCTCCTGCCTGCGGTTGCGCAGCCGGTGGTCCAGCCGTTCATCCTCCAGCCCCGCCGGCTCCTGGTGGATGGTGAACTCGGCGTTGGGAAAGGCGGCGCGGAGCGTGCGCTCGATCGCGTCGGTGATGTCGTGGGCACGGGCTAGGCTCAGCTCCGGATCCAGTTCCAGGTGGAACTCGACATGCTCGCCCAGGCCGGTGGAGCGGGTGCGCAGATCGTGCATGCCGCGCGTTTCCGGGTTCGCCAGCACCAGCCGGACGATCTCGTCGCGGGCCCGGTCCGGCAGTTCCCGGTCCATCAGCACGTCCAGCGCCGAGCGGACGATGCCCTGCGCGCCCCAGACCAGGAAGGCGGCGATGGCCAGCGCGAAGGCCGGGTCCCAGTAGGGACTGCCGCTCCAGCGCGTCAGCAGCAGCGAGGCGATGACCGCCAGATTCATCACCAGATCGCCCCGGTAGTGCAGGCTGTCCGCGTCGATGGCGAGCGAACCGGTGCGGGCGATGACCCAGCGCTGGAACAGCACCAGCATCAGCGTCAACAGGATCGAGAGCAGCATCACGACGATGCCAAGTTCCGTCTCCTCGACCGCCTGCGGGTCCACGAACCGGCTGATCGCCTCGTAGCCCAGGAAGACGGCCGAGCCGCAGACGAAGGCGCCCTGGGCCATGGCGGCCAGCGGCTCGGCCTTGCCGTGGCCGAAGCGGTGCATCAGGTCGGGCGGCTGCAGCGCGCGGGCGACTCCGAACAGGATGACGATCGACGCCATCAGGTCGACGCTGCTGTCGATCAGCGAGGAGAGCAGGCTGACGGAGCCGGAGGCCAGGAAGGCCGCCAGCTTCATCCCGATCAGGGTCAGCGCCACGCCGACGCTGGCGTAGGTCGCGCGCCGGCGCCAGACGTCGCGGTCCCGCTCCGCCGCCTCGGTCACGGGTACAGCTTCGCCGTCGACCAGGGCTGGTCGTCCCGGTCGCGGGTGAAGAGCGTGCGGTCGTGCAGGCGGAAGGCCTTGTCCTGCCAGAACTCGATGCGGACCGGCAGCACGCGGAAGCCGGTCCAGTGCGGCGGGCGCGGCACCTCGCCGATGTTGAACTTCACCGTATACTCGGCCACCCGGCGCTCCAGCTCGCCCCGCTCGGTCAGCGGGCGCGACTGCTGCGAGGCCCAGGCCCCGATTCGGCTGGCGCGTGGGCGGCTCTGGAAATAGGCGTCGGCCTCGGCGTCGGTGACCCGCTCGACGGCGCCCTCCACCCTTATTTGCCGGCGCAGGCTTTTCCAATGGAAGCAGAGCGCGGCCTTCGGGCTTGCCCCCAACTGGTCACCCTTTCGGCTCTCCGTATTGGTGTAGAAAACGAAACCGCGCGCATCAAGCCCCTTCAGGAGCACCATGCGCACGCTGGGCATGCCGTCCGGGCCGACCGTGGCCAGGGCCATGGCATTGGGATCGTTGGGTTCCGACGCCTCCGCCTCCGTCATCCACTGGCGGAAGAGATCGAGCGGATCGTCGGCGCGGGCGCTGTCCATGGTCGTGGTTCCCACCTGGTCTGATGACCCTGGCCTGTGGTGACGCAGGTCATAGTTATGCCGGAATCGCTGCCTACATTAGAGTCCAGTCGCATCTTGTCCATGCCCGGTGCCGCATGGCAGGACGCCGTCCCGGAGGTCCGGGACAGGCGCAAGGGGGGCCTCCAGGCCAGGCACGGAAAAATGAGAGAGGCATTCGAGATGTTCAGGAAGTTCGTTCTCGCCACCGCCGCGTCGGCCCTGCTGCTGACGGCGGGCTGCACCACCAGCACCGGCGCCAAGCAGAACGTCGGCGCCGTCGGCGGCGCCGTCGCCGGCGGCCTTCTGGGCTCGCAGTTCGGCAAGGGCGACGGCCGGCTGATCATGACCGGCGTCGGCACCCTGCTGGGCGCCCTGGCCGGCAGCGAGATCGGCGCGTCGCTGGACCGCGCCGACCGGCTGGCCCTCGATCAGAACACCCAGCGCGCCTACTCCGCGCCGCTGAACCAGCCGATCGTCTGGAACAACCCGAACAACGGCAACAGCGTGGTGGTCACCCCCACCCGTGACGGCCGCACGCCCTCGGGCTCCTACTGCCGCGAGTTCCAGCAGACCATCACGGTCGGTGGCCGCCGCGAGGAGGCCTTCGGCACCGCCTGCCAGCAACCCGACGGCAGCTGGAAGATCGTGAGCTGATCCTCGCACGCTCCCGGACGTCTCGACGGGGCTCCCGGCATTAGGCTGGGGGCCCTTTCGTTTAGGGGAACCGGCCCCTCTCCCGACGGGTGAGCGGCGGACCCGGGGGCGCCGGGCCGGCGTTGCAGCGATACCAAGCGTTAACCGGCGGCGGGGCATCCTTGAAGCTGCCCCCGTCGAGGCGTATCTTCGCGGAAGTTTCTCAACAGATTGCGGCCTCCATGCGCGATCCCTACCAAATCCTAGGTGTCGGCCGCGGTGCTTCGGCCGATGACATCAAGGCGGCCTACCGCCGCCTGGCCAAGCAGTACCACCCGGACCTGAACCCCGGGCGGAAGGACATCGAGCACAAGTTCAAGGAAGTGAACGGCGCCTACAGCCTGCTGTCGGACGCCGACAAGCGTGCGCGCTTCGACAAGGGCGAGATTGACGCGACCGGCGCCGAGCGGCCGGACCATTCCTTCCGCCGCGCCTATGCCGGCGGCGCCCGCGGCAATCCCTTTGACTTCGACGACGATCCCTTCGCCGACATCTTCGGCGCCGCGCGCCGCAAGGCCGGCGGGCACGGGGTCAAGGCGCGCGGCAGCGACGTCGCCTATTCCGTCACCATCCCCTTCGTCGACGCCTGCCTCGGCACCAAGCGCCGGCTGATGCTGTCCACCGGCAAGAGCATCGACGTCAACGTGCCGCCCGGCACCACCGACGGCCAGAAGCTGCGCCTGAAGGGCCAGGGCCTGCCGGGCCTGGGGGGCGGTGGGGCCGGCGACGCCATCGTCGAGGTGCATGTCGACCCGCACCCCTTCTTCGTGCGCCGCGGTGACGACATTCACCTGGACCTGCCCGTCACCCTGCAGGAGGCGCTGTTGGGCGCCACCATCCGCGTGCCGACTCTGGACGGCGCCGTGCAGGTGAAGGTGCCGCGCGGCTCCAACACCGGGACCGTCCTGCGCCTGAAGGGCAAGGGCGTGATGAACCCGGAGCGGCAGGTGCCGGGCGACGGCTACGTCAAGCTGGTCGTCGTCCTGCCCGAGCGCCCAGACGCCGAGCTGACCGCCTTCATCGAGCGCTGGGCCAAGGCCCACGATTACGACGTGCGCAAGAAGGCCGGGCTGGGCTGAGCCCGGCCGGCAGCGGCTCCGGGGAAGACATATTAGAGTTTCCTATTGCCGTGGCGGCCGCGCGGGCGCTTATCTGTACGCCTCCCCATCCGCGCGAAGGCACGGCGATGCTGTATCTCGGCCCCTTCTCCGGCGCGATCCTGCGGGCGGATTCCCCCGCCCAAGCGCCGCATGTGACCCTGGAGCGGCGGCGGCGCGGGGAGCAGGTGCTCATCATTCCCAGCTTCGTCGTCGAGACCGGCCTGGGCACCCGGCGCTACGAGGGCATCCCCTGCAACGAGGGGCCGCCGGGGCCGCCGCCCTACGTCACCTGGGAGGTCGCCCGAAAATGGGCGGCAGGCCTCGCGGCTGAGCACGGAGCGCCGCTGCGCCTGATCGATGAGCTGGCGGGCTGAGGCCGCATGGTCCCCGCATTAAGGGACATTGCGACACACCCCCTGCCCGGCGGCGCCGGGATTCGCTAGGCTCGCGGCGATCGAGACAGAGCGTCGGCCCAACCCCATGCGCCACGGCGGCCTTCCCCCCATCCCCTCCCCCGCCCTGCTGTTGCTGCTGCAGGCCGGCCTCGCGCATCAGAAGGCCGGGCGGCTGGCCGAGGCGGACCGCGCCTACCGCCAAGTGCTCGCCGCCGACCCGCGCAACGCCGACGCGCTGCAGCTGCTGGGGCTGCTGGCGAAGCAGGCCGGGCGTCCCGACATCGCCGCCGACCTGATGCGCCGCTCGCTGGCGGTGAACCCGCGCCAGCCGAATGTCCACAACAACCTCGGCAACGCGCTGGGGGAGCTCGGCGATGCCCCCGGCGCCCTGGCCGCCTATGGTGAGGCGGCACGGCAGAAGCCCGACTATGTCGACGCCCATTTCAATAGGGCCGTGACGTTGGACGGGCTGGGCCGTCGCGACGAAGCGGAAGCGGCGCTGCGGACGGCGCTGCGCCTCGATCCTCGCCATCTCGGCGCGCTCACCAACCTCGCCGTGCTGCTGCAGGAGACCGGACGGCTGGAGGAGGCGGATACGGTGGGCCGCCGCGCGCTGGATCTTGCCCCTGGATCAGCCCGGCTGCTGCAGAACCAGGGGCTCACCCTGCGCCGGCTGAACCGGGCGGAGGAGGCCGTCGAGCTCTACCGCAGGGCGCTGTCGGCCGATCCCGATCTCAAGGAGGCTTGGCACAATCTCGGCAATGCGCTGTCCGCCCTGGACCGCAACGAGGAAGCCATCGAGGCCTATCGCCGGGCCCTGGCCCTGGACCCGGCCAGTCGGGACGGCCACGCCAACCTCTCCAAGCTGCTCTGGCGCATGGGGCGGGCGGACGAGGTTCTGGACTCCTACGACCGCGCCGTCGCCCTTCGGCCCGACGATCCCGCGCTGCTTGAGATCCGGGCCGAGGCGGCATCGCATTACGGAAGGCGCGAGGAGGCCGCCGCCGCGCTGGAGCGGGCGCTGGCGCTGTCCGGCGGCACCCCGCAGATCCACCGCACCTACGGCACGGTGCTGCTGGCCCTGGATCGGCCGGCCGAGGCGGGGCGGCAGTTCGAGGCGGGGCTGGCGCTCGCCGCCGACCACCCCACCCTTCTGCGGGGCTTGGCCGAGTCGCGGCTGCGCGCCGGCGACACCGCCGCGGCGCTGGAGACGGCGCGCCGGCTGGGCGCCGTGTCGCCGGACGACCAGCACGCCGTCGCCTATGAGGCACTGGCGTTGCGGCTATTGGGCGACCCGGCGGAGGCGCGGCTCTACGACTATGACCGTTTCGTTCGGGCGATGCAGGTGGATGTGCCCGACGGCTATGCCGACCTTGAGGCCTTCAACGCCGACCTGCTGGCGGCGCTGACGGGGCTGCACGGCACCAAGGTCGAGCCGATCGACCAGACGCTGCGCCACGGGACGCAGACCTCGGAGGCGCTGTTCTCCCGCGACGTGCCGCAGATCAAGGCCCTGCGCGGCGTGATCGAGGCGGCGGTGAACCGCTATGTGCGCGAGCTGCCCGACGACCCCGGCCATCCCTATCTGCGGCGCAAGACGGAGCGCTGGGGCTTCACCGGTTCCTGGTCGGCGCGGCTGCGCGACCAGGGCTACCATACCGACCATGTGCATCCGGCCGGCTGGATCAGCGGCTGCTATTACGTCGAGGTGCCCGCCGCTGTGGCGGGCGAGACGGAGAAGCAGGGCTGGATCAAGTTCGGGGAGCCGAATGTCGGGCCCGAGATCCGGCTGCCCTGGGTCAGGGCGGTGAGGCCGGAACCGGGGCGGCTGGTCCTCTTCCCCAGTTATTTCTGGCACGGAACGATCCCGTTCCGGGGTCCCGAGCATCGCACCACCGTCGCCTTCGACCTGGCGCCACTGGCCTGACTTTCCCTAACGCGCGCTTGAAGTCCCGCCGGTCGGCCAACCGGTGGAAGGACTCGTCGCGCGCTGCTGGCACCAAGCTTGTTCCGTCAGCGCAAAGAAAAAGCGGCAGCCCCGGGGGGCTGCCGCTCAGTCTCACGCGCCTCGCGGCGCGATCGTGACGCTCGATCAGAACTTGAACGAGGCGCCGACGAAGTAGGTACGGCCGACCACGTCGTAGGTGTTCGGGTCGGTGTTGCCGTCCGGCGAGTTGTCGAAAATCGGCGGCTTGTTGTCGCCGAGGTTCTTCACGCCGGCCGACAGCTCGACCATGTCGCTCACCGTCACGCGGGCCGAGACGTCGTGGTACCAGGCGTCGCGGACACCGGTGTAGCCGCCGTCCTCGAACGCCGGGATGTTGCCCTGGTTGTCCAGCTTGTCGATCCACTGGGTGTTCCAGGTCAGGCGCACCGGGCCCAGGTCGTAGCCCAGGCGGACGTTGGCCTTCCACTCCGGCAGCGTGGCCGAGATGTTGTAGGCGCCGGCGGTGCCGATGTACTCGATCTGGTCCAGCTCGTAGCTGTCGACCCAGGTCACGCTCAGGCTGACATCCAGCGTCTCGCCCAGCCACTCCGGACCGCCGAAGGCGGTTGGGACGCCGTAGTTGACGCCGAAGTCGATGCCGCTGGTCTTCAGCGACGAGACGTTGCCCTGCGTGGAGCGGGCCTTCAGCTCGCCCGTGGCGTCGCGGAAGATGACCGGGCCGATGCCCGGCAGGTTGCAATCCGGCGAGGCAAGGTCGCGGGCCGCGAAGCAACGCGCCACGAGGCCGGTGACGCCGCCCTCGAGGGTGTTGATGTAGTCCTTAACCTTGATGTTGTAGTAGTCGACCGTGACGTTCAGGCCGTCCACGAAGGTCGGCTGGAACACCGCGCCGATCGTGAAGGTGTCCGAGGTCTCTTCCTTCAGGGTCGTGTTGCCGAAGCTGAACGACTCGATCTGGGAGTTCGGCTGCACGTAGCCGGCGGTGACCGGATCGAAGCCCAGCTGCGTGGTGCAGAAGGCCCGGGTCGGGGCATCGATGGTACGGGCGGCGCCGTTGTTCACGTTGACGGTCGAGCAGGGATCGACGAGGGCCGGGAAGCCCTGGTCACCCGACTGGAACAGCTCGAACACGTTCGGGGCGCGGCTGGCGCGCTGGTACATACCGCGGAAGCGGAGATCCTCGACCGGCTTGTACTCGCCGCCGGCCTTGAAGCTGGTCACGCCGCCGACCGTGGAGTAGTCGGAGTAGCGGGCGCCGAGCTCGAGGCCCAGGTACTGGGCGAAGGGCACGTCGGCGATCAGCGGGACGATGGCCTCGGCATAGACCTCGCTGACGTCGTACTGGCCGTTCACCGGCTGCTCGGCGTTGAAGCCGAACAGGTCGCCGGCGCGCTTGGCGGCGTCCGGACGGTAGTTCAGGCTGTCCTCGCGGTACTCGGCACCCAGGGCGACGCCCAGGTCGCCGGCCGGCAGGGTGACCACCGGACCGGACACGACGGCCGAGGCGTTGTAGCGCTCGTAGACGGTCAGGTCGGAGATGTTCAGGCGGATGAAGTCCGCGCCCTGCTGGCTGATCGAACCGGTCGGGCCGAAGAAGTTGATCGGCACGCAGCCCGGATACAGGTTGCGGGCGAAGGTGCCGCAATCGGTGGTCGAGACGGCGTTCAGCGAGGCGATGACGCGCGAGCGCGACACGTCGTTCGAGATCTGGTCGGCGAACTCGGTGCGGCCGTAGCTGCCCATCGTCTCGACGCGCCAGCCCTCACCCAGCTGCGCGTTCAGGCCGAGGTTGGCCTGGTACAGCTTGGAGGAGCTGTCCTGCACGCGGGCGCCGACTTCCTCCATGCGACGGCGGAACACGGCCGGCGCGGTGGGGTTCGTACGGGCGGCCAGCAGGTCGCGCGCGGACTGCGACAGGAACGGGTTGGTCACCGGGACCAGCACGCCGGTCATCGGCGTCGGGGCCAGCTGGGCGCCGCGGCGGCTGTCGGTGTAGTAGAACTCCGCCACGCCTTCGAGCATGTCGGTGAAGTCGTAGTGCGTCAGCACCGCGGTCGACAGGCGCTTTGCCGGCGACAGCAGGTTGTTCACCGGGGCGAAGTTGTAGCGGTCCGAGTTCGCGCCGAGGGCGGCGTCGTTACAGAACCCGCGGACCGAACCGTCGGCGTTGAAGGTGATGTTGGTCGCGGTGGCGGCGGCCGGGCAGCCGGCGTTGGTCGGGCGTGCGGTGAACGGGTTCAGCGGCACCTGGTCGAAGCGGGCGCGGCCGGTGGCGGAGCCGCCGGCATTGCTGATCACCGCCCAGTCGCGGTCGGAGCCGAGGATCGCGTTGCGGTCGTACACCGAGGCGAAGGCCGTGATGTTGCCGCGGTTGTTCGCGAAGTTCGTGCCCATGATGAGGGACACGTCGGTCTGCTCGCCGTCACCCTCTTCCGAGATGGTGTACTGGCCCGAGACGTCGACGCCCTCGAAATCCTTCTTCAGGATGAAGTTCACGACGCCGGCCAGGGCGTCCGAGCCGTACACCGCGGAGGCGCCGCCGGTCACCACCTCGACGCGCTCGATCAGGCGCGACGGGATGTTGTTCAGGTCGACGGCGGCGAAGGCCTTGGTCGACGGGTTGAAGCGATGGCCGTTGACCAGCACCAGGGTGCGCTGCGGGCCCAGGCCGCGCAGGTCGACGGTGGCGGTGCCGTCGGAGGGGTTGTTCGAGGCGGCGGAGAAGCCCGGCACGACCTGCGGCAGGGTGTTCAGAACCTGCTCGACAGCCAGGGTACCCGTGGCCTGGATCTGCTCGGACGACACCGTGGAGACCGGGCTGTTCGCCGAGTAGTCGGCGCGCGCGATGCGCGAACCGGTGACCACGATCTCCTCGAGGCCCTGCTGCTGAGCGGCCGCCGGCATGGCGAGCACGGTCGCGGCCAAGCCGACGCCGGCGAGGAGGGCGCGCCGGAACGAGCGCTCATTGGTGTTTACGGTCATCATCTGCTTCCGTTTCCTTTCCGTGAAGTGACTCGGACGTCGGCCGGTTATTCGGTTTCTTGAGTTTTCGTACGCGGCGTGACGTCCCCGGCCCGCGTCTGGCAAGCGGCGCGGAATCCCGGCTGGAGTCATGGGAAGGGTGCATAACAGAATTGCAAAGTAGGGAGCAATCCCGGACCAAGCTTAGGGATTCCTCCAGCTGGCCCCTGTTGCATTTTTGCCCGCCTTACCGAATTAGCAGGCAATTCTTTGCATGATTGACCCGGTCCGGCGGCAATGTCCGGAAAGGCCTCGGTGGAGCTCGGCGCTTATTCGATCATTCCCTGGGCGAATCGAACAGGTCGGCCAGGGGGATGTCGAGGATCGCGCTGTCCGCCGTTTCCATCTGGGCGAACAACCCGGCCAGCCTTTCCTGCCACGGCGTGCTCAGCCGGCCGACGGAGCGGCAGTTGCCCCTCAGCCCCAGGCCGAGCGAGAGCTGCAGGTCGCGCACCGTCGCGCCGTGCAGGTCGCGGGTGCCGACCCAGGCGCCGTTGCTGGTGCGCGCCACCCAGTGGGCGCCGCGGAGCTGCTCCAGCATGCCGTCGATGATGGTGGGGCCGACGGGAATGCGGTTGACCAGCGTCTGCCGGCGCATGCCCACCCCCAGCTTGGACGCCGCCATGAGTTCCTTCAGGATGGCGAGCGCCACCACCAAGCGCTGGGCCGACAGCAGCCCTTCCGGTCCGACCTGCGTGATCCGGCCCGAGCGCCACTCCGGCAGCGTCGCCGTCAGCTCCGCCCCCAGAAGCACGATGGACCAGACGAGATAGAGCCAGACCAGGAAGGTCGGGATCACCGAGAGCGCCCCGTAGATTGTCTCGTAGGTGGGGAACAGGCTGATGTAGAGGCCGAACCCGATCTTGGAGAGTTCCAGCAGCAGCGCGGCCACGGCGCCGCCCAGCAGCGCGTCCTGCCAGCGCACCACCCGGTTCGGCAGCGACAGGTACATCAGCGCCAGGGCCGCCGCCTCGATCAGCCCGGGCAGGGCGAGCCGCAGCAGCCCGATTCCGCGGTCCTCCTGCTGGTAGTCGGCAAAGATGGCCGAGGACAGCGACAGGCTGGTGCCGAACAGCAGCGGCGCCATGGTCAGCACCGCCCAGAAACTGAGCAGCCGCATCACCAGCGGCCGCGGCTCGGTGGCCTGCCAGATGGCGTTGAACGCCCCCTCGATCGAAAAGAAGAGCAGGATGGAGGTCACCGCCAGGCCGACCACGCCGAACCCGGTCAGGGCGGAGGCCTTGCCCATGAACTGGTCGAGATAGGAGATGACAACGTCGCTGACGCTGGGCACCAGATTCTCGATCAGCAGCACCTGCGCGTCGTGCCGCAGGTCCTGGAAGGCCGGGAAGGCGGAGAAGATGGCGAAGGTCACCGTCATCAGCGGCACCAGCGCCAGCAGCGAGGTGTAGGTCAGCGACCCCGCCGTCCCCAGGCAGTTGTCGCGGTAGAAACGGGCGGCCGTGTGCCCCAGCACGCTCGCCGCGTCCTTCAGCGCCTGCGGCGCGCGGCCCAGCCGCGCCGCCCAGGCGCCGGTGTCCAGCCAGCCGGTCATCGGCCCCCCTCCCCCGGGTTACCATCCCCGCGTTTGACCGCATGGACCGTTGGTGTAGGATGCGCGCCATTTTCCGGGGTTTCGGAGCAGGAACAATGACTACGAATACGGGCCTGATGGCCGGCAAGCGCGGCCTGATCATGGGGGTCGCCAACGACCGGTCCATCGCCTGGGGCATCGCCCAGGCCTGCCACGCGCAAGGGGCGGAGCTGGCCTTCACCTACCAGGGCGACGCGCTGCTGAAGCGGGTGAAGCCGCTGGCCGACAGTGTCGGCGCCAACCATGTGCTGCCCTGCGACGTGACCGACGAGGCGAGCCTCGACGCGGTGTTCGAGACGCTGGGCCGCGACTGGGGCCGCATCGATTTCGTGGTGCATGCGATCGCCTTCTCCGACAAGAACGAGCTGGACGGCCTGTATCTCAACACGACGCGCGCCAATTTCGCGCGCACGATGGACATCAGCTGCTACTCCTTCACCGCCGTCGCCCAGCGCGCCGTGCCGCTGATGGCCGAGGGCGGCAGCCTGGTGACCCTCAGCTACTACGGCGCCGAGCGGGTCATGCCGCACTACAACGTCATGGGCGTGGCCAAGGCCGCGCTCGAGGCCAGCGTGCGCTACCTCGCCACCGACCTGGGCTCGAAGGGCATCCGCGTAAACGCCATCTCCGCCGGCCCGATCAAAACGCTGGCCGCCAGCGGCATCGGCGACTTCCGCGCCATCCTGAAGTGGAACGAGCTGAACGCGCCGCTGAAGCGCAACGTCACCATCGCGGAGGTCGGCAACTCCGCCCTCTACCTGCTGAGCGACCTGGGCAGCGGCGTGACCGGCGAGGTCCACCATGTCGATGCCGGCTACCATACGGTCGGCATGCTGTCGGTGGACAGCGCGGCCGAGACGGCGGCCCTGCTGCAGAGCCTGGCCAAGACCGGGGAGGGCTGAGGCCCATGGCCGGGAACGGCTTCGGGACGCTGTTCCGCTTCACCACCTTCGGCGAGAGCCACGGGCCCGCCATCGGCTGCATCGTCGATGGCTGCCCGTCGCTGCTGGAGCTGGACGAGGCCTACATCCAGCGCTTCCTCGACCGCCGCAAGCCCGGCCAGTCCCGCTTCACCACCCAGCGGCGCGAGCCGGACGAGGTGCGCGTCCTCTCGGGCGTGTTCGAGGGGAAGACCACCGGCGCGCCCATCGCGCTGCAGATCGAGAACCAGGACCAACGGTCCAAGGACTACGGCGACATCAAAGACAAGTACCGCCCCGGTCACGCCGACTACACCTACCAGGCCAAGTACGGGATCCGCGACTACCGGGGCGGCGGCCGTTCCTCCGCCCGCGAGACGGCCAGCCGCGTCGCCGCCGGTGCCGTGGCGCACAAGGCGCTGGAGCATCTCTCGGGCGGTGCCGTCTCCATCCGCGCGGCCATGGTGCAGATCGGCCCGCACAAGGTGGACCGGTCGCGCTGGGACTGGGCGGCGGTGGACCAGAACCCCTTCTTCTGCCCCGACGCGCAGGCGGCGGAGCAGTGGGCGGACTATCTCGACGGCATCCGCAAGTCCGGCAGCTCCGTCGGCGCGGTGGTCGAGGTGGTCGCCTCGGGCGTGCCGGCCGGCCTGGGCGAACCGGTCTACGATAAGCTCGACAGCGACCTCGCCCGCGCCATGATGACCATCAACGCCGTCAAGGGTGTTGAGATCGGCGCCGGCTTCGCCTCGGCGGAACTGACCGGCGAAGACAATGCCGACGAGATGCGCGCCGGCCCGGACGGCAGGCCGCTGTTCCTCTCCAACCACGCCGGCGGCATCCTGGGCGGCATCTCCACCGGGCAGGATGTGGTGGTGCGCTTCGCCGTGAAGCCCACCAGCTCCATCCTCACCCCGCGCCGGACCGTGGATATCCACGGCAACGACACCGACATCCTGACCAAGGGCCGCCACGACCCCTGCGTTGGCATCCGCGCCGTGCCCGTCGGCGAAGCGATGATGGCCTGCGTGCTGGCGGACCATTGGCTGCGGTGGCGGGCGTACGCCAGGGATTGAGTGCCGTAGGTCGTATGGAGCCGCAGGCGCAATGCGACGCTATGACCGGGGATGTCGTATTGCGGCTCCGCCTTCATGCGGCCTGCGGATCGGTGCGCTCCCGTTCGTCCGAACTCAACCCGTCATTCCCGCGGAGGCGGGGGCTCCTGGCCCCCTGCTCCGGGGCAAAAGGAATGCCTGGGTCCCCGCCTCCGCGGGGATGACGGTGTGGGTGTGATGTAGCGCAGCGCCAAGCTGACGCGCCTCAACCGACGATCGCACTCACCGCCCGCACCGCCAGCGCGGTGGTCAGGAACATCTCCGTCGCCCGCTCCAACTCCGCCACGGTGAGCGACCGCTCGACCGCCCCGCGCTCCGCGATGATCTCCGCCCGGCGCACGCCCGGCAGCACGCCGTCGGAGACGGGCGGGGTCACGAGTTCGCCGTCGATCACCGCGAAGAGGTTGGCGGCGGTGGCCTCGGCGACGAAGCCCGCCGTGTTCAACAGGATCGCATCGTCCGCGCCGCGCGCCCGCGCCTCTTCCCGCGCCAGCACGCCGTCGAGATAGTTCAGGCTCTTCACCCGCGACAGCGGCGAGTGCTCGTTGCGGCGGGTCACGGTTGCGACGATCACCCGCGCCGGCGGCAGCGGCGCTGGTAACGGAGCAGCCGTCAGCATCAGCGTCGGCCTGCCGGGCTGAGGGCGCAGCAGCCCGCGCGGACCCGACCCGGCGGTCAGGGTCAGGCGCACGGCGGCGTCGGCCAGGCCGTTCTCCCGCGCGACGGCGGTGACGGCACCGGCCAGCGTCTGGTCGGTCGCGGGGACATCCAGCCCGAGGATGCCGGCACCCTCGCGCAGACGGCGGAAATGCGCCTCCAGCCGCAGCGGCGCGCCCGCCTCCACCGCGATGGTCTCGAACAGTCCGTCGCCCAGCAGCAGGCCGCGGTCGGCCGGGTCGATGCGGGCCTCGGACGCCGGCAACAGAGCGCCGTTCAGCCATAGGAGGGTCACGCCGCCTCGCTTTCCGCCGATGCTGCCGGCGGCCACGGCATGGCGGGATCGAGGGCGGTCAGCAAGGCCCTGGCCTTGACCAGGCACTCCTCGTACTCGTCGGCCGGGTCGCTGTCGGCGACGATGCCGCCGCCGGCCTGGGCCGCCACTTGGCCGCCCGCGACCGCCAGGGTGCGGATGGTGATGGAGCTGTCCATGGCGCCGTCCCAGCCGATCCACAGGACCGAGCCGCAATAGGGCCCGCGCCGCGCCGGTTCCAGCTCATGGATGATCTCCATGGCCCGGATCTTCGGCGCGCCGGTGATGGAGCCGCCGGGAAAGCCCGCGCGCAGCAGGTCGACGGGCCCCAGCCCGGCCTTGAGCCTCGCCGTGACCACGCTGGTGAGGTGGTGGACCGTGCGGTAGCTCTCCAGCCCGCAGAGGCTGGGCACCTTGACGCTGCCCGGCTCGGCCACGCGGCTGAGGTCGTTGCGCAGCAGGTCGACGATCATCAAATTCTCGGCCCGGTCCTTCTCGCTGGCGAGAAGCTCGGCGGCCAGCGCCTGGTCCTCGGCCGGTGTCGCGCCCCGCGGCCGGGTGCCCTTGATCGGTCGCGTCTCGATGGCGCCCGCCGCCTCCAGCGCCAGGAAACGCTCGGGCGAGCCGGAGACGATCGCCCGCCCCTGCCCGAGATCCAGCACCGCCGAAAAGGGCGCGGCCGTGCGCGGGCGCAGCCGGCGGTAGAGGTCCAGCGGCCCGACGCCCGGCGCCAGCCGCGCCAGGAAACGCTGGGTGATGTTGGCCTGGTAGATGTCGCCGGCGTGGATGTAGCCGATGGTGCGCGCCACCGCCGCCTCATGCTCAGCCCGGGTCCGCTCGGCCCGCCAGCCGGGGGGCGCCACCAGCGCCCGGCCGGAGTCGGCCGGCGGCTCGGGCGCGCGGGACAGGCGGCCGGCGAGGTCGCGGGCGCGCGTCACCGCCCTCTCGCGGCGGCGGGCCGGGTCACGCTCGGGCAGGCCGGTGGACAGGATCCAGGCGCGCCCCTGATCGCGGTCGAAGGCGGCGACGCAGTCATAGAGGCCCACCGCCATATCGGGCAGGTCGATGCCCCTGGCGCGAGGCTCGGGCAGGCGCTCCAGCCGGTGACCCGCCTCATAGCCAAGGAACCCCACCGCCCCGCCCTGGAACGGCGGCAGGCCGGGCAAGGCCTGGGTTCGGTGCGGCGTCAGGGCACGCTCCAGCGCGGCGAAGCCGTCCTCGCCGGGCGCCGCCTCGATCCAGGCGAAGGGGTCGCGTCCGATGTAGGAGAAGCGGGCACGGCCCGGGTCGGCCGCCGCCCCGTCCAGCAGGAAGGCGCGCGCCTCGCCCGCCATCGCGCCGAACAGGCGCGCCGGGTCGGCCGCCGGCAGCGGCAGCACGTAGAGATCGTCGCTGAGGAAGGCGCCGTCGCTCATGGCGCGGACCATAGCGGCTCGTCCGCACCGCTGCAAATCCGTGTCGCCGGCAGGGTAGCGCGGCGGGTGCCGGCTGTGCTGCTATGGCGCCCTTCGCGTCATCGGAGCCGCTACCCCATGGTCCGCCTGTTCGTCCGTATCTTCGCCGTGATCGGCCTGATGGCCGTGCTGCTGGTCGCCGGAGCGATCTTCCTCGCCATGCAGTTCGGGCCCAAGCCGAAGGCGCTGCCGGGCGCCATCGTGCTGGAGCTGGACCTGGAGAAGCCGATGGCGGAGGCGCCCAGCAACGATCCCTTCGCCGGGTTCGGCAGCCGGCGTCAGCCCACCGTGCGTGACGTGGTGGAGGCGCTGGACCGGGCCTCCGCCGACCCCCGGGTAAAGGGGCTGGTCGCGCATTTCGGCAACAACAGCCAGGGCATGGCCGCGACGCAGGAGCTGCGGGCGGCGGTGGAGCGGTTCCGCCGCAGCGGTCGCTTCGCCCTGGCGCATGCCGAGACCTTCGGCGAGTTCCAGTCGGGCATGCAGAGCTATTATCTCGCCAGCGCCTTCGAGCAGGTCTGGATGCAGCCGCTGGGCAATCTGGGCATCACCGGCGTGATGATCGAGGCGCCCTTCTTCCGCGGCACGCTCGACAAGCTGGAGATGGTGCCGCAGATCGGCAAGCGGCAGGAATACAAGTCCGCCGCCGAGCCCTTCATGGAGACGCAGGCCTCGTCCGCCAATCGCGAGATGACCGAGAGCCTGCTGAACGATCTGTTCGGCCAGATGGTGGAGGGCGTGGCCGCCGCGCGCAGCCTGACGCCCGACCAAGTGCGCCAGGCGGTGGACCGCGCGCCGCTGCTGGACCGCGAGGCGGTGGACTCGAAGCTGGTGGACCGGCTGGGCTACCGGGACGAGATCGAGGCGGAGGCGCGCGGCCGCGCCGGCGACGGCAAGCTGGTGCCGCTGTCCGACTATGCCGGCGGCACCCAAGCTGCGGCACCCGGCACCCGCGTGGCGCTGGTCACGGGCTCGGGCGCCATCCAGCGCGGCACCGGCGGCGCCGGCCCCTTCGGCGGCGGGTCGGACTTCGCGTCGGACGATACGGTGGAGGCCTTCGACCGCGCCATCGGCGACCCGCAGGTGAAAGCCATCCTGTTCCGGGTCAACAGCCCCGGCGGCTCGGCGGTGGCGTCGGAGGCGGTGCGCCGCGCCGTCCGCCGGGCCAGGGCCGCGGGCAAGCCGGTCGTGGTCAGCATGGGCGATCTGGCGGCCAGCGGCGGCTACTGGGTCGCCATGGACGCCGACCGCATCGTCGCCCATCCGGCCACGCTGACCGGCTCCATCGGCGTGCTGGGCGGCAAGATCGTCACCACGGGCCTGACCGACAAGCTGGGCATCGGCTTCACCCTGCAGCAGCGCGGCGCCAATGCCGGCATCTGGACCGACAAGCGCGCCTACGCGCCCGGCGAGCTGCAGCGCCGCGACGCCATGCTGGACGACATCTATGCCGGCTTCACCGCCGGCGTGGCCGAGGGGCGCAAGCTCGACCGGGCCGTGGTCGACCGCATCGCCCGCGGCCGGGTCTGGACCGGGCGGCAGGCGAAGGAGAATGGGCTGGTCGACGTGCTGGGCGGCTATCCCGAGGCGCTGGCGGAGATCCGCACCCTGTTGAAGCTCGCCCCCGACGCCGCGCTGGACCTCGTCCCCTATCCCGCGCCCAAGACCCAGTTGGAGCTGGTCATGGACGTGCTGCAGGGCGACGGCCAGGTGCGCCTCGGCGCCTGGCTGGCCCGGGACGCGCTGGCCGACACGGTGGCCGAGTACCGGCCGCTGCTAGCGAAGCTGCAGCCGCTGCTGGCCGCCGCGCGGCAGGAGGAGATGGTGCTGCTGATGCCGCCGACGGGGATCGGTGGGTACTGATCCCCGGCGGCGGAACCGGGGCTACTGGTCCCCCTCCACCCCCGGCTTCAGCACCGGCTTCTTCTTCGGCGAGGTGGTCTTGCCGCTGAGGTGCGGGCCGTCGTCGCTGTAGGTGGCGGAGCCGGGGCCGCCGCCGTCGGCCGGGTAGGAGCGGCCGTCCGGCACGTCGGCCTGGCCGCGTTCCTGGGACTGGTGGGCGGGTTTGTCGATGCGGGCCATGGGGCGCCTCCGCTGTCGGGACCGGGTCCCTGGCAACAGCGCGGGCGCGCCGCCGTCACGCCTCGCGCACCGCGCCGATCAGGAATTCCTTGTTCCCCTCGGGCCCGGTGATCGGGCTCTCCTCGATGCCCAGCACGCGCCAGCCGGGCAGCCCTTCCACCCAGGCGCGGATGGTGTCGCAGACCTCCCGGTGCAGCTCGGGCTCGCGGACCACGCCGCCCTTGCCGACCCGGCCCTTGCCGACCTCGAACTGCGGCTTGATGAGGGCGACCAGATGCGCGCCCGGCCTTGTCAGCGCCAGGGCCGCCGGCAGCACGGTGGCGAGGCCGATGAAGCTGGCGTCGCAGACGACCAGGTCCAGCGGCTCGGGAATCTCGGCGCTGGTCAGGTGGCGGGCGTTGGTCTTCTCCATGACCACCACCCGTGCGTCGGTGCGCAGCTTCCAGGCGAGCTGCCCGTGGCCGACATCGACCGCGTAGACCTTGGCCGCCCCGCGCGTGAGCAGCACGTCGGTGAAGCCGCCGGTCGACGCGCCCACGTCGATGGCGGTGAGGCCCGTGGGATCGATGCCGAAGCAGTCCAGCCCCTTTACCAGCTTCAGCCCGCCGCGGCTGACCCAGGGATGGTCCTGGCCCTTCACGGACAGTGGCTGGTCCCCGGCAATGGTCTGGCCCGGCTTGTCGATGCGCACCGTGTCGGAATAGACGAGGCCCGCCAGGATCAGGGCCTGGGCGCGGGCGCGGCTGTCGGCCAGTCCGCGCTCCACCAGCGCCACGTCGACCCGCTCTTTGGCCGGCTTAGGAGCCTTGGCAGGGCGGGCCTCCGCCTCACCGGCTATGGCCTTCGGCTCTTTGGACATGGGGCGCCTTCGTGGTATCAGGGGAACCGCAGTTTCATCCACCGATGGGTACACCATGAAGCGCGCGTCCGCACTCCTCCTCGCCGCCCTCGTCGCCCTGGCCGGCTGCAACACCGTGGCCGGCATGGGCCGCGACGTCGAGAAGGCCGGCGAGGCCATCCAGAAGACGACGAAGTGAGATCGCGAAATCCCTCTCCCCTTGCGGGAGAGGGATGGGCCCCGCCGCGCAGCGGTGGGAGGGTGAGGGGTCGGCGGGCGCATGCCCGACGTTCTCACCCGCCGTCCTAGGATCAGTCGTCGAGAACGCCCGCCTGCGGCGGTCGACCCCTCATCCCCCCACGCCTTCGGCGCGGGTCCCACCCTTCTCCCGCAAGGGGAGAAGGATAGGGTGGCCATCCCTCTCCCCGCAGGGAGAGGGATTTTTTACGCCCTGACCACGACCTTTTTCTCCACCCCCAGCGCCTTCATGGCGGTGGCGGCGATGTGGCGGGCGGTCAGGCCGGCTTCCTCGTACTGCTTGTTCGGGCTGTCATGGTCCTGGAAGAGGTCCGGCAGCACCATCGGGCGGATCTTCAGCCCCTGGTCCAGCAACCCGGCATGGGCGAGGAAGTGCAGCACGAAGCTGCCGAACCCGCCGACCGAGCCCTCCTCCACCGTGATCAGCACCTCGTGCTCGCGTGCCAGGCGGCGGACCAGGTCCTCGTCCAGCGGCTTGGCGAAGCGGGCGTCGGCGACGGTGGTGGACAGGCCCTGGGCCGCCAGATCCTCCGCCGCGACCAGGCATTCCGCCAGCCGCGTCCCATAGGACAGCAGCGCCACCTTGGTGCCTTCGCGCAGCACCCGGCCCTTGCCGATGGGCAGGATTTTGCCGCGCGCCGGCATCTCCAGCCCCACCCCCTCGCCACGGGGATAGCGGAAGGCGCTGGGGCGGTCGTCGATGGCCGCCGCCGTGGCCACCATGTGCATCAGCTCGGCCTCGTCCGCCGCGGCCATCAGAACCATGTTCGGCAGGCAGCCGAGATAGGCGGTGTCGAAGGCGCCGGCATGGGTCGCGCCGTCGGCGCCGACCAGGCCGGCGCGGTCGATGGCGAAGCGCACGGGCAGGTTCTGCAGCGCCACGTCATGGACCACCTGGTCGTAGCCGCGCTGCAGGAAGGTCGAGTAGATCGCGCAGAAGGGCTTGAACCCCTCCGTCGCCAGGCCGGCGGCGAAGGTGACCGCGTGCTGCTCGGCGATGCCGACGTCGAAGGTGCGGCCGGGGAAGCGCTTGCCGAACAGATCGAGGCCGGTGCCCGAGGGCATGGCGGCGGTGACGGCGACGATACGCTCGTCCTCCTCCGCCTCCTGGATCAGGCTGTCGGCGAAGACCTTGGTGTAGGTCGGCGCGTTTGCCTTGGCCTTGGCCTGGGTGCCGGTGATGACGTCGAACTTCGCCACCGCGTGCAGCTTGTCGGCCGAGGCCTCGGCGGGCGCGTAGCCGCGGCCCTTCTGGGTGACGACATGGACCAGGATCGGACCAGTGCCCTCGTCCCGGATGTTCTCCAGCACGGGCAGCAGGTGGTCCAGGTTGTGCCCGTCGATCGGGCCGACATAGTAGAAGCCCATCTCCTCGAACAGCGTGCCGCCGGTGACGAAGCCGCGGGCGTACTCCTCCGCGCGCTTGGCGGCGGTCTGCAGCGGGCGCGGCAGATGCTCGGCGATGTCCTTGGCGATGCCGCGCAGGCCCCGGTACTGCTTGGAGGAGATCAGGCGCGAGAGATAGCCTGACAGCGCCCCCACCGGCGGCGCGATGGACATGTCGTTGTCGTTCAGGATGACGATCAGTCGGCTCGACATGGCGCCGGCGTTGTTCATCGCCTCGTAGGCCATGCCCGCGCTCATGGCGCCGTCGCCGATCACGGCGATGACGTTGTTGGCGCCGCCCTTAAGGTCGCGCGCCACCGCCATGCCCAGCCCGGCCGAGATGGAGGTGGAGCTGTGCGCCGTGCCGAACGGGTCGTACGCGCTCTCCGACCGCTTTGTGAAGCCGGAGAGACCGCCGCCCTGGCGCAGCGTGCGGATGCGGTCGCGGCGCCCGGTCAGGATCTTGTGCGGATAGGCTTGGTGGCCGACGTCCCAGATGATCCGGTCGGCCGGCGTGTCGAAGACGTAGTGCAGCGCCACGGTCAGCTCGACCACGCCCAGCCCCGCGCCCAAATGGCCGCCGGTGATGGAGACGGCGTCGATGGTCTCGGTCCGCAGCTCGTCCGCCAGCTGGCGCAGCTGCGCCGGCTGCAGACGCCGCAGGTCGGCCGGGATCTTCACCAGGTCGAGCAGCGGGGTCTTGCTGGTCGCCATGTCGGTCACTCCCCTCTTCGCTCCCGCCGCGCTCGCCTCGGCCAGATCCGCTTCCATCACGACCGGCGCTCTACCACGTAGGAGGCGACGGCCTTCAACATCTCGGCACGGCCGTCGAATATTTCCAGGTGCTGCGCCGCCTGGTCCGCCAGACGGCGGGCCTGGTCCCGGGCCCGGTCGATGCCCAGGATCGAGACGAAGGTAGCCTTCCCAGCCTGATCGTCACGCCCCACCGGCTTGCCTACCTCCTCCTGGCTGCCTTCCGCATCCAGAAGATCGTCCACGATCTGGAAGGCCAGACCCAAATCGTGGGCATAGGCCTGCAGCGCGTGCATCTGGGGCGGCGAGGCGCGGCCCAGGATGGCGCCGGCGCAGGCGGAGAAGGCGATCATGTCGCCGGTCTTCATGCGCTGCAGCCGGGTGATGGCGCCGATGTCGAACTCGGTCGTCTCGGCGACCAGGTCCAGCATCTGGCCGCCGACCATGCCGCGCGGGCCGGCCGCGCGCGACAGCGCCGCCACGAGGTTGCAGCGCACCCGCGCATCCTCGTGCGTCTCCGGGTCGGACAGGATCTCGAAGGCCATGGTCAGCAGCCCGTCACCGGCCAGGATGGCGGTGGCTTCGTCGAACTGCTTGTGCACCGTCGGGCGGCCGCGGCGCAGGTCGCTGTCGTCCATGGCCGGCAAATCGTCATGCACCAGCGAGTAGCAATGGACGAACTCCACCGCCGCCGCCGTGCGCAGGGCGCAGGCCGGGTTAACGCCGAACAGGCGGGCGGACTCCATCACCAGGAAGGGGCGCAGCCGCTTGCCGCCGCCCAGGCAGGAATAGCGCATGGCCTCGTACAGGCGCGCCTCCGCCATCTCGGACTTGGGCAGCAGCACGTCGATGGCGGCCTCGACCTGCTCCACGGTGTCGGCCATGGCGGCGGTCAGGGTCTTCGGCAGATTGGGCATGATGCGATCAGTCGATGCGGGCGGGTTCGAGCGACACCGACCCGTCGCCCGACAGGGCGATGCGGTCGACCTTGGCCTGCGCCTCGCGCAGCTTCAGCTCGCAATGGCGCTTCAGCAGCGTGCCGCGCTCGTAGAAGCGGATGGCGTCGTCCAGCTTCGCCTTCCCCTCCTCGAGCTGGCGCACGATGCGCTCAAGCTCCATCAGGGAGTCCTCGAAGCTGAGGGAGGCGATGTCAGGGGGAAGGCTCTGGTCGCTCATGACAGTCCGCGCGGGTTAAGGACCGGCGACTTTACGGCGGCGCGGCGGCGCATCGCAAGCGCGGGCTGTTCCCCAAGACGAGGGGGGTAGCCCTCACGCCGCCATCAGCGCCTTGACATGGGCTGCGGTGGAGCTTGCGAGCGCCCGCAGGTCGTAGCCTCCCTCCAGCGCCGACACGACGCGGCCCGCCGCGTGCCGGTCGGCGATGGCCGCCAGCTTGGCGGTGATCCAGGCGTAATCGTCCTCGGTCAGGTGCAGGTTCGCCAGCGGGTCGCGGGTATGGGCATCGAAGCCGGCGCTGATGATGACCAGCTCCGGCGCGAAGGCGTCCAGCTTCGGCAGCAGCTGGGTGGTGCAGGCGTGGCGGAACTCGGCGCTGCCGGACTGCGGGCCCAGCGCCACGTTCACCACATTGCCGAAGTCGCCCTTCTCGCGGGTGGAGCCTGTGCCGGGGTAGAGCGGCCACTGGTGGGTGGAGCCGTAGAAGATGCCGGCATCATGCTCGGCGTAGGACTGGGTGCCGTTGCCGTGATGGACGTCGAAGTCGATGATGGCGACGCGCGTCACGCCATGCTCGGCCCGCGCATGCTCCGCCGCGACCGCGACATTGTTGAACAGGCAGAAGCCCATGGCCTGGCCGGGCTCGGCATGGTGCCCCGGCGGGCGCACGGCGCAGAAGGCGTTGCGCACCTCGCCCCGGAACACCGCGTCCACGGCGGCGCAGACAGCGCCGGCCGCGCGCAGCGCCGCCTCGCCCGAACCCGGGGAGACCACCGTGTCGGCGTCGATCGCCGCGTGCCCGGCCGCCGGGATGAGGGCCAGGACGCGCTCGACATGGTCCTTGGGATGCACGCGGGCCAGCTGCTCCACCGTCGCCCGGGGCGCCTCGCGCCGGTCCAGGAAGTGGAAGGCCTCGTCCTCCAGCGCCGCCAGCACGGCGCGCAGCCGGTCGGCGCATTCGGGATGGTCCTCGCCCGTGTCGTGCTCGAGGCAGGCCTGATGGGTGAAAAGCGCCGTGTGCATGCCGCGTCCGGGGGCTGGTTTCCTCGTCCCCATCATTTCAGAACGCGCACCCTTTTTCCTAGTTCATTTCGGTCCCGTGACGCCGCACCCAGGCAGGGCCGCAGGTCAGTCGGCGCCGCGCCGGATGCGGAAGACGAAGGCGCCGCCCTCCTCGCCCGACTCCAGCAGGGTGTGGCCGGCCTCCTCGCACCAGACGCGGAAGTCGCGCGGGGCCGCCTTGTCGGTGGCCGTCACCCGCAGCACGCCGCCGGGCGGCAGCGCCTTCAGCGCCTTGCGCGCCCGCAGCACCGGCAGCGGGCAGATCAGGCCGGAACAGTCGATCGACGCCTCGTCGGCGCCCGCCGCTTCCCCGTTCATCGCACCCCCTCCGGTGAAAAGGCCATGAGACTCATATGGTTAATACTTCGCCCGCGGAATTTTTTTCGCGAGCGGCGCTTGACGGGCTTGCGGCGCGAACGATCTCGCTCCTATGGACACCGAACTCCTCAAAGTCAACGCCCGGCGGGCCAGCGCGCTGATCAAGGCCATGGCCAATGAGCGGCGCCTCGTCATCCTCTGCCACCTTGCCGAGGGCGAACGCTCCGTCGGCGAGTTGGAGGAGCTTGTCGGCCTCAGCCAGTCCGCGCTGTCGCAGCACCTGGCGCGGCTGCGCCGGGAAAAGCTGGTGCGCACCCGCCGGCGCGCGCAGACCATCTTCTACTCGCTGAACGGCGGTGAGGCGATGGCGGTCATGGCGACCCTGTCGGACCTGTTCGCCCCCAGTCGGTCGGACGGCAATCTGCACGCCGCCGCCCAGGCGATGCAGGCGGCGGACTGACGCCACCCGGGAGCCCCCTCGTAGGTCGCATGAAGCCGCAGGCGCAATGCGACGGCATATGGATCGAAGGCCTTTCCTGTCGCATTGCGGCTTCGCCTCCATGCGACCTACGGCTTGTACTTGATCCCGGCTGCCGCGACGCACGCCCAGCCAACCATGAAGCTCAACCCGCCCAGCGGCGCCACGGCGCCCATCAGGCTCGGCCCCCACCAGCCCAGCGCGTAGAGCGCGCCCGGGAACAGCACGCAGCCCAGCGCGAAGGCGGCGCCGGCCGGCGCGGCGAACCGCGCGCCCTGCCGTCCCAGCAGCACCGCCGCCACGATCGCGGCGGCATGGATCATCTGGTAGTGGCTGGCGATCCCCCAAAGCTCCGCCGCCCGCTCGCCCTTCAGCACCGTCAGCCCGTGCGACGCGAAGGCGCCCGCCGCCACCGCCATGGCGCCGAACAGCCCGGCGAGGATCAGCAGGAATGAGGCGGTGCGGTCGGACATGGATGAACCCTCGACAATGGAAAAGGGGGCGGAGCTTCGCAGCCCCGCCCCCTTCCTTCAATCCCCGAGCCTTACGCCGCCTGTGGCAGGTCGGCCAGCAGGATCTCGGCCTCGTCCAGCGCCTCGATGGTGAGGGTGGGCTCGGCCTTGATGGCGGCGCCGTCGCGGGTGTCGACGATGACGCCGTTGACCTTCACCCTTCCCTTCGCCGGCACCAGGTACGCCAGCCGGTCGCCGAGCTGGTGGGTCACCACCGTGCCCTTGGCCAAGGTGGCGCCGAGGATCGCCGCGTCCTGGTGGATCGGCAGCGCGTCGGTGCCCTGGTCCTGCGGCCGGCCGGAGGCGAGCGTCACCAGCTTGCCGGCGGCCTCGCCCTTCGGGAAGCTGCGCTGCTCCCAGCGGGGGGCCAGGCCGCGGCGGTTCGGGGTGATCCAGATCTGGAAGATCCGGGTCACATCGTCCTCGCGGTTGTACTCGGCATGGGCGATGCCGGTGCCGGCGGACATGACCTGCACGTCGCCCGCCTCGGTGCGGCCCTTGTTGCCGAGATGGTCCTCATGGCTGATCGCGCCCTCGCGGACATAGGTGATGATCTCCATGTCGCGGTGCGGGTGCGGGTCGAAGCCGGTGTGCGGCTGGATCGCGTCGTCGTTCCAGACCCGCAGCGGACCCCAGCCCATGCGGCCATAGTCCATGTAGTTGCCGAAGCTGAAATGGTGCTTGGCGTCCAGCCAGTCGATCCGGAAGGCGCCCAGGCTGTCGAAACGACGAACGTCGATCATGACTTTCTCCTTCGCGGCCGGTGCCCTCGGCAGCCGGCCGCGTCATCCGCTCAGTAGCGCTTCACCAAATTAGCCGTGAAGCTTGGCCGTGATCCGAGCCACATGGGCGCCCTGGAAGCGGGCCCCCTCCAGCTCGGTCTCGCTCGGCTGGCGCGAACCGTCGCCAGCGGCGATGGTGGTGGCGCCGTAGGGGCTGCCGCCGGTCACCTCGTCCAGCCGCATCTGGCCGGCGAAGCTGTAGGGCAGGCCCACGATCACCATGCCGTGGTGCAGCAGCATCGTGTGGGTGGACAGGATGGTGCTCTCCTGGCCGCCATGCTGGGTCGCGGTGGAGGCGAACACGCTGCCGACCTTGCCGATCAGCGCGCCCTTGGCCCACAGGCCGCCGGTCTGGTCCCAGAAGTTCGCCATCTGCGAGGCCATGCGGCCGTAGCGGGTGGGCACGCCCAGGATGATGGCGTCGTACTCGGCCAGCTCCTGCGGGCTGGCGACCGGCGCGGCCTGGTCGACCTTCATGTGGGCCTTGCGGGCGACATCCTCGGGCACCAGCTCGGGCACGCGCTTGATGGTGACCTCGGTGTCGGCGACCGACCGGGCGCCCTCGGCGACGGCGGTCGCCATCTGCTCGATGTGGCCGTAGCTGCTGTAGTAGAGGACCAGGATCTTGGCCATCGCGACAACCTCCTCAGGGGGTGGGGTTCTGGCCGCCAACCGGCCGCCCCGTCTTGCTGGGGTAAAGTTAATGCGTTGCCGGCTCGCTGATAATCCGCCAATCTGGAACATGATTGTTGCGGTAATCAGGACAGTGCGGAAGACACGCCATGGACCGGCTGGAGGAGATGTGCTTGTTCGCGCGGGTGGCGGAGACGCGCAGCTTCACCGCCGCCGCCCAGAAGCTGGGGCTCTCCAAGTCGGTGGCGAGCCGGCGGGTGGCGGAGCTGGAGGGGCGGCTGGGCGCCCGGCTGCTGAACCGCACCACCCGCCATATCAGCCTGACCGAGGCGGGCGAGGCCTTCTACAAGCGCTGCATCCGCATCCTGGCCGACGTGGAGGAGGCCGAGCGCGCCGCCACCGACCTGCACGGCGCGCCGCGCGGCCTGCTGAAGGTGGCGGCGCCCATGTCCTTCGGCATGCTGCACCTCGCCAAGGCCGTCGCCGACTTCCTGGAGACCTATCCGGAGATCGAGCTGGCGATGGAGCTGAACGACCGCTTCGTCGACCTGGTCGAGGAGGGCTACGACGTGGCGGTGCGCATCGGCCGGCTGAAGGACAGCTCGCTGGTGGCGCGGCGCCTCTGCCCCGCCCGCCGCGTGGTCTGCGCCAGCCCCGGCTACCTGAAGCGGCGCGGCGTGCCGAAGGTCCCGGAGGAGCTCGCCCAGCACGACTGCCTCGTCTACACCAACAACCCGCAGCCCGACCTCTGGACTTTCCCAACCACACCCGGCCCCACCGCGCCCGGCGGCAGCGAGATGCGCGGCGTCCGCGTCTCCACCCGCCTCAGCGCCAACAATGGCGACGTGCTGCGCGCCGCCGCCGTGGCCGGCCAGGGCATCGTCGTGCTGCCCACCTTCATCGTCGGCGAGGACCTCGCCGCCGGCCGGCTGGAACCGGTGCTGCTGGACTGGACCGTGTCGGACCAGGGCGTCCACTGCGTCTACCCGCCCGGCCGCAACCTCAGCCCGAAGGTGCGCGTCTTCGTGGACTTCCTGGCGGGACGCTTCGGCCCGGTGCCTTACTGGGACGCGGGGCTTGCGGTGCTGAAGGGGGGGTGACTCCCCGGCGGAACGGCGCCGCCGCACTTGCCCCCGCCCCCGCACGCCCGCTAGCTTGTCCGCGGAAACGCCGGCCCGCAGCACACGAGTCCCATGGACAGCATCGTCCCGCCCCTGTTCGCGCTCGCCGGCCTGCTGGGGCTGGTGGCGATGCTGCCGCCCCTGGCGCAGCGGCTGAAGCTGCCCTACACGGTGCTGCTGGCGGGCGTCGGGACGGCGCTGGGCCTGCTTATCCACTTCACCGGCCGCAAGGTGCTGGGCGGGCCCATGGGCGACTTCCTGGTCGCGCTGGACGGGCTGGAACTGACCTCCTCCGCCTTCCTCTTCATCTTCCTGCCGATCCTGCTGTTCGAGACGGCGCTGGCGCTCGACGTGCGGCGGCTGCTGGACGATCTGGCGCCGATCCTGGTGCTGGCGATCGCGGCGGTGCTGGTCTGCACCTTCTTCGTGGGCTTCGGCGTCTGGGCGGCGGCGGGCTGGTGGTACGGCAACTGGACCACGGTGGGGCTGACGGCGGCGCTGCTGCTGGGGGCCATCGTCGCCACCACGGACCCGGCGGCGGTGGTGGGCATCTTCCGCGATTTGGGCGCGCCGCGGCGCCTCTCGATCCTGGTCGAGGGCGAGAGCCTGTTCAACGACGCCGCCGCCATCGCGCTCTTCACCCTGCTGCTGGCGGCGCTTCTGGGGCGCGGCTCGGCCGACCCGGCGGACGCGGCGGTGAGCTTCCTGATCAAGTTCGCCGGCGGCCTCGCCATCGGCTGGACCATGGGCTACGTCGCCTGCCTGGTGGTCTCGCCCCTGCGCAACATGCCGCATGCCGAGATCACGGTGACGGTGTCGCTGGCCTATCTCGCCTTCATCCTGGGCGAGCATTACGCCCATGTCTCCGGCGTGGTGGCGGTGGTGACGGCGGCGCTGGTGGTGGGCTCGGTCGGCCGCACCCGCATCTCGCCGGACAGCTGGCACGGGCTGGAGACCGTCTGGGGCCAGCTGGGCTTCTGGGCCAACTCGCTGATCTTCCTGCTGGCCTCCATGCTGATCCCGCGCACCCTGATGGAGGCGACCTGGGGCCATTTCGTGCTGCTGGGGGCGCTGGTCGTCTCGGCCCTGGCGGCGCGGGCGGTGGTGATCTACGGCGCCATTCCGGCGCTGGTGCGGCTGCGCGTCGCCGACCGCATCAGCGGCCCCTACAAGGCGGTGATGCTGTGGGGCGGCCTGCGCGGCGCGGTCTCGCTGGCGCTGGCGCTGGCGGTGACCGAGAACCGGCGCGTGCCCGACGACGTGCAGACGCTGGTGGCGGTGCTGGCGACCGGCTTCGTGCTCTTCACCCTGTTCGTCAACGGGCTGACGCTGCGCCCGCTGATCGGCCTCCTGGGGCTCGACAAGCTCACCCCGGCGGAGCTGTCCTTGCGCAACCGGGCGCTGGGCCTGTCGCTGTCGTCGGTGCGCGAGGGGGTGGAGAGTGTGGCGAAGAGCCTGCACATGGACCCGTCCGGCGCCATCGACCCGCTGCTGGAGCGCGGCGCCCTGCTGGCCCAGGACGAGCTGGATTTGGAGGCGCGGCACGGCGGCCTGTCCTGCGACGACCGGGTCTTCATCGGCCTGACCACCCTGGCGCGGCGCGAGGAGGAGCTGTACCTCGCCTATTTCCGCGACGGCCTCATCAGCCGCCTCATCGCCCAGCGCGTCTTCGCCATCGCCGGCAAGCTGCAGGACGGCGCCAAGACCGGCCGGCGCGACGGCTATGAGCGCGCGGCGCGCGACGTGCTGCGCTTCCCGCCCAGCACCCGGCTGGCGCTGCGGCTGCAGCGGCGCACCGGCTGGCAGAAGCCGCTGGCGGCCGGCTTGGCGCGGCGCTTCGGCATCCTGGTCATCATGCGGCTGGCGCTGGGCGAGCTGGAGCGCTTCAATACCGCGCGCCTGACCGCGCTGCTGGGCCGCGAGGCCGGCGGGAGCCTGGCCGAGGTGCTGCGCGCCCGCCGCGCCGAGGTCGAGGAGGCGCTGGACGCGCTGCGGCTGCAGTATCCGAGCTATGTCGACGAGGTGCAGTCCCGCTATCTCGCCCGCGCCGGCCTGCGCATCGAGGAGCGGCAGGCCCGCATGCTCTTCGACGAGGCCATTATCAGCCGCGAAATCCTGAACGACCTGGAGCGCGACATCCGCCACCGCTGGATCGAGCTGGAACGCCCGCCCCGCCTGGATTTGGGCCTGTCGGCGGGCAGCCTGGTGGCGCGCGTGCCGCTCTTCGCCGGCCTGTCGGACGACCGGCTGCGCCAGATCGAGCGGCTGGTGAAGCCCCGGCTGGCGGTGCCGGGCGAACTGCTGGTGCGCCGCGGCGAGAAGGGCGACGCCATGTACTTCATCTCGTCGGGCGCCGTGGCGGTGCGCATCCCCGGGCTGGAGCAGCCGGTGCGCCTCGGCACCGGCGACTTCTTCGGCGAGATGGCGCTGGTGCTGGACCAGCCGCGCAACGCCGACGTCGAGGCGCTGGGCTATTGCCGGCTGCTGGTGCTGGAGCGCCGCGACTTCCGCCGCCTCTACACCGGCGACCTTGCGCTGCGCTCCGAGATCGACGCGGCGGTGGCGGCGCGCAAGATGGTGCCGGCGGCGGAACCGGCGCCGGCGGGGTGATCCCTCACCTTGCCCGGACACGGTCGGGCGAGGCTGGCCCGTGGTGCGTCCTTCGACAAGCTCAGGATGAGGAACGGGGTACGCGAGGCACTCCTGTCTTCACTGGCGAAGGACAGGCCGGGAGCAGCTATGTTCCCTTCATGCTGAGCTTGTCGAAGCACGCACACGGCAGCCGCTGCCCGACTCTTGCCCTGGGGACGGTTGGGCGCCGCCCCTTCACCCGCCCAGCGACACCCGGTCCAGGTGCACCAGTTCGGCCACCAGCTCCTGAGGGTTAACGATCTCGGCGGCGCTGTGCCGGATGGCGAAGATGCGGGGGTCGACCGGGGGCAGGTCGTCGCGGCGGGCGAGTTCCGCCAGCAGCACCTCGCGGAGGTGGGCGGGGTCCACCGGTTCGGCGCCGGGCACGTCGATCAGCATCAGGAACCAGCTGCCGTCGGCCAGCCGCTCGCACATCATGTCGGGGCCGCAGGCGTTCAGCAGCACCTCGGCCACGTCGGCCGGCGGCAGGGTGCCCATCTTCAGGCGCAGCAGGGTGAGGGTCACGCCGGTGGCGCTGAGCAGCGAGAGAGCGCGGCAGACCTGGCCCTCGCCGGACAGCAGCACGGTGGCGCCGTCGGCGCTCCCGTCGGCGCCCCCTCTGGCGGCGCCGATCTGGTAGGTCCGGGGCGGCTCCTTGGATGCCATGCGACCCTTCTCCCTGATGGGCTCTGATTGCCCGTGATCAACCTTACCGCGCGGACTTCATTCCGCCTGTGTCATCCCCGGGCGGCGCCCCGCCCGGCTTTGTCACAGAAGGTTCCGCCCCCGAACGGATGGCCCCGGATCAGGCCGCCGGCAGGGCGATGGTGACCGCCAGCCCGCCTTCCTCCCGGTTCGCCGCCTCGACCCGACCGCCCACCGCCTCGACGTTGCGGCGGACGATCCAGAGGCCGATGCCGTAATGCGGCATGCTGTCCCCGATTGGCCCGCGCCCGCCCTCGCTTCCCTGCCCCTCGTCCCTGCGGGGCGACGGCAGGGAGGCGGGCCGCTGGGAGAAGTAACGCTCGAAGATGCGCTCCAGGCTCGCCGGGTCGACGCCGGGGCCCTCATCCTCCACGACCAGCACCGACCGGCCCTGGTCCCGGCGCAGCGTGACGCGCAGCATGCCGTCGCGCGGCGAGAAGCTGATGGCGTTGTCGACGATGTTCTCGATCACCGTCTCCAGCAGATCCTCGCCGGCGCGCACCACCAGGCCGGGCTCGATCCGCGTCGCCAGGGCCAGGCCCCGCTCCGACAGCAGCCCGCGATAGCCCTCCAGCACGCGCTCCAGCAAGGCGGAGAGGTCGATGCGCTGGCGCGGCGGCTCCAGCAGGTCGGCGGTGGTCTCGTCCATGCGGCGGGCGAAGCTGACCAGCCCGTCCAGCCGCTCCACCGAGCCCTCGATCATGTCGATGGCGCGGCGCCCCCGCGCCTCCTCCGGCGGGATCAGCCGCTTCAGCGGCTCCACCGCCTGGCGGATGACGGCGATGGGCGTCTTGAAGGCGTGGGCGTTGTCCTCGGCCGCGCGGCGCAGGTTGCTGGCGGAGTTGTGCAGGGTCGCCACCAGCCGGTCGAAATCCTCGGCCACATAGGCGAGCTCCGGCATGGTGTTCTGTTGGGCGAAGCTGCCGGCGGGCCCGCGCCGGTTGACGATGTCGCGCGCCAAATCGCCGAAGCGGCGGAGGTTGCGCCAGACCTCCAGGAACAGCACCAGCACCAGCGCCGCCATGGCGAGATAGACCAGCGCCGCGGCCTGCACCTCCGGCGTCTTCCAGTAGGGCCGGCCGGCGGTCGCGCCCAGGTATCCCTCGGCGGCGTGGCTGGTGACGACGGCCCAGCAGCCGAACCGGGTGTTGATCGGCGTGATGGAGGTCAGCAGCTCCAGCCCGCCCTGGCGGGTGGGCACCGGGATCGCCAGCGGCTGGTCGCCGGCGCAGGAGCCGGCGAGGCGCAGCAGCACGCCCTGGTCCATCAGGTGCTGGCGCTCGAGGTCCAGCATCTCCGTCGGCACGGCCGGGGCCGAGGCGACGTAGAAGAAGCCGCGGTCCTGGACCGGATCGGCCCCGTTCGGGCGCAGCAGCAGGCGGACGCGGGTATGCTCGTCGGCGAAGCGGGAGAGCTGCTCGCCCAGGCCGGGCAGGATGGCGCCGGTGGCGTTCTCCAGCTGCGGCTGCAGGGCGCGGGCCACGAGCTGCCCCTGCTGCTGGGCACTGCGCAGCAGCAGGGCCTGCTTCTCGTGGTCGGCGTCCTTGAACTGCTCGTAGATCAACATCGGCACCGCGATGAAGACGAGCGACAGCAGCACCAGACGGCTCGCGAGCGAGCGCGTCAGCCAGCGGCCGATCCTCATCCCGGTGCCGGGCTGGATCACGCGCATCCCGTCACTGACGGCCCTGGACGGGGCTGGTCATCTCCGCCTGGAAGCGGTCGGACCAGCGGTAGCCGAAGCCGGGATAGTTCTCAATCTCGTCGAAGTTGCCGTCGATGGCGCGGAACTTGTGACGGATGCGCTTGATGAAGGCGCGGACGTTGGCGCGGTAGCCCGCCGGGCCGTAGCCGGCCACGAAGTCCTTGCCGTGCACCAGGTCGTAGATGTCGCGGTAGGACACGTCCTCGCCGGCGCGGGTCGCCATCAGCTTGACGATGTTGAACTCGGTCAGGGTCAGCTCGACCCGGGTGCCGTCCCAGAAGGCGCGGCTGACGTCCAGGCGCATCTCCAGCGGGCCGCGGCGGTAGACATTGCCGATGGCGGCCTGCGGCGCCGGGGCGCAGGGGGCGGCGATCTCCTCGGCGGTGGGCTTGCGGCCCTGCACGATCAGCTGCATGCGGCGCAGCAGGATCGGGAGCGAGCGCGACTTCTCGACGAAGTCCACGGCGCCGCCGGTGAGCGCGGTCTCCTCGTAGATCTGATCCGACAGCACGGTCAGGAAGATCACGGGGATGTCGATGTTGCGCGAGCGCAGCTGGCGCAGCGTCTCGATCCCGTCCATGCGCGGCATGCGCCAGTCCAGCAGGATCAGGTCGGCGGTGCCGCCGGCGACGAAATAGTCCAGCGCGGTGTGGCCGCGGTCGAACGGCACGACCTCGAAGCCCTCGTCCGCCAGGTTCATGCCCAGCGACTCCCGGAACAGGTCGTCGTCGTCCACCAGGGCGACGCGGGCCAGGAAGGGCGTCACACGGTCACTGGTTCCCGCCTTGGGCAAGGAGGTCGGCGAAACATTGCTGATCGTCATGCTGCTCATTGTCCGTGCTCTTGAGTTCGTAGGAGAGGGAACGGAAGTCGCGCGACGTCATCTCCATGAAGAAGAAAACGCGGAGCTCGCATCCGCGGCTGGCATAGCGCCAGGTCCTGGACGGAGGGGTTTCCTCCTTCCAGTTGGGCTGCCCCAGAAGACGCAAGGTCTCCTGCTCGCTGAGCCCGACGAGGCGGTTGGGATCGAACTGCGGCGCCTGGGGCGGCCGGACCGTCGCGGCCGGGGCCACGCCGGTGGCGGGCTGGGCCGGGTCGGCCGGGCGGACCACTGCGGGGGCCGGCGGCTTGGGCTTGCGGGCCGGCACCGGCGGCAGCGGCCGGACGGCCTGCGCCGTCTGCACCGGGGCCGTGCGCGTCTCGGCCGGGGCCTGGACGCGCGGGGTCATGTCGGGACCGGGGTCGGAGCAGCTGACCAGCAGCGTGCCGGCGGCGATCAGGGCCATGGCGACGGTCAGCAGACCGTCGGCACCCTCGGCGACCAGGCCGCGCGGCCGGCGCGCGCCCTCGGTCATGCTCATGATGTCCGCCGTTCCGCTCACAGGGTCACCCTTTCCTGAGGACGTCCGATCCGGTTGTCCATCGCCCGCCTTTCCGGCCACTCCGTGCCACGCTTCCCCGTGGTAGGGATCCGTGACCGGCATAGGCTGGAACCGCGAACTTTCTGGGGCCAAAATTGGCGTTCTTGGTGAACGGAGGGTTAAGAAAACCGCCCCTACCACTTCTTTGCAGAAGCCCGGCCGCCCTTCGCGGCTTCCTCCGGCCCCCTCAACAGGACGGAAATGCCGGCCGGTTCCGGGCTCCGGAGCCGATATTGGCCGCCACGCGCGCGCCTCCGCCTTCGGGAGTAACGGGCACCCGGAGACAGAGTATCGATACCTTACGGGGAAGTATAAAGGGAGACGGCGGGCAACGCCTTTCAGCGCTCCCGCCGTCATTCAGCCGGATGGGCACAAGCGTAGAAGCCCACTGGGGGGATCAGCTTTGCCGCCATAAATCCGACTGCTAATCCGGCCGCCCCTAAGGGCTGGTCGGTTCTTTCATGGGCCTGGGATCGTAGCCCCTGTCCATGGCTTTGATTTGACACCCCGGCACCGCTCCCCGTCAACCGACAGTCCGGAATGCCGCGCCGCAAACCTCACCCGCCCGGCGCATGGCATGGTTAACACCGTGGCGTCGCGGGGCGCGGTCGGGGGCCCCCTCACCCGGCCGGGGCACCGCAACCGTCGATAGGTGGCCGCGCGACTCGGGCACGACTCGCCGAAGCGCCCGGAAGGCCCGGCGCGGCCCCTTCCCTCGCCGTTCGGGGTCATCCCGATCGGCCACCGGGACGCGTGAAAGTTCAAGCTATCCGGAACGAAGGGCACCCCAATCTGTTGATGCGATGACGCTGACCGCCCGGTACGGCGCGGCCCTCCGCCCCCTGGAATTTCCCGGGGCGGGGCGGCGCCCGGCGGGCGGCGCGCACAACCGCAACCAGGCAACCAGAGCGATCCCCGCTCGCACGGTTCAGGCAAACGGACGGCAAGGAGGCCCAGCAGATGGCGATTGGCGATAGCACCGGTTCGACGCCGCAGGGCGGCTCGATCTCGGGCACCGCGGGCGAGATCAAGTCGCAGGTCCAGTCCCAGGTCCAGGACGTCGGCAACCGGCTTGCCGGCGCCGCGAAGGAGCAGGTGCGCGGCCTCTTCGAGCAGCAGCAGCACCGCGCCGCCGAGACGATCGTCGGCGTGGCGGACGCGCTGCGCGAGGCGGCCAACCAGCTGGATGCGAAGAACCAGTCGGCCCCGGCGCGCTACGTGAACCAGGCCGCCGACCGCATCGACCAGTTCGCCGGCGGCCTCCGCGAGCGCTCGATGGACGACGTGCTGGGCCAGGTCGAGGGCTTCGCCCGCCGCCAGCCCGAGATCTTCATGGGCGCCGCCCTGCTGGCGGGCCTCGCGCTCGGCCGGTTCCTGAAGGCCTCCAGCGACCGCCGCGAGCGCCAGGCCTATGGCGGCTACGGCACCTACAGCGGCTATGAGCAGCATGGCGACGAGGATGTGGGCGGCGGCATGCCGCGCTCGCGCCGCGGCGGCTCCAACCGCAGCACCGGCTACCGCTCCACCGGCTACGGCACCGGCGGCTACGGCAAGGGTGGCGCCGGCACCGGCTACGGCTCGGCCGCCGGCTTCGGCTATGGCGGCGAGGACGAGGCCCGCTCGTCGGGCGGCATGGACGAGACCACCCGCAAGATGCAGACCACCGGCAGCAACCCGGGCGTCAGCGGCGGCGGGGCCACGGGCGGCAGCCGCACCGGCGGCAGCGCGTCGGGCGCCACCGGCACCAGCACGTCGGGCATCGGCAGCGGCGCCGCCGGCAGCACGGCCGGCGCGGGGCTGAGCCCGATGGGCTCCGGCGCCGGCGGCCTCGGCACCACCGCCAGCGGCGCGGGCGGGCTGGGCGACACCGGCACCGGCAAGGCCGGCACGCCGGGCTCCACCGGCGTCGGCATGGGCGCCGGCAAGGCGGGCGCGGCCGGCGGCGCGGGCGGCACGGTGACGGGCGGCGCCTCGGGCTCCTCCTCCATCGGCGTCAACCAGACGCAGACCACCGGCGGCTCCGGCAGCGCCGGCACCGGGTCGGGCATCAGCAGCTCCGACGCCGGCACCACCGGCGCCCGCAGCGCCAACAGCACGACCTCCGGCAACACCACGTCGGGCGGCACCTCGACCAGCGGCGGCGGTTCGACCACCGGCTCCACCGCCAGCGGCTCGACCTCGGGCGGCGGCATCGGCGGCGGCCAGGTCGGCAGCGACAGCGCGCTCGGTACCCACGGCATCGGCGGCACCAAGACCGGGGCCGGCGGCGTCTCGGGCAGCACCGGCGGCGCGTCTGGCAGCACGACGGGCGGCAGCACGACGGGCGGCACGAAGCCGGCGGGGACGACCGCCACGCCGGGCGGCTCGACGTCGGGCTCGGGAGGGAAGTCATGACCATGGAAGGACCGGCGGACCCCCACGGGGGGTCCGCCACCCAACATGAGGAACGCCCCCTGACCGCCCTCTTCTCCGACCTCGCCGGCGAGACCTCCTCCCTGATCCGCAAGGAGCTGGAGCTGGCCAAGACGGAGATCTCGGAGAAGGCCAGCCAGGCCGGCAAGGGTGCCGCCAGCCTGGCGATGGGCGGGGCGATCGCCTTCGCCGGGGTGCTGTTCCTGCTGGCGGCCCTGGTCCTGATCCTGGACCTGGTGCTGCCTACCTGGGCCGCGGCGCTGATCGTGGGCCTGGTCGTGGTGGGGGTGGGCTACGGGCTGGTCGCCGCCGGCAAGAAGAAGCTGACGGCGAAGAACCTGGTGCCCAAGAGGACGATCGAGACCATCAAGGACGACGGCCGCTGGGCGAAGTCCCAAGTCGGACGCTGACCAACCATCGGAGAAGGTGAGGCACATGACTTACGGCAACTACTCCTACGGTGAAGGCGACGACTACGGCGCCGACAACGACGGCCGGTACGGGAACGACGGCCGCTATGCCTACGAGTATGAGACGGAGAGCACCGGGGGCATCGGCGGCACGCTGCGCGCCAACCCGATCCCGCTCGCCCTGATCGGCCTCGGCGTGGGCTGGCTGCTGCTGTCCCAGGCCCGCAAGACCGAGACCTACAGCAACGCCGCCGACTGGGCCGGCCGCCGCACCGAGGGGCTGCGCTCCCGCGTCGGCGACGGCTACGGCGCCGTCCGCGAGCGGGTGACCGGCGCCGCCGGTTCGGTCCGCGACACGGTCCAGCACGGCTACGAGAGCGCCCGCGGCGGCGTGACCGGCGCCGCCGGCTCGATCAAGGGCCGCTTCTCCGGCAGCGGCGACGACAGCGACAGCACCGCCGAGGGCTATGACCGCATCGCCGACTACGACGCCCGGGCCGACCAGGCGATCTATGGCGGCGACGCCTTCGCCGACCGCAGCGACTACGGGTCGGGCGGCCGGACCTCGGCCATCCGCGGCCGCGTCGCCGACACCACCCGCAGCCTGTGGGACATGGTCGACGACCACCCGATGGCCTCCGGCCTGATGGCCCTGGCGCTGGGTGCCGCCGTCGGCGCCGCCCTGCCCTCGACCGAGGCCGAGGACGAGTGGCTGGGCGAGTACCGCGACCAGTTCTGGGAGCAGGCCCGCACCCAGGGCGCCGACACGCTGAACCGCGCCCAGACCGTCGCCAAGGAAGCCGCCCGCTCGGCCGTGGACGCCGCCCGCGAGACGGCCACCTCCGCCGCCGACCGCGAGGGGCTGACCGAGACGGTCGGCGCTTCCGGCTCGACCTCGGGCGGCAGCTCGGGTTCGACCATGGGCGCCTCCGGCATCGGCGGCTCCACGATGGGCAGCTCGGGCATCGGCGGTTCGGCCACCGGCTCGACCGGCGGCACGACCTCCGCCAGCAAGAGCAGCGGCGGCATCGGCGCCAGCACCGTGACGGGCTCGACGGGCTCTACCCTGGGCTCGACCGGCGCCTCCACCGGCTCGGCCACGACCGGCACCACCGGCAAGTCGACCAACATCTGACCGGCCTTCCAAGGCCGCGACGAGCGACCCCGCCCTCGCGAGAGGGCGGGGTTTTTCGTTGGCTGTTGGGCTCAGCCGGGCCGCCCAACCTACTTCCCCCGTCATCCCCACGGAGGCGGGGATCCAGCTATTCCGCTTGCTCCGGCATGAGGTAGAAGGCGCAAAGGGCGCCGCGGCACCCTGGTCCCGATGAACCGGTGCAAATGGAATGCCCGGGGCCCCGGCTTGCGCGGGGGTGACGGGCGGTGGGGTCAACACCCTCACAGCCCTCCCTCAGAGCATCCCTCCCCTGCTCCTGAGCATGGGTCGGGGCCGGCACCGCGCTTGACACAGTGTCCCCCGGAGGCCACATAAAGCGTACCAAATCGGTACGGATTAAGAAGGTCTCCCGGCCCCGCATGATCAGGCTCAGCAAGCTCACGGATTACGCCGTGGTGGTGATGACCGCCATGATGCGCAGCGACGCGGCCATGCACGCCGCCGGCGCGCTGGCGGACCGCACCGGCCTGCCGGCGCCGACCGTGTCCAAGCTGCTGAAGCTGCTGACGAAGGCCGGGCTGGTGACCTCGCATCGGGGTGCCGCCGGCGGTTACAGCCTGGCGACCTCGCCCGACCTCATCACGGTGGCCGCCATCATCGGCGCCATCGACGGGCCCATCGCCCTGGTCGACTGCGTCGACGGGGCCGAGGGGGCCTGTGGGGTGGAGAGTTTGTGCGCCCGCAAGGGCAATTGGGACAAGGTCAACCAGGCCGTGCGCCGGGCGCTCGAGGGCGTGACCCTGGCCGACATGGCGACGCCGTCCTTCCCGCCGCTGCCGCCCGCGCCCCCCAGGGCGAAGGCCGGCGCGGCGACGGCCGGCCAACGGATTTCTTGAGGAGAGCACCGCATGGCTGCGACGGAACAGACCATCGATCAGGTCCGCGCCCTGGCCGAGCAGAAGTACAAGTACGGCTTCGTCACGGACATCGAGTCCGACATGGCGCCGAAGGGGCTGGACGAGAGCACCGTCCGCTTCATCTCCGCCAAGAAGGAGGAGCCGGAATGGCTGCTGGAATGGCGCCTGAAGGCCTTCCGCCACTGGCTCACCATGAAGGAGCCGGACTGGGGGATGCTGCGCTATCCGCCGATCGACTACCAGGACGCTCACTACTACGCCGCGCCCAAGGTCAAGGCCGGCCCGAAGAGCCTGGACGAGGTCGATCCGGAGCTGCTGAAGACCTATGAGAAGCTGGGCATCCCGCTGAAGGAGCAGGCGATCCTGGCGGGCGTCGAGGGCGCGGGCGACATGCCGGCCATCGCCGTCGACGCCGTGTTCGACAGCGTCTCGGTCGCCACCACCTTCAAGAAGAAGCTGGAGGAGAAGGGCATCATCTTCTGCTCCATCTCCGAGGCGATCCGCGAGCATCCGGAGCTGGTGCGCCAGTACATGGGCTCGGTCGTGCCCTACTCGGACAATTACTTCGCGACGCTGAACTCGGCCGTCTTCACCGACGGGTCCTTCGTCTACATCCCCAAGGGCGTGCGCTGCCCGATGGAGCTGTCGACCTACTTCCGCATCAACGCGTCCAACACCGGCCAGTTCGAGCGCACCCTGATCATCGCCGACGAGGGCAGCTACGTCTCCTACCTGGAGGGCTGCACGGCACCGAAGCGCGACGAGAACCAGCTGCACGCGGCGGTGGTCGAGCTGGTGGCGATGGACGACGCGACCATCAAGTACTCGACCGTCCAGAACTGGTATCCGGGCGACGAGAACGGCGTCGGCGGCATCTACAACTTCGTGACCAAGCGCGGCGCCTGCCGCGGCCGCAATGCCAAGATCAGCTGGACCCAGGTGGAGACCGGCTCCGCCATCACCTGGAAGTATCCCAGCTGCATCCTGCAGGGCGACGGGTCGGTGGGCGAGTTCTACTCGGTCGCCATCACCAACAACATGCAGCAGGCCGACACCGGCACGAAGATGATCCACATCGGGAAGAACACCCGGTCGACGATCGTCTCCAAGGGCATCTCCGCCGGCAAGGCGCAGAACACCTACCGCGGCCTGGTGAAGATCCTGCCCAAGGCCGAGGGTGCCAGGAACCACACCCAGTGCGACAGCCTGCTGATCGGCGACAAGTGCGGGGCGCACACCGTGCCCTACATCGAGAGCCGCAACCGCTCGGCCCGGGTCGAGCACGAGGCGACCACCGCCAAGATCAGCGAGGACCAGCTCTTCTACTGCCGCGCCCGCGGCCTGTCAGAGGAGGACGCGGTCGGCCTGATCGTCAACGGCTTCTGCCGCGAGGTGCTGAAGGAGCTGCCCATGGAGTTCGCCGTGGAGGCCCAGAAGCTCGTCGCCATCAGCCTGGAAGGCAGCGTGGGGTAACGCTCACCGGCCGCCCCCTCTCCCCCGTCACCCCGGCGAAGGCCGGGGCCCAGGGGTTGCAGCGGGATGCGGTTGATGCAGCGGGTTTGTTGAACGGATAGGAGACGCGTCGCCTTTGTCGGATTGGTCAGCCCCGGTCGGGGCCTTGGGTGTGAGCGGCGGCACTGCGCTGCAACCCCTGGGTCCCGGCTTTCGCCGGGATGACGGATCTGGTGGGAAGGACGACACGGCAATGAAGGGAAGACCAGAGTGATGCTTAAGATCCGCGACCTGCACGCCACCGTCGACGGCAAGGCGATCCTGAAGGGGATCGACCTGGATATCGGGCCGGGCGAGGTGCACGCCATCATGGGGCCGAACGGCTCGGGCAAGAGCACGCTGTCCTACATCCTGGCGGGGCGTGAGGGCTACGAGGTCACGCAGGGCTCCATCACCTTCGACGGCAAGGACCTGCTGGCGATGGAGCCGGAGGAGCGGGCCGCCGAGGGCGTGTTCCTGGCCTTCCAGTACCCGATCGAGATCCCGGGCGTGACCAACGCCACCTTCCTGAAGACGGCGCTGAACGCGGTGCGCAAGCACAAGGGCCTGGGCGAGCTGGACGCGATGCAGTTCCTGAAGCTGATCCGCGCCAAGGCCAAGACGCTGAACATGACCGACGAGATGATCAAGCGGGCGGTCAATGTCGGCTTCTCCGGCGGCGAGAAGAAGCGCAACGAGGTGCTTCAGATGGCCATGCTGGATCCGAAGTTCGCGATCCTGGACGAGACCGACAGCGGCCTGGACATCGACGCGCTGAAGATCGTCGCCGACGGCGTGAATTCCCTGCGCGGCCCCGACCGCTCCATGCTGGTCATCACCCATTACCAGCGCCTGCTGGACTACATAGTCCCGGACCATGTCCATGTGCTGGCCTACGGCCGCATCGTGAAGTCCGGCGGCAAGGAGCTGGCGCTGGAGCTGGAGCGGACCGGCTATGCCGAGTTCACCGGCACCGAGGCCGCCTGACGCCATGATCTCGGACACCGTCAGCATAGAGGTCGTCCACGGCGCCGACCTCCACACGCCTGAGTCCAAGGCCGTGCTGGCGGGGCTGATGGCCTACAACGCCGCCAAGACGCCCGCCCCCGTGGCGCGCCTGGGCCTGGCCGTACGCGAGGCGAAGGACGATGCCTGGATCGGCGGCGTGGCGATCGTCGCCTATGCCGACGCCGCCTACAGCCCTTGGGGCCTGTGGACGAGCACGGCCGCCGACGACAGCCCGGTGCCTGGCCTGCTGATCGGCGCGGCGCTGGCGGAGCTGGCGCATCTGGGCGTCCCCCGCCTGATGGTCGGCCGCCGCGCCCATGCGCCTGACAGCGCCTATGAGGCGGCGGGCGCCCGGATCGTGGCGGTGGTCCCGGACCATATCCGGGGCGGCGATCTGGCGCTGCTGGAGCTCTCCACCGACGAGGCAGTGGCGCCCGCCGTGCCGCAGGGCCTGTCGCTGGAGATCCGCCGCCCGCCCTCCGACGTCTGGGCGCAGGAGAACTGGAAGCGGCTGGACCAGCGCCGGCAGCGCAACATCGGCGTGGCGCCGCGCTGGGTCACGGCCTATGTCCGCGATGGCGAAACCGTCAAGGGCGGCGCCATCTGCTATGCCGCGGGCGACGAGTTCATGGTCGACATGGTCTGGCTGGACGAGGCGCTGCGCGGCACCGGCCTCGGTGCCCGCATGCTGACCACCGCGATCACGGAGGGTCGCCGGATGGGTTGCCGCCGCGCCACGGTGGAGACCATGGACTTCCAGGCCGCCCCCTTCTACCGCCGCGTCGGCTTCTCCGACCTGGCCTACCTCCCCGACTTCATGGCCGGCTTCGGCATGACGGCCCTGCGCATGAGCTTGTGACGATATGAGCGAGACGAACCTGAAGCCCTATCTCGATGCCTTCCGCGACCAGGCGGCATCCCTGCCCGGTGCCGGACTGCCCTGGCTGGACCGGCTGCGCGGCATCGGCATCGAGCGCTTCGGCGCCATGGGCCTGCCCGGCCCGGGGCTGGAGGCGTGGAAGTACACGAGCCTGCGTCCGCTGGAGAAGCGCGACTTCGCGCTGGCGACCGGCGCTGGCGGTGCCGTGGACGCGCTGCCGACCGTGGCGCCCGCCGGCACCGCCCCGCTGCGCCTGGTCTTCGTCGATGGCCGCCACCGCCCGGACCTGTCCTCCACCACCGGCCTGCCGCAGGGCGTGGCGCTGGAGGGGCTGGCGCAGGCGCTGGCCCGCGACCCGGCCGGGGTCGAGGCGCTGCTGGGCCGCACCGCGGCGGCCGACGGGCTGCCGATGGTGGCGCTGAACACCGCCTTCATCACCGACGGCGCCGTGCTGCGCGTAGCGCGCGGCGTGGCCGTGTCCCAGCCGCTGGAACTGGTCTTCGTCGGCACCGGCGACGGGCTGCGCTGGCATCCGCGCATCATGGTGGATGTGGCGGAGAACGCCCAGGTCACGCTGGTCGAGCATCATCTCGGCCAGGGCGGCGGCGCCTATTTCGCCAATGTCGCGGCGGAGGTGTCGGTGGCCCAGGGCGGCATCCTGCGTCACTACAAGATCCAGCGCGAGAGCGTGGATGCCTTCCACCTGGCGACCACCGTCGCCACCGTGGCGCGAGACGCCACCTACGACACCTTCGTGCTGACCATCGGCGCACGGCTGTCGCGCAACGAGATCCATGCGCGGCTGGCCGGCACGGGCGGCAATGTGAAGGTCTCCGGCGCCTATGCGGTGCGCGGCGAGCAGCATACCGACTTCACCAGCCTGATCGACCATGCCGAGCCCCGCTGCACCAGCCGCGAGGTGGTGAAGGGCGCCATCGACGGCAAGGCGCGCGCGGTCTTCCAGGGCAAGATCATCGTTCGCCCCGACGCGCAGAAGACCGACGGCTACCAGCTGAACCGGGCGCTGCTGCTGTCCGACCAGGCCGAGATCGACAGCAAACCCGAGCTGGAGATCTATGCCGACGACGTGAAGTGCAGCCACGGCGCCACCGCCGGCGAGCTGGACGACGACGCGCTGTTCTATCTCCGCTCCCGCGGCGTGCCGGCGGACGAGGCGCGCGGCCTGCTGGTCCGCGCCTTCCTGGACGAGGCGGTGGAGGAGATCGCGGACGAGGCGGTGCGTGAGCATTTCCAGGCCCGCATCGAGGCTTGGCAGGCGGAGCGCTGACCCGACCATGGACGCCCCCGCCCTCACCATAGCGGTCCAGGACCCGGCGCCCGAAGAGGCGACGGCGTGGGTGGCCGCCAAGGTGGCGCCCCTGGCGACGGCCGGGCTGGGCTGGGAGAAGCGCGTCCTGGGGCTGTTCCTGCGTGACCCGGAGGGCACCGTCGTCTCCGGCGCGCGGCTGGAGATCACGGGCACGGACCTGCATGTCGTCTGGCTCTGGACCGACCGCGACTGCCGGGGCCAGGGGCTGGGCGCCCTGCTGCTGGCCAAGGCCGAGCATGTGGCGGCACGCGAGGGCTGCCGGCGCCTCTACCTGAACACCATGGGTTTCCAGGCGCCGCGCTACTATCCGCGCTTCGGCTATGAGGTGATCGGGGTGATCCCCCGCTTCGTCCACGGCTACGACCGCACCTATTTCCGCAAGGAAGTGGCGCCCGGTCCTGTGCCGCCTGTGCCCGAGGGCCTCACGGCGGAGCTGACAGACGCGCCGGCCAAGGCCGACATGGACAGGCTGGACGACGGCCTCACCGAGCACTGGCAGGCCGCCGTCGGCAACAGCTACGGCGATGTCGGCACCTATGCCCGTGACGATGCCGGCGCCCTGGTCGGCGGCATCAACGCGATCCGCGACGCGCGCTGGTGGATCATCCTGGAGGGCTGGGTCGAGCCGGAGCATCGCGGCCGCGGCCTCGGCTCCCGCCTGCTGGCCGCGCTCGAGGAGGCCGCCCGCGCCGCCGGCGCCGAGAGCGTGTCGGCCATTCCGTACGAGTGGCAGGGCCCGCATTTCCTGATGGACCGGGGCTATGCCCAGGTCACCCACATCCCCGACGCCGTGATGGGCCGGCCGCGCTGGTTCGTCCGCAAGGAGCTCGCCGCATGAGCGCGACCGCCCCCCTGATCCCCAGCAACGCGCCCTACGACGTCGAGCGGGTGAGGCAGGACTTCCCGATCCTGACCCGCCTGGTGCACGAGAAGCCGGGCCGCCCGGGCAAGCATCTCGTCTATCTCGACAGTGCCGCCAGCGCGCAGAAGCCGCGCCAGGTGATCGACGCCATGCGCGACTTCCTGGAGCAGGACTATTCCAATGTCCATCGCGGCGTGCACTTCCTGTCCCAGCGCTCGACCGACGCCTACGAGGCGGTGCGCGACAAGGTGGCGGCCTTCCTGAACGCGCCGTCGCGCGAGAATATCGTCTTCACCCGCAACGCCACCGAGGCCTTCAACCTGGTGGCGCAGAGCTTCGGCCGCGCCTTCTTCCAGCCGGGCGACGAGGTGGTGGTCAGCGCCATGGAGCACCATGCCAACATGGTGCCCTGGCAGATGCTGCGGACCCAGCTCGGCATCGTGCTGAAGTGGATCCCGGTGCTGGACGACGGCAGCCTGGACATGGACGCCTACGAGGCGCTGCTGGGGCCGAAGGTCAAGCTGGTGGCCGTCACCCACGCCAGCAACGTGCTGGGCACCGTCAACCCGGCCAAGGAGATCGCCCGCCTGGCGCATGCCCGCGGCATCCCCGTCATCTTCGACGGCAGCCAGGCGGCGGTGCACATGCCGGTGGACGTGCAGGCCATCGACGCCGACTTCTATGTCATGACCGGGCACAAGCTGTACGGCCCCACCGGCATCGGGGTGCTGTATGGCAAGAAGGACCTGCTCGACCGCATGCCGCCCTGGCAGGGCGGCGGCGACATGATCCAGACCGTGACCTTCGACGAGACCACCTTCCGCGAGGCGCCCTACCGGTTCGAGGCCGGCACGCCGCCGATCATGGAGGGCATTGGACTGGGCGCCGCGATCGACTATGTGAACAGCCTGGGCATGGGCGCCGTCCGGGACCATGAGAACCGGCTGCTGGCCTATGCGACGGAAAGGCTGTCGGCCATCGACGGGCTTCGCATCATCGGAACCGCGCCCGGCAAGGCCGCCATCGTCAGCTTCGTGCTGGAGGGCGTCCACCCGCACGACATCGGGACCTTCGTGGACCGCGCCGGCGTTGCCATCCGTGTGGGCCGCCACTGCGCCGAGCCGCTGATGGACCGGTTCGACGTCGGCGCCACCGCCCGGGCGAGCTTCGGGCTGTACAACACCGAGGCGGAGGCCGACGCCCTGGCCGACGCGGTGAAGGCTGTGAAGGAGTTCTTCGGCTGATGTTCGACGATCTGCGCGACCTGTACCAGGAAGTCATCCTGGATCACGGCAAGAACCCGCGTAACTTCGGCAAGCCGGACCAGTTCAACCGGCATGCCCGCGGCGACAACCCGATGTGCGGCGACAAGATCGCCGTCTACCTGCTGCTGGGCGCTGACGGGCGGGTCGAGGACCTTCGCTTCGACGGGCGCGGCTGCGCCATCAGCCAGGCAAGCGCCTCGCTCATGACCGAGATCCTGAAGGGCAAGACCCAGGCCGAGGCCGAGGCGCTGTTCGGGCATTTCCACGAGATGTGCACCAAGGACGACCATGAGCACACCGACCACGGCCGGCTGGACGAGGAGGCAGTGGAGAAACTGCAGGTGCTGTCGGGCGTACGCGAGTTCCCGATGCGCGTGAAATGCGCCACCCTGGCCTGGCACACGATGAACGCCGCCCTGCATGGCGACGAGAAGACCTCCACGGAGTGAGGCGGATGGGAGACACGACGATGGAACGGCCGATCGCCCCGCCGGGCGTCTTCATGGGGGCTCCGGTGGAGCTGCCCGAAGACCAGAGACTGCCCCCGGACGCGCCCCTGGTGGACCGCGTGGTGGAAGCGCTGCGCACGGTCTACGACCCCGAGATCCCCGTGAACATCTACGAGCTCGGCCTCGTCTACCGCTGCGACGTGGACGCCGACGGCGACGTGGAGATCGACATGACGCTGACCGCCCCCGGCTGCCCCGTGGCGGGCGAGATGCCGGGCACGGTGCAAGCGGCGGTCCTGTCCGTGCCGGGCGTGCGCTCGGCCAAGGTCGAGCTGGTCTGGGAGCCCGGCTGGCACCAGGGAATGATGTCCGACGAGGCGCGCATCGCGCTCAACATGTTCTGAGGAGAAAGCCCGTGAGCATGATGGAACGCCCCAAGGCCATGACGCTGACCGACGCCGCCGCCGAGCGCGTGCGCGCCATCATCGCCAAGGCCGACAAGCCGGTGGTCGGCCTGCGCATCGGCGTGAAGGCGCGCGGCTGCTCCGGCATGAGCTACTTCGTGGAATATGCCGAGGAGAAGCGGAAGTTCGAGGAGGTGGTGGAGGACAAGGGCGTCACCGTCCTGCTCGACCCGGCCTCGACCATGTTCCTGATCGGCACCGAGATGGACTGGGTCGAGGACAAGTTCAACTCCGGCTTCGTCTTCCGCAATCCCAACGAGAAGGCCCGCTGCGGCTGCGGCGAGAGCTTCACCGTGTGAGCGGTCTTTAATCCTTCTCCCCTTGCGGGAGAAGGGTGGGTCCCGCGGCGCAGCCGTGGGGGGTTGAGGGGTCGGACAGCGAAGCCGGACGTTCTCACCCGCTATCCCGAGATCACCGGTTGAGAACGCCCGGGCTGCCGCCCGGTCGACCCCTCATCCTCCCCAAGCAGGCTTGGGGCCCCATCCTTCTCCCGCAAGGGGAGAAGGATATGCGGTGCACCCCTGCCCTGCGCCTTCCGGCCTCCCTCCCCGGCCGCCTGCGCGGCTAAGCTCCCGGTCCCGGCACCCGGAGTCCCGCCATGACCGTCGCCGCCAGCACCATCGAGTCCCCCGCCCGCCCGCTGGGCCTGATCTGCGGCCTGATGGCGGCGCTGATCTGGGGAGCGTGGCCGGTCATCTCCAAGCTGGGCGTCGGCGGGCATCTCGACGTGTACGACGTCACGGCGTTGCGCTTCGGCGTCGCCGGCCTGGTGCTGCTGCCGATCCTGCTGCGGCGCCCGCCCCGGGGGGCCGAGTGGGGCCGCGGGCTGGCACTCGCGACGGGAGCCGGCGCGCCCTACATCCTCGTCGCCATCGGCGGGCTGCAGCTGGCGCCGGCCGGGCATTTCGGCGTGGTCGCCCCCGGCACCAACATCGTCGTCGCCATCCTCGGCGCCTGGCTGCTGCTGGGCGACCGGCCGGCGCGCCAGAGGATCGCCGGCGCCGCGATGGTGCTGGCGGGCATCCTGCTGGTCGGCTGGTCGAGCCTGACCGCCCCGCATGAGGCCGGTGCCGGGCCGCAATGGCTGGGCGACCTGATGTTCATGGCCGGCGGCGTGCTCTGGGCCGGCTACACGCTGGCCGCACGCCGCTGGGCGGTGGAGCCGTTCCGCGCCGTGGCGCTGGTCTCGGTGCTGTCGGCGGCCTTCTACCTGCCGCCCTACGTCGCGCTCGCCGGCTTGCGGCTGCTGGAGGCGCCCCTGTCCGAGGTGCTGGTCCAGGCGCTGTTCCAGGGCGTGCTGGTGGCCGTGGTGGCGCTGGTGCTGCACACCAAGGCGGTGGAGCTGCTGGGCGCCGCCCGCGCCGCGCTGTTCCCCGCGCTGGTGCCGGCCGCCGCCATGCTGCTGGCCGTGCCGGTGCTGGGCGAGATCCCCACCACCCTGGCGCTGCTGGGCGTCGTGGTGGTGGTCGCGGGCATGCTGACCTCGATGGGCCTGCGCCTGGGGCGGTGATCGTTGGCCAGGGCAGCGTTGAGGCTGTGCGTCCTTCGACAGGCTCAGGATGAGGACGTTTTAGCTGCTCCCCGTCTCGCTCGCGCTGGGGAGAAACCAGGGGTGCCTGGCATCCCCCCCTCCCTCATCCTGAGCTTGTCGAAGGACGCACCACTCCCCAGCCTCTCCCGACCTACGTCCGCCGGACGCCTCAGTGCGCCGGCCCCTCCTCGACGAAGACCTCGACGGTGACGCTGCCGCCCTTGGCGAAGGTCAGGGTCAGCGGGAACTTGTCGCCGAGCTTCAGGGGCCGGGTCAGCCCCACCAGCCGCAGCTCGCGCGCGGTGGGGCGCATGGCGACCGGCTTTCTCGGCAGCACGTCGATCCCGTCCACCGGCGCCGGCTTGCCCTGCGCCAGATCGTGGATGACGACCTTCCCGGCGACCGGCGTGCTGGCGCCCGTCAGCCGGTCGGCCTCCTTGCCGCTGTTCAGCAGCGAGACGAAGGCGCTGGCCTCCGGCCCCGCCGCCGGCAGCGCCCAGGGATGGCCGATCTTCACCTGCCCGGCGGCGAAGCTGTGGGCGAGCGCCGGCCCGGCGATCAGCAGGACGGTGGCGGCGGTGAGGAGGGCGCGGCGCAGCATGACGGATCTCCGAACGGTTCGCCCGGCAATGTAAGGGGCATCACGCCCGGCGCAATGCGGCGAAGCGTCAGACCGCGAAGCCCAGCGTCACCGCCCGGCCGCCCTCGCCCACCTCCATGAGGCTCGCCATGGTGCGCATGATCTCCAGGCCGCGGCCCGACTTGGCGGTGATGTCGACCGGGCGCGGCACCGTGGCGGGGTCGTAGCCCGCCCCCTCGTCGGCGACGCGCAGCAGCAGCAGCCCGTCGCGGCGCAGCGCTGTCAGCTCCACCCGGCGGGCGGCGGCATCCGTATCCTCCAGCCGCGCCGACAGACGGGCGCAGAAGGCGTCGAACTCGGCCGTGTCGTCCACCAGCGACCCGCCCATGGCGAGGTTGCCGTGCAGCACGGCGTTGACGACCGCCTCGTGCAGGCTCAGCTCCACATCGTGGCGCAGCCAATCCGGCAGCAGCCCGCGCGCCGCCAGCCCGTCGCAGAACTGCGCCGCCGTGTCGAAGGACCAGGCGGTGCGGGTGCAGAGCGAGAGGTGCAGGACGCAAGCCCCCGCCAGCGCCTCGGCCAGCCTCCCCGTCGGGAAGGGCCGGCCGGCCGCCAGTTCCACGATCGCGGCCGCGTCGCAGGCCAGCGCCGCCGTCAGCCCTTCGGCGTCGCCCTCGGCCACCGCCTCCACCACCGGCCCGGCCCCGGCCGGGTCCAGCCCCGTCTCCGCCGCGAGGGCGGCCAGCCGGGCGCGGTCGAGGCCGGGGCCGGTGAGGCGCAGGGGGGCGAGGACGGGATCGGTCATGGGCTGGCCTGGGAGGCGTCGGCGGCGCGCGACGCGGTGAGAAGGGAGTCGTCGTCCAGCAGCGATTTTGCCTGCACTTGGCCCAGGAGGAAACCGTCCTTCGCGGCGAAGCGGGCGGCGACCCGGTCGCGGAACTCCTCGGCGGAGCGGGCGAAGCCGGAGACGGCCCGCCCCTCCGACCAGCCCGTGGCCGAGCCGGGCCCGCGGCCCAGGAAGGCGGGCATGCGCGGATTGGTCACCGTCACCTCGAAGAAGCGGTCGAACTTGCGCCACTCATTGTCGACCATGTTGACGACCATGCGGTCCGACGCCTTCAGCCTGATGATGCGCGCCTCCGCCTGGCTCTGCGCCTTGGTCATCGCCAGGATGGCGGCGTCGGCCTCGTCGATGGCGGAGCGGATCTGCGCCTCGTCGCGCCGCGCCACCTTCAGTTCGGAGGCCGCGATGTTCTTGGCGTCCACCGATTCCGAGATGCGCAGCTCCGTCGCCTTGATGACCGCCAGGATGCGCCGGGCGGCCAGCACCAGCACCGAGCCGGACACGGCCAGCAGGCAGAAGCTGACGAAGTTCAGCAGGGTCATGCCTCAGCGCCTCGGCACGGTACGGGCGGCGAAGCTGCTGGCCGGCGCGGCGCCAGCGACGGCGGCCGCGGCGGATGCCGGCACCGGCTCGCTCCAGGCATAGCCCTCGTCCTTGGGGTAGCACTGCTCCAGATAGGCCCGCGCGACCTTGTCGTTCACGGCCCAGATCCGGACATTGTTGGTGTAGCGCCAGACGAAGGGCGCCAGGTCGAAGTCGCGTTGCGCCTTCTCGGCCGCTTGACGGTTGGTGACCCGCGCCAGGAACAGCGTATCGGCCACGGTCTGGTCGCCGAGATCGTGCCAGATCTCGATGCGCTCCTTCTCGACGGCGGCCAGCGCCAGCTCGACGCGGCCGAGCGAGGCCTTCAGCCGGAAGCGCTCGGTGTTGCGGCGGTCGCGCAGCGCCGCCTGCTCGCGGTTGCGGATCAGCAGCGCCTCGGCGGTCTTGCGCGCCTCCACCGTCTCCAGCCGGACACGGTCATGGCCGGCGACCCACTCGTAGATTTCCGGGATCACGAAGCGCAGCGCCTCGATCAGGATCGCAGCGGCGCAGCAGGCGGCGGCCAGCGACAGGATCACGACATCGGACGCGTCCAGCTCCAGCACCATTTCCGGCCGCACCTTCCGTTGCTTTCACCACCGATGATAATTGAAACAATCGCAACATTTCACGGAATTTCGTATCCCCCTTCCGCGTCACCCCTGCCGTCTAGCGCCCGGCGGCGGGCTCGCCTATGCTCCCCGCCCCCGCTCCGTTGCAGATGGACACGAACCCATGGACAAGGGCGCGCCGAAGGCGATCCAGCTCCGCGACTATTCCCCCACCCCGTTCCTCATCGACAATGTCGACCTGGACGTCGATCTGCGCGAGGAGCATGCGACCATCCGCTCGCGCCTGTCCCTGCGCCGCAACCCGGCCGCCGCCGCGCAGGGGCCGGCGCCGCTGGTGCTGGACGGGCAGCAGCTGGAGCTGCTCTCGGTCATGGTGGACAACCGGACGCTCTCGCCGGGCGACTACACCGTCACTTCCGACAGCCTGACCCTGCCCCACCTGCCCGACGTCTGCACGGTGGAGATCGTCACCCGCACCCGGCCGCAGGACAACACCGCGCTGGAGGGGCTGTACAAATCCTCGGGCAACTACTGCACCCAGTGCGAGGCCGAGGGCTTCCGCAAGATCACCTATTTCCTCGACAGGCCCGACGTGATGGCGCGCTACGTCACCACCATCCATGCCGAGAAGGCGCGCTACCCGGTGCTGCTGGGCAACGGCAACCTGGTGGCGAGCGGTGACGAGGCGGAGGGCCGGCACTGGGCGCGCTGGGAGGATCCCTGGCCGAAGCCCTGCTACCTCTTCGCCATGGTGGCCGGCAACCTCGTGCATATCGAGGATAGTTTCACCACCCGCTCCGGCCGTGAGGTCAATCTTCGCATCTATGTGGAGCCGGGCAACGAGGACAAGTGCTTCCACGCCATGGACAGCCTCAAGAAGTCCATGAAGTGGGACGAGGACGTCTATGGGCTGGAGTACGATCTGGACGTCTTCAACATCGTGGCCGTCGCCGACTTCAACATGGGGGCAATGGAGAACAAGGGCCTGAACGTCTTCAACACCAAGTACATCCTGGCCAAGCCCGACACGGCGACCGATACCGACTTCCTGGGCATCGAGGCCGTGGTCGCGCACGAGTATTTCCACAACTGGACC
>Ga0196974_1000064_pt1 | contig 52078 bp, 59 predicted proteins | sample S1_1013CmetaG_FD_155477 | JGI IMG/M metagenome (GOLD analysis project Ga0196974, IMG submission 155477) | Soil microbial communities from Anza Borrego desert, Southern California, United States - S1_10-13C | ecosystem: Environmental > Terrestrial > Soil > Desert | place: USA: California...
ATAGCAGACCACAAGCTACGCCGCATCTGCTCGACGCGGACCCTCGAACGTGCGGCCCGTCATCGCACGGCCGGCGCGTCGATGAATGAGATCAAGGCCGCTTACTTCGTGTCGTGGTCCGAAGATGAGAAGGCCAAAGCTCGGGCTGGGGGTGCGCTGTGACCTATCGCAGCATTGCATTTCCATCACTGGATGCGATGATCGACTATCGCAAGAATGCCCCGTTCGCCTGCGAAGCCAATCGGCTAATCTGCGAGGCATCCAACGCACACCATCACGCCAAAGGCGACAACGCCAAGGGCAAGTTTTGGAACGGACACACGCCAGAATCATTGCTCCGAGACGCATTGACGCCACCAGCCGAGCTTGTGCAGCGGGTGGGGGATTTTCGCGATGAATTGCTCAAAACGATCGACCTGCCTCCCATTACTAAGCGGAAGCGTGTCATGTATCAAGAGCAGGGAAGCGAGCTTGACCCTGAAATGGTGTCGAGACGCCAGCCGAACCCGTGGGAGGATATTCGCCGAGTCCAGCATCGACAGGCAAGAGTTTTGAATGTGGGCGTAAATCTGGCCGTGGCATGGAACGCGCCTCCATCGGCGACATTCTGGCGAGGCGCTGCGGTTGCGGCCATATGCGACATTCTCACCGATCGCCATTGCAGCGTAGGCGTAACCGCATTTGCGGCAGTTGAAAGAGCGGCAAAATACGATCGGAACTCCGACCATCTTATAACCTGCACCGTCAAGCGCCCAGACATGCCCGTAGACATCGGTGCAATTTCAATGTGCCTTGCTGAAATCGCGTTCTATCGAATTGTGTTCATCATGTCCAGAGTCAAGCATATGCCCGTTCGATCTACCAGCCACACGGGAATAAGTCGATTACTGACGCCGACCGAATCGACTGGATTCGATGTCATCGTTGACCATGATTGCATGACCAAAACCGCAGCAATCAAAGCTATCACCGAGTCGGTTTTATTCGCCCAAAATGTTTGATCTTCCCCTTGCCTGATCGCCGATTGGAAGTATACTTTCCTCACAAGCAACCTTTTTCATCAGGAGTAGGAACCCGATGGCAACCATGACGACAATGCAGGCCCAAGCCTTGCAGCGAGTGCAAGCCGGAATAAGCACAACAAACTATGAACGTATCACTGCGGGCCTCTGGGCCAAGGGGATTCCTCTTGATGACATCAAGCCGCGTGAAAACGTGTTTACGTTCCACGCATGGAAGGCGCTTGGCCGATCCGTCCGCAAGGGCGAGCATGGCGTCAAGGTTCAGACTTGGGTTGAGCGGTTCGACAAAGACAACCCGAGCAAGCTGATTGCTCGCTTCCCGAAGCACACGACCGTTTTCCACATTTCACAGACTGATATCACCGGAGAGCCGATGGACCCAGCACCGACGACCAACGAGCCGACGCCCAGGCCATCGCGATCATCGCCGGCCGACAAGCTCCGCAGCCAATGCGAGACGATCGCGGCCAAGATCAAAGACCTTGAAGCGCCGCGACGGGAGAACACGCCCAAAAGAGCGCGTGAGGGCATGAGCCGGCGACTGGATGCCGCGAATCTGGAGCGTACACGCCGCGCCATGATCGCACTGGCCGAAGCGTGGGACGCGGGCAAGTGCCCCGAGAACCTGCAAGACCTGAAAACCCGGTCGGCGATCGAGCCGATGGTTAGCAAGCTGGCCGACACCAGCCGCGGCTACTACGTCGTCGTGGAATCCAGCAAGTATCGAGACGACGGCCCGCAGGCCCAAGCGTTGCGGCAGTTCGTCGCCGAATGGACTGGCGACAAGCACTCCGCACAGGACGCCGAACAGGCCAAACGTGATCGCATCCGCAAGATGGAGGACGATATCAAGTTCCAAAAGATCGACGGATTTTTCCCGACACCGCTATCACTCATCATGCAGATGATCCATCGTGCGAAGATTGAATCGGGAATGAAGATTCTGGAGCCCTCGGCTGGCAAGGGTGATATCGCGGAAACCATCGGCGGCAACGTGCATTGTTTCGAGCTTCGCCCCTTCCTGGCCGACATCATCAAGGCCAAGGGCATTTCGTGCGAATGCTGCGATTTTCTGGACATGACGCCAGAGCCGATCTATGACCGCGTGTTGATGAATCCGCCGTTTGAGAAGCTGCAAGATATCGAACACGTCCGCGCGGCGTTTGATTGGCTCAAGCCCGGCGGCCGGTTGGTGGCGATTGTCTCGGCATCGTTCGAGTTTCACCAGCGGGCCGCATGGTTCCGTACATGGCTCGAAGAGGTTGTCGCCGAGGTTCATTCCAACGCTCCCGACGCCTTCAAGGACGCTTTCCGCTCAACTTCGGTACAAACCCGCATGTTGGTCATCGGCCGTTGAACAGCCCAACCCCGCCACGGCCGAAAGGCTCTGGCGGCGGATTGTCCCCAATTGGGGACAATATCAGGAGAACGAAATGCCATGACCACCCAAGCACAAAAGCAGTACAGGGCGGACCGCCTCAGCTTTGCCGTGTCTGATGCTGGCGAAGCGATGGCAGCCGCAAGCGGGCACGGCCTGGAGCTGCGCCGCTGCGGATCGTATCACTACCAGATCAGGCCAGTCCAAGGCCCGGAATGGATCATCAACCTCTGGCCGTCAACGGGCAAGATGCACTTTGACGACATACCCGAGGCCGGCAAGGCTGGACGGGCGCCGCGGATTCAGCCCAAACAGAAATGGACGCTGCTTGATATTGTGCAACTTGTGATAGGAGCAAAGCAATGAGAAATCTCGCGTCCGAGCCGTTGATGGGGTGGGAGGGGGAACGATGAAAACTAAAGGCATCATCGGTCAACGCATCGTCGAGATTCGACAGACGAAGCATCCGGCGGACAAGGAACACAATCGTCCCGCGTGCGTGGAAGTAACGCACATCGTCCTAGAGAACGGCACCACACTGATTCCCAACGTAATCGAACGTGAGGACTACTACGCGACGGAGTTTCTGGTCATCAAGAAGCCTCGTGGTGGAAAGGCGGCCCCCCATGCGTGAGAACAACGCTAGGGCGGAACATACGCCTGGACTGCTCCATATCGAAGAGCCGCACGAATCCACCTTTCAAGACACTATTGCAATCATGGGAGGCGAGACTGGAGAGGCACAGATTGCCGCCGTGTACCCAATGGGTGATGACGACGAGGTTGGTACCAAAGAGTGTCGGTATCACGCCGAATCTCTCGCCAACGCCCGCCGCCTCGTCACCTGCTGGAACTGCCACGACGATTTGGTCGCGGCGTGCCGAGAGGCGTTGAAGGTCGTTGACGAATGTTATGAAGCGACCGGCCACATCCACGTAGCCAAAACTTCTAATCAGCGGATGCTCATCGACGCCGCCCTCGCGAAAGCAGGGCGGCAGACGTGACGACGTTCGACCCGAACAAGCCGGTGCAGACGCGCAATGGACGCAAGGTCAAGGTGTTCATGACCGATGCCGGTGGCACACATCCGATCCTGGGAGCCATCAAATTGGACGCTTCCATGTGGGGGTCGGCGCGATGGGCCGAGAATGGATGCTATTGCTGCGATGGCAGAGAACACTTCTACGACCTCATCAACGTCCCCGAGCCGGTGGTGAGCTATCAGGTGGTGTGCGCCCGCGTTGGCGAAGGCTCGGTTCCCTATATTGGAATGCCGTACACGTCAATTGAAACAGCGAGGCTCGATGCAAAGGGGCTGGCTAATCGCGGCCATTATCCCGCCTTCATCCTCAAGCTCACCCGCACCGGCCCCGCCTCCGCGCCGAGCGTGAGCGTGGAGCGGGTGGAGTTGGAAGGGGGTGTCGCATGAACTACGACACTTGCACGATTGATGAACTGCGCGATGAGTTGGCGCGGGTCAAGATTGAGGCATCGAATCTTCGAGCTAGCAATCGACAACTGCAAATCGACCGCGATGCCCTGCTTGCGCTTACCTCCAAGATGGAGAGGTCGGAGCGTTTGATCGCGTGGGTGGTTAATGATCGGCAGATTGAGTTCATTCAGAGCGGCGTCGTGCGTGATCGCATCAAGCAATGTCTTGTGAAGGACCAGCCCCATGCCTAACCCCACGCCCGAGCAAGTCGTCGTCGCGATGGCGCAGGCGTGCGAGGACGCTTGCAACGCTGGATATTCATTGCCGCAGGATGTGGAGATTCTGGCGGGAGCCAAGCGTCGAAGCGATGAACGTGTCGCCCGAATGTACCTCACTCTCGCCCCCGTAGCCGCGCTGATGCGTGCGGCGGAAGCGGTCAGAGACTACCACCTGATGCCAGCGAACGAGTTTGACGCCAAGTATCCCCACTGGGCGACTCTTGACGAAGGCGACGTACTGATGCTTCAACTCGACCAAGCCCTCGCCGCCCTGCACGCCATCGCGAAGGAGTCCCCCCATGCCAAACAATGAAAACGCCGGGCCGGTCGAGTCGATTCTTACAGAGAGCGATTGGGTAAGCCTCAACTCCATCGCGAGAAGTCACGGCTTCAAGAAGCGGCTTGACGCATTTCGCGCCTCCCTCGCCCGCCAAGCCGACGAGGCGACCGTGCCGACGGATGTGGCGATGGAGACGGTAATCGAAGAGTTGGAAGCGTGGAAAGACGGCCGCAAGTCTTGGACCAACCTCGGCCATCCGCCTGATGTCATCGCCACAATGGACGCGCAGGAGGTCGTGAAACTCTCTGCATACATTCAGGCCCGTGCCGCCCTCATCCGCCCATCCGCCCCTGCGGAACAACCGCGATACCCGCATGGCGTCGATCGGGATGGGCATTGCAAACGGTGCGGCCTCAAGGATGAACCCGACGAGGAGTCGATGGAGCCGCATGTATGTCCGCCTGGATTCTCATCCGCCCCTGCGGGCGATGTGGCGATTGGCGATGAGCAGTTGAACAAATGGCTGCAACTGGCTGACTCAGCCACGATGGGGCCGTGGTACGCATCTGCCAACCGCCCAAATCAGCCAGAAGATCATTGGGGCGAATGGTCGGTGGATTCAATGGCGGCCGATGACAAGATCATCGCGCAGAACCCTGCCAGAGACCGGCTTGAACGGGAGAACGCCGCTCAGGCCACGATTTCGGACAACTTCTACGCCAAGGCAGACGCCGAATTCTGCGCCGCCGCTCGTAATGCAATGCCTCGCCTTATCGCCGAGGTTCGTCGTCTCGCCGCCCTCATCCGCCCCCACGTCACGGACGCGGGGTTGCGGGAGGCGTTGGAGGAATGCCATTCCGCACTTTTTGTGCTTTTCAGCGATCGTGATGGAAACTTTCCAGAGAAGGTGAACACGCCTCTTGGCGTTCCCATGAAACTTCGCGACATCGTCGAATCCGCCCGCCGCGCCCTCACCGCGACCGCGAGCGGGGGGCAGTGGCGGTCGATATCTGAAGCGCCGAAGGATGGGACGCAGGTAATCATCGGCAGCACCAAATGCAACGCGGTGATGCTCTCCACCTACTCGCCCGGCGCTGATTGGTGGCGAGGCTGGGGACCGCAAAAAGGACCGACCCACTATCAACCGCTCCCCCTCCCGCCCGCCCCAGCCACGGCGGAGCAGGGCACGAAAGGCGGTGCCGATTGATCCAGTTCCAGCAAAAACACGACGCGAATCTGGACGAAGCCGTTGATATCATGCTGGCCGGCGGCCTTCATTGTCCACGCTGCGGCGGCTTCACGCCCAAGCACAAGCTCGAATGGCGAGTGGTTCACAAGTCCCTTGACCGCGACCAGCCCGACGACACAGAGCCCGTGTGTCAGCATTGCAACCGGACGTGCGACGAATCGAACATTCTGTGATATAGTTGCTTGACAAACAATGGAACGAACACTAAAAACAAAAGACGTTGCCGCCAAGTGGCGATCGAGCCTGCATTGGGTTCGGATGCGGCGGGCAATCGTGAGCGACAAGCTCGGCCGGCAGATCGGCGAGCAACGCGAGCGTAGGGAATGGTGGTTTTCACCCGCCGAAGTGGCCCTGATGGCGACGGATCAGCCACGCGGGCGGCCCAAGAAGCAAGAGTAGCCGGTAAATAGCCCGGCATGAAACCCCGGAATCGCCACCGGGGTTTTTATTCGGCCGTGTCGAAAATGTGCCGCAGCACCGTGTTCCGGTCGGCTTTGGCCTTGACGATCCACTCCCGAACGTCCTTGAAGCCCTCTGGCGGCCAGCAGAGCCGAACCGACCGGCAACCCGGCTTCAATGCCTCGACGAGCGCCTTGGCCCCTTCCTGGCCCGCACACCGGCCGAGCTTGTCGGGCTTGTCAAAGTCGCCGATGACGACGGTTTCCCGATCCCGGCACATGCGGATACAGGGCACGACGCCGCCCCGGCAGTGTGGTCGGCCGATGGCTTGGAATCCGAGATCGAGCAAGGCCGCGCAATCGCTGGCACCCTCGACGATGACGGCGCCCCGCGTCAGATCATGGTCGTGAGCGTAAAACAAACCTTCCCGACTACCTGTGACGCTGTATTTCTTGCCATGATCCGGCCGAAGCCTGACCCCGACGACCTGCCCCGGATTGCCGTCCACCATTTCCAGCCGCATCGGGTATGCCCAGCAGCCGCGGGCATTGCAAGGTGTGTTGATGGCCTGTAGTTCGGCTTGGGGTGCCCATCCCGTCCGCAGCCGGTGCAGGCTTGGGAACGCAACCCCAAGACGTTGAGCATGTTTCAGCAAATGTTCAGGCTCGCATTCCTGAAACCATTTCTTTGCCAAAGGCGCGAAGTTCGGTGGCGGCAACGGTGGCGGCGGCTGATATCTCGCCCGCGGAATGCTGGCGTCGAGAACGTGCATGTAGCCGCCAAACTCGCCGTGCTTGTCTTTCAGCGGCCGATCGGACGGGACGCGCATGCACTTGGCTTCACGGCCATCGTCGGTGTACGTACACCATGTATCGTGGTCGCACACGGGGCAATGGTGTGATCGACTGACTCGCTTGTACCTCATACTCCAACCGGCTCTTGTTCAGGCGAAAGTTTTTTCCAGCCATTCTTCGACAGTGCGTTCATATATGCACCCGCCTTTTGGAAGCTCCAACTTGCCGCATCTTCGTACCCCTTGTTCACCAGGAAGCGGGCTTGCTTGAAGGTGCAAAGGCCATTGGCTCGGCGTTCTTTGAAGCCATCAATGAGCTTGCTCGCCTCGGAGAACGTCAGATTCGCTGGGTTGGGCACGCCAGCATTCGTCAGAACCTCGATCTGACGATCTGTGGGCTTGCGTCCCTTGTGCCACGCGGCTTCGCGGCCCGGCGTGATGTCCAGCACATCGAAGGGGTTCATGTCCTGCACGCGGAACTTGGCCTTCGCCTTGATGGCTCGCCGCTTGGCCTCGCTGATATCACGCTCGGCTTGCTCCAGGGCCGCTGCCATGTCAACTTCTTCGTTGCCCTTCTTCTTGGCGATGTCGCGGGCCTTGGCAACCACCTCATCCGACAGTTTGCCGCCCAAGATGTCTTCCGGCGCAATCAGCTTGTGCCGACCGCTGTTGCCCACAAAGTCAAGGATCAAGCATGACGGCTTGGCCGACCCCGCAATCCGATTCTTTCGCTGGGCAGGATCGGCAACGTGGTCGATGACGCCGGGCAGAATTCGCATTCCCCGGCCGGCCATCTGAGCGTACAACGCCCGGCTCTTGGTCGGACGGGCCATGACGACGACTTCAATGCCCGGCGAGTCGAAGCCTTCCGTGGCGACCCCGACGTTGCAAAGGGTCTGAAATCGGCCGGCCGCATAGTCCGCGAGCATCTGTCGCCGCTCATCCTTGGGTGTCCCGCCGTGGACGATCCGGGCCGACTGGGGATTGTGGCGGTTGAATATCTCGCTGATCCGCTCGGCTTGCTTCACCGTTCCGGCAAAGACCAATGTGCGACGGTTGCCTGCTATCTCGATTGTCGGATTGACGACGCCATGAAGATTTGATTCCTCCTCCAGCAGTTCAGCCAGATCGGCGCCGTTCAGGTCGCCCGCCGTCGTTCGCACGTTCGAGAAGTCCAAGCCATCGACAAACACCTGCCGACTCTTGACCGGGACCAAGTAACCGCCGTGGATCGCGTCGAGGATGCCATATTCGTAGGCGACCGACTGGTAAATCTGGCCCAACGCTTCTTCATCGCCCCGATCCGGCGTGGCCGTGACGCCCAGGTGCTTGCATTGCGGGTTCGAGGCACAGAAGTAATCCGTGACCTTGCGATACGTTTCGGCGGTCGAGTGATGGGCCTCATCGGTCCAGAATAGGCAGAAGTCTGACGGACGGAATCGATCCATCCGGCCGCCTCGACTCATGGAAAGCGTCTGGACCGTGGCGAACACGACGCGGGCCGGATCGGCTCCGAACATGCCCGGAGTTTCGTCTGACCACTGATCGGCCATTTCGATCGCGACATGCTCGCCCGTGATTTTCTCGATCGCCTTCGCGCCCTGAAAAATCAGTTCTTCTCTGTGGGCGATGCACATGACCCGCTTGCGTGGGTTGGCGTCAAGGTGTCGTCGGATGATTTCGGCCGCCGTGACGGTCTTGCCGCATCCAGTGGGCAGCGTAACCAGCGTCGATTGCACCGTCTGGAACTGATCCATGACGGCATCGACGGCCTCCTGCTGGTAATCACGCAAGCTGATGGTCAAAACGGCACTCCTGAGATATCAACGTCTTGAGCCCGCCGCGTGTTGGCCTCGGCACAGTTGCGGGAGCGGGTTTTCTTCACCAGATGCCGAGGATTGCAGCATGACGGGTAAAGGCACTGGTGGTCGATCTGCCAAAGCTCCGGTATGGTTGCCACGAACACGGCATATGTGACCCGATGCACCCACAACGGCTTGCCCTTGATCTTGATTCGTCCATATCCCTTCGCATCCTTCGCGCCCTGCCACTCCCAGCACGGCCCCAACTTGTGCCCCCGGTCCACCTGCCTGATCTTCGACATCATCCGCAGAAGATCAGGCAGGTCCAAGTGGAGCCGCAGCCGCTTGGCGGGTTTGATGCAGCGGGCACGGCTCATTTCTTCTCGGGCTGTAGTTCTGCGATCTTCTTGGGCAGATAGCCCGTGTTGCGACACTCCTTGCATCCCTCGCCCTTGCAGGCTTTGCAGACGACGTGAGGCATGCCGAACTTCATTTCATGGATGATCTGATGGAACAAGCTGGCGACGTTCTGGACGTTGATATACGCCGCCGCCCGCTTGTTCTTCGCAAAGAACTCGGCAACCTCATCACGCAGGCCGCCGACTTGGCGCGAGAACGATAGGTATTGCGGCCGGGTGGCGAAAATCTTGCCCATGCCATCCGCCTTCACCGGGTTCTTTTCGCCGTCGAGGATGACGGGCTCGGGCTTGTCGGGATCAGGCTCATCAGCCAATACCTTGTTGGCCGCCTCTGACAGCACCGCCGCCGTCAGCAACACGTTGCCAGTGTCGGGGTCCGTCGCCATCTTGACGGCCTCGCGAAGCACTTGCCGCCGCTTGGGCTTGGGCACTGTCTGGATGACACGGGCCTGCGCCTCGTTGGCAATGCCAACGTCCCCAATTGGGGACACTTCTTCGGCCACCTTTGACGCGTCGATCAGGCGGTACGCCTGCGATCGTCCCCATCCAAAGTGGTACTTGCAGAACTCGTCGAAGCTGTCGAACTCATCCCGGTACAGCTTGGACTTTTGAAGCTCCACCAGCGCCTTTCCCGCTTCAACGAAGCTGAGATTGTTGGCGTGGACAATCGCCATCAGCTTCTCTTTTTTGTTCTGCTCGGACTTGCTCAATACGATTTCGGTTGTGGTAGTCATGGTTGAAGTCTAATCAAAAAAAGCCACGTCGCCAGCCTCATCGGACATCTTTTCCTCAACTGGCATGTTCGTCGGCTTGAATGGCGGCGTTGGCTTCGCTACGGCGGGCTCCAGCGGCAAAGGCAACTGGTCAGGGTTGTCGTCCTTTGGCTTTTCGACCGAATGCTGGCGACCATTACGAGACTCGATCAGGGCCAGGACGCTGCCCAAAGTGGCGGCCCGCTCGGCGAAGATTCGGTATGCCTGCAACTGGCGGGGCGAGAGCTTGGCGCCGTGTTCGGCCATGTCGGCAGCGGCTTCTTTGTGAATATCGAACAGCTTGAGGGACGTGAGGCGCATGATCGTCTGCCTTTCGGGAATGGCCTGTCGGGTCCGCTGATTGAGGACCGGACCCGACAGGCTGGCACGGACGCCCGTGCCGATTTTGGTGGGAAACCGCCGACCGCCGACGAAGGCGGCCAGCGGGAGTAAGAATCAGAACCGCGGCTCGCCCTGATCCGGCGGACTCAACACGTCATCCCATGCCTTCGTCTTGCGGATGGCCGATCGCAAGGCTTGGAACTTGGTCAGATCGGCGAAGTCGGACGGCGCGATCTCCAGCGCCTTCATCATTGCGAACACGCGATCGAAGCTGGAGTGGGCATTGGTGGTGTCGTCAGTCGCCAATGCCTGCAACTCGAACCACTTGTCGCACGCATCCTTGATCCGAGTGAACTTGCCTTCGTCCTCAATATCCATCGGCTTGCAGCCGATCATCTTCGTCACTTCGTTCAAGGCCCATGAACGATCCTTGGGATCAACGGCCTTCATGTGCTTCGTGAAGGTGGCCTTGAGGACTTCCAAGCGAGCAACGGCCGCGTCGGAGAACTGCGGCTTGTTGCTGGCGGCGGCCTTCGGAGCTTCATCCTTCTTGTCGGCCGCAGGAGCGGGCTCATCTTTCTTGGTTGTGGTCTTTTTGCCGCCCTTAGGCTTGGTATCAACCACTTCGCCGGTTTCCGTGTCAACCTGTTCGCCCGTGGTCAACACAGTTGTCTTGTCCGGCTCGGCCCCGGCCGCCGATTCTGGAGCGAACTTCTTTCGGGCCTCGTCCGTGCGACTGACCGGCTTGTGATCGACCGGCGTGCCCGCCGCGATGATCGGCTGTCCATCTTCTCCAAGCTGTTCGATTTGGACGCCGTAATCCTCGACTTCCTCGCGGACTTGCAGACCACGGAGAACGTCGGGGAAGGCATCGCGAAGCGCGAATGACCGGGCTCGCATCTGGAGCATCCGCGTTGGATTCGTGACCCACGGTGTCGGAGTGTTGTTGTAGCCGCGCTTCATCCAAAGCCCGGCTGTCTTGGCGTCGGCCACCGAGAACTTGCGAACCACCGGCGTTTTCTTGCCCTTGCGAGTCACAGTACAGACGGCTTCCATCGCATCGCCTTCGCCCTCTAGCACTTCCTCAATTTCCTCCAACTCGCGGCTGGCATGACACAGCCCCAACACGGCATCGCCCCAAATAGTCGCACGGTTGTTGACGACCATCACGTTCTGGAGCGACTGCATGAAGCTCAGGCCCGCCTCCATGCCGGCCGCCGCCGCCACCAGAACCTTTTCCGGCGTATCGCAGCCATAGGGCCGTATCTGCGACGTGCAGACCACTTGACACATGCGATACAGACCCTCGAAGTCCGTGGGCTGCAAACACCCATGAACGATCGACACCTGTGCCTTTTGAACGATTGCAGTTGAATCCGCCATTGCCTTACTCCTTTGGTGGTTTTGCTTCCTTCGCCTTCGTGAACCGCAGTTGCCGGTACGAAGTGGGCTCCACGACGTAACCGGCCCGGTTGATGAGCATTCGCTTGACCTTGCCGAGATTGCACAGGCCAAGCTCGGCCTCGCCCATCTGCACCATGACTTCGGCGGTGAACAGGTCGGCAAGCTCCTCGGCCTTTTTTGCCGCCTCCTTTGCGTCTCGCCATTTTCGCACTAGGTCATCGGGCAACTGGCACTCGGCCAGCGGCGTCACGATGACACGTCGCAAGGTGTCCACCGTCGGTCCTTGCTTTTCCTGATCCGGCACCACACCGCCCACGACATGCTTCTGCCACCATGCGAGAGCCCGTTTCTCGATCGCATCACACAGGGCTTGGTCGCGGGGAATGACATACCACTGAGGCCCACGGCGGCCAGTCAGCAGGGCAGGCACGCACACACGCTTGAGCGATGGACAGGCGATCATCTGCCCGACGCACTGGATGAGGACTCGCATGGGAACCATGTCGCTGTTGTTGTCACCCCACGCCTCCAGATCGGCGAAGGGGTTGTAGACGCCGGCCGACTTGGCCTCGATGCCATCTTCGTCATCAGTGGTCATCGCGTCCAGGGTGGCCGCCATGACGCCATTCTCGGCGACACGCCATTGATTGCGCTTGATCGGCTTGCCCAGCTTGGCCGAGGCGAACTTGACCAGCCCATCCTCGACATGATTGCCAAACTCGGCCGCCTCGCCGGCCTCATCCGGCTCCGTGGGCATGGTCTTTTCCACCCACACGTCGCCAGCCGTCTTGAACTGGTTTTCATTGAAGATCGCACTCAAATCCGAAGCCGTAAGGTACTTTTTCCGCCGCTCCAGATGCTCGGGTGTCATCGGCATGACTTTGACTCCGCTCGCGAGTGATCGACAATCGCCGCAAGACTGTTATCTTCGCCAAAGAACACTTCGACCCAATCGTTGTAATGGCCGTCTTTGTGCAACTGCCGAAGCCGCTCTTTGAGACGATGACGGCGATCGTCGCCTTGACTGGATTCGTCCCAGCCCTCTTTGCTTCCATCTGGAGGAATGAAGAAAGAGCAATACCCGTTTATCATCGCCGGCGATAGATCGCTCGCGGATGGAACGATCGCCTTGGCTTCTGCGTGAACCCGCTTCGCATCTGCCTTACAGATTACCGTGACGACAATGGCGTGATGCCTGATGTAACCCATCGGTTCTTACTCCTGATGCGTCCCCAATTGGGGACTGGCTGCAAGCACTATATCGTCAGTCTGGAGGCGTGCAACAAGAAATCACAACTTTTTATAAAAAATCGTTTGCACATTCGCCGACCATCGGATACTCTCTCGGCATGTCCAAGGAAGCCGAGAAGTTCAAGTCGCTGCCGGTGAAGCCTGCCACGCACAAGAAGATCAAGGCGATACACGCCAAAACTCAGCTTCCGCTGTACGCCATCGTGGATCAGGCGATCGATGCATTCATCAAACAAGGAGCCAAACCGTGATCGTTCCAACATATGTCGAGTCCAAGAAGCAAGAGCAAGAACGTACCAAGAACTTCGTGTACCACGCCCCAAAGCCGGGTCAGGCTGAGCGGTACACGCACATTCGAGACACTGCCGGCGCCTTTGCCAAGATGGTCAACGAGCAGTGCCCGCCAAGTCGCGAGCTATCCGTGGGAATTACGCTCTTGGAGCAAGCCGTGTTTTGGTTCAACGCGGCAATCGCCAGAAACGAATGACACGTTTTCGCGGCGGCTATCAAACGCACGGGTTGTTCCCGTGGCCGCCGCTTTTGCCCGCAAGGGCGCAAGTCCTCGGACACACGACTAATCTCGGCAACCCGGAGCTAGCAGGTTGGATAAATGCCGATGAACGAGGGTCCAGAGTCGTGCGTGAACGTCAACGTCATGGCGTGACAGCCCGGAGAGACGGGCGTTTTACCCCAAGGAGCCCGGAAGCATGAAACCCATCTATTACGTGCCCGAGAAATACCAGCGACCGGACGAATCGTTCGGGTCCATCCCCGACACCGAAGATCGCAAGCTGATGTCCACGCTGGACTACATCGGCGCGAAGCCGATCATTATGATCTATCAAGGGTCATTCATGGACGAGTCGAATGTGGTGATATTCGACAAGTTCAAACAGGCCGTCAATGATCAGGTGCCGATCGACTACCGCGGCCCGGTGTGCATCGACTTGGAGGAACCGTACTCGCCCAAACTCGTTTCGACCAATCGCGAGGAGCGAGAGGCGACGATTGCTGTCTACGTGAAGCTGCTCAAGATCGCCAAACAGATGCGGGCATTCTGTCAGTGGGGCTTCTACGGCCTGCCTTGGGCTTCCACCAGCGAAGGTGTGACTTACGAATGGCGAAAGAAGATCGCCCAGTACGCGGCGGTTCTGAAAGAATCCAGCATGCTTTGCCCGTCGCTGTATATGGACTTGCCGGCCGAGTCGCAGCACGGATCGGCGTTCCTCAACCAGCGGTACGCTCGTCAGATCGTCAAGGAGTCGCTGCGGCATTGTCAGACGGTGTTTCCGTTCTACACGCCGCGATTCCGTGCCAGCAACGAGCCGTGGGACTTGGTGACAATCGGATCGCTGGAGTTTATCTCGCATGTCGCGGCGGCCGATGCGGCTGGGGCGCATGGCGGCATCTACTGGGGCGACGACGGCTACAACTTCATGCGGATCGGATCGTACCCGGTGTTCGAGGAAGGCAATCCCAACTACGAACACCAGCGGCGATGCAAGGCAGTCATGCTGCGGGAAATTCCATTCCTGAACAAGTTCGGCTCTCGCTCGATTTCATCTATTTACTGCCAAATGTTCGCCAGTAAAATGTCAGAAATGCACTTGGCATTCAACGGTCGGTATCTGCCGGTCGGACACGGCCACGGCGGTAGGTTCTTTGTGACGCCGGAGCCTGAGAAGGTGGAGCCGGAAGTGGACGAAACCAAGATCGAGCCGCCGATCAAGATGGAGGTCATCGAGAACGACACGCTCAAGATCGAATACCCCGGAGGGGCGCGATATCAGCCGATCACCGGCCCCTCAGATGTCCGAATCGACATTCTCCAAGCGATCATCGAAGATTGGAAGTCCGGCATCAACCCCAAGGGAACGTGCGGCATCGACGATCTTCTGTTGCTCATCAATCTGTGGAATGCTCCGATCCACCAGAGCGGCGGCGCGAGCATGGATCCGGTCGTGGACTTGCACGACGAAGATTTGAATAACGCCATCGTCTACTGCGCTGACAACAAGATTCGCAAGGGAATTCGCATCAAGGGTCAGTGCGAACTGGAAAACGTGCTGATCGTCGGCGCGTTCATGGCGATCGACATGCGGACCCAAACGGGCCTGGACATTGGCGGCAAGGTGACGGCGATCCGCTGCCAAACCTTCAACGCCGACGATCCCACCGATTCCCCGATCGGCCAACAGGGCGACCAAGGCGGTTACGGTCTGTGGGCTGAGGGCAAACAAATCACCTTCAAGCCCGGCGCTACCCTCAAGATGTCGCTTCGCAATGACACCAGCAAGCACCGAGCCGGACAGTATTCCTGCCGCACCGACGATACCCAGTGGATCATGGACCCCACATCGTCGGCCTATTTCTATGGCGCCGATGGCAAGGACTACACCAGTCGCATGACGGGCTCTGAGGGCAATGTGCTTCACAACTGCCATTTCTTCGGCGACACCGTGAGCTTCGGCGGCACGGCCGGAGGCAACCCGTCCGAACACCGTCAGTTCTCCGGCGACATCTACAAACCGCACTTCCATCTGATGCCCGGCAGCAAGGTCAAGGTCCAGCCCGGCGTTGATGGCCTGCGGTTCCATGATGTCATCGCCAGTTCCGACAACTGGCTGGAAACCGATTCACAAGCACAGAACGTCACTCACACGATGGCCACGCAAGTCGTGTCATAATCAGGCGTCTTTCTCTAAACGGCCTACCGTCGCCGAAAGATTACGGTAGGCTTTATGAAGATCATCCACATTCCACTCCAGCTTGTGAGCGAGGCCAATCAACGGGAAAGCCACTGGGCCAAACATAGGCGGAAGAAGGGCCAGCAGGAAATCGCTGCGGCCTATCTGCGGCAAGAGAACATCGACGGCTTGCGGCCCACCCGTATCGGGCTTACTCGCGTCGTTCCGGCCAGCGGCAAGCACGCCGGAAAGCTAATGGACGACGACAACCTTGCCGGCTGTTTCAAGCACGTCCAAGATGCCATCGCCAAGGAGCTTGGCATGGACGATGGTGATATCAAGTGGAGCTATCACCAGATTCGGCACGGCTTGGAACACTTTGTTGATGTTGTGATGGAAATACCCTGAAAGGAGTTGTATGAAGTCTATTTTGCAAGATTGGGTCATGCGCCTCGGCTTGAGACACCAAGGCGTCCTTGTGTCGGCGGTTCGCGGCTGCGACGACGAGCCAAGAAACTCGCCGACCAAGATACTCACCAGATGCCTGCGCGATGCGATACTTGAGGCGCATTGCGGCGACAACGCCAAGGCCGCGACGTTCATGGAGCGGGTGAGCGATGAGGAATTGCTTCGTCGCATGGACATGGTTCGCAAGGACATGGATCACTTGCCGCATCATTTTGTGATGCACATGATTCATGCTGTCGAGATCATCGGCTACAAGCATCCAAATCAGCACGTTGCCGGACTATGGAGGCAGTTCTACGAAAGACTTGTCCGGTGCCTCCACTTGCGGCCCGAAACCGAGGATGCTCTTGACGAACGACTGAACCGCGATGAGGCATCGTTTGCCCAAGAGGCCATGCGAACCAATGGCCTGCCATCGGGCAGTCGGGTTTCGATCGACTCAAACGCATAATCGTCCCCAATTGGGGACACTGTGAAAGGAAGCCATGAGGCTAATACCGAAAGAAGATTGGACCGTCGTTCAGCGGGTTGACGAACACGAGAGAACCGCCGCGGGCATCTTTCTGCCGCCGCCCAGTTCGGTTCAGGCCCAACTTGCACCAGTGTACTGCCGCGTCATGTCCGTTGGACCCGGTAAGATCACCACCAATGGAACCCGCGTTCCGCTGGAGTGGAAGGAAGGCGACATCGTTGCCGTCATGCCAAAGAACAATGGCTTCATTGTCGAAATGGACAAGATTCTCAGCGCCGTGCCCAAGCCGGACGACATCAAGATGTTCGCCGTCCAGTCGATGTACGTGATTGGCGTCGTTGAGGTCGAGGCCCACGATGAGTTGCGGCTTGCCAAATGAGACAGACCCCGCTCAAACGTGGTACGTCAAGGCTCAAGCGGACGCGACTGCGCTCCGTGGGCAAGAAGAAGCCCACGGAGTCGCCGCTTTCGCTTGAGCATGAGGCGATACTGATGCGGTTTTGGGCCATTGCCGGATCGGGGTTCAGACTTTTGATTCTTGGCGAGCTTCAACGGATCGCTGCCTTGCCCGGTAAGAAACGCTGTGCCCGCAACCACTTCAGCCGGCTCAAGGCTGCTGGGCATTTTGGCGTCAAGGGGCGCAAGTGCGTGTGTTGTGGCACAGCGGCTCAAGTTCCGCATCACATCATCCCGCTGTGCAACGGCGGCCCGAACCACAAGCTCAACATCGCGCCCGTGTGCAATCGTCACCACGAACTGATCCATCCACACCTGAAAGAACGCCGCAATGCCCCACGAAGATGAAAAGCCCCGCACTGTCCCGCTCGACGTGGCCGTTGGCGACATCGTGATATCAGACTACAAAATCACGGCGGAAGTGATTGAGGTTTGGGATTCCAAGCATACCGCCAACGGCGTTCAGTCCGTGAACCCAATGATGAAGATTCTTTTTCGACACGGTGGCACGCACTTGGTTTCACGGCTGTCGCCACTGTGGGACGTTCACAAGAAGGTCGAGCCCAAGCCGGCCGAGAACTTTGAAGGGTGGTTTTGATGCCGAGTGCGGCCGTGAGCTTGATCGGTCGAAAGACATCATCAAATGCGCGCCGTGCGGCATGGGATTGTCCGCAGCCGCGAAAGGATCAGGATGACCCGCACTCGCTTTGAACTGCTGGATATGATCCGGGCCATAGACGAGAGCGATGATGTCTCACTGACGCCGTGGGAAATCAACTTCATCGCGGGCATGATCGACAATCCACCGTCACGTTTCACTGAAAAACAAGCGGCCGTCATCGAGCGAATCCATGACGGCCTTGGAAGGATCACACGATGAAAGCTCAGTTTGACGCCGCCACTGAAACCTTGATGATGTCAACTTCCGACATCGGAACTGCTCTGCGGATCGACGTTGACGCCTTGGCAATGGTCATCAGCGGTCGATGTATGCTTGGCGGCGGTCGGTTCTCGGGAACCTATGCCGACGCCGTTGCCTTCGCCCGCCATCTGCTCAAGTCGGCGGCGGTATGCCCGGCTCATCATCTTGGGGTCAGTCTCGGGGGTGAAGTCCAGCCGGCCGAGCCGCTGGCCGCCGCGGTCGCCGAGCTTCGTGGCGAGATCGCGGAGATTCGGGCCGATCTTGGGCTTGGCCGACCTGCCCCGGCTCCCTCGATCCATGACGCCGTTCGGAAGGAACCGCTCCAAGAGTAGCTTCCGCTGAGCCTCCACAGCGGCCCTGGGATCATCCACCAGCCCAATCAGGTCCGGAAGGTGCCTTTCGAGCCAAGAAGCCTTCCTGGGGTCAATGCGGGCCACTGGGCGGGAAGCCTTGCAGAGCTTCTGGGCGCGTTCGGCCTGGATCATCCACAGTTCCAGAGCCTCCCGGCTGGTGACCATCAGCCGGCGAAACAGCCGAACCGGCATTTTCATCCTGATGGGGCGGGTTTTTTGCCCGAATTCCCAAAAACGGCCGATGTAAAGGCCGCATTTCACCCACCTGCGGAGGGTTTTGGGCGGGACGACCACCTTCCAGCGGGCTGCTATCACCCGCTGGACATCGCCGCCGTCCAAGGGGCACAGCAGCTTATGCCGCTCCAGGTCGATCGCCGGGGGGTCCAAGGGCAGCCGGATCATGTCCGCTGGCGGGGTTGGAGGCGGTATTGGCGATAGTACCGGCGGAACGGGGGATTCGGCGGATCGCCGCCAGGGGGCGGGTTGGGATCGTCCTCGACGGTAAAGCACCAGATCGGGCCGGCCGTTGCCCCGAATGCGTTGATGTTGTAGACCTGCCAGTAGTACGTCTGCCCGTAAACCAACGTGACGGGCATGGCAAGGCTGTCGATGACCGCCCCAGGCCCATAGGTCGGCACGCCTTGGCCCAGCAACGCCGGGTCCGTGGAGAAGAACACCATGACTTCATCGGTGTTGGCGCCGTTCGTCCATTCCAATTCAGCCGTGTTTTGGGCGACATCAACTTCGCAGTCGGCTTCGGCGCCAGGGCTGGGGTCAGTCGGGGCGCCCGGAACGCTTCCGCCCGCGGCAGCCGTCGTGAACGTCCATGTCGTGCTGTTGACGAAGGTGCAGCCGTCGTATGAACGGATGAACCATCGGTATTGGCTGTTGAACTGGAGGGTGAAGGCCGTAAAGCCGGAAGTCACATTGGACAGGACGGGATTGGCCGGCTGCGCGTCACCGACTTTCCAGATGAAGAAATCGAACTGCGGCGTGAAGGCGTTGGAGTCGAGGAAGCTGTACGTGGGATTGACCGAAACTCCGGTGGCCGCATTGGCCGGATTCGGGCTCGATGCCGCAGTCATGGCTGCACGGGTGGAGAAGCCCCAAATCGGACCTTCCGTTTCTCCGTCTTCGTTGACAGCGACGATCTTCCAATAGTAATTCGTGCCCGACACCAGGGGCGGCGTCATCCATGCCGTAACCGTGATTCCGGTGGCGACCAATGGAGGATTGGGCGACGTGCCGAAATAGACGTTGTAGCTGTCGGCTCCGCTGGATTCATTCCACTGGAGAGTCACGCCACACTGGTTTTGGCTGCCCGTGCCGTTGGTCGGCGAAATGTAGGTGAAGCTGCCCGGCGGGGTGCCGGAAAACTCGACGACCAAGACTGGCCTCAGATCGGCGGCGGCTTCGGCCGAGGCGTGCTTGTATTTGCCGGTCGAGTCAACTTCATTCTGCCACTTGATGCGAAACCGGATGGTCGTTTGGCCGGCCGCCCGTGCAGCAATAATGAGATTCTTGAGGTTGACGGTTCGATAGGCGCCAAGGATCGGGTCCACCGATTCGTCCACGTCAAAGAGTCCGACCGCTTGGCCGGGAATGTCGAAGTCATTGGAACCGCCGCCCGGCGTCAACCACGGCACGGTTCCGTCTCGCGTGTTCCAAGTCGCTTGCTGAGTCACTGACGACGGGATCAGGGCTCGGGCAATCTCCAAGGGCAAGTCGCTGTAAATGCCGATCTGCGGACCCGGGGGCGGCTGGAAGCGAATCCAAGAGTCAGTGATGGTCCCACTGTCCGGCAGACTGGAAATGTCGGCCAGATAGATGCCACGCTGAAACAGGATGCTGATGAACTGGAGCGGATTGGCCGCCGAATAATCAGTGTCGGGATCGTTGGCGTCGATCAGGGTGTCTTGCAGGCCGATTTCATACGTCAGAACCGTTGCGCCCTCTTCGGCCATTGAGTATTGCACTTCGGCCTGAACATGATCGACGCGGGCGGTGACTGTCGATCCGTCGCTGAAAATGTCGCAGGCAAACGCAAGGCCGAAGCTGGACGATCGGAAATCCGAGGCTTCCCACCCGTCCAAGTCAGAGCCGAAGAACACAATCTCATACACCGTTTCCGTGGACGGCAGCTTGCGAACCTGCGCTCGGTTGGAGGTCTGGACCACGCCATTCTTGACCAAGCGAGCGATCGCTTCGGTGGCATAGGTTCCAGCCACTACGTCGCTCAGCACTTCGCTCATTTCGACGTAGAACACGACCACGAAGTTGTCGGTGTCATCGGGAATATCCGTCGTGTCAAACCCGAAGCTCGACGCCACCAGATAGTTTGTGGACGCACTCGCGGCTGTGGAGGCCGCCGTGGCCCGCGAGTTGTTGGAACTGACGATATTGCCCGGATTGCTCCACGCAACCGTTCCGACGCCGGTATTGTTGGCGCCAGCCCCGGCACTGTTGACGCCGGAACTTTCGGTCGGCAATTCCTCGCCGCTGTTGCTGGATAGCAGTGGCCAAAAGCTCACGGGCGATTTTCCTTACGAGGGCAGAAGCGGGAGCGTCCAAAGCTGGGTGGCCGACGATGCGAAGAATGTTGCGATCGTGTTCGCGGCCATTTCGATCGCTGCGTTGGCCGCAAGGCCATTGATGGCGACCCCAGTTTGACCGTAAACCTTCAAAACGGCGGCGGCGTTGTTCTTGACCGTGATCGAATCTCCGATCGGGATGGCACGAAGCTGGATGCCCTTGGTGGCATCAGCGGCCGTTGCCAACACGAACGAAGCATTCACGTCTGTCGCGTTGGCCTGTGCGTTTCCGGCAGCAGCGGCCGTTTCATACGTCCGCGCTTCGTATGAAACGATCTTGGCCCCACCAGCCTCGACGCTCGCCAACGACGGATCGTAATAGCCGCCGTAAACCTCGATCGTCGAAGTGTCGTTGGCCCGGAGCGACCGGACGGAAGTGAATCCGCCTGTAACGGTGCGCACGTTGCAATTGAACAGGCGGCAGATGGAGTCCCCGCCAGTAGTGATGCCAGATGCGTCAATGTCTGGCTGGGCAGAAGGCTGAGTAAGGAATGTGCATCCATAGCATTCGGCCAGGGTGTTCGAGGTTGTGTCGCCGTCGCCGACTTCCAAGCAACTTGAGTTGAGCGCCGGGTTGCCGGGTGCGTAGTTCTCCCACTCGCACCCGAAGAACTTCATGGTGAAATAGTTGCCGTAAATGACGATCGTATCGTTGTTCGGCGTGCCCGACGACGACTTGAACCGGCAGTTGTAGGCCCGCCACGTTCGCACGACGGTTCCGTTCACCGGGCCGTCGATGTAAAGCGAGTCCTCGCCGCACGTCAAGAACAGGTCGATGAAGGTGACATTATCGACAGTGTTTGGGTCGGTGGTCGGATGGTAATAGAACGTCGATCCCGTTGCCGTCGATGCGAAGTTCTGGAAGGTCTGGTTTGCCCGCGGGTGGTAGCGGATGCCCGATTCGGGAGCCGTCACGACCCAGCGGGTTTCCGGGCCTGATCCAATGATCGTCGTGTTCGCCACGCCAACCACGTCGGCGGCAATCTCAAAGTCGCCCGGACCCATTTCCAACACGTCGTCGGCTACCAGATCGGCATGGGCCAATGCGAACGCCAAGCCACGCGCGGCGTTGGAGTCCACGCTGGGAACATAGCGGGTCACGCCGCCGTTCTTGCCGCGACGAAGCACAATTCCAGGGTCGATGGCTGATCCGCTCATTGGACACTCCGAGTTTCAAAAGTCCCGCCGTCGTTGGTGGACGGCGGCGGGTGGCAGGACATCCCTCGTAAGGGCTCGGTCAGATTCTCAGCCCCCGCCGGAAGCAACCAGCCGTTGTTTGGCAAGCGCCACTTCCGCGTCCCAGGCGGCATTGCTGACGCCAAGGCTGGCTTTCACGCTTTGCAGTTCTTCGGGCGTGATTTCGTTCTTGTCGGCCAAGATTTGTGCTTGGCCGATCGCCCAATTGATTCCCTGCGTAAGCGGGACGATCAGGGCCATCAGGGATTGGAATTTCGGGTTCAAGTTTGGACTCCTTCAATGAGGGTGGCTGTGCCGATTGCTCGGCGATTTTGTTCAGGGCGGCAAGGACGATCTGCATGTAGCTCTCGAACGACTTGCCGCCATCCGGCAACTGCTTTTCAGCTTCCGCCAGCGCCGAACGCGCCGACTGAGCGAACAGGTCAAGTTGCACCAGCGTCTTGTCGTCAATGTTGCCGACTTTGTGCTGGTGAAGGACCATCTTTTGTGACGTGTCAAGCGTCACGGCGGCCTGAGCCCATTTCTTCGACGGGGTGGCCCCGCAGCCGGAGAACGCGGCGAGAGTCATCAGGCACAGAATCACGATGAAGCACAGTGACAGGATGGAAAACGGTCGCGACGCTGATAGCGAGCGGTTCATACAGAATCTCCTTGGTGGGGGGTGTGAAACTTGTCCAAGTGCCGCAGAAGATCGGCGCGTTGCTGGGCAAGCGCTTCGTTGTGCTTTGCTTCCTGTTGGGCCAGGGCGTCAGTGAACGACTTGCGGGTTTCCGGCCACATCTTTCCCAAGACGTACCAGAGCAGCCCGAGGGACATGCCGACAGAGCCGGCGCCGCCAACCGGGGCAACCCAGCCGGGCAAGTCTGACGAACTTGCAGCTTCGGCCAAAAACATCCACATGCAAACCTCCATCCATGAAGGTCACGCGGCGGGCTGCCGCTTTTCGTTCCGCTGGCGAAGGGCCGATCCGATGGCCCTTGCATAATCCGCCAGCCATTCCCTGTGCAGGGATAATACCCTGCTTTTCTCATCCGGTGCAAGTCCCTTGAGATATGCCGGAATATCGGCCTTTTCCAGCTTGCCCAAGGGAGCCTTGTCCTGCATGGACGACTTCAAGCCCTTGATGACCTTCGCCAGTTCGGCCGGATCGTCGCCGATCGCCGCCAGGATCAGCTTGGCGGCCTCATCGGGCTGCTCGCGACTGATGGCCTTCGCCACACCGTCATGCAGCGGATTGATCTGGAAGTCCGTGCCGCTTTGGTTGTCTTTCCCCTGATCCTTGATCCACTTGCCGACGCGGGCTCGGGTCTGCTGGTAGCCCCGCAGCCGATCAGACTTCGCACGGTCGGCGTTGTCGATCAATCCCTTGACGGCCGGCGTGTTCCGCTTCTGCATGTCCGTCACGGAGTCGACCAGGTTGAACTTGCCGTATCGGCCCTTGCCTGTGACGGGTCCGGTCAAGGCATCGAACAGGTCCGCGATATACGACACCTTGGGCATCATCGCCACAGCCAGCTTTTCGGCGCTCGATCCGTTGCTCCAGTGGAAGGCGTCAACGAACCTCTGGGCCGATCCCATGACGCCAGCTTCCCACAGGGCCGACACTGCCATTTCCCAGTAGGCTTCGTCTCGCTTTTTGATTTCCTCGCCCTTGAACAGACGACGGAGTATCATCGCCGCCGCTCCGGCGCCCATCATGCCAACCAACAGCTTCGCCAGACCCTCGGCCGCATCGGCCATTCGCCTTGGGTCTTTGCTCTCGATCGCGGCTCGGGCCTCGTTGACGGCGCGGGCCGCTGACTTGGTGGTGCCCACGAAATAGCTGTTGTACGCGAAGATGAAGTTGAGGACCGGCACATTCTGGATCAAGGCGCGTCGATGCGGGTCCTCGGCCGTGTACTGAGTCACCTTGACGAGATTCTGAACGATCTTGTTCGCCGTCGCCTGAGATATCACGCCCTTGCGAGCGTCGACAATCTCCGAACTCGTCAGGCGAAGCTCTTTGGCGATCTGTACCGACTTCATCGGCAGGCCGAACTTACGCCACTGATCGACCATCGCACGACCCGCGTTGCCGATGGCGAGATTGTTGAACTGGTTCACCCAATGCGATCCCACGCCACGGGCGGCCACGTCGCGAGCGATCCGGGCGATGTCCTCTGGAACATGGCCCGATCGAATCGTCCATTCCATGACGGATCGGTTGACGGCCCCCATTTCCGCGAGCGTTTGGGCTGAGGCCCGAGGATGCGAGATCGTTTCCATCAACCCCTTGGCGAGATTGACGAATCCGGTGTACCGCGGGCCTTGCACGGCGACTTGCGGAATGTTGGGGATCACGGCCGCCGATGTCTGTTGGCTGCCGATCAGGCCGTCAATGACACGGCCGGTACGCTTCCACCATGATCGCGGTTCGCCGCCGAGCCGGCCATACGGCCGCCCGTTCCATACACGAATCACGTCATCGAAAGCGGCTTGCGATCCCTTGGCTCGGCCGTGGCGGGCTCGCAGTTCGTCCAGCAGCGTGTCGGGCTGATCCTTCGTGACTTGACCGAACTTTTCGATGAAGTAAATCCGCTGGGCCATGCGGCGGCCGGCCGACATGATCGACAGGTACGGATCGCTCTCCAGAATCGGCATCTGCGTCTTGCCGACCGTGACGTGGCTGGCGAAATTCTTGATCTTGCGGTAATCCTCGATCGCGCCGACTTCCCGCACTGACGACGGATCGAACATTTCTTTCAGCGTGGCCTTTGCCTGCTGCGGAGTCGTGCCGTTCTCGTTGGCAACCATCGTCACAATGGCGTCATACAGCGGGCCGCTTTGAATGTGCATCGCATCCCAGGCGTCCGGCGTCAGTTCGCGGAGCATCCGGCCGCCCTTGGCCTTGGCGAACGGCGTGCCGTCGCTTCGCTTGACGCCCTTGGCGATCGCCTCATCGCCCGTCACGTCCATCATCAGTTGGTAGGTGTCAAGCCATTTCTGGATGCGCGGGTTCGGGGCCGTCAACCGGCCGGCCGGAGTATCTTCGAGCAACCGCTGCTGATTCGAGTAGGTCGTGCCGCGTTCCACCTTGTCCAGCCATGCCCGATCGTCGGCCTTCAACCCCTTGTAGGCGTCGTGGGCCTGATTGGCGAACTTGCCGACCAGTGTTGCCGTCTTGCTGCTGGCGTCATCGAGAAAGCTGGCGACCAGTTTGCCCGCCCGCGTGTCGCGGATTCGCTCGGCCATTTCGCCGGTGAAGGCATTGGCCGCGATGTACGCTTGCTTCCCGGCCGCCTTGACGACATCGGTGATAGCACTGATGTCCACGAATCCGCCGCGGGCTCCAGGGTACAGGCCGCGTGTCCGAAGTTGACCCTCGACATCCTTGCGTGCCAACGCTTTCGTCTCTTTGGAGAGATTCGATTCCCCGGTGAACGGCAGAGCGTTTTGCTCGCCGGTGGCCGCGTCTACGGTCGGATTGCCGAACAGGTCGGGCTTTACCGCCGACGTGTCCCCAATTGGGGACAGCTTCGACGCCGAATCACTCCCTCCATCACTTGCCCCGGCGACTCTCTCGCCTGAATCATTCTCATCGTCTGAAAGATCATCGACTTGTACTTCGCCACCTTGCGACCCTCCCGCCGCTTCTCCGCTTTGCGACTGAGGTACTGTTGGACTGTCATCGTTGAGTTGGAATCCATCTTTGAACTTCCGCTTCTCCCCCATGACCGGCAGGCCGTAATCGTCGATGTCCTCAAGCTCTCCTTCAACCATTTTATCCGGTGCAGCCTGTCGCCGCGAGCCTTCATCCATCGGCACGGGCGGCAAGCCGTCAGTCGGGATAATCACGCCATCGGCCAGGACTTTCTTGCCATCCTTGCCCAGTGCAACGTCGAAGTCCTCTCCGAACATGGAGATCGTCGTGCCCAATGGCAGCTTGTCGGCGTCGATGAACTGCCGCTTGGCCTTGCGATCTTCCGGGCTGGCGGTCTGATACTTGTCATACAGGAAGGCGTTCAGCACGGTTTCCGGGTCGTGTTGATCGGGACGATCCAAGACGGCCAAGACGAAATCGCGCCGTCGGCCGGCTCGGCCCTTCAAAGCGTCATTCAGCAGGTCGTCGGCCTTGTCGCCTGCATACGCCGACGAAGAGTTATCTTCGGTCGTTCGGATGCCCAAGCCCTTGACGCGCATCTTGCCCGACTTGCCGAGATTGCTCACGGTGTCGGGATGGAATCCGATCGTGTCTTCATCGCCGCTGGCCGCCTCTTGGGCCAGATAGTTCTCATAGGGGCTGGCCCCCATTTCCTTCGCCTTGTTGTCGAGATACCGGGCAACGCTGGACAGGGTGAGGCGGCGGGTGGTAGGCTGTTGGGGTGATATCAATTCCAGCTGACTATTTTGATTCTTACGACCAACCGATTGCGTTGAATCACCGACTTGCAATGTCGCAGCGGGAGGCTTTTCTTCGCGATTCGCTCGAATCTCTGCAACGCGAGCTTGGAGCTTCGACACCGGCGCCGCAACCCCGGCCTGTGACGGAGCCGCAAGCGACTGGCCTGTGACGGGGGTGGCGGGCCGGGCCGGATCGCGAATCTCCAGCCTTTGCCCGGACGGACCTGTGTAGCGGTAGTCATCCGGCAATGACGGATCGGCCTCGAAGGGCGGTGGGTCAATCAACGGAGGAACGGCTTCCGGGCTCGGGGCTGGAGATTCCACAGAACTGTCAATGGGGCCGAACTCAGGCAGAGCTTCGTCGCTCTCGACCATCGCTTCGGCCTCGCGTGCAACATCGTTCGGCACGCCGCGGCCTTCGGAATCGAATGTCAAATCTTGCGAAGCTGGAAGCGCGTCGATCTGGCTCTTGTATTTCAGGATGATCTTGCGAGCCTTCGTCTTGCTCAAGCCATATTGGTCGATGAGGTTCTGTTCAAGCTCATTCTTGAACATGCCCAGCACCCGCTCTTGATCCAAGTCGCGGTATGCCTGCCGGTAGTTGCCATAGGTCGCCGCCGTCATGGCATGACGGGCATAATCCTCAGCTTCCATCCGGTTCGAGTCCGACTGCTGCTTTGCCGTCAGAGGGCTCGGCTCCGGACCTTGCTTGGGATAGAGCGATGATCGAGCCTGATCCTCAAAGACATTGACGGCCGGCGTGCCCGTCTCTCGCGGGGTTTGTGTCGGATTGTCGGCGGTCGGACGGGGCGGAGCGCTTCGGACGGCACCGATGGCTCCAGCCCCACCGACCAGCATTCCGCCAGCCACGCCGGCGCCGTATGCTTGTGGCACGCCTTGGCCCAGCGTGCGGCTTTCGTCGAAACCTTGAGCCATCGTGTTCTGAGCAAACTGCGTCAGGGCTTCTTCGATACCCTCAGCCTGCCCGGCGCCAACCCAATGCCCAATGGCCGCCGCGGCTGCCTTGCGGTCGCCTGATAGCATGTATTGCCCGACCCTTGCCGCACCGCGTTCGCCGATCTTGCCCAAGACGCCAAGGCCCAGCCGCTCGGAAAGAAACTCGACGGCTCCATAGCCCAGGCCATACTCGAGCGCCTTGACCTCATCGGGCTTCATGCCCTTGGCGGCAAGGGTGTTTCGATAGTCCTCAGCACCGCCGCCCACGGCTTGCAGGGCATAGAACGCCGGAACGGCGGCCGTGCCACCTGATCCCAGCACCGCAACCGCAGTCGGGGCAATGCCGCCGACAATCTCGCCGGCCGTCCCCGTGATGCTGGAACGCTCTGCGGCCTGTCCCGTGGGCAGGTTGCCGTAAAAGGCCCTTGACTCGGCCGCACCCCTTCGGAGCGATCCAGCGGCCCCTGTGGCCCCCAGCGGCTCGATCAGGGCCGCCGCACCTTCCGCGATCTTGGCTCCGGGCTCGACCAGCCCGCCCTTGAGAATGCCACCAGCCAGGGCGGCTGGGTCCAGGTTCTCCGCGATGGCCTGCATCCGGGGCTTTTTCAGGCCAGCGTTGGCGTACCAGTCTTGCGGCTGATTGACGACCGGGCCATCGGCCGCCCGCATGCTCGGCATTTCGGGCCGGGGCTTGGGCGCGATTATGGAGTCCAGTGCCAGTTCCGCCGGGTCCATGCTGCCACCGCCCAGCAGTCGATCGAGTGCGTCGGCGGCCGGGTCGAAGGCGGGAGAGATTGTCCCGCCGGTGTAGGTCATTTGCAGATGATTCGCTGGAGCGTGGCCGAATCGGCTTGGTGAGCGTTGTAGAACTTGATCGCCGTCACGGCTTCCAAGGTGCCCGCGTCCATGTTCGGGTACGTGAAGTCGCCGTACAGCTTCATCGTGCCGTTGCCTTGCGTGGCAATGGCGTCTGCCCCCAAGAACAGCGGCACGCCGGCCCGCATCGGAATCTGGTTCACATCGCTGGAGTCGGCTTCGTCGGTCGTTTCCAAGATCAGGATGCCGTCTTGGCTGGACACGAACGCCGCGAACCCGATGGTCGTGACTTGGTGCGAATCGTCTTTGTCAAAGACCTTCGTGGTCGTGTCGGCGAGAACGGTCTGTTTACCGCAGTCGATCTTGTCCGATCCCATCGTCAGTTCGAGCGGATCGGTTGATGCGTTGCCCGCCAATACGCCCTGCCAAAGCTCATGGTCGCCGTCGTTGACGCTGACCGAGGCCAAGATGCTGATTACGGTGTTCGCCATTACTGCCGCGCTCCTTGCGTCTGTTGGGCTGCCATCGCCCGGATCATTTGCAACAACCGCTGCCGTGCGGATTGGTCGCCAGCCTGTGCCGCCGCCACAAGCTGCGGATTCATCATAGCAACGGCTTGGGCCGCTTGCAGATGGACCGGGCTTGCGGCCTGCGGAGCCGGTGGCTGAGCTTGCGGCCCATTGCCGGCCGCCGTCGCCTGAATGTACTGATCGGCGTTCACAGGAGCCGGAGCCGTGTCCCCAATTGGGGACGGCTGGCTCGCCGCAGGCGGCTGGCCTTGCTGCGGAGCCGGCGGACCCATCGGGCCGCCTTGCTGCTGGGGCTGGTAGACGCCGATCAATCCTTGGGCCGCCTGCTGTGCCGCTTGCTCGGCCTGCATCAGTTGCGGGTTGGGCTGGGCCAACGCCTGCTCATACTCAGCCTCAACTTGTTGCAAGGCGCGTTGCATGGCGTCGGGGTCAAACTCGTAAGCGGGATTGCTCTGGATGGCCCGGACCTTCATTTCAAACCGCTTGCCGAGCATTTCCCGCCGAGTCTGATCCATCTTGATGACCCGCTCCAGGTTGGAGTCGGCCATTTCCTTGCGGACCATGCCGGCTTGCACCTGATTGGGGTCGATTTGGTATTGCTGCTGCTGGGCGAACTTCTCTTGCTGCAAGTCAAGTTGCTTCTGCATCCTGATGTCGTCGATAGCCTTGTCCACGTCGCTTCCGTGGATAAGCTGCAACCGCAGCACTTTTTCGGTGAACTGCTTTTCGCTGATGCGGCCCGCCTCAAGCTCGTTGATGGATTGCTCAACCGACGAACGGAGCCGCGTCTGACGGGCTGATTCCTTGGCAAGATCGGCCGCCGTGATCTGTCGTTGCTCGTTGAGCAAGTCGGCCGAGTCCTGCATGCGGTTCTCTCGCCGCACGTCGAGTCCGAACTGCCGTTCATCCATCTCGAACCGTCGATCGTTGTTCTGTTGGGTTCGGTCAAACTGCCGCTGATCGAACTCGAAACGACGGTCCCGGTCGGCGCGGGTGAGGGTGTCTTGCTCACGCTGGTATGCGTCATTGTCGAGCGTTCGATTCCATTGACGCTCCTGAGCTTGCCGCTGGGCGAGCATCTGCATGATCGCCATTTGCTGCTGGATACGCGCGCGGTCTCGCTCTTCGGCCATGCCGTATCCGCCCAAATAGCCACTGAGGAAGTCTTGGGGCATCGCGAATCATCCGAATCCGTGCTGGTTTCCACCGCCGTACAGGTTGCCGCCAAAGATGCCGTAGCCGCCCGTGTTGCCCTGCAACTGCTGGAGGAGCAACTGATTCAGGTAGGCTTGTGAGTTGTTGGGGCCGGGGGCTCCGTTGTTGTAGACGTACTGGCCCGCGGCGGCGCCCAGGCCCGACGAAAGCTGGCCCATCGCTCCGGTGTAGTCGATCGGAGCTTGCTGCTGATTGGCGAATGCGGGCTGGGCTCCGGCAAGCTGCCAGTTGTAAGCCCGGTCGTTGAAGGACTGGATCATGTTATCGCGGTTCATTACCGCGGCGTGCTTCATGTCCATCACGTCGCGACCGACGCCACGCTGGGCCACGCTCCGAGCCGTGGTGTTGCCCAAGCCCGACGCGACGGCGTTGTTCGCCTCGCGTGCCATTTCGCCGCGTCCATAGCGGTCGATCTGGCCGTTGATCCACTTGCTGTCGTAATGCTTCTTGAATCGGTCGCGGTCCCGCATCAGGGCCGCGAGCAAGCCATTGTTGCCCTGGCTGCCGTACAACTGCTGATAGTAAAACCGCCGCTGATTCTTCATCGGGTCGCCCTGCGATGAAGATTGCAGGTACGAGGCGCCGAGTGTGCCCGCCGCGCCTATTCCCGCCGCTGCAATGATCGCGCCCATTCTGAGCCTCCTTGCTCAATGACGCCCGCCGCGTCCTCGATCCTCGACCAGTCCGTTAGGTCGGCACCCACCAGCTTAGCAAGTTTCACCGTCGTAGCGTATGGATTTTCCTTGAGTTTTTCCAGCGATATCACGGTTGTCGCGTCAACGGGCATGTCGCCAATCAGGCGGTTGCGGGCTTTGATATGCTCAATGCAGTTCATTCGGCCGTAAGTGTGGACGATCGACCGGGCCTGATCTTCGGCGTCTCGCGTTGTCTTGATGAGGACAATTTGCTCGATGCCGGCCTTTTGGCTCGCCTTCAAAATCTCCGGGATGAACAGTGCGTAGACCGGGCACTTGACACCGATGGCGTGAAGCTCGTGGCCGTACATTTTCGCCAGCACAGCGCCCATGACCATTCGATGCTCAAGGTACTTTGGGAACCACTCCACAAAGTCATTGCGAGCCTCCCGGCACACTTCCTTGTCGTCCCACGGGAAGATTTCGTTCAACGCCATCGTCGCGTCAAAGCACTCCCAGTCCCATCGCTTGTCGGGATACACCGGCGGACAGACCGCCATCGCCATCGGCACGCCGAGCCGATGAAGAATCTGGCTCACGGCCGAAGTGCCGGTACGAAACTGACCCGTGACGACGACAAGATTCATGTCAACCCCGCGAACTTGAAAGCCCACACCGGCAGGCGCGGGATGATGAACAGCAGCGGCTCAGTACCCCTGGGCATCCCGAGCAATTCGGCGGCCACCGCGGAGTATGCGGCAGCGTTGGGAAGCACTTTGTTGTCCAGCATGCCTGTTATGATTGACAATGCCTGATGGTCAAGTGGATACTTTGACTCGATCAACTCGGCGACTTCCAGCCACGCCGGGTCGCATGTGCCTTTGAAGAACGAGTTTCCCCAGCCAGGAATCTTCTGCCCGGTTTGGCAGAAATACTTTTGTTCTTCGTCGTCTCGCTCGTATATGAAATGCCGGGCGTCGGCGATAGGCCCATGCCTATTCCCCAAACTCGCCAGCGCCGCGATCACGCCGCCGACAAAATCACCGCTGCCGGACGCGGCTTGCATGAAAGCGATATTGCTGATGTTCTCATTGGTAATTGCTGCTTGGGCATGAGCCTCGAACACGCAGTCGATCAGTTGGAGCTTGTCTTGCAGCGGAAGTTTGGAATGGCAAAGTTCGGTGAGGATCATTTGAGGATTTCCACGCTAATCCAATCACAAGTGACAACGTCGGCGTCGGTGGCAAGATCAACGTCGATTGTGAGGTTCTGGCTTGATGTGCTATCGACGGCCGAAGTGCCTGTGACCGGGGCCGTCGCGCCACGGGATTCCTCGCCATGAGCCCGCTGTGCCGACGCGCCGCCGTCGCCAAACAACACGCCTGATATCTTCGTCGTCGCAAGCGTTGTCGCCGCAAACGCCAAGACCGTTGTGCCGCCATACTGCACCCGAAACGTGAGATTGCCCACTCCCGTCGTGCGGCGACAACGAAGCTCGAACCGAACGCCTCCAGTCGATCCCAGTGTTCCGCCGGGGATCGACACTGTTTGGCAGTTCTGGAAGTTCGCTCCCGTAACGGTGTTGTTGACACGCTGGGCGACAATGATGCCGGGCACCGCAAGATTGGCCCTCGCCCCCGCCGCCGTGCTGGCTCCAGTTCCGCCGTCCGCCACCGCGACATCGGTTCCACCGGCCGCGTACAGGGCCGCCGTATCGGCGATGCCATGCACGCTGGTTGTGTCAGCCTCATGAGTCGCCAACAGCGAAGCGGCGGTTCCAGCCGCATCAACACCCAAGGTCGTTCGCTGGGCCGCCGCATTGGCGTCATCAATCAAGGCGCGGCCCGCTGCCGTGCAAGTGATTTCCTCAATGGCTCCAGTTCCGGACGTGGACCTGCCCAGCAGCTTGTCGGTGGCAATGGATGACAGCTTGCTGAGCGCGATAGCAGCGTCTGTGGCAATGTCAGCATTGTCGATCGAGGCCGCCTTCAAGCTCACCGTGCCACCAGAGCCAATCTCCAACTTCTCCACGTCCAGCCACCGGCCGGCCGCCAAATTCAAAATGGCCTGAGCAAGATGCTCATTTTTCCAGCTTTGGAGCCTTGCCCCTTGCAGCAGGTTCACGACTTCACCGCCCGTCGAGCCGGGCCGATGTCAAAGCCCTCGACGATGACATTCTCCATCGCCCAAGATTCATCGAGCCGCGAGTTGGACAGGCGGATGCCGAGCCGGGCTCCGGCGATGCGGCGATTGATCCGGGCCGTGTCGCCGGAGCCCCACCGTCGCAGGACATGCGGGCTCGCGTTGACCAAGCTCTTTTCGTCCTCGGCCGCAAGGATCGCGATGTCAACCGAATCGGTCGCATTATCCATTGTGCCCTCGACGGCAACGAGCATGGACCGGCCGCGCGGATTGTCGGCGAATCCGAATGGTGCGAACTCGACGTAGCTGTTGATGGCATATGGCTTCTTGGTGCCGTGGTCATGCTTGAGCGACGGATGGAACTCGCGGAGATATCCGTCACGACCGCCCAGGATCAAGGCCCGGTTCGCAGGATCATCGTCGTTGTAGTTGAGTACGGCCGTTGGGCCGGAAGCGACGGGAATCTGAATCGGATAGAACCCATTGGTCCGGGCCGACCAAAAGTAATGTGTCGTCTCGCTCTCGCTGTCGATCGGCGTCACGAACACAATCACGCCTCGCCAGTCGTGGCTCCAGATCAGCTTGATGTCGTTGGCGGCAATGTTGATGCTGCGAAGGGTCTTGTCGAGCCGATTGGCTGATAGCAGCCGCACGCGGTCGATGCTCAGGCCGTCCGTGGACATCTTGTAGAACCCGTCCGATCCCATGAAGTACGTCGTTCCGCTGGGGTCGATGCAGAATGCCCGCTTTCCGACAATGCCCACCTTGTCCATGAGCCGGTCCAGACTTGCCACGCCACCAGGGCCGGGGTTGCCCTTCAGCACCCAAATCTCTTTCTGGCACCCGAACACCAAAGGGCCGCGGGGATACGAGATCAGGCAGGTGATGATGTCGCCGATCTGGCCGAGCTGCGCGTTGTTGCCCGCGACGGCGGCGCCAATGTCGGTGTCGGTGTAATCGAAGTCGTTTTCGTCGCCGACGTTTTGGAACTGCCGGCTCATAAACCAGTTGTGCGGCTCGGAGTCCACGCCGCTGTAAACCAGCCGTCCGTTCCATAGGCGGATGATCGTCGGTCGGTGGCCGGCCGAACCCGGCAGAGAGCCCGCACTGGCCGCAACGGCCGTGACAGCGTTGGTCGCGGGGTTGTAGACCCGCATGTTGGTCCCGGTGTCCACGACGTAGAGCTTCTGGAACACGACTTCCGACTCGCACGCCAGGGCCAGGGCGTCGAAGGCGTCGGTCCCCCCGGAAGGGACCGCAAAGCCATCGGCCTTGGTTCCGGCGTACAAGTCGCCTTCGGTCACAACCACCAGCTTCGTGTCGCGGCCCGTGGTCGGCTGGAGGGCGTCGTAGACTTTCAACTGATCGAGCGTTGGCGCGGCCGTGTTGCTCGACCAAGTTCCCGAGCCCCGCTTGCGGTAATAGCACCAGCCGATTTTCCGGTGGCTTGTCGAATCGAAACCATCGGCCCCTGTGAGGGTCTGCTGATATTTCAACACGCCGTCCCAGTAGATTTCGACGTAATACTTGTTGACGCGAACTTCCAGGTCGTGCGATGACGTGTCAGCCGCGGCGGCCACGGACGGCGTGCCAATCTGTGTGGAGCCAGAGTTTTGCTCCTTCCACATGCCAATTTCAAACGTGTTGCCGCCGCTGATCTTGTGCCATCCGCAGTTGAAGCACTCGTTGGCCGACGACTTGACGCGGATGCCGATGCCGAAGAAGTATTCGCCGCCTGAGTCGCCGATGATGGTTTCCACCCGCGTCTTGACAATGAACTGGGCATCACGGTCATAGTCGTCCCCGGCCGCGTTCCAGAGCATCGAGCGGCCGGCATTGTCCGTGTCGGGAATGTCGGTCGTGGAGGCGACCGATCCATCTTCGTTGTATTTGTTGGACAGGTCGATAACAACTTCATCGCCCGTCCGCAGATACCGGAAGTTGCCCGACACCGCGGCGGCATTGAACAGTCGCGGGTGGTCGCCGCCGATCGCCGGCTCATGGAACCACTCTTGCGAGTCCGAGGCGATCGGATAGGGCTGGGGTTGGTCGTTGAATGACCGGCTGTACAGTTCCTCGCCTTGAATGATCGACTGGGCATTGACGATGCGCGTGATCTGTGCAAGGTGCTGAATCGGATCGTCGGCACTGATCGGCGAATCGTAATACGTGCCGCATCCTGATCGCTGGCCGCCGCGAGCCCGATCCTCGACCGGATCGAACGGAAGCACGTTCAATAGGCGCTGCGATACCGTTGGTGGCTGATCGCTGTAAGCGGCGTTCTCAGCCAAACCATCCTTGGGGAATCGCAGAACCAGCGGCTCGTTGCTGGGCATCCTTGCCCTTCTGCCTACGGCTTATCCAGCATCACGCTTGGCCTGATCGGCCATCGTCCAACCACTCCGATATTCGAACCACGCTCCGTACAGCAGCAGGGCGTCGGTGGTGTGGGCGCCAGGCGTGAGGTTGATCGTCACGGCGTCGTTGCTGCGGATGTCCTGTCGCGACAGGTCGCATTCAACTTCCTGCAACGGCGTTCCCGACACGGCGGCACTGGCGTCGGCGTCCAAGGCGTCGATCGTTTCGGCGGCACGGTGCCGAACACCATCGGCCAAAATGGTCGGGGCGTCGGTTCCGCCGCCCATCGCCACCAGCAAGATGATCTTGAAGTGATCCGACTTGTCGGGGTCGTTCCGTTTGTCGAGGTAGTCGCCGGGAACGGGGATGCTGATGTTCACCGCCGCCGAGTCCGAGGCGGCCCAGCGGATTCGGAACGCGGCCGAGGAAAGTTCGATGATCGGCGTTGTGGAGCCCGTGAGGTTCTGGCCCGTGGCATCACGGATCGTTTGCAGCGGAATGGGGATTCGCTTGACGAAGCCGGTGCTGGGCTGGGCATCTTCGATTCGGTCGGCCAATGTTCCTACGCTGGTCATCGTGAACCTCTCATTCAATCGCTGGTCAATGCCACGCCGTCAATGTGCGTGACGCCTTGGAACCCATGATACAGCCGCGGATCGACATGAGCCAGTCCGCTTTCGCTGTTTGGCAACATTTGCCCAACCGTTCGCGGCCCAAACCGCTTGTCGCGTGATATCAGGGCTCGCATTGTTTCTTGCATTGAAGCCCATTGCACGCCGGCCTGATTCTCAGCGTTGCGTTCGACCACGGCCCGGACGCATTGCTTGATAAGCTGATCGAACTCCGGGCCGGCGAAATGGCGATCGTTCAGGTTCCAGCCCGTCGCCATATAGGCGCGGATGCGGATGATGACCGTATCATCGTTGGACGGGGCCGGCCAGAACAACGCCTCGAACTTTCCATCTTCCAAGTGCCGGAACGCGGCCATCGTGGGAAGTCCGGTGCTGCTGGAGCCAACCGACCGCGCGGCCGTAATCTTCTCATGCGGCACGACGCGGATGCGGCCGGCTTGGGTGCCCGGACCATACAGCCAGTCACCCCGATACTCGCCGGTGAAAAACCACGGCATGCGATACCGCCAGTTTTCGCCGTTGACTGCCAAGGGACTCTCGCCGTCCTCATTGAATGTCAACGAGAAGTCTTGCTCCATGAACCGCCACGTATGCTTGCCATCGGCGGTCAAGATGATCTGGAAGGCTTCCTCGACAATCTCGCGGGCCTGTGCCAGATCATCAGCGTTCTCCGGCAACCCGGCCGACTTTGAGCCGTCGCCATATACCTGCATGCCCATATGCTGAGCCGCAAGTATGACGAAGCTCTCGAACGTCGCGCCGTGATTGGGTGTCCGAATCGTCATTGAAAAAGGCCGTGGCCGCCTTGACAGCCACGGCCCAATCATCAGGAGCTTGCCGATCTTACTTGGCCTGCCGGACGATGATCCGGTCAATGTTCATCGTCTTGGCGACGGCTTCGCCGTTCTGGACGCCGAACGTGATGGTCATTTCCTCATCGTCGCAGATGTTTGTCGTGTGCGTCAGGAGCAACGCGAGGTTCGAGAAGTTGACGTTGGCAGCCGTGGCGTTGGTGTAGCCATACGCCTTGACGGCGCCAGTGCCGTCGAAGAAGAACGCCAGGGCAAGGTACTGGCTCGCCACCGCGTCCAACGTGGTATCGGCGTCGGTCTGCGTGCCATCCTTGTCGGTGTTGAAATCAATGTTGGTGTCGCCGTCGTCCTTACGGAACGTGATGCCGTCCTGTGCGGCAAGCGGCGTCGTGTCGATGACGTTGAGGCCGGCGATCCAGTCGATCTGGTCGTCGTCGTTGACCTTGAAGCGAATGTAGAAGAACAGCGGCTTGCCCGCCGCACACTTCCACTTCTCGCCTCGATGCTGCATGAAGCAAGCGTCGTCGTCGGAAGCGGCGTTGGTAAGCAGAAGCTCGCCGCCGACCGCATCCGCGATAACCTGCGTTGCGGCGCCGGTTTCCGTCGTGATCCACGCCTCGGCGATTTCGTTGGCATCGAACTCCATGAAGTCGTTGTCGTAGACTTGAATGCGCTGGGCGTATTCCTGCGGAGTGACGACGATGCTGCCGAACTCGCTCTTGACCGTGCCTTCGGTGCTGGAGCGGTCTTGGGTTTCGTCGGCCCGAGCCCACACCTTGCCGTCGAACACGGCGCCCTTGACAAAGGCGTAGCTTCCGGGCTGGATGCCGAGCAGATCGCCGATGGTGATTGACTCATCGCTCCAGAGCGGCACTTTGGCGGCGAAGGCCCAAAACGGGATGATCTTGATGGTCCGCGCTCCGGTCGCCTCAAGCTGAGTCTTGGCGTTGTTGGGAGCAACCACGCCGAGGAAGCGGTTGAGGTTCGCGAACGACGGCTTGGCCGCCGCGATGCCGGACTGATCCGCCGGACGTGTGACGCTGCCGCCGCCGACGCCGGTTCCCGTCACGGTGTCGTCAATCGTGTTGACATCGCGGCACAGGGCATAGCCGGCCTTGAGCGTGTCCGAGCCGGTGTAGTTCACATCGATCGTCTCGGAGATAAAAGCGCCGGGGGTGGTGTGCATTGACATTGCCTTGCTCCATCTGAGGCCCGCGGGCCATTGCGTTCGTTCAAGTCGTCCCCAATTGGGGAAACGGTTACGAAATCGGCGTGTGAATGACGAATCCGAACTCGCGGGGATTCTCGCCCAGCAGGTTGAAATACTCGTCAACTTTCGTGACGACGGTGGTGTGCTGGCCGGGATCGGTCATCGGCTCGGATTCGATCAGGACACGGCCGCCCTTGCCCATCATCACGGTGGGCCGGAACTTCTTCTTGTTGATCCCGTAGATCGGGTCGTAGGTCGCCGTGTCGAGCTTCTTCACCCAGGTCATCGGGACTTGACGGAAGCGAATCTTGCCGCCTTGGGGGTCCAGGTCCGAACGGAACTCGTCATAGCGAGCCCGCATGTACCGCTCGATGGCCCGGAAGGGGGTGTTGCCCATGCACAATTCGTACTGGGCGTTGTCCTTACCGTTGAAATCCTTGGCCCCAGCGGTTCCGCCAGGAATCGTGATCGGCGCGAACGACTGGAGGCGGAAGCAATCGGCGAGGGTCTGGACGAACGCCTCGTTGATCGTGCCGTTGTACGTCGCGCACAAATTACGATACTTATCGTAAGTTGACCCGTTTATGCCGGCTCGGGTCGTGCTGGTCGTGCCGTCGCCGTAGCGGACGGTGTAACCTTGGAAGTCCGGGTCGGCGTCATCGAATCCGACCGGACCCATGCAAATCCAGTACGGGAAGCCGAGGGGGCCGTAAGGATCGTCGGCGTAGTCGGGCGTGTCCCAACCCTTCGACTCCTTTTCGTCCATCATTTCCTCGTAGCACTTGATGCGGCGGGCATCCAGTTCGTCGGCCATGACCTGTCCAGGGTCGGCGCCCTGCATGGTCATCGCCTCGAACACGTCCATGCCCCACGAATTGCTCAGATGCACCCAGCCGATTCGCTGGGGCTTCATCAGTTGCTTCACGTTGGTCGTGGAACGCTGGAAGGGCAGACGCCACTCGACGTTGCCGTTGCCTTCCAGAACGATCATGCGCTCGATCGATGGGCCGGAGCCCTTCTTGCGGAGCTTGCTGTTGAAGAACATATCACAGAACACATGGTTCTGGAGGTTCCGTACAACTTCAAACTCTCGCGTTGGAGAGTCGGGCCGGACAGCGTTGATGATTCCGGTCAGATCACTGATTTCGATTCCGTTCATAGCCCCGGCTCCTTCGCATCCATGCTTGGGATTGGTTGTTGTGCTTGCCTGTCACGAACCTTACTGTCCGATGATTCCCTTTTTTGCGAGAATCTTGTTGATCTTCACAGCAGCGGCCGAGTTTGGCTCTCCGCTTTCCGGCTGCGGGATTGGACCGGCTCCGCTTCCCGGCCGGTTGCTCCTGAGCTTCGCGGCGGCGGCGGCCTTTTCGGCGGCGGCCTTTTCGGATTGCTTGCTCACGAAGTCCTTGTTCTTGATTTTGTGGGCGGCCTCGATCGCCTGCTGGACCGTGATCGGCTTTCCGCTTTGTGCCGCGCCTTTCAGCATGGCATTGGCGAACGAAGCGACATTCTTGCGTGCTTCAAGCTGGCCCTTGGACAATCCATGTCGCGGGCCTTTGCCGAACACTTCATCGGCTCCGATGCCGTCAATGATCCCATCCACCATCTGATCGGCGAGATACTGGGTGAGGCTTTGAACTTGCTCCATCGCCTGACGGTGCTGATCGGCCATCGCCTTGATCTGAGTCGCCATCTGCCGCATCGGCTTGACGACGGGCTCGGACAACTCAGGGAAGTCTTTTTCAAGCTGAGCGATCTTGGCGTTGTCGATGCCAAAGTCGCTGAGATCGGGCTGATTCGCGTTGGCAGCCTGTTGGGCCGCAGTAGCCGCTTGAGCGTCCGCCTGTGCCTTTTGTGCGGCGGCGGCTGGATCGGGAGCCCCTTCATCCTTCGCGCCAGCGGCGGCCAGTTGCTCGAGCGCCGCAAGATCGGGCTCGGTCGAGGCGGCCGACTTTGCCATCAGTTTGTCGAGAAGCGACTTGGGCAGCTTCGCAATCTCGGCCACGTCAACGCCCGTCTCTTTCGCCAGATCGGCGTACTGAGCATTGTCGTCCGGCTTGGTGGCGGCATCGACGACCGGAGCGGCTTCGTCCGCTTTGTCCCCAATTGGGGACGCGGGAGCTTCTGTTTTCTTCTTGAAGATGTCATTGATGCGTGAAGCTGATCCGGCGTTGGGATCAGCGGGGAGCGCAGAAGAACCGCCACCGACGGGGTTATCGACGGTGGCGGTGTTCGTTTCGGCGGCATTTCCACCCGTCGCCGATCCACCCAAGCCTGTGCTTGCACCAGCCTGTAACTGCGTCATCCGTGACTCCTTCCAACGCATCCTTGCGTTGAGCAATCGCCGCTACCCTACATCTTGTGGGTCATGCGGTCAAGGGGCATCCCCGAAGATTTTTTTCACCCGCTTCAATTCCGATGGACTGCCCACCAGCAGCCGATCCTTGGAATCGAACCGGAAACCAAAGTCGCGCTCTTGCTGCTTTCGCACGGCGGGGCAAGGGGCTCCATAGCTTTCCAGGGCCAGTTCGCTCTTGAAGCAACCGATGTCCAGGCCCGGTTGCGGCACACGGTTCAGGTCAGGCATTTTGCACTCGGGACAGTCCACCAGGGCGGGGTCGGTCATCCGCTGCATTTCTTCCATGCGATGTCCGCAGGAGCCACATTCGTATTCGTAAGTCGGCATGTTCTACCTCGCCAGCTTCAATATGGGTCCACAGTTTTCTTTGAGAGCAACACCGTTCAACTGAGCAACGGCCGCCGCTTTTCGGCGTGACAGTTCGATGCGAGTTCTCTCATTCTCTGCCAGGGCGTCGTCCAACTCTCGAATCTCAGACCGAAGCTGATCGACCAACTCGACATCGCTTGTTGATTCTGAGATTTTCATTCAAAGTCCTCTGGCGGCTTCTCGCCACGCTTCCACCAATCGTCGGCCTCATCTTCCTCGCAGCGATGCGGCGCGTCGGTTTCTGGTGTCCACTCTGCGGGCTCGCCGCCATTTTTCCACCAGTCGCCCCGGGGCCAGGATCGTCGCCACTTCCAAAGACGCTCATGTTCAATACCTCTGTCGGCCAGCCTGCGATGCTCCCAACGTCGAGCCCGACATGGCCTGTGAAGAATACTTTCCGTTGGCGACCGTCGAGCTATCACGTCGCCCGCCCGCCATCTGCGGAGCGGCGTTGGTGCTACGGTCCATCGACCGCATCGTTTGAGCCTTGCCGCCACCGCCACCAGAGAACGCTTGGGCCATTTCCTGCTGCTGTTGCTGCATCATTACCTGCCGATGCTCCATCATCCTGCGGGCGATGGTTTCTTGGTCACGGAACACGTCGGCGATTTCCGCGTCAAGCTCGATCTGCTGGGCCATGTTGCGAATGAGCCGTTGGGCGCTGATGGCAAACTCGCTGATCTGCTCGGCCTGATAGCTAGCCGGGATGCCCTCGACCAAGAACTGCATCAGGCGGCCGAACTTCGTTTGCTCATCGGTGTATGGCTCTTGCCACGCCTTCACCTTGAACTGATAGTCGTAGAAGCTGCCTTGCCGAACTTGAGGGTTGTAATAAACCTCCATCGGCTCGCCCAACTGGTCCTCGATCGTCAGCGTTTCGTCAATGATCGGATCATGGTGCAGGTAGTATCCGCAATCCTCGGCGATCTCGGCACAGAACTGATTGACCGCTCCACGGTGGGCGCTCAACCGTTGCTGAATGTTGCCCATGAGAATCTGAGACTGGCCGAGCGTCTTGGCGCCAGGCCCATTGCCGGCCGTCAGATCGATGTTGCCGGCCTGCTGGCTGAAAAGCTGCTGCATGAACGCCGATTCTTGGAACATGCTTTGCGAAGGGCCTTTGTACTCGATGGCCGCCACGCTTGTCGGATTTTCCATCTTGACGATCGCGCCGTCCTTGGCGTCTTGGACAACCACCGCATCATCGTCGGCGCCCGGCTCGTACCCATACAGCGTCTTGGCCCGAGCAGTCTGCGACATGAACTTGCGGAAGTGCATGTTGATCGCTTCGTGCAAGTCGTGAATCACGCTCAATGGCGGCACGGGATACACATTGTTCGGCAGCGGGTTGAGCGAGAGGAACCGATACGGGCCATGCTTCGGGCCGCCCCAATCTTTTGTTGCGACAACCTCGAACCTGCTGGGGCTGTATCCCATTGTGACGATGACCTGATCGCGGGGAATGAAGCAATCAACCAGCGTGATGTAATCGGAGAACCGGCTTTCCTCGGAGTCAACGTCGGGATTGCCGATGCGGGTGACGTTCAATCGGTCGTCGCCCTCTCGGCCCGATGCCAGTTTGGTCAACTTGTCTTTGTCTGCCCCCTCGATCCCATAGGCATCGTCCAGGGGCATCCCATACTTGTTGGCCGCCCAGGTCCACTTCTTCAATCCGCGAGCGTTGGGGTCGCACGCGAAGTCGTCCAGGTCGATGCGGTCGATGAAGATGCCGGCCGGCGACGGGAATCCCTGATAGTGCGGCGCGTTGTCGCTGTTGGTTGATCCGATTTTGACGATCGATAGTCCCGCTAGGGCGTCGGCCACGCACATCTTGTTGGTGTCGGGAAAGCAGTTGGCCCACCAGACCCGTTCGACTGTTCGGCCGTACACACGGGCGTCGGCGGCAAGGCCGGTGACCGTGGAAGTCATATTCAGCCGCGGCATGCCGCTCACCAGATTCGCCGAGAGCGTGTAGAACGTCGTGTTCATCAGGTTCAAGGGAATGGCGAGCCCCTTGTCATCTTTGAAGTACATCGATCCAGCGACTTGCCGCAACAGCTTCTCGCGCATGGATCGGCGTTCATCCCAATGCTCGAAGCCGTTGTTGATGACCCGGCTCAGACGATCCTTGTTGACTTCAAGTGAGTATTTCGCCATCGTCGCATCCTTGCGTTCGCGGGCATGATATCAGTCAGCCTGTCCAGCGGGAAAGGTTTTCTTCTTTCTCACCGGGAATCTCAACCTTGATCCGCTTGCCCTCATCGTTCAATTCGTACATTTCCTTCGGAGGCCGGTAAACCTGGGCTTTCCGCATGGCTTCCCACAGAATGCCGACCGACACCACCCGGTCGCCGTGATTCTTGCGGGCTCGCTCGGGAATCTCGACAAGGCCGGCCGGTCCAACCGATCCATCCTCGAAGTTCATGTAATCCTCTTGCTCGCGAAGCGTGTATTCGTCGGGGATGACAAACTCATCGGCGGCCTGTGCTTGGCGAAGTTGCTCCAGCAGCGTCAAGATCGACGTGGGATTGTTCCACCATCCGAGCTTCTTTGATTTCTGCTCTGATCGCTGATCCTTGGCGACACGCTTATAGACATACGGCCAGTGGTACTTCATCACGATGCGGCCGAACACTTCGCCGTAGCCGTTGGCCTCCCACGCCAGGAACGCCGGCTTCTCATGCCCGCCAAACCAGATCGCGGCCTTGACCATTTCGCGGGCCAAGTCTTCCGGCAGGATGTGCGATGACACGAAGTTCGCCACCAGCCGCTTATGCTCTTGACTGCCGACTTGGATGGCGCTGTTGGCGGCGCCGACGCCCATGCCGATGTCGGCGCCCATGACGTACTGATCGTCCTGCGGCGGCCTTCGCGTGAGCGGGAACCAAAGTTGCCATTTTCCATTCTCCAGCGGGACAAATTGAATGAACTTTGGAGTGCGTTTCTTGAACGTGATCCCCGTCTTGCCACTGTCGATGACCAGTTCGCCACGGATGCACGGATCGCATTGGAACTTGGCCCGGTGCTGAGCGATCATCACAGACGGAAAGAACAAGTCGCCGGCCGAAGAGTGATCCATGTCGTAGTTGACGGCCACATACTTCGGGTCATGCGCCCAAATCTTGCACTGTTCGTCATACCAAGGGCTGTGCCACTTGCCATCTTCTCCGATGAAACGTCCGATCGCTTTCTCGGGGTGCCGCGACCAGTGCAGCGGAATCAATGTGGTCGCCGGGTTGTTGCGGATTCGCGTGAAAGCGATGCCGGTTTTGTCCGGCGTCGAGACGTGGAACTGGACCACAACCGTCTCGCCCATGTTGCGGCTGATGGCCTCCAGGTTCGGAATCTTCGCCGCCTCGTCGATCAGGCACGCCGCGGCACGCTGCGACTGGCCGGAGAACTGCGACGTTGTTTCGCCGGTGAACGTGTTGTTGTTGTTGAGGTTCGCCAGCCGGTTCTCGGCCCGGTTGATTTCCGGCCTCATCCAGCTTGGCAGGAAAGATATCATGTAATCGACTTTGCCGAACAGCGAGTCAACTACGTAGCGGGTGTCAACCAACTCCTCTTTGCGCGAGAGCAAGATGAAGTTGCGGCCCTTGATGAACCGCCATTGGTGAAGCATGTACGCCAGCACCAACCACGATGCCCCCATTTCGCGGCTCTTGTCGATGACACAGTTGCCGCCCTTGCCCTTTTCGCCAGCCTTGTAGGGCAGGTGGATCGCCATTTCGTCGATCGCATCCATCTGGCATTGCCAGAGGATGTAAGGCACGTCGATTGCCTCTTCGTCGGCGAGGACCGTGAAGCCTGATTCATCTTGCTCTCGCTGTCTTTTCGTCCATCCGAACAAGTTGATGAACAGTTGTGGCGACTCCCGGCATGCCAACAGCAACTCACGCTGGAACCCTTCATCCTGCTCGGCGTCGGCAAGGATGCGGGCTCGCTGGATTCGGACGGGGCATTTGGACGGGTCGCGGTTATTGACGGCCGTTCGGATTGCTATTCCCGTCGCCGGGCAACGCCACGGGTCGGGGAGCAAGACCGGGGATTTCGCCCATTTGCTCCACTCGATTTCGCGTTTGTTCACTGAGGACATCGCTCACCTTGTCTTGCGAAGCGCCGACGATGTGTTCCTGTCGCGGCTTGCCGAGGATGCGGTCCATGACGACTTGGCTGGCCTCCATGCGAATGTCGAGCGGAACAAGCTCCTCACGCATGACGGCAACCATCAGCGACAAGGCATACTCGGCATCATCGCCGTAGACAGTCTGGACCGACTTCTTGAAACGGACCACTTCACCCTTGGAGTCGCGGCGGCATTTCTTGAGCCGCTGCTGGCTGATGACGATTGAATCCTCGAACGTCTGGCAGCCGTTGAGTATCGGCGATCGGTCTTTTCCGCGAAGCGTGAACGCTTCCGGGCCGCCTTCATCTTCGTCCCCAATTGGGGACGCGAGATCGTCATTGTATCCATCATCTTCGGCGGTCATGGCTCAGATCATCGCGTACAGGAAGTTCCAGGCGGTCAAGGTGTTCTTGGCCCCTTCGATTTCAATGTGCTGGGCGCCGCCGATGTCGAAGTAGCAGTACGCAGCGGCGTCGTCGGCCGCGGTCGGATGCTCGGTCGTTCCGAAGCCTGTGGTGTTCAGGCCGCGGTACACTTCACTGGAAAATGTGTCGCAATAACGCCAAAGCTCGCTGATCCGACCGCCGGACACTCCGGTTTTGGCGCAGGTCACGGCTGAGAAGTGAACGATCGCGTCGGCCGTCCACTGGAGAATGTCGTTGCGATTCTTGGCGTCGGTGAAAATCTCACGCCATGCCCAAACCGCCATCGGGATGCTCACGCCATCGCCGCCCAGACCAATCGGCTTGAGCAACAGCCAGTTTGCCCCATTGACTTCCAGCACGATCCGGCCAGTGGTCGGGTCCGTAAAGTCCATCGGGCTCTTGATGGACGCGGTTGCTATCACGTCGGCCTTGTTGGCGGCAGTCGTGACGGACGATCCGGCGTTGGTCATGCCGTGGGCGGCATCGACGGTGGCCCGGTTGGGGTATCCCAGCTGCCAGGACGGCTGAATTGTCGCCGGCCAGTGCGGAGGAAGGCTTGGAGACACGCTTTGGTGCAGCGGATAGGTTATAGTATTGCGTGGCATCGAAAGGATTCCTCCATGAATCACAAGCAACAGCGGCGCGAAGAGCGCCAGAAAGGCTCATCCATGAGTCAACCGAACAATAGCACGACCCAGGCACCGACGCAAGGAAAACCCGCCATCACGGTCGAACAGGCATTCGCCGACTTTGTGGCGACCATCCCGGCCGAAAAGGCCAAGTTGATTGAACTAGAGTTTGAACGGCGACAGCAGGTTCAGGCTGCCAAGCCTGCCAAGCCCGTCGCCGGAAAGCGGTTCGTTCCTGAATCGCTCACGCCTGAAATGACCGATCGGGCCGTGGTGGACACGATCTACCAATGCACCCGCGAAACCGATCCGGCGGCGCATGAGCGGATCAAGGCGCCCAACGCGAAGGTTGAAGTGCTGGGCTACTACGACATCAGCGACTCGGCCGATGGCGACCTTGACGTGACTTGCTCGCCTGATCCGACTCGGCTTTCTGGCTCTCGGAAGGCCGCGATGATCGTCCGCATCATCAACCCCGACCGAAAGCCGATGTTGGTGGCTTGGCTCAGCCCGCAGATGTGCATGCTGATGAAGTCCAACGTGCCCATGAGCGCGAGCGCGGAGCTTGGCTACGCCTACCGCATGATGAAGAAGCCGCACGACACTCGCAAGCTGATCCCCGGCATCGCCTTGAACGACTCGCCCGGCCGGCACATGGTCGGAGCCGGACCCACGATCGTCAACCGCAGCCGCGAATACGACGGGGGCCATCAGCCGTTCAAGCCCGATGGAAGCTATGGCGGCGCCAAGCCTGGCGAGGCGTCGAAGGCCCGGCAGATGCGTGAGCCCGTCAGCGTTCCCGCCTCGGCGATCGAAGGCGGCAACGAATGATCGGTTGACTCCTTTCTCATCGTGAGATTGGAGGAAAAGGGCCGGCCGCCCCCGAGAGTGGAGGCGGCCGGTTTTACTTTTTGGATTGCTGGGCCAACGCGATCCGCATTTGCGAAATGGCGCATGGCCGGGTTGAGCATTGAGTTTCCAACTCGCCGCATCGACAAGTCCAAACGACGCCGATCTGTCGGATTGACGCAACATGCGTCTTGCCGCTCACGGTGATCTTGACATGCTCATCGAGACGCGGCGATCGAGTTGTGCGGCGATAGCGGAGGTTCACTTCGGGTCGCCGGTCGTAAAGCTCCAGATGGCGCCCTCGACGTACTTGACTTCGCCCAAGTTATAGACGACCCAGTAGTACGTCGTGTTCGCCATCAGGTTGTCAACGTGAATGGTTTCGGTCCACGGACCAGAATGCAGCGGAACCCCTTGCTCGATGTCCTTGGGGTCCGTCGCCATGAACACGAACACTTCCTTCGTGCCGGCCCCGTTGACCCAGCACAGGTCAATGCCGTCATCAGGCGAGATTCCAGTTGACGTGTCCTCGGGCAGCGGATTCGACGGACGATCAGGCGGTGGACCGACCAGGGCGACCATCATGCAGGCACACAACACCGACAGACAACGAGCCTTCCACGTCAAGCGATTCATACAAACTCTCCTTTTCCTGTTTCAATCCCAAACCCACCATCGACCGGCGCAATTAGTCACTGAATCAACACCGGGCACGCAAAACGTACCATCCATTTTGGAAAAAACCACCGAACGACACCCTTACAAACCGACAATTAGGGAATTGTTTTTGGGACACGCAAGGCCGCCGTCCCCAATTGGGGACAAAAAGATAGCTGGCCCGGTCATCTGATACATAACCGGGCCAGCATCGCCATCCGGCTCCACGCCATTCCGAGATCATCATGACACGCTCCAGCCCGCCAAGCAAGCCCAAAATGCCGACATTCACACAAATTCTAGGGCGACTTTCCGATGGATTTAGCCTGAATCACGTCGTAAGTTGTTGTGTCAGTTGAGTTTGCCATCCACCCGCGCTTCCCCGGAGGGGAGCCTACAAGTCCTGATGGAACCCGCGACCGCCTCCACGCCGTCGCCATAATGCAAAGACCATCAGGATTGAATCAGCCCGGACTTGTTCCGGGCTTTTTCATGAGCAGCGGCCCGCCAAGTTCGTTCTGAATTCTTGCGGCAAAGCCTCTGGACAACTCCTCTCGCTCGAACTCCGATTCAGCCGTTGTCTCAATGAGGATGGGGCACCCGCGGAATCTGATGCCGGTGTCGATGATCCGCCGATTCGAGACAACCATGTACTCAGCGCTTGGCATGTCGAGCTCCATTTTCAACCTCGCTGGGTCCAGGGCTCCCCGTGCACGGGTTTCGGCGCCAGTTCCTAGGTTTGGCGCCATCTGGACCCTCTTTGAGGTAGAAAAGCCGGACGGCTCACGGAAAATGAAGCCGTCCGGGCATCGGCAAAGGTCGCCGAGGGGTAATCGAAAAACGGGTCGGGGCTCCCTGTTGGCAGGTTTCGCCAGTGCGGCTCTAGAACGACACCGGCATCCGACCCTTTCGCGTAAGGGTTCAAAGCCCGCCGAAGCCGTGTCCAGCAAGCGGCGGATTTGGCACGCGAACCTTCTGGCAAGGGACACCGGCCAGAAACAGTTGAACGTGCCCAAGCCTCAGAACAGCGCGTCCGCCGTCGCTGAGTCATGTCCCGGTATTTGCCGGGACGGCCGTTGCCAGATTCTCTCCAACGGCACAGAAGTCAATATGTTACTTGACAAACAACCGGGTGTCAAGCACAATGGAACCGGAATGAACACCCCACCACCCAGCCCAGTCTACCAGATCATGCCCTGGCCCGGCCTGTTCAAGCTCCTGCCCTCCAACCCCGCCCCAGTCACGCTGCACGTCAGGACCACAGGTGCGACGATATGGTACCACCTAATACGGGGCCAATGGGTGCGGTATTCGGGCTTTATTGAGCACGGTAATACGCCAAATCGGCCATTGGAGGTGGGCGGGCATGGGAGAGAGGGCATTGTTCCCCTGCCGCCGCCGCCAACTGCAAACCCCGGCTTGTCGACACCCTACCCCCGGCAGTCTCCGAGCGGTGGACCGACCCCATTCTTGACCCAATGAACGCGGTTTTCGCCCGTTCGAGTGTCCCCAATTGGGGACGAAAGGTGATAGCAGACCAATGGCGCGTGGCAAGGCTGATCGTGGTGTGTTATCCCGCTTGGCGTGGGTAAAAACGCGGAATCGTGCCATTGCGGCCCGTGTGAAAGGGGGATACAGCATCACGCAAGTAGCCGCACGCTATCAACTGAGGCGTGAACAGGTCCGGGAGATCGTCCGGGCCGAGCTTGGGTATCTGCCGCCAGCCAGGAAGGGGAAAGGCTCTACTGCGGCCGTAATAGCGGGCTTGCAGGCCGGCAAATCGGTCGCAACCGTGGCGCGGGAAGGGTCGCTGGGACGGGATGCCGTCCGCCGAATCCGTGCCGAATGCATCGCCGCCGGCGTAATCCTATGCTATCACTGCACTTGCACGCCAAAGCACGTGTGCAATACAGCCGGAAACGTCAATCCATCCGCATAAACGGATGATATCCATTGATCCGGATGAACGGATTGAGGGCACGGGCCGGCCCTGTGGGCTGTTGAGTGGTGAGGGGGTATGTCGACCAGGGTATGAGGGCAGAGAGGGATTCTGGAGGCAATGCGGGGCTTGGATGAGGGCGAGGCGCTGCTGATGCGAAAACGCGATGGCGTGATCTGCTGCGGCTCCGATGTACCGATGTATGATACATTGGTACTTTTTGCCCACATCCGCGTTTTCGAACCCAAAAACGACAATCGGCCCGACTGGAGCCGGGGCCGATTGCAGGAGTTGTCGCCAATTGGGGACGATATCAGGGATTGCCGGCCGTCGCGGCGTCCATGCAGCGTTCGTATTCGATGTCGACGAGGGTGCGGGCGGCCCAGTAGGCCAAGATGCAATCCAAGGGGTTGCCGCCGTTGGCAATGGTTTCTTGGACGCAATGCTCTTGCTCGGCCATGGCGGCCCGGATCGCCTCATTGGCGTCAAGGAGGCATTGCTCGTATGCCGTGGGCGGCGGCGGATCAGCCGCGGCGGGTTGGGGCTGGGGTGCGAGAAGGACGGCCGCGAAGATGGCGGCCCCGATGAGGGCGAGGGGTGTTTTCATGCCGGGATGATAACAAGCGTTCGCCGGCCGTGGCAACCAGGAGGACGAGGAGGAGCGCCAGGGGGCTGTGCCCGACATGAAGGGCGACCACGATAGCAGCGGTGAGACGGGGAATGCTCATAGCCAGCATCATCGGCATAAAAATGTTGCTTCTCAACAAATATTTTCAAGAATCCCCCTTGACCGGCCCGAATATCGTGATATCTTACTTGAGAAGCAACATTTACTCGGCAACGTGCTGGATTAGACCCCTCTTTGGAGATAGCGACATGATGAACCCAGCCTACAAAGTCGGCGAAATCGTCGAAGTGAAGCAGCATTACGGCTATCCACAGCCGGTCTGGCTTCCCGCTCTTGTGGTGCGACTGGAGCCGTATCTTGGGCAGCCCGGCTATTACGTTCACTACACCGGCGCGACAGAGCAATGGGATTGTCACGGCGGATGGACGTTTGAAGCCCGCATGAGACGGCCGGCCGCCTGACTCACCCTCACCCGCCTATGGCAATAGGCATCGGCCAACCGGATCACAGGTTGGAGACAGCGGCGGGAGCCGCAAGGAGTGCCAGATGACGACCCAAGTAACCAAGACAATCGTGGTGCGGTGGGAAAACGAGCTCGGCGGCCGGCTGATTGCAAGATGCGAGGAGGATCACACGCTCGACAGCAACACCGTCCGTTGGGCAGACCCAATCACAGCCAAGTCCGACTCATGGGCTATCGCACACGCCGTAACCGAAATCAACGGCGCGGAAATCAGTGGCGTCGATCACGATGGCGACACAGTGATTGTAACGGTTGACGGCTCCGTGCAAGAGTGATCCGCATCCTTCCCCCGGCGCGTGCGTGACCGCGCCGGGGGTGTCTTTGAACCCTATGGCAATAGGCAGAACTGGAGATGGCACGATGAGCATCGCATTAGAACTTGACATGGCTGAGAATCTTCGCGGCAAGCTGTCGGACGCTGTGAGACGACGACTGCTTGCCTATGACGCCAGCCCAACCAGCGAACTGTGGAACGACATTTATAGCATTATCGTCGGCCCGCATGGATTTACAGTGTGGCTGGCGTGGGTTGCCACTTCTGCGAACGCGCCGCAGCACAAGGACGACAGTGGCCACTGGCCGCGGCACCCGAGCCGTCATGAATTCCGCCGCGCGTTGGCCTACGCCACCCACTGACTCACCCTCACCCCGGTCAAGCGCTGGAGATCGCTGGAGATTCAACAATGAGTACGTACACCGCATTATTTTCGATAGCCGTCAAGGCTGATAGCGAGGCCGAGGCAATGGAAAAAATAGATGCAAAACTCGATTCGTGCCAAGAGATTCGGCTTGTTGGGCTTTTCAAAGCGACTCCCGAGCAGGCGTCTGAGCGAGAAGTAATGCTAAACCACATTCGCAACGACCTGGGGCCGACGTTGGCCGATTTGATTGGAGAGGATGAAGAATGACCGCACCCCTTCGCCTGTCAACTGATGACGGCTTCGACGGCCTTAGCGTAACCGAGTTGCGCACTCGCGTCCGTGCCCATATAAAGGCGCATTCGCTGCCGATCCGCGGTTCTGCCGTGGTATCGGCGCGTCGTGAGGACTTGCTATCACTCCTTCGGGGTGAAGTCTCGACGTTGGAGGATTCGACCATTGCCCAAGGCCAAAGCCTCGACGCGGTGATTCGTGCCATCGTCCGGGATGAAGTCTCGGGTATGGACCTTGAAGCCACCACGGCAAAGACCGTGTTGGAAGTGCGATTCGGCGACCGGCCAGTAGTTGAACTGGAAGGGACGCACCATGAAGCACTCAAGCCAGCCTTGACCCTGATCGGCCGTGGCGAGCAAAACCTATTCATGGTCGGCCCGGCGGGAACTGGCAAAACCACCTTGTCCCACGATATCGCGAGGGCGCTCAGTGTTGACTTTGGTTTCCTGTCTCTCTCGGCAGGCATCGGCGAGCATCATCTATTCGGCCGCGTGCTGCCACAAGCTGACGGATCATGGAAGCATGTCGCGGCCCGGTTCTGTGAAATCTACCAAAGTGGCGGCGTGTTCCTGCTGGATGAAATCGACGCAGCAGACCCGAACTTGATGGTTGCGATCAATGCGGCCCTCGCGAATGGGAAGATGTCCAACCCCGTTTCCGGCCAGGTCATTGAGCGGCATAGAGAGTGTATCATCGTCGGAGCGGCCAACACCTTCGGGCATGGCGCCGATCGGCAGTACGTGGGACGCAACCAGCTTGACGCCGCAACCCTTGACCGCTTCACAATGGCGACGATCTTCGTTGACTATTCGCCGGCCATCGAATCGGCCATCTGTGACAACGAGCAAATCATCGAATGGGTTGCGGCCGTCCGCAAGGTGATAGCAGACCACAAGCTACGCCGCATCTGCTCGACGCGGACCCTCGAACGTGCGGCCCGTCATCGCACGGCCGGCGCGTCGATGAATGAGATCAAGGCCGCTTACTTCGTGTCGTGGTCCGAAGATG
>Ga0196974_1000065_pt1 | contig 51678 bp, 90 predicted proteins | sample S1_1013CmetaG_FD_155477 | JGI IMG/M metagenome (GOLD analysis project Ga0196974, IMG submission 155477) | Soil microbial communities from Anza Borrego desert, Southern California, United States - S1_10-13C | ecosystem: Environmental > Terrestrial > Soil > Desert | place: USA: California...
GGATCGTCTTCATGGTTTGCCTATAGAGAATTAGTCGATTCGACGTCCAGGGGCCTCGTTCGCTGGCGGCAGACTCATCTTGTGGGGTGCCGCCATGAGCAACTCGAACCAGCCCCATAGGACGCTTATGGGAACAGCCACCGGCCAGAGGGCAAAGTGCACGAACACAAGCTCCTTGTGCATCAACTCACAGGCCCAGTGATAGCAGTGGTAGCCCTCCCGGCCGCCGTGCTGTTCTTTCCGGTGGACACCGATTCTCCATGCCCGAAACGAGGCGGCGAGTAACCCGACGAACAGATAGCCAATAATCGCCAGCGTCACAATCATTCGTCTCTCCTCATTCGTCAGGTCAGACCTTCTCTTTTCCGGTGCCACCGCAGGCCACGCAAGCCTTCGGGGCTGGCGGGGACAGCTTGTTCACGACGCCCATCAGCTTCTCCGCATCTACTCCGCACATCAGAAGGGCCTCATGGGCCACACCCCCAGTCTCGAACATCAGCGCAATGAGGACATGCTCCGTCCCAAGCATCTCCGATCCGCGCTCTCTGGCGATCCTGTAGGCGTCCCGCATCACCTTGTCCATCCTTGGGGACTGACTCATCTGACTCATTTCAATCCTCACATCAACGCATCAACACGAAACGGTCCTTGTGCCCGCAGCACTCAAGGCAATGGAGCGAGGCCCAGTCCCCGTTCCACTCGTCGGCGCAGGTGCCGAGATTAACGTCGTCGTGGTCGCAATCACAGCACCCATGCGGGGCGGCGTAACCCATGCGTCAATCCCTACTAGTTACTAGCACACTTTGTAGCCGTGGCGGGATTCCAACCCCGCTCCCTACGTCCGGACAGGATGCCGCCCGGCTTATTCGGGCGGTCTGAGCTAACACGATCCATTCCGGAGCCTCCAAGCCCAGGTACAAACCTCGGCCTCAGTTTCCCCAACCACCGCGTAACCCCTCCTTGGGCTCTACCCGTGTCTCTGTCAGAGGGACGGAGTTGGCTTCTCCCTTGGCCGCTCCTCACGGCTACAAAGTGTGCTATGCCCCCGGCAGGACTCGAACCTGCATTTGTCTCCTTAGAACGGAGCTGCCGTTCCAGTTCGGCCACGGGGGCGTTCATTCGTCTATCCTCGTTCCGCTGATCTCTGTTAGACCAATGAACGTCGCAGGTCCGCGACCCACTTGTTTCGGGCGGCGGTCCGCTCGTTCTCCTTTCTGACCTCTTCGGTGTACCTCTCGATCCTGTCGTTCAATTCCTCAATCTGGTCCGCTCTCCACTGCTCGCCGGTTCTGATGCTGGCCTTGTCGAGGTAGTAGGTCCCCGGCTGAGCGTCGAAGCGCATCGTCTCGTCAAGCTGCTGGATCATGAAGTCCTTGAGTCCCTGATGGTCCGGCGTTGGAGGCTGCCAGTCGGCCACCTGCGAACGCATCGCCAGTAGACGGTCCCGGACGGCCCTGCACTCGTCTACGTGCTTCTGGTGGGCAGCCAGGAGCCTCGAACGCTCCTCCCGCTCCTCCTCGTTGCAACGCTGCCATGTCAGCGACGTGACCCGGGCAAGCTCGGCCTTTGCCTTCACCAGTTCCTTCTCGTAGAAGTCGGAGGGCTTAAACTCTTCGGGGATCGGGGCGTCCAGGGCGTCGTCCCGCATCATGACTAGGGCGCCGAAGTTTCTGGCGCACCGAAGGGCGAAGGTCTTGAAGTCCGTCACCTTGCCATCGACCACGTCCGCCGTGTATCCCGTGGGCATCCTGTCCTCCGAAAAAGTGTCTAAGTCGAGCCGGTTGTTCTACGAGAGATACTTTTCCAACTCAGCCCGCCGCTCGGGCGTCAGCCCCAGCTTCAGGAACTCCTCCTTGCTGTCGAAGACTTCGACAGCCCCGCCACACTGTCAGCCGTGGCCGCTGGAATCCGACCATTCGGAGGCGTGGACGTACTTGCCGTTCTTGAGGCGGAAGATCACCTCCGACGAGGTGTCGTCGTAATTTGACCGATCGCCAGTCTCGTCGGAGTAAAGCACCACCTCGATGTCGGCCTCAGTGAAGTCGTACTCGATCCTGTGATCGCTGCAATCGGCGGCGGCACCAACAACGGCCATGGCGCCAGCCGGGGTCAGTTCTTCGCTCACTTGGCCCCCTTAGACGAATCGCTGGAATTGTCGCTGTCGGTATCGACGCCGGGAAGGCGCGGCGGGATCGCGTTGAGGATCTCCTCGAGAGCCCGCATCCCGTTAACCCTGACCTTCCAGGCCGCCGAGCCAGCCTCATACCCGCCGAACGTGTGGGTGCAGGCGTACCGCTTGCAGCCCTTGTCGCACGTCGAGCCCATGAACTCGTGATCTTCCCTGAGATCCTCGAGCAACTCCCGCAGGTGGTGCGCCAGTACATCCCGGATTTCGACCTTTGCGTTTGTCATGAATCACGCTTCGGATACCACGCGCCCGTATAGGGCGTGGTGCTCCGCTCAAGTGCCTTGGTCAAATCATTCACCAGCCGAACCCGATCCTCGGAGAGCGACAGCGCCACGGCGGTAATCGCGTACTCCCAGGGCACCTTGCCCATCAGGTGCATCTGGAGGGCGTGGAACAGGTACGGGCACTTCTTAGCCCGCTCCTTGATCTCATCCATGTTGGACTTATGGAGCAGCTCCCAGTCCGGTCCGTCTTCATTCGTTTTTGTCACGGTTCATCTACTCCCGGTCGTCTCCGACTTCGGGCATCTCGAACTCGATGGGGGCCACCGATGATTTGTCCTTGTCGAACTGTCTGGCCCACTCGTCAGCCGCTCGCGGAAGCCGGAAGGCCCGCTCCCCGATGTAGACCATGGGCATCTCAACGATGACCTCGACGTGCCCCATATCGTGAAGGGCGCAGGCAATCGCGCAACTCTCGTCACGCTCGGGCTCCCCCTCGTCGATATGCTTCTGCTCGACCTTGACCTTCATAGTGACTCTCTCCGAATAGCTCATCACTCTGCCATGTAACAATCGCGGCAAGTCTCGAACGTGTCCTGCTTGATTAGTCCGCACACGTCGCACTTGTGGCCGGGGCCGTCGTCGGCCAACATTCCATGCACGTCCTTTGTCTTGGGCTCATGGAACCGCTTTAAGGCGGTAGGCCGAAGAGCCTTGTACGAGATATTGATCGCCCGGAACCGGATCTCCACCAACTCCTCAACGTTCGCCCCGGCAGGAAGCGCATTGATCTCCTCCAGAGCCTTCCGATATTCATCGTTCTGAAGAAGGGCAGCGGACAGTTTGGCGTTGACCTCTTGCCACTCCGTCCAGCAAGCCGCGTCGGGGGAGCAGTCGCCGCCGTGCTTCACACAGTAACTCATGCTATTGCCCGTCCTTGTACCCGTTGTATTCCTTCACCTTGATCTTCCGCAGTTCAGCGATGATCTTTCGTTCTGCCGCGTCCATCCATTCGCGCAGTTGCTTGTTCGTCGGCGTCTTGCCGGGCGTGACGCCCTGGATCTCATCCTCCCATGCGCGGGAGAACAGCCCGGCGAGGGTATCCCGCTCGATCCAGTCCAACCGGCGCATGGCTTTCTCGGCTCTCGTCATTTTCGCCATAGCTAAGAACTCTGTACTTCCTCTTTGGCCGTGAAGACCGGGTGGGACTCAACGAACACGGTGTACTTCCGCGTCTTCCCATCCAGGTCGATCACGAAGACTTCGCAGTCGGAGCAGTAGTCGAAGTTGCCGTGATTCCGCTCGACGAACTTCTCCGCCGCATCGCCAGCGTCGTAAGCCTCGACAGTCGTGGGATCGTCCCTCCCGTTCCACCCTTCCGTCCAGACCTTGAATGCCGCGCTCATACTGTGGCCTTTCTTATTGGTCATCCGACCTTCGCTTTACTCTCGGCGGGTGGCCGATACACGACCACCGCAGAGGGGAAGGGGGCCGAGTTCGTCGCGTCCCCGAACTTCAGCCGCCCCCTTACGAACCTGATTTCCGCGCCTACCCCGATGCACAGGTCTTGGAACCAGGCCGTATCGACGCGGGCCGGGACCAAGCACACCACGGTTGCCCCTTTCTGGCTCTCCTCGTAGGCTTTCGCCATCCACTTAGGCAGGTCTCCCCCATAAGGCGGGTTCATCCAGCAAACCGCTGGCGCCCACCGCTGCATGAGCCCGTTCGAGTTCATGTCAAAGAACCGATCGCACTTGTGGTTCTTCTCGTCGGCGCAGACGTCAAGCTGGAAGCCGAACTCCTTATCGAGTTCCTTGAAGAACCCGAGTGGAGTAGGCCAGTCGCAGGACTGGCTCTTGAACATGGCTTCCTTACTCATCCGTCAAAGCCCTTTCAGTCGATCAGCGAACCAATAACCCAAGGTGCTTACACTTCTCGTAAGCTTGTTCTCTCTGGGAGTCCCTGTTCCCGTCGAAGTCCCCAAGGCCAACCTTGTCGTAGAGGCTGACCGTACACCAACCCGTTTCATGTGGGCGAAGGTGCTGGAGACAGTAGACCCACGTTCCAAGTTCGTGGTCATCGGTCGCCTTTGTTTGGTTCACGATCAAACCTCGCTTTCGTCTACTCGTCTTTCCCGACGTAGACCGTCTGGCTCCTAAGGCCGTCCGTCAGGTGGTACAGGACCGGCTTCCGGTACTTCTTCAGACCGCGAGGCTTCGTGTGATTGCCACCCGTCTTGTTCTTGCGATCCAGGCGCTCCCTATCGCTCACGGGGGAAAGCTGATACTCGCCTGGGCGGAAGTCTCCGGTACGGTCGAAGCACACGATTTCCCGAGTGATACTCTCGGGGACGCGGTAGCGGACGGCGAGGTTTCCCTTCACCAGAAAGGCCATGCGGGGGAAGACGAGGGCGGAATCGCACACTCCCTCGCGTTCACAGGCCCGTGCCATCGCGCAAGAATCGTGGGTCTTCACTTTGGCCTTTTCCACGTCGGACTTCTTGACCGTGATCTTGATGGGCTTGTTTGCGTCAGCCACCCGGTCAACCTCGGGGAAGTAGTGCTGGACGCGCCGCACGATCAGGGGAAGCCTCTGAGTGTCGCTCATGTCTCTCTCCTATAAAAAGTGTGTTAGAAAATTCGGTTCATCCGACCTGTTCTTTATTCAGAACCTTGAGGCGCGCTTCCGCGACATCAAGTAGCCTCACGGCCTCTATCAACTGGGCGTTGTCGGCGTGGGAGAGATTCTTGTTGGCCTCTAGGTGCTTCGCAGACGCGACGTACGCCTCTGCCGCCAGCACAACGGCGTTCCTAGCCCGATTGACCGCGTATTGGGCGTTTCTGAACTCTTCCTCGCTCTTCCAGCGGGCGCTACGCGCTTCGTCCCTCGCCTTCACGGAGGAGGGGGCGTGTTGCTTGCACCAGCCCTTGCCCTCCTCGGTGACGCTTGCCTTCCGTGTGCATTGCGATAGGTGGTAGGTGCCGAACATCCCGGTGTGCGAACACCTAGCCGGGTCACGCTTCGTCACGTTCATAAATCATCCCTTCGACGCTTCGCTCTTTACGGGCGCGGACCCCAAGACCCGCTCAGCCATGCAACCGGCGCAGCCCTCTAGGCGCGGCTCGTCTCCCTTGGGGTGGACAAGTTGGCGGATCTCCTCAAGGGCCTTGCGGTAACGCTCTGCTGCCCAGCCAGCCAACGCACGGCCCAAGGAAGGTCCAGAACGTCGGATCTCGTCCACCTTCGCGAGAGCGGCCGATTCTGCGCGTTGGCAGCGGCGGTTAAGCTCCGACACCTTCTCCTTCAGCCGCGCATTCTCGGCTAGAAGCTCCATCGTTTCTTGCTCAGTGAGAGGCGTCATAGATCTCCACGTCGATCAAAGACACTTCCCGCACCGCTCGCATGTAAACCGGTACATCGACTGCCAGCCGTTGAGCCCAGGGTAGCCCCCGACCCACTCCTCGAAACCGATGTGGCCCCGGAACCAGCAGACGACTCTTTTGATGAGGTTCATAGGTTACTTAAACGAAAGCTCTTTCCCGTGGTGCATCACGCGCATCTTCACGCGGTCTATCCCGGCCTCTTCGTGCTGGTAACTCATGGTGTAGAGGGCGAACGCCTTCGCGTCCTTCTGATACCTGAAGGCTGCGACCGGCGCCCACTCTGTCCAGTTTCCGAGGCCATCAGTTGATTGGCTCTCGACGATGTATTCCATGGCTCTCACTATCCTCCTTCGGCGTAATCCGCCGCCAACGGTTCCTCCGCAGTCGAGTTAATAACCTTTGGTCGTTATTTTCTTGGGCCTATCCGCGCTTCTTGAGCATCTCGTTCTGCTGTTCAACGATAGCCAGTGCTTCCTCAGCTCTGCGCATCCAATCTGCCAACTTCTGAACGACTGTGGAGAACAGCAACTCTAGGCACTTGTCGCACCCAGCCGCCATGTTGATAGCCGTCTCGTTCTTGGCAAACTTCAACTGAGCGCGGCAAGCGTCACAGGCTGGTATGCTTCTGGCCTGTTTTAGATCGTCCACGGCTACGCCCACTCCACTTCGACAACCTCTTCCAACGTCCCATCGTCCACAACCGAGGCGAGCGCCAGCTTCAGTTCGATGGCCTCTTCCTCGGTCATCTTGGCGACCAGCTCCCCGTTGGCGAAGAGGTTGATGAAGAACTTCCCTTCCGGGCCCTTCTTCGAACGCACAACCAGAATCTTCATAGTTCCTCCGTTCATTTGATGTGGCTCCTTCTTGCCAATCGTCTAATTCTGGGACATCCAGAAAATCCACTTGCCGCTGCCGACGTAGAACCAACTGCACCATTTACCCTTTGGCCACATAGGTACCCCTACTTGTCTTCGCCGATGATTTCGTTCGCAACGTTCTGGGCATTGAACACGCGCTGGACTTTGACCTTGCACTCCTCGGCATCTGTGAAGATGTCGGCGGCGCAAGCATCCGACAGTTCCCGGAGGGCGGCGTGGGCGCACTCGAGACATTTGGATTGATGCCGCTGAAGCTCCCCCTGGCTCTGCCTCTTGATCCCACACAGCGCGTTATAGGTCGTCATAGTGTCCTTGTCCTTCCTGCTCTTCAGACCTTCGCCGTTTTCTTGTCGCGCAACACGTTCAGGAGCCGCTCTGCGAGGCTGGCGAAATGCTCGGCGCTCGCCTTCCGGTCGGCGGCGTTTGACATCCGGCAGGTCCCGTAGGAGGCGACTTCCTCCAGAATCGAGGCAAGTTCTTCGGCCGCGCCTCCGCGACCAGCCATGAGCGTGAAGTAGCAATCCATGTGACCGTTCACGGCATCGTCACCACACACCCGGCATTCGTACTCGTTCTTCGCGCTCATCTCGTCCTCCGTTCTTTCGTCCTTGTCTTTATCTCAATCGCTACCTACACAGACTATACGCCATCCGTATGAAAAAGTTTCAGAAAATCGCATACGGATTGCGAATATTTGTCAAAAAGTCTGGTTTTGAGCGTATAACTAGTGCATGAGCAAAAAGGATCAGAAGATGGAAGACTCCCGCGAGAAGTGGTCCACGGTGGCGCTCCCCAGGGACATGGTGGAGCGGCTCCGGTCGGAGGCGAAGGCCCAAGACAGGAGCTTGTCCTGGTGGCTGCGCCATATCGTTGAGCAGCACTTCGTCAGCAGGGGCAAATAGAAAGCGGGAACCGGAGGGCGAGGGAAAATTAACCCTCCGGTCCCGCACATGAGGAGACTTGGTATTCACTGGATCGCCCACACCAGGAAGACCACCAGGGCGACCATGAGCCCGAGCGCCAGCAGGATCATCGGGACCCGCTCGGGATCGCGGTATCCCGGGCCGTAGTACGTGCGGTTAGGATCGAACTTCCTCACTGCTTCCTCCGTCTCTCCACAAGGCACAAAATCGCCCACGTCAGGATTCCGCCAAGGATGCCTATGACGATGGGAAGCAGCCTTTCGACGCTCACGCTTCCACCCATTCGTCAGGCTTTGAAGATGGCTCCGCGCTACCCTCGCCAGCTTGCGCCGGCTGCTCTCGCGGTGGAACCATCAATATTTGCGCCGACCTCGCCCAGCCTCGCCCCTCGCATTCACGGCAGGTAAACAGGAAGTTCGGGAAGTTCTTCCAGTTGAGCAGGAGCCCAACCCCGTCACAGATCCTGCAGACAACGGGAATAGGCATCAGGCCACCAGCCAGTACCGATAGACCTTGGATCCCGTCTCCGTGGTCTCCTGGTACTCGCAGGAGATCGACACGCCGTTGTGGCGTAGGGCGCTGACCTCAGTAGCCGGATTGAGAGCTCCCGAAGCGTCCGAAATCTCCTTCGTAGTCGCTCCCCTCGGGCCTCGCTCCCGGAGGAGGGCAAGGATCGCCTGGAGTCTCCTGGACTTTTCCAGCTTCGCAACGTGCATCATGGCCTCTCGTCTCCTTGCAGTTCAGGTGTCGGATTTCGTGATACGACCCGATCCCCTTTTCCGACAGGATCAGGTCCCCCTTGCGAATAGGCCGCGAACACTCAAGACACGTCCCTGACCAAATTGCTTTTCGTAACCGCATCTGTTCCCCTCTCAATCCCCACACTGACGGAAGCTCTCTCCGCTTCCGCGCCCTCGAACGACATGTAATGCAGCTCCATGACCCTGCGATCCTGGCTCCAGAGAGAATCAAGGATGCCTTTCAGGAAGTTGTCCCCGTCGAGCCGGGCCTTCCGTTTCCACGTAACGGCGATGCTGAGAACGGCTCTGGAATCAGCCGGGAGACTCTCCGGGATGCCGGCGAGATTGGCGAAAAGACGGACGGCCCGCTTCCAGTCGACGTAGCGCTTGTAGCGAGGATCGACCCATTTCTGGCGTTGGGTAGTCCTGACGTACCCCTGGAGGGGCCCGTCTACCTGAAACGTGTAGGTCTGCATTTCTCGCTCTCTCCTATCTCGGGGCTTGCGGCTCACCCTCCGCGAAGCCCCACGCCATCCCCGGTCTCACGGCCCTGACTGCTACCCCTCTCCAGATCCCCCGGGCCGGCTCCTGTTTGCGGCTACCCTAGCCGCTTCACGTCCATCCGAGTCGACTCCTCCCCGGTCTTCGTGTACTTCTCCCGGTCGGCGTCCGAAGGCTTTCCGCAAAGGCCGGTAGCCCACGCCTTCCAGTCGAAGGTTTCGCGTCCCTTGACCTTGGTGAAGAAGACCGCAAACTTGCCGGCCTTCGCCTGGTCCATGCCCCGGCAGACCTTGAGAATGTGCTTCCGCTTTTCCTCCAGCAGCCCCTCTAGCGCCTCGATCTCGGCCTTCATCTCGTGATAGGCCCGAAGATCCTCTTCCTTGAGCTCGGAGGACATGAAGAAGTCCAAAACCTGCTTGGCGCCTGGAGCATCGACTTCATCCTCGCTCATCTCTTCCCATTCGTCCTGCATGGCTGACCTCCTTACTCCTCCATCCCGTCGATGCCTTCCAGGGTGTACTGGTTCTGGCCTTGGTACTCGCTGACCGAATAGGTGATGGGAACCTGCTGATTCTTGCGCTCCTGGAGGTATGCGGCCTTCTTGGGGTTCCAGACGACGAGCCAGTTGTCGGCTCTGAGGGTGGGGAAGTGGCACTTGACCCCCAGCTTCCACCACTGCTTCTTGCCGTTCGTCCCGGTCTTCGGCTCCTTCGCCCAGGCCTTGACCGTCACAACATCGGCCTTGAGATCGGGACCGCTGCCTTCGGCCTGCTGAGGCTCGGGCTGAGGAGCGGGCTTCGGAGGAGGCGTGTAGGGTCCAGCCCCCTGGATCTTCTCCACGGGAGCGGCGGCTGGCACATGGCCGAAGCCCTTGATCAGATTTTCAACGATGGCGACTGCGGTAGCGGGATCCTCCGCGACCTTGGCGACCAGGAGATCCTTCGCGTAAGCCACCTTCATGGACAGGGGGAAGCCGTTGCCGTTCGTTTCCATGGGCTATCTCCAAAGAATAAAGTTGGGGATCAGAAGGACAACCAAGAGGGGGAGGACCCCCGCCATGCGACGGAGGCCCTCCCGGTGAGGGTGGAACAAAGAATAAATCAGGCCGGTAGCGCGAGCAGAGGTAGCCACCGCTCCCACCGAAGCCGTGACTTCTACGGGCCTGACAAAGTTCCTAGCAGACACAGCGACCTCCGCAACGGCAGGGGGCGAAGTCTTCCGAGTCAACCTCGCCGGTTCCGTTGCACATCTCGCAGACGGTGTTGATGTCCCCACACTGGCAGGGAGCGAAGGTGCAGTCCTCGCAGTAGCAGTCAGGGCAGCGACATCCCTTTCCGCAATCCGGCGCTCCGCAGACTCGACCCGTGTTCTCACAGGTCTTGCAGACGGGCTGCTTGGTCACGCGGATCCCGTCTTCGCAGGCGCGGCAAGCCTCACGCATGGCTCACCTCCTGCGAGGCGAAGTAATCGGCCTCCTGCTTGCAGATGTCGCAGTAGTCGATGTGCTCGACGTTGCCGCGACCGTACTTCACCATGAAGCCACACCAGCGGCAGATGACCATCGGAGGCTCGATCCAGGTCTCGAGCGGGGGGGTAGCGGGGGTGAGGTTATCCACGGAGCACCCCCTGGATTTCCTGAATGATGCGGGTGATCCGAGGATCAGCCGGTAGGTGAAGGAGATCATTCTTGACCTCCCAGAGAGCCTTCCGATACCTCGCCAGCTCCGAGATCAAAATGGAATTCGCGACATCGCTTGCGGGGATCTCCTTCCCGCAGGCCTCGCACTTCGCCAGCGCCGACATCCACCCTCCTGCGGCGCGTCAGGCCCTTTAAAACCGATTAAGGGGCGTGACGAGCCTAAAATAAAAGCCCGCTGTTGCCTACAGACACCGCGCCCTGTGGCATGTGATGAGCAGCCGAAGACACGGCGGCTGCAGGCACCATCGGGCTTCCAAATCGGCTGCTCATCTAACCGGAGTATACGACGCTCAAATCCAAATGCAAGGGAAAATCGTATTCGCTTGTGAACATTACACTTCTGAAATATTTGGACAAGCGTACTAAAAAAGATAAAACGCTGTTCAACGAAGTTGCGCGAGTACCCATACGTGTTTGATTATGGGTACGAATCCGCTTGACGCCCGGGGACAGCGTGGGGTAAGAGAAGCGTTGCAGAGGTAGTATTCAAGTCACGCCGCTCCCTCCCGCTACGTGGGGAGGGTATATGACCCGACATGTCATCCCTCTCCTGTTCAATTCTACGTAGACCGGAGAGGGGTGGGGGACAGGGGAGGTAGGGCCCCTGTCGTCCCTGGTCGAGCTCCGCAAAGTTGCGGAAGAGTTTCTGGGAAGTCTGCTCGTCCAGGGATATTCTCGCGTCACCGTCTGGAATTACCGAAAGTACATTGAGAATTTCACGCTGCATCTCAGCACCGAAGGCCGAGATCTCAACCAGGTCGATCATGGCTGTCTGCTTCGCTGGATGCAGGCGATTCGGTTAAAAGGAGTCGGGGAGACATCGCTTCAGGGAAACAAGTCCGCAGTCTCGAGTTGGTACGAATGGCTTGTTAGGATTGGTCGCGTCGACCGCAATCCCATCAAGATGCTTGCCCCCATTAAGCTCAAGAAGACCATCCCGAAGCCGATCCCCGAAGAAGAGACCGCAAGCCTCCTGTCGAAGGCCGGCGAAGTGGAGTCGAAAGAGACGCTGAGAAACGTCGCCATCATGGAGCTTCTCTACTCGACGGGGCTCCGACGTGCAGAACTGTGCGCTCTCGATCTATCCGATTTGAAGCTCGAAAGCGAGACACCTCATATCCTGGTCCGGTTGGCAAAGGGGAACCGCGAGGCTATCGCTCTCGTCACCGAGAAGGCAAAGGCCGCGATTAAAGCTTATCTCCCGTGGCGGGATAGGGTCTGCCGTCGCACGGAGCGCCCGATGACCTTCCAGGCGTTATTCGTGACGAAGAAAGGCGCCCGAATGACCGGGGGCGACGTCTACCGCATGGTTCGAAAGCTGGCCGAAAAACTCCTGGGCCACAAAGTCACCCCTCACCAGTTCAGGCACAGCTTCGGTACGGATCTCCTTAATCATGGCGTGGACCTCATGAGCATCAAGGAGCTCATGCGCCATGCGACACTCTCGAGCACGGAGAAGTATTTAGCCGTATCAAAAGAGCGCCTCAAGGCTCAGTTCATGCGTCATCCCAGAGCTTGAGTACCAGAGATATGCCAACGAACCTTATTGACAGCCCTTGTTACCTGTTCAAGATGGTCAGGATTTACGCACCCCTTGTTGCAACAGATATGGTCGATCATCATGTGCGGCATAATTGGCCCAATGAATGCCAAGTAACTGAACCTATGGGCAGTCGTAGAGATCCCACGGTAGTGGGCGGATCCATAGCCGTTTCGCTGAATGGTCTTCCAGACCCAGCATCCATCAGGCTGTGGAGTAGAGCTCTCTCTCACAAAGTCCCTCATCCCGTCTTGTAGACATCTCTGAATCATATGTTCTTTCTGTAATGTGATTCCCTAGACTCCGCTTCAGGTATGAGAGATGTTCTTCTTGCGTCTCTGAATCGCTATCGGGTGTGAGAGACACTCTCTTTGAGCCTAGGGCGGGGGTTAGGCGTCAGCCGTCCTTGCTCTCGGAGAGTGCCTTTCATACCCGAAGCGAGTCCGTACGGTGAAGGGTCTGGGGCAGGCACATAGGCCCGTCTAATTGGGCTCCCAGGTCTCCAGAGACGTCTTCCCGAGATCCTCGTAAGCTGGCTGCTTCTTGAGGGGCTTTGCGTGGGTGGCGGCTTCGCCGGCCTGACGCTCGGGCTTTGGGTAGAGCATCTCCGGTGGGCCGGTGGCTATCTCTGCTGAAGGGTATTCTATCCTGAACTCTCAGCGTGTCAAGGCTTTCTGAACGCCAGACATCACGCCAAGCTCAAGAGCCCAAAAGCGACACGGCAAAAAAGAGTAGCAATTTCGGAATTATCGCTGATTGTTTCAACCCTCTCTCCAGATCCCCCAGGGCAATCCGGGGGATCCCCTGCCTACATCTCAGGGTAGTCGTGTGCTCCAACGTAGCTATGCGTAATGACAGGATTCACGGTTGGGAATACACATCTCATGCTTTTTTCGTTCCAGCAGTAGGATGGGGGAAGGTGATAGATATGCGCATTCCGCATCGAAGAAAGCGCTTGCCGGAAATTTATTGAATCGTCTTCTCTGGTAGGGTTGTCAGCTACGATCTTCGCCCACGTCTCTGCGTAGCGCCGACCACGCTTCCCATTGAACCAGAGCGTACCGCCGATCGGGACTTGCGGACTATGGAAGAACGCGGCCATGTCAGCGTCAATGGACTCAAAGAGAGATGGATATTCCAGGTATCGTGTGTCAGCATCCTGCCACAGTATCGGCTCGTTGTACTTGTCGATACACTCAAGCACAAAGGCAGATTTTTGATTACAGTTTCGCCACCAGCTTCCTAGGTCTGGACGGGGTGAGATTGCGCATCTTAACCCTACTCTTTCAGCAGACGCTTTTAGCGCCTCTGCATTGTCTTGGTATTTCTTGCTCGTATAGAAGCTGACAACGATCACATTCGAATTGTATTCCTTTCGGCATTGACTTGACAACCGTATTTGGGTGCGGTACCGTTCTCATTACCTGGAGCCCGGGGGACAGAAGGAGGGCTCTATGCGTCAACAAAAAACCCCACACCAACAGATGGCGGCCGGCTTCTGGGTCACTTGCGGCGTGCTAGTCGCTCTAAGTATAGCCTTCGCGTTATACCAGACGAGCAGTGGGAATGCAACGCCTCATACTGTTTACTACCCAAGTGTGAGCAAAGCAAACGCAGAGGCCAAGCGAGAATTCAAGGCATGGAGTGGTATCGGATTTCTTCATTACCACTTTGACAAGAGATGCACTGTTCTTGAGAAAATAGGACCGGATTTCGTCAGCAAGGGAGTGGCATTTGGGAAACCAAAAAGACAGCAATTCGACGGGATGGATATGGAGCCATGCGAAATATGCGTCGGTAGAAAATAACCCCACAGTCTGGAGATTGTGGGGTAAGGCTTGGGATGGGAACAGTAGCTTGACAGCATCATACACTTCGACTACTCTTTAATCAAGGCTTGGGAGGATACAATGGCAGGACAGAAGCGGTCTTATTCTCTGGATCCCGTGATTCTTAGAATGCGGAATGCGAAGAAGATCGTAAGGGCTTTGGAGAAACTCGTAAAGCTGGAAACTTGGATTCGTAAAGAAGTAACCCGATTGGGGATCATGAAGCATGGGAGAAGCGGCTAGGCAGATTCCTGAGAACACGCCAAAAAACACGCCTCCACAGCTTCTCGCCACTGTCTGGAAAAAGGGTGATCCTTCACCAAATCCAGGCGGCAGACCAAAGGGATTGGCCTCCTACATCCGGGATCAAACCCTTGATGGCCGTGAGCTCGCCGACTTCCTGATCAAAGTAGTTCGAGGCGAAGAGCGGGTCTTTTGCAAGATGACCGATCGTCTCAAAGCCGTTGAAATGCTCATGGACCGTGCTTTCGGCCGCGTTCAGGGCCCTCCTGCTGATGCAGACCCCAAACTCAAGCCTGTCCTGGACTTGGACAAGCTGAGCGAGCAGGAGCTCCAATTCCTAGAGAATGTTCGACTTGGACTCATTGCCATCAGCGACCGCGTTAGAAGCGCAGAGGCTCAAGCGGAACCTCAGTGATTTCGTCCGCGCCGCGTGGCATCTCGTAGAGCCAGCAACGCCGCTGGTATGGAATTGGCACCTAGAGGCTATCTGCCTTCACCTTCAAGCAGTCACCGAAGGCAGGATTCGAAAGCTCATCATCAACGTCCCTCCGCGCACAGGCAAGTCAACGGTCGTATCGGTGCTCTGGCCGGCGTGGGAGTGGGCTAGGAATCCATCGGTCCGCTTGATGTTCGCCAGCTATGCTCAGCAGCTCTCCCTTCGGGATAGCGTGCGGCGTCGTCTTGTCATCCAGTCCGAATGGTTTAAGGAAAGGTGGCCGCATGTCACGCTCTCCGGGGACCAGAACGTCAAGCATGAGTTTCAGAATACAAGCCTTGGTTATATGGTGGCTACTTCAACTGGCGGAACCGTTACTGGGCGTGGCGGTGATCGACTTGTACTCGATGATCCAAACGATGCCACACAGATGGAGTCGGAGGTTCAAAGGGAGTCTGCTCTTACATGGTTCGATCTGCAATGGTCAACTCGTGGTAACAATCCCCAGACCTACTGTGAGGTTATCATTCAGCAGCGCACCCATGAGCAGGACATTACAGGGCATGCGTTACGACAAGGGGGGTGGGTGCACCTCAAGCTCCCAATGGAGTACGAGGGTAACCCTTGTGAAACCTCTATCGGCTGGCGTGATCCTCGGTCCAAGGCCGGGGAGCTTCTAGACGAAAAGCGCTTTACCAAGCCCGTTGTCGAGAACCTCAAGAAGCGCCTTGGTCCATACGGGTCATCTGGGCAGCTTCAACAGAATCCATCGCCGGCCGAAGGCGGCATCATTAAAAGAGCGTGGCTAAAGCCGTATACCCAGGATAAGGATGGCATTACGCTTCCCGGGAACGGCCCAGATGACGACGTTTACAAGGTGCGCCCCTTTGATTGCCTGCGCTTTGCCACAGTGGATCTGGCCGTCACCAAGAAGGACACAGAGAAGGCGGATCCTGACTACACGGTGATCGCGGCTTGGCTCGTATTCCTATCCCACCGCGGGCCGCTTCTGGTGCTGTTGGACCTCTTCAGGGATCGCGTGGAAGGCCCTGACATCGGCAAACAGATCAAAGCCATGCATGACCATTGGAAGTTCAAGTTCATTGCCGTGGAGCAGATTGCGGGCTTCATCGCCCTTGGGCAGCAGTTCAAGCGGGATCGTCTCCCAATAAGAGATATTGGGACCAAGGAAGACAGCTTCCTCAAGCTCGAGAATGACAAGATCTCTAGGGCCTATGGCGCTACCCCATTGATGGCTGATGGGCGCTTTTACGTTCCAACATATGCGCCGTGGCTTGGGGAGTACATCAAGGAGTTGACGGTGTTCCCGAACTATGGTCACGATGACCAAGTTGACGTTACGTCGTCAGCGGCAGCGATAGCCGAGAAGGTGCGTCCAGGGGATCTAGCAATGGCAAATGCTCCTTCTCAATCTCATCAGCAGCGTTATAATGCTAGTGACAATGTGCCTAGCAGCGGCAATCCGTACGATGTGATGCGCCTTAATGCGCCGTAGGGGGACAGATGGGAACCCAGACAGCACAAAACCCTCTCCTCATCAGGAGCATTTCAGATTCGCTCTACGACTATGCGCTTTCATCTGCATACCGTAGCCCGTTCGTCTATGACCCCAGCTTTGCCCTCTACCGCACCCCGGATGTCTGGGAGATCGTGCGAAACGATGTGAGCTTTACCGCCAGCTTTGAGCGGTACTGCAACAACGTGACAAAGCCTTGGCACGTCGAACCCCCAAAGAACAGCAAGGCAAAGACCAAGAACGGCAATACCTCCGACTACAAGAAGGATCAGCAGCTCTCGGGGATCGTGGAAGACGCCATCGGCCAGATCTTCGGCTTTGATGATTCCCGGTGGATTCTCAGCGAAGCGGCATTCATCGCCAGACGCTACGCATTCATCGAAAGCGATCGGCGTAGTATCAGCCTGGACGGCACCCAGGAAATGGATTGGATTATCCCGACCTTTATCAAAGACGTGGACCGCAGACGGTTCCGGTGGGTGCCGACGACTACGCAAAGCACGTCCGTTGCCGATCAGAAGCGGACCACGCATCTATCCTTCTTCAACAGCATTTCCAATCAGTGGGAGGACGTGTCCGCACCCTTCCGAAATGCCCTGATCGAATACATCTGGTACAACACGGAAGACCGCGTGGGCTACGGGCGTGGGTGGCAAGAGCCCATCTACTTTGCCCATTACATGAAGACCGGGACGATCCAGAAGGTGGCTGACGGCATTGACCGATGGTCCAAGGGGATCTGGTTGGTGAAGCTGGATGGCCTACGGAACTCCTCCACGGACAAGACGAATGCGGACCTTCTCGCTGGCGCAAAGACCATGATTCAGACCATGCGAAGCGAGAATATCGGCGTCATGGAGAGCGTGGACGATATCCAAGTTGTGGAGTCCACCGGGACGGGTCACGAAATGGGCATGTCCTTCATCGACTACTGGGATAACGGGGTAGAGCGTCTCGTAAACGGTTCGACCAGGCCCGCTGGCCTTGGTGGTCAGAAGACTGGAGCTCGCGCCCAGAGCGAGACGGAAGAAGAAACCAGCGAGGCACACTATCAGCCGGCACGCGATAGGGTTGATGCTGTGCTCAACCGGGATCTGGTGGGGTGGTTCCTGTCTCAGCCGCTCAATCAGCAGAATATTAGGAAACTGGGGCTTGAGAAGGCCAAGCGGCCCGTTTACCATACTAGGCAGGAGAAGAAGCAGACGATTGCGGATGTGGTGCAAAGCGCTGAGCTTTTCCTTGATCGTGGACTTCCACTCGAAGAACAAGAGCTTTACGAGCGTTGCGGCGGCTGGAGCGTGCCCAGCGAGGATAGCAAGACGGTAACCGGTCAGATGATGATGAAGCAGGGAGATATGATCGGGGACTTCGGGAACGCCGAAGAGATCAATACCAAGGCAGAGAAAGCCGCCGCTGCCGATCGCAAGGCGAAGCAGAAGCCTCCTGCGAAGAAATAGATGCCCGACACTTTCAAAATCGGCGGCATCGAGCATCGCAAGGGCGAGAAGTGCAAGTCCTGCTTCAATGGCTTCCCGTACAACTGCACTCGCTGTGATGGGTATATCCATGGCCATCAACTTCAACATGGCGCTTCCATGGCCGTCGAAAGCGCTTGCGATATTTGTGGCGAGAAGTGGGCTCAAAAGGGTTGACAATTCGCATTTGTGCGAATAGGATTCTTTAAGTAACTGAACGTTCTTTCACGACACTCGCCCCGGCTGATCCCCGGGTTGAGAATACTGACGCGCCAATAATAGCGGCATTCGGGTGCCCGACACATCCGAGTGCCGCTTTTTTATTGGTGCAGCGAGGACGGAGGACGAGCACCATGGCCAGAGGCGCGGCACACGAAGCGTCAAGTAAGACTCGTCCTCGTATTTGCCGCCTCTGCCTCGCCTCTGTTCACGGTGCTTGAGACTTCAGGAGGATAGATGACCCACGAACATAAGGACAAGGAACCAGAGGATCTCGCCATTGAAGCCTACATGGACCAGCTCACGAAGAGCGTTGAAGCGCCCACCAACGACGAACGCAAAGCCCGATACTACCAGCGGTATGAGTTCATCAAGGGGGAGGCAAAGCGGTTGCAGATGGACCGCGAAGAGATCGAAGCGGGGAGCTCCAAGCAGAAGGAGCAGCTTCTTTCGAGCGTAAGAACCGCCTTTACGGAGAACTACAGGTCCAGGAAGAACATCGTCACGGAACTCCGCAAGCTGGGGGAGAAGATCACGGATCCTTTTATCCCAGAGAACTCCGTCTTCACACCGGAGCCGAAGGCGTGATGCAGCTACGGGAGGGAGCCTGGGCCAGCGAGGCGTGCTACATCATCGGCGGTGGAGCATCTCTCAAGGGCTTTGACTTCTCTCGTCTCAAGAACAAGAAGAACAAGATCGCTATCAACCGTGCCTGGAAAGACGTCTACGACGCGGATATCTGGTTCTCAGAAGACCATAGGGTAATCACAGATCTCTGGGGAGCAGATCCGATGTTTCAGGCATTCAAGGGTCTGAAAGTTCTGCACGCCCTATCACCTCAGTGTGCCGATGAGGCCCTCGCAGTGGATCCGACGCTGACCGTGATTCGTCGCAAGCGGGAGGACAAGTATTGGAGTCGCCACTTTCGAGATGGCCTTTCGATGTCCAGTTGTAGCGGAGTAGGGGCCATCAATATCGCCTATCTGCTGGGGGCCGAGCCGATCTACCTACTTGGCTTTGACTGCCGCACGGATGGCAACTACGTCCAGAATTACCACGATGACTACAAGCAAAAGGGATGGGACTGGATGGTAGGTGGCAACAAAGCGGATGACTTCAAGAGCGATATGGAGCTCTGGGTGGCGATACACACTAGGGACCGCAAGATCATCAACCTCGTCAATCCGGCGCTTGAATCGGCCATCGAGTGTTGGCCCAAGGAGTTTCTGAATTGGGGGCTGTGCGACAAACACGAAGGCATGTATCGGGATATGTCGGGTGCCATTATCTGTAAGCACTGCGGATACATGCCGACCGGTAATGTCCCGCCTCAAATGGTCATTGAGGCTGATAGGAATCTCGGATGCTGAAAGTCGTCGCCTTCTATACGAACGACTTCTACTACGGCAAGTCCATCGACCTATCCCATTCACTGAATCGCTGTGGGGTCACTTATGAAATCAAGAAAGTCCAAGGCCCGCAAACATGGGCGGAAGCCGTCAGCTACAAGCCACGCTTCATCCTCGATCAAATGCTCTCGAGTTCCTGTGAGCGCATCCTTTACACCGACGTGGACAGCAAGCTGCTCCGAAACCTCCCGGCCAGTGACCTTAACGGTGACGTTTCGTTGGTCCGGTGGCAAAGGTCCCCGCATCACGAAGAAGAGGCGCTGACCGGAACGCTGTGCTTCAGGAACACCATGGAGGTCCGCGCCTTCATCCTTGAGTGGGCAGAGGCTACTGAGAAATACAGGCACTCCTTCACTCCAGAGCAGCACAGCCTTAAGGAAGTCATGGCCACCAGCAAGCTGAACTTTCAATTCCTCCCGCCTGAGTGGTGCTTCATCTTCGATGACATGAGGGAGATGTATCCAGATGCCCAGCCGATCTTTGAGCACTACCAAGCGAGCCGGGAATACCGGTCGCTTGAAGAAAGGAAGGCGAAGGGTAAGGCGGAAGTGCCCGACATGCAAGGGGAAGGGTTTTCTCCTAGATCAATGGGAAATCCGGCCGAATGGTCCAACTCGAGAGGGACCAGAGGGGCTTCTAGGTGAGTACATCTTTTGGTAGCTACACCGCAAACAGCAGCCTCAATTGCTGGGTGGTTTTCCCAAGTGCCATTACGACCAGGGCAAACGCCGCTGTTGATGCATGGGCCGCTCAGGGCTATCACACGCTGGTTTATCAGGACATGGGAGCCCAGCCCTGCGTTGCTGATGTTGTCCGCTTCGGGAACTTCCCCGGCTACTACAAGATCATCAACCACTTGGTTGAAGATGCTCTCTGCGAGGGTGCGGACGTCATTACTTGCGCTGGGGACGATATGCTCCCTGATCCGCAGGCCACCGCCCAAGACATCGGCCAGTACTACCTGAAAGTCTTTCCTAGAGGCGAAGGAGTTCTCCAGGCTTGCGGGGATAGACAAGGCATGGATAGCCGAGGCGTGCCGGCTGCGGAGCGTATCTGCGGAAGCCCCACGTTCGGGAGGGAATGGATTTTCCGCAGTTACGAGGGAAGGGGCCCGCTTTGGTCTGGATACCACAGCTTCTACGCTGATGAGGATCTGAAGGAAGTTGCCGAGAAGCTTGGCCTCCTCTGCATGGCTAGGCAATTCACGTTCCTTCATAAGCACTGGTCTTGGGGGCACATGTCCCGGCAGAGCTACCAGCAAAGAAACAGCGATAGCTACTGGGACAAGGACGCTGCTCTCTTCTCAAGTCGCAAAGCAAGCGGCTTTCCCGACAGTGGATTGCTCTCGATATGAACACGGCGCTTTCCGTCTTCTGGCCGATCTCCAACAACTTCGGGGATCTGATCGGCAAGTACATCGTTGAGAAGATGACTGGACGCAAGGTTGTCTACGCCGAGTCTCAGGCTGACTATGAGCATTACATCTTTGGCGGGTCTGTTCTGAATCACGGGGGGCCTAAGTCCATTGTCTGGGGCGCTGGCCTTGGAACCCTTACTGATGGCGTCAACACTGCAATGAGGATCTGCGCTGTTCGTGGACCTTACAGCCGCGGACGGGCAATGGCGTGCGGTGCTTATGCACCGAAGGTCTACGGGGATCCAGGAATGCTCCTGCCCAGATTCTACCAACCTACCTCTAAGCGCCAACATGCGATTGGCGTTGTGCCGCATTACGTTGATCAGTTCAGGGCCTACGACAGATACGACGGCCTAAAGATCATCGACGTCTTCCAGCCTATTGAAGCCGTCATTGAAGAAATCAATTCCTGCGAACGCATTTTCTCGAGCTCGCTTCACGGCATTGTGGTTGCCCATGCCTACGGGATTCCCGCTACATGGGTGAAGATCAGCGATAGCATCGGTGGTGACGGCACGAAGTTCAGGGATTACTTCGCCAGCGTTGGAATGGACGTGCCGCAACCGATCGACATCCGCAATTCCATCAATATTCCCAGCATTTCAAGCGAAGTTCCCACGATCAATACAGACGCTTTCTGGGGAACTTGCCCGATTCCTGCTGAGTTCAGGAAGCCTGAATACAGATGAGTATCAGCCGCGAAGTCTTGTCGAAGTACATCACGCCTGGATGTGTGTTCATTGAGACTGGGACGCGCTGGGGAGACACAGCCATCAAAGCGGCAGAACTGGGGGCCGGAACGGTTCACACATGTGAAATTGATCCAATGATGGCTGGTATAGCGAAGTCGCATATCGCTGATGCTGTACCAGGTAAGAAGGTGTTCGTTTATGACATTCCCTCCACCAAACTTCTCTGCAACTCCTATCCAGGCTTCGAAAGTACCACGGTGATTTATCTGGATGCCCATACCGATGCATCATCGGAGGTGCTTATGGAGCTTCACTGGATATTTACGTGGCAAGTGAAGCCAGCGGTCATCTTGATTGATGATATGCGGTGCATGCAAGGTTGGGGCATTGACGTGGATACCCTATGTGTAAAGCTCTGTGAGATGGGCTACACCTTGAAGAGAGAGAATGGCGTTGCCCCAGAAGACATTCTGGTGGCCCAGCGATGAACGTTGTTGCCTACTCCTACTTCCGCCACCAGAACTCTGCTTACGAGTCGGAGCGTGCCGGCGCGGGCCGTGGACGCTTCTTCGTGAACTACATCCGCGCTATCGTTCGTGGGCACCATGCGGTCTATCCAGACTGGGCGATGTGGATCTACCACGACGATCGCGTAACCGAATACGAGAACTGGCCCATTCTCAAGAAGTGGGAGGAAGCGGGGCTGTTCAGGCTGATCTACATGGGGAAGGCAAACCGCCTATGCGAATCCATGCTATGGCGGATGCTGCCGATTTGGACTACTTCCGTGGAGCGGTTGATCTGCCGTGACGTGGACTCCCTCTCGACACCCAGGGAGCGCAAGGCCATTGACCGCTGGGTGCACTCTGGAAAGGCGGTTTCATCGCTCCACGATAGCGTTTCACACAGCGGTGACATCCTCATGGGCGGAATGGTGGCATTTCGGACCGAGTGGGTGAGTTATCGCATTCATTCATGGCAGGAGATGATTAAGAGGGCTGAAGGATTCGGCATCGATCTGGATCAGCACGGCTCCGACCAGCAGCTTCTAAACGCTTTGATCTACCCTGCCGCCGCTGCTGCTGGCGAGATCGTGAGTGAGGATAAGGCAAGTCTGGGCCCGCGGGATCACCCGATCGATCAGCTTACCGCGCACATCGGCGGGGCCTATCACGTTGACCCTTGCGTGAAGTGGTTTAGCGAGAATAGGTCTTACTGCCCGAGATTGGATGACATCGAATCATGTGAGGCATGGCCAAAAGCCGTAGCCCTAGGAAAGCAGTGGCCATCCTTGGTGGACAGGATTAAGGAGCATATGGAACTTGGGAATAGTGGGGATATTCTTCCGCCAGTTAGTGGGGGCTAAACTTGAACTACGCCATCATCGCCACGAACCAGAGTCAGTCCTATGACTTCTTCGCACCAATCACTACGCTGTTCTGGAAGGAAGTCGTTGGCTTCGGAACGATCTGCTTCCTGACAGATACCGAGAAGGAATGGGCGAATCCTGCGGCATCGCTCGTCAAGGCCAAGACTGCGGAGGCGGGGGCTAAGGTGTTCCACATCGGTACGCTAGAGGGCTACCAGAACGCTCAGGCCGCTCAGTCCTCCAGGCAGCACGCCGCTGCCCTAGACTTCCCGGAAGATGATGTCTTCGTTACCGGGGACATCGACATGTGGAGCCTGGACCGAGAATGGTTCAGGCAGCACGACCCAGCTAAGTGGGACTTCACGAGCTGGTACGCCAATGCCTACGGGTGGCCCCATCCTCCCTTCCATCCAACACCGTACATCGCAGCAACGGTCAAGAAGTGGCGGGAGGTGGTTGGGCTTGAGGTCCGCGGCGAGATTCTGACTCAAATGCAGGCCAACTTCGATCGCACTTTGACGCGGGACGCTTCGACGTGGCTTTCGTGGTGGCATGACGAACTCTTCTTCAATTCGAAGCTTAAGGCATGGGACGGCTATCCGGATCGGGTGCAGATGATTACCCGAGAAGGCCAGCCGCCCCATGACCGTATTGACCGATGCGCTTGGCCTACCAGTTTCGATTGGTCCAGGAAGTGGGTTGATACCCATCTGATTCGCCCTGCGGCAACTCAGGAAAACTGGCCTCGGGTTCGGCCGCTTGTGGAGCACTACATTCCGCAACATCTCGCGTGGGTTGATGAATACGTGTCGCTCTATCAGAGGGCTAAGTATGGCTAAAGTCGGGGACATCGTTCTGTACAAGCCGCACAAGGAAGATCCGAAGTTCAAGAACGTCGGGCATCGTCCGATCCTGCCGGCCGTGGTGGTTAAGGTCTGGGATGCCGTGGAGGATCTCCAGGTTCTTCCCACGATGGATGTGAACGTGCTTCAGGACGCGCAGACGCCTTTGACCTTCGTCCCGTTCGTGAAGCATGGGAACGAAGTTGGGCAGTGGAGTGAACGTGCCTAACGTACAGAAAGAACCTGGGATCTGGGTCTTGGACATCATGGGCGGATGCCCCATGGTGGTCGATCCGCAGAAGCCGCACCTGGGCGGCAACATGGACGGCGGCGATAGTGCCACGGACTTCTCTGGCGACTTGTTCCCGTGGCTTATAAAGACCTTTTCCATTACGAGTGTGCTGGATGTTGGGTGTGCCCAAGGACACGCCCTCCATGCATTCAAGTCGCTCGGCGTCAGCCAGCTCCTAGGGATCGAGGGGTTGGCCTACAACGCCAAGCACTGCAAGGTGCCGGTCATCGTCCATGACCTGACCACTGGACCTCTCACCGTAGAGGGCTATGACTTCGTGTGGTGCTCAGACGTTGCGGAGCACATCGAAGAAAAGTACGTCGGCAATCTCCTTCAGACTCTAGCCAGCGGCAAGATCGTGGCGATGGCTCAGGGTGGCCCTGAGATGGGTCATAGTGGCTGGCACCACGTCAACAATCAGCCGGAAGCCTATTGGATCGAGAAGATGAAGTCTGTTGGGCTGATCACGGACGAGGCTCTTACCGCAGAAGCCCGCAAGCAATCCTCTCGTGGGATCTGGCCTGAATACGGTCGTATCTACAGAAATATCAGGAAGACATGAACAGGCAAGACCTAGGCTATGGCAGCCACGTTCCAATCCTTGCCGCCGCCGTGGCACGTACGAGCGGCCCTGTTATTGAGCTCGGTACTGGGTGGTGGTCAACTCCCATGCTCCATATGCTCTGCAAGGGCCGGTATCTGCTGAGCTTGGAGACGGAGCCTGGGTGGCTGGCAAACTTTCAGTTCATGCAGTCTCCAAACCACATCGTCAGGCAAGTTGATGACTGGTGGAAGGAAAAGGACATTGACGAAAAGGAATGGGCTGTTGCCTTCGTAGACAGCCACCCTGGGGAGATGCGCCCTGGTCTTGCACTTCGCCTGAAGGAGCGGACGCGGTTTATTGTGGCCCACGATACCGAAGCGGACATCCCGCCTTCAGGGGGGAATTACGGCTGGGCCAATCTCAAGGGACGCTTCAAGTACGAGGTCATCTACAAAGAGGTTCGGCCTTGGACCACGATCTACTCAGACCATGAGGAGTTCAAGCTCTAGTGCGTGATCGGGCTATCGTCTCCTGCTGCTACTCCCCGCAGAACTTCGGGTATTACAACTCCTACGCTGATCGCTTGGAGCGAAGCCTAGACGAGTTCGGGAAGGATGCCGATCGGATCATCTGGCGGAAAGAGTGGCCTCCCGGTTGTCCTCCCCATGAGGCGTTCCCATATGCCTTTAAGTTCTACGCCGTTAAGGACGCTTTCGAGAGGGGCTATCGATACGTGATGTGGCTGGATGCTGGAACGCAGGCCATTGCACCTATCGAATCCCTGTGGGAGCGCATTACGGACTACGGCTACGTGCTTCTCATGGGCACCGACCCTCTTGGCAGGTGGATCAGCGACTATGCACTACAGCACTTCGGATATACGAGGGAGAAAGCCAAGGAGATGAGGCTGGCTGGCGGTTGCCTTGTCGGGCTCGACTCCAAAAACCTCAAGGCGGGGGAGTTCTACGCCACTTGGGGAGAGATCGTTAGGGACAGGAAACTCCTGATGGGAGCGAATCGCAAGCCCATGCAGTGCGGGAATGTGATGCGTTCTCTGATGCTCTCGGATGCTGACGATTCTGTTATCTCCACCGATCCAACTGTTGAGGGGCATAGATCGGATGAGTCCTGCTTCTCCCTTGTAATGGACAAGCTGCGAATGGAGCCGATTACATACGACCAGTGGAGCAGAGTTTGCAAGACCTACTGACATGAACATTCAGATTATCGACAACCACAGCGTAGCGGTGGATCTCCTCAAGGGTGGTCCAGTGCTAGATGCCGGGGCCAGAGGATTCAGGTTCGCTAGGTGGTTCGCGGAACGTGGGCATAGAGTCGTTGCATTAGACCCAGCTCCAGACATGTCCGACCCAAAGATAGATAGAGTGCATTTCTATAACGTTGGGTTAGTTGCAACGGAAGAGCGGGATGGGACTTGGTATCACGTCGAATGCGATGACAAAGAGGCCAGCTACATAACAAGGGCCAGAACCAACTGCCTTGCTGGCGTTGTGGACATTCGATCCTTCCAGCTTGGACAATGGGACTTGGTTAAGCTCAACATCGAAGGCTCAGAATACGACATCCTAGACAACTGGCCCGGTCCGATCGCCAACCAAATCGTCTTCAGCTTCCACGAGCACACGGACCGCAAGCGGGGCCGTGAAGAGTGCGACCGCATCATCGATAAGCTGCGCCAGTGGTACGACATTCACAATCAAGTCTGGGAACCTAGGTACTGCACCTACGCGAACTACTGGGACGTCCTTGCCATCAAGAAGGGGTTAGCATGAGGGCATTCGTAACTGGAGTAACCGGGTTCTTGGGGTCGCACCTTGCGGCCACTCTCGAATGCCCAACGATAGGCTTGGTGCGCGACAGGTTCAGCTACATCTCTGCGGGGATGATGGGAGAGCCAACCACATCAAACGCTACCTTGTGCTTTGGGGATCTCTCGGATATCGCTGCCTTGGAGCGGATTCTAGCGGAGCATCGCATCGATACCGTCTTCCATCTTGCTGCACAGACAGAAATTGGTGTCGGAGCTGCCGATCCAATCGGCACATTTGATGCGAATATCCGTGGGACGTGGAACATTCTCGAGGCGTGCCGACGGCAGAAAGTGGCTCGCATTGTTATTGCGTCCTCGGACAAAGCGTACGGGCGAAGCCTCCCGCCATACCGGGAAGATATGCCGCTCCTTCCTGATCGCCCTTACGAGACGTCCAAGGCGTGCGTAGACCTTCTGGCCAAGACCTACGCTGATACCTACCAGATGAGCGTTGCCACTACGAGGTGTGTGAATCTTTACGGCCCTGGTTGCATGACGCTCTCCACGCTGATCCCAAACACCATTCGCAGGGTCCTGAAGGGCCAGCGTCCCATCATGCGCAACGGTGGGGTTATGAGGAGGGATTGGCTCTATGTAGGTGATGCAGTGGACGCCTACATCAAGCTTGCAGAAAGCAAGTACGTCGGGCCAATGAACTTCGGTAGCGGCGTAGGCGTGTCCGTCAAGGACATCATTGCCAATATCCTTGAGTTGATGGGCTCTGACCTTAAGCCGATCGATGAAGTAGACAAGCACGGCGAGATTGTTGACCAGTGGGCTGATTCCAGCCTCGCCAAGAAAGTCTTGGAGTGGACGCCTTCTCACACGCTGGCTCAAGGTCTCAGGAAAACGGTGGATTGGTACACGGCTTATTTTGTAGGTGCGAAGTGAAGTTAATCGGTTTGATGCTCGCCCGGAATGAAGAGTGGGTTATCGGCTGTTCTCTCCGTGCCGCCCTCAAGTGGTGCGATAAGGTCGTGGTAATCGATCACGCAAGTACGGACGGTACCAGCAAGATCATTCTGGATGCTGCCTTTGAGTATGACGGCAGGGTCATTCTGCACAAGTGGCCAGAGACAGAACACTGGGACGAAATGTTTGTGCGCCAGATGAGTTTGGAGCTTGGCCGTGCTGCCGGCGGAACGCATTTTGCCATTGTCGATTGTGACGAGGTTCTGACGGCCAACGTTATCCCGAATATCCGCGAAGAGTTCGAATGGCTTTACGATGGGCAGTGTCTAGAGGTCCCGATGCTGGCGATGCGGGATCTGGATCACTATCAAGACGATTCATCCGTCTGGTCCCGTGCTTGGTTGACTCTGGGGTTCAAGGATCGAGCTAACCTCTCATGGAGGCCGCAGGAGGATGGGTACCACTTCCATTCTAGACCGCCGCACGGAGCCTTGGAGTCTCGCCGTCGACACCTTGCCGATAAGAGCCAAGGTGGGGCAATGCATCTCCAGTGGTGCAACCAGCGCCGCATCAAGGCAAAACACGCCCACTACGCCGCAACGGAATGGATCCGTTGGCCTAGCCATCGTGGAATGGACGGCATCAATAGCACGTATTCCATGGCCCTAGAGCAGCCAGAGCACGTTACTGAGGCCCCAGCGTTCTGGTGGGTTGGCCTAAATCGTGATCTCATTAAAACTGATGGGGTGCCTTGGCATGAGGAAGACCTGAAGCGCCTGATCGATAAACATGGCCGTGCGTTCTTCGATGGGATCGATCTGAAGGGGTACTAGATGGGCGGAACTATAGTCACGGATCTGGTCGGAAAGCTGGATGTATCGAAGATCAAGCCATTGCGGGATTACATTCTCTTTGAGGTCATGGATCGCAATCGCTCCGCTGGTGGTCTAATCATTCCAGGCAAGGAGAAGACGGAGTGTCTCTACGGCAGGGTGATCGCTACCGGCCCTGGAGAGGAGAGTCCGCGGACTGGCGAAGTGTTTCCGATGGACATCAAGCCCGGTGACATTATTGTTTCCGTGCAGTACATGGGCGAGAAGATCCAGACAATCGGAAAGAAATACCGCCTTCTTCGTGAACACGGGGTCTGGGCAAAGATCAAGATCGACTACCGTAAGGAAGGCGATTGGGACATCACAGACATTGAGCCGTACCGAAATCACATTCTCGTCAGAATGGACTCCGACGAAAAGAATCTGAAAGGGAACGTCTATCTACCGGCCAACCCTCAAGTGATGTTCCGGATGGCGACTCTTGTTAAGTCTGGTCCTGGGCTTAGGGATCCCAAGACTGGCGTTGTGTCCAGCATGGGGGTGAATGCGGGTGACAGGGTAGTCATCCTGCGCTTTGCAGGGTGCATAATTCGCGTGAAAGGCATTGAGCATCGTCTCGCCAGCGGAGAAGATGTTGAGGGTGTCATGGATGCTGGGAGCGTTGTAGATGTCTTCGCGGATCCAACCGCGCATCCTAAACCAGTAGATGACTACGAGGTCGTTCCTGAGTCTCATCTTGACGACCTTACCGAGAAGATCCTTAAGGATTCAGGGGGAATGAAATGAAATGGTACTTCACGCCCAGCTTGGGGCACTATGGCGCGGCGATCGAGATTGACGACGATGGGCACGCTGGACGCATGGCGTTCGCGTCCATCAGCCCACAAGGGCTGTCGTTCGTCAAGTGGGCACCCCTGGAAGACAAGATGTGTGGGCCAAAGGGCTTTATCAACATGAACAGCCTCATTTTGTACGAGGCGCTACCTGACCAGGTGGCCAAACTTAACAGCATGTTCAGTGTCATTATCCCCGTCAATGGCAAGCCGAGGCTACTCCCATGATGGCTGCTCACAAGGAATTGGATCGCTTTCTAGATAAGAAGGCGACTCTGTTTTCAGATGCACTGCTGAATATCGTTCGAGCGTACTACGGGGTTGGGAAGAGTATTCCAGAGGCCAGAAAGGATCTTGCCGAACTCATCAGCGACACCATGATCCTAGCCGACCTCAACGGACGGAAGCGCCTCTGGATGGAGTACGACTATGTAAAGGACCACATTGCTAGGTTTGGAGAGCTGCCAGACAGCACCCCTTTGGCCCCCAACCTAACGTTTAGGGAGGCTGTTCAGGATCTAGTTACAAGGGAGCCTCGCCTCATCAAGAGCGCCAGCGCGGTAGCTGAGAAGTACTCCGTAGAGCACATCTTCGCAATGGCCCGTAGCGCAGAGCTTCATATTACAGAGCGTGCACAGAAGGCCATTGAGACGTTCTTGGTCAACAACACGTCCGCAGAGGCGCTGTCCAAGACCATTCAGGAGATTGGCCCCTTTAGCCAAGCTTACGCTGATACGGTTTACCGCACCAACGTGGCCACGGCTTATAACGATGGGCGCATGGACCAAGCGTCCGATCCAGAACTGGAAGACATCATCGTTGGCTTCCGGTACGAAGGCATTGCCGATGCCCGCACCAGGCACAATCACAGGATTGGATTTGGAACGATCGCACCGAAAGACGATCCTATTTGGGCCAAGTACAAGCCGCCCAATGGCTACAACTGTCGTTGTGGGCTTGAGTTCGTAAGTCGCTTTGAGGCTGAACGACTTGGGCTTATGGACAATGGGAAGATGAAGCCCCGATACTCTGCGCCCCCCAGCCAGCTTAACCCTGATCCTGGGTTCAAGTCGGAGAGTGTGTTTTCGTGAGTAGCAAGAGCGCAAAGATTAGGATGACAATCGTTCTTGAGAACACTCTTTACTTTGCCTTCCATGAGAAGACGCAAGAAGCTGGGGCGACTCACAACGGCATCGTGAGAAAGCTCATCAAGGCGTGGGTTGCCCCGGTCGATCCAACAATACCACCTCCACCTAAGCGAAAATAGCGTTGCGCACTTTTGCGCGGAAGTCCATATCACGCTTTCGACATATTCCAATTGACCTAATCCGCCCCTACTCTATAGGGGATGACAACGGTTACCAAACCTCCGATGCAGGGTGGCGGATATAAGGCTATCGACTGCTGCGACGGTTGGGTAATCGTGCGGGACGTGCCTGTCATGTCAACCGTCCCCAAGGGCGTTAAGAATGCGCCTGAGCCGATCGGGGAAGAGTGGATGTCCGATGCGGTAAAGTTCGGGCAGGAACTCTACACCAAAGGAAAGACGGCATATCCAATCCACATCGGCCACAATGACGACCTCGGATTGACGCAGCCGGAATTCGCTGGCTTCTTCAAGCCGTCCAGAGTTGGGACCGCGCTTGTCGAAGGTAAAGAGCAGCCCGCGGTGTTCGCTGATTGGAAGATCAAGAAGGACGTGTTTGAGAGGTTCTCCAAAGGAGAGCTTCCTTACGTGTCACCGGAGGTTCGAAACTGGAACAAGCGTAGGATCTCCAGCCTTGCGCTTCTGAGCAGCCAGCCTCCCCATTTCAGCTTTCCGCTTCAGACGGTCTCGGAGGTTGCTGAGGACCCCTACGCCGTCTTTTCTGCGGATCTTCCAAAAGAGTTCAAGGTGGCGAAGTTCGATGGCATGGACCGGGTGACGTTCGATCCCACCGTCGAGGATGCCCCTGAAATTGAAAACAAGGAGACCACAATGGCCGACAAGCCCAAGGAAGACCTTCAGGCCGGCAAGCCGAACAACGCCCCGGTTGAACAGGATGCGGCTGGCAAGCCCGCCGCTCCCGCTGCCGCCCCTCTTGGCACCAAGATGAGTGAAGACCCGGTCCTTGCCGCCAAGTTCGCGGCCATGGCTGACGAGTCGGCTGCTCTCAAGCGCCGCCTTGACGAACGAGATGCGGCTGACAAGGCCAAGGAACTTACGGCGAAGGCCCTGGAGGATCTGAGGGGGTACCAGATTGGCGAGACGACCAAGGCCCAGATCGCCAAGTTTGCGGCTCAGGGTGAAGACAAGCTGAAGGATTTCGTCGCCACGATCAAGGAAGTGGCCGCAAAGGACTCGCCCCGCACCTTTAGCGATGCGGAGCGTATGAACGTTTCTGCCAGCGATCCAGCGGTTGCCAAGTTCGCACAGATGGGACCGGACAAGCTCGAGGCGGCTACTCGCTTCGCGGCCGACTACCGTACCCTCAAGAGCCATCCCGCAGGCCGCGGAATGCAGATCACCGAAGAGCAGTATGTGAAGTTCCAGATGGACGCGCTTGAGAACCCTGAAGGCAATCACTGGGGCATCAACATCGGAACCAAGAACTAGGAGGTAGATCACAATGGCCGCACTTACTCAGGCCGTCTCGAATAGGAATTGGGCTTCCATTCATAGCTGGGTCCAGAACTATCGAGTTCTGAACGGCTCGACCATCTACGTTGGCGCGTTTGTTGGCTTGCTGAACGGCACATCGACGGCCCAGCGTGGTTATGCGAAGCCTTACGCGGACCAGAACAGCATCAAGTATCTTGGTCTTGCGATCGGCTCTCCGTTCAACCTTTCAATGTCGCTTACGATCGTTGGCGACACGAGCGCAACCCTCCCGCCTGCGGTGACGGTTGAGGCCGGCCCTGGAATCCTGAAGTCCTACACCGTGACTGGCGCGTCGGCGTTCACGGACGTCGGCCGTCAGGTCTACCTCCGCAACGACAACGACATGAACCTGACCCAGATCCTTTCGCCGCGCATCGGTCGCGTGGAGTACTGGTACACCAGCACCACGGTTGACGTCTTCGTGTACGGCAATCTGGCGGCTGAGGTTATCTAGGAACCTAAGAAGGAGAATAGACCATGCCCTCTCCCGTCAATATCGGAGCGCTGCTTACCGCAGGACTCCGCGCCGACTACTCGCAGGCGTTCACCCCGCGATATCAGGGCGTCATGGCCCGTATCGGTTCGGTCGTCGGTGAAGTTACCTCCGACAAGCTGACTGAGATCTACGGGGCGTTGAAGTCGCCCATCTACCCGGTCCGTTGGGATGCGGGCACCGAGATGCCGTCCAAGGATGTCCTCTCGGTCCAGATCTCCGTCACGAACCGGGACTGGGGCCGGCGAGTCTACCTCCCCCGCAACTGGGAGGATGATCAGACGAAGACGGCGTGGCAGGTGGCCCGCGGCCTTGGTGCGAACTGGGCCACGCTTCCTGAGCGCCTCTTCTATCAGTTCATCCAGGCTGGCACGGATGCGGATCTGCTGCCGGTCATTACCACCTCCTATGACGGTTCGGCGCTGTATGTCTCGACGGCCCGCGAAGGTGCGTCGAGCGGTAACATCGTGACGCAGACGGGATCGGCCACCGTCCAGCAGATCATCACCGACTTCTTCTCGATGGATACTCGGTACAACGACATCCAGAATTCGGAGTCGCAGCCGTTCTGGGATCCTTCGGACCTCAACCACTACACACTCTTCTACGGCACGAGCATCAACCTGGTCATGATGCAGGCTGCGAAGCAGATGGTGGTGATGAACAAGATTGACGGGACCTCCACCACGAACATCTCGACTGCGGCCGGCGTCAACAACACGCTGCTCGCTTCGGGCAAGACCGTTAGCTGGCAGATGTCCCAGCGCATTACGAACACCGCCATCTACTCGTTCCTGACGGGCATCCCGAACGAGTACCGCGCTGTGGCTCGCCAACTCCGCAAGGGTCTGAACGAGGCTGTTGGCAATTGGGAGACCAGCGACCATACCCGCTCGACGGGTCAGCCTTACGTCCAGTACGACAACCGCGAAACGGTGTTCTCGTTCCTCTGGCAGTCCACGGTCAAGATTGTCTAGTTCGGTTTCCGTTTCAGCCATTCAGAAAGGAGAAGGGCAATGGGTCGGACAAAGAGATTGACCACAGAGCAGCGTCATCCGGACGCGACAGCGGTGGAGGAAGTTGTCCCCGTGTCGCTTTATTGGTTTGGCATGCTTCCGGCCCAGGGCACCTTCAAGCTGAAGAAACCGACTCGGGAAAAGGACCCGCAGACCAACGACTACTTCACCTATGTCAACGTTACCACCCAAGAGCTTTGGGAAGGTGATGTTAACCAGTGGGTTGGCCGCTGTCCTTGGAAGCAGTCGCTTTCGGTGAATGGCCTTTCCTTCGACGCTTTCACCGAAACGCTTATGCGGCAGGTGGGGGCTTCTGCTGGAGCTGACGGCCTCAACAAGATCTCATGGCCTGGTGCCGTTGCGGAGCTCGATGAAGAGCGCTTCAGGCACGTCATCAGTGAGTGCTACCGGAACGTGATCCGGATCAAGGATGGGGTTGGGAAGGAGATCCACGTCAGCCAGCCCAAGTCCTATCAGATGCTTCCCAATGGCGAAGAGAGGTACGTTCCGGAGGGCTTCAACCCTAGGACGGACACGTTCTTTGCCCATTACGTCTATATCGTGAAGCTCGAAGCCGATCCTACCGAGTACGACTCCAGCACCTACTACCGCCTTGCCGCGGCGTGGAATGAGTTCTTCAACCAGCCGCCCAAGTCGGTTGCAGAAATGTACCCGCTCAAGGACGGCAAGATTCAGTTCTCCAAAGGGTCCGAGGAGGCTTAATCTCCCCGGCCCTATAAAGGGGGGTTAGCCTTTGGCGACTCCAAGTAGAGCGGCCATCTACTCTCAGATCCAGGCTGTTGTGGATCTACTGGAGGAGTGGCGGAAGTTCGGTCGGGTTAACGCTAAGAACCTGATCGCCATGTTCAACTCCATCCAGACCATCTCTGCCGGCGACTATGTGCCTAACATCGAGGCGGCTCTTGCGGCCTATCGTCAGAATGCGGCGGTCAACATCTCCCCTGCGTTTGTGGCGGCGCTCCTTCGCCCGCTGCTTCAGACGCTCTGCAAAAGCGTCATTGGTCGTGGAGACCCCAATAACGACGCTTCGATGAACTTTGAAATCTACAAGTATTTTCAGGCAAATGGCCAGCGGGTCCAGAGTCGCAATCTGACTTACGGAACGCCTGTAGCTGCCGCTGCTAACGTTGGCAACAACCAGATTATCCGTATCGCTCGGGATCAGTACAACTTCCCGATCGAGAATACCTTCTTGGATGCGAAGCGGATTCTCTGCGTTGCAGACGCCCAGACGGGAACGCAGCGCGGGAATGAAATCTTCACGGTGCAGGGGCAGACTCCTGCGATTGATGACCTTGAGCGGTCCGGGTCCGGCTTCTCCGGATTCCTCCAGGCGAAGACCACGGATGACTCCCTCCTTTTCAACGCAAGCTGGACCTATTTCAGTGGGACGGCGGCGGCTCCTACCGCAGTGACCAACTGGACGTCTACGGACTTGAACGGCGTGTCCATTACGCCCTCGAGCTCGTATATGACGTTCGACTCCACCAACTACTTCCGGTCCGCTCCTAGCGATGCATCGGCCACGTCTTACGCAATCAAGCTGGTTGCTTCGCAGAGGCTTTCCCAAGCTCTTTCTGTGCGTGGCACGAAGTTACGTGTAGACCGCCCTTATCTGCTGGCGGTGGCATGGAATTCCGCGGTCTACAGCGGGCAGGGAGCGCTAACGTTCCGCATGGGGAACACCAACCGCACCGTAACGATCACTGGCGCTGCTGGCTGGAATATGACCCTGGTGCCGGTTCCGGTGGGTCAGTTCGCCCAGCAGTCCTGCTGGCCGCGGCTGTTCGAGACGGACAACATGAGTATCAGCATCGACTTCAACCGCACTAGCGGAAGCGTGCTGATTGATGATGTGCTGTTCCTGGAAGGCCAGTTCACGGATGGCACTTTCGCTTGGTGCATCCCGTCCAGCACAACGACTGGCTGGGTGCCGAACAAGATCAACGATGTCTACAACTACGCCGACTTCGCGGCCAGTGACTCCAAGATCCAGAAATGGCTCTGGTGGGGCTTTGGAACGTATTGGCCTCACAGCTTTGGAAGCTCGATTACGTTGGCAGATCCTTAGAGGGGAACTATGTCTGTAGATGGCCTGCTGATCCAGAGTGCAACCTTCAATGGCTCTGCCCCTGGAGCTAACACCAACATTCTTTCGACGTCGCTGACGCCGAAGATGGGCGGCGCATTCAGGGTTACGGTGGCCCTCGCTACCGCCAGCGTGTTCAACGTTATCATTACACAAAGTGGAACGTCTCTGACGCTTGGCCTCAATGCCAGCGTTGCCCTGAATGCAGGTGATCTGTACACCTTCGTCTTTGGGGTCACGCCCTCGAGCACCTACAACTTTCAGGTTGAGACGAACTCGGTCATTCGGATTCTCCAGATTGATGAAGTCTCTGGAGGTACGACCTAATGGGATTCTCTCCAGCTCAGGGTGATAGTGGCGCACTAAGCAAAAGCATTGTAGACCAGAAAGGTGACCTCATCGTCGCCACGGCGGCCGATACGGTGACCCGCCTTGCAGTGGGGTCCAATGATCAGGTACTCACGGCGGATAGCGCCCAGGCCGCTGGAGTGAAGTGGGCGTCGGCGTCCTCCGGTGGCGTGGATGACGTGTACTTCGGCAGTGGGCGCGACGGTGCCGTGACCATCAGCAGCAACACGACGCTTTCGCGGACAATGTTCTACAGTTCACTCACCATCGATAACGGGTTCACTCTTACCCCGGGTGGTTTTCGCATCTTTGTATCTGGAACCCTAACGAATAACGGCACCATCGCGGAGGTTGGCAACAACGGCAATAACGCGACCTCTTCATCTGGGGCGTCGGGCGGGAACTCCATCACTGCCGTCGAAACGGGATCCTCAAACGGCGCATCGAACGGTGGCTCTGGCGGCACCGGCGCAGGCAACGCTTCAGCGACCCTGACGCTAGGCAATAGACTTGGCGGGGGATTCGCTGCTGGTGGAGCGGGCGGAACCGGCTCGGGTGGCGCTGGTGGGGCAGGAAGCGCTACCACGGGGACGGACGCCCTGTTGGGGATGGACTACCTCTCGATCATCACCCCTATTTCAGCCCTAAACGCCGTCCACACCCCCGGTTCCTCCGGTGGTGGTGGAGGTGGTGGCGATGGGACCGCTGGCGGTGGCGGTGGCGGTGGCGGGTCAGCTAGTCGGGGCATCATGATCTTCGCCAGCACATTGACCAACAATGGCACGATCTCCTCGACCGGCGGCAACGGCGGAAACGGCTTTGCTGCCGCAGCCGGGAATCGCGGCGGTGGCGGTGGTGGTGGAGGCGGTCCTGGCGCCATGATCTACCTCGTCTACAAAAACATCACGCTTGGGACGGTGACATCGACAGGGGGGAGCGGTGGGACTGGTGGCGCTGGTTCCGGCTCCGGCACAGCTGGAGCGAACGGTTCCGCAGGCAACGCTGGTCGCATCATACGTGTGAACCTGACAACCGATACTGTGACGGTGAGCTAATGGCTATTCACAACATCAAGTGTATCGGCGGCTGCGGAAAGACGTGCGGCTCCGTGGAAACGTCGTCCACGGGCGGGAAGTATCGCGGGGATGCCTACTACGGCTTTCGCTGTCCCGCCTGCGCCGCAGTGGCGGAAGCGGAAGCTGAATCCAAGCGCCAGATGATTGAGAACACCAAGGCGAAGTTCATTGCTGGCGACGTGTTGTCGAAAGAGGAGCGGGAACAGCTTGCGGAAAAGTTGTTCGGGAATTAGCAGGGCGTAGGTTATGGCAACCTTTCTTTCTGCGTACCAGGCGAGGTTCAGCACGCAACTGCGGACGAACTGGAGCAATCCGCAGAACAGCTCTGCTACTTCGCCTAATACGACTCTGGAAGGCTTGTCCGACACCGATGTTGTTGGCGAGTTCAAGAAGCGTGGCATTACCCCCGATAGTACAGACGATCGGCATGTTACCACGGCCATGAGCGGCATGATTGCGCGTCTCATGTTCTACACCCAATGCCCTGGTTGGGGAGAGGCGTGGGGGTCTTTCAAGGATGACCTTGAACTGCTGGCGCAGTCCACTAGCCGGGATCGGATCATGCCGACGACAGATTCCGTGCTTGTGCCAAGCGAAGATACGCCGGGGTCTCTCCCGACCTTTGATAAAGAGAATTTCCAGAACTATCAGACGAATCCACCAGATGGCCCTAACCCTCTGTTCCAGTAACATGGAGGATTCGTGCCCATTGATCCTAGGTTCTCAGACATCCTAGCCCAGATCAATCTCCTGCGGGCGCAGCTTCAAGACCCGAATAAGCCACTTCTTTCTGGGAAGACTCTCATGAAGTGGATTGGGGCTTTGGGTGTCGCCTCCTCTCAGAAGGCATTCCGAGAGCAGGCGCTTGGGGACATTCAATGGGAGCCGCGGTACCCGGGACAGGAGTCGCCTAAGCTGAACATTGCCGGCGCTTTGATGGACTGGAAGGCTGGGAGAAAGGCTCCGAAGCCGAATCGCTTTCAGGATCGTCCAGCCCTCATTGACGAGGGTATGCGTGGCGGTATTCAAGGAAGTCTGACCTTTACGGTAACGGGGCCTCTAAGTGTCACTTGGGGGTCTGGGAAGCCCTACGCAGAGAGGCAGCATAAGGGTGGCGTGACCGTCATTGCCTATGACGATGCGACCAGGAAGCGCATCAGCGAATGGCTCTATACGAGACCGCCACAAAAAAGAAAGGCCACCAAGGGGAAGCTGAGGACTAACAAGGTCCAAGCTGGATTTGGAAATACCTATCAGCGTGGCGACTATGAGAAGCATGTAGCTCCCCTGATCTACAGCTCGGAATGGAAGCAGCGCATCATTGCCCGTCCGTTCGTTGGCATCACCGATGAGTTGGCGGGAGATATCCAAAGCGCAATCAAGCTCTACTTCAAGAAGGTGCAAGCATAAATGGCCGCTCCGAATAGCAGCCTGATTATCAGGGTACCCTCCACGATCGTCTTCAACGGGACGACGCTCGGGGAATGTATGCAGATTGAGTTCACCCCTGAGGTTCAGATTCGGCCCGTCTGGGCCGAAGAGATGGCCTCCTACGTGGACGCCTTCTACTGCGGAGAGAAGGTCACTGCGCGGTTCGTCTTGCGGTATCCTGATGCAGACGCTTTCTCGGCTATCTGCCCGAATGCCAGCGGCACCACGTTCTCCTTCAATGCCACTGGCGCAAGTCGCGGCGGAAAGTCCCTATATACGAGCTCCGGTACGTTGGTCATCACCCCGCGTTACTCCAGCCATCCAGATGTGACGATCAACCAGGCCATGCTCTGCATCAGTGAAAACGCACGGCTCCTCTATTCGTGGAGCAAGGAATGGGGCCTTGCGTGTGTAGTCTACGGCTCGATTAACGGCTCTGGTGCTGTCTACACGGTGGGGTAATGGAAGAGAAGCGGAAAGTGCGGATCGATTGGTTCTTAGCCGACGTCGCCAATGTAGAGATCGAGGTTACTGAAGAACTATTAACGGCACTCGTTGGCAATGCCATTGAATACATCATGGTCAACGGGACAATGCCTTGGGACAAGTGGAGTCTGCTGAGCAAGTGTTCAAGAGACGCTTTCGTTGCTGCTGCAAAGCAGTTGAAGCTACGTGATACACTGGACATATCTGAATGACCGAAAGCCAGTTGCTAACAGCCATCAAGGCGGAACTCGTCGCCCAGACGTGGACGGGGGGTGCCAATGTCGTATTCCCTACGGGTTGCGTGGCGATTACGGCGAATGTTGATCTGGCGATGGAAGCGGCACTCCAGACGATGAGGACGCCATTTGGTCTGCTCCAGCCGATGTCTACGACCTCGGATCCGGAGTTCGATGAAGACCCCAACTTCGTTGCCTTTAATCTCCTGTGCCGCCTTATCGTCATGGTGCCTGGAGATGCCGTTGGCGAAAACGCTCTCATGGGGGCGAACAAGACCGGAGGCTCCACCGTCAGTCAGGGCCGTGGCATCTTTGAGGTTGAGCAGGAAGTATTCAATGCCATGGGCAGGCTGAATGGGCTTGAGAACGTAACCCTTCAGTGTCGCCAAAAGGGTGGCGTCCAAGCCCAGATCATTGGGCAGAACGTCTACGTTGCTTACCGGGATCTCCAGTTTGAAGCCTTGGGGACGATGGTATGAGCACCCGCCTTGAAGGCGTCCAGATCCCGGTAGAACTCGATACGAGCAAAGCAGAACGCCAGCTAGATCAACTCGAGGCAAAGCTCGGGAAGGACAGCAAGAAGGCCGTTGACCTTAATCGCACTCTGGCCCAGAACACCGTCTTGCAGAAGGGAAGCGGAGCCGGCGGCAAGTCTGATACGACTGGCGTTAGCGGTACCCCTAGATCGCAGCAATCCAAAGATGCGGTTGGCCAGATCCCAGCCTTTCTCCAAGGTAGTACTCCTGTTTCTGGGGTGGTTGGGAAGCTACGCGGCCTTGCAGCGGGTTCCGCAACGCTCGCGCCGTTGGCGAGGGGTGCGGCAGGAGCCGCCGCCCTATATGCCGGGACAAGGGCAGTTGCGATGGGCGCGCCATTGGCTCTAGAGGCCGGCCGTGCATTTGCCGGCCTCTCTCCTGATGACCCTCTTTTTAAGGCTGTCCAGGCCCAACTCGACAACCTGAAGAATTCATTCAACTACATTGAGTCCTACGTAAAGTCGGCAATCACTGGAGTCGGCAAGACCTACGACATGGCTACGGCCATGGCTCGCGTCAACGGCAAGGTGCCCAATATCCAAATCGGATACGGGATCTACAAAGATGCCGACATGCAGGAGGATATGCTTCGCAAGAAGTTTGAGCATTTCAAGTCAATGGAGGTTGCCACGGCAGTTGGTAACTCCATGGCCGAAATGTTCAAGGGAGGACTTAACCGCTAATGCCTGTTACTAGAGAGCTCCAAGTTGTCTATGGCGGTGTTACGTTCGGCGGCTCCACGGCCCGTCAGATCGACGGATGGACCGTCGTTGAGAAAGACTACACTACTGCCGTTTTCGAGTTCTCCTTTATCACGAGCGCCACTTCCGCCGCAGCATTCGCTACGGAGTGCACGACCGTTGAGGACGCTCTACGGAAGCCAAGGCAGGATCTTACCGTCACGTTGGGTGCATCTACGCTCCTGTCTCTCAAACAGAGCGACAACACCGGCTTAGATGCAAACCCGTCGATCATCAAGCAAGGCGACATTGGGGATACTGGGCGTAGCAGGTTCTACCGAGCTCGTATCGAATTCGGTCTGCCCGCGAACAACCTGAATCTCGGCTTCAGGCGCTTTTCCACAGTGAACGTGGACTACAGCCCTGAGCGCCAGAGGACGGTAACGATTACTGGGACCTACACTGCCAATAGCACCGATGGGACAACTGGCAGCTTCGCTACCTATTTGGCCAACTCTCCAACGTACTTCTCCTCTGTTCTGACTGGCATCGACAATGCCGCCTCTTGGGAGAGGATCGGAGAGCCACAGGTTGAGCGCAACGAAACGGACAAGGTAACCAACTTTACCGTCGTCTACAAAGAGATCATCTTTGCTCAGTCTCTTGCTGGCACCGATGACAGTGCTCTGGTGGATCCCACGTTCACGATTACAAGAAACCGCATTGCTCCTGGGGATAGCGATGCATCTTCCATCAGCTTTGGCTCTGGAAGCATCACGAGCGGCATTGCGGACTTCTCCGGTGGACCTAACCATGCGACGGTCGTAGGAGCTCCCCCGACCATCACCACTGGGAGCGGCACTCTTCGGCCTACGGTTATCACGGTGAATTACACTACCGGCATCGACAAGACCGTTATCGTCGGCCTACAGAACATGATCGACAAGTGGACGAATACGATTCGCCCCTTCATTATCGCTCAGGTCAGCATCGCGGCGGCTGGTGGCGTTGTCCTGGTCGAAGAGGCTCCAAACTTCGGCGATCTGTACAGGAACCGTTTTAGCGCATCGATGACGTTCCACAACTACACCGGATCCATTCTAAGCCAGCGAGTGACGGTTGCCGACCAGACTGTAGAGGGGAAGTCCCTGCGGTATGTGTGGTCTGGTGATCCGTTCAACTACTACGAATACACTGCTGGTAAGGTCCGCATCAAGACCATTACGGAAGAGCGGGAAGAGATTACGGGTATCTCGGACACGAACCAGTATGTAGACACCTTGGTCCGGAGCAACCCTGTTCCTGTCGGGATCTCCAACCCAGACAAATGGACTGTTCTTGATCGTACTCCGAAGGCCGCTGTCTTAAGAAAAGGGCTCACTGGTGGAGATCAGCCGTACGTTGCTGAAACCGTCATCGTCACGGTAATGCAGTTCCGGAACAAAAAAGCCCCTTCTACCGCCAATGCTGGTGGAGTTACAGGAGGGGTGGCTACGCTATGACGAGGGCGCTTCTCGGCGGAATCCCGCTCCTGAATGCCTCTGACGTGACCTGGCCCTTGAGAGAGGGGGTTAAGCCAGTCATACAGGCATTCACCATGGCCCCAGATGATGCCCTAGCCATCTCATCCAAGTCTGGGCCGATTGATCTACTAATCGAACCTGACGAGGGAAATCCTGTTCAGGTTAACAACCTATGGATTCTGAACATTCTGCCTGGAGAGGATAAGTTTCTATCCCAGGTGGTAGTGGCCGATCGTCGTTGGATGTGGTCCTACACGCATATCCTTCGGCGCTTCAACATGCGCCGGAACGTTGGCACCAAGAGACTGATTGCCAATGATCAGATTGCGGCGGTAAACCCCACTGCGTTTCAAATCTCCTACTGGCCATGGAGTCTCAATGACGGCCAGATCTGGGTAACCAGCTCCATGGTTCGGGAGGTTCTCTACGCCGTCAGTGAGGCCGAATTCAGCAAGACTGGATCCCGATTCAGCTACAAGATTGACGAACGCATTGGAGACCAGATCAAGGCTTTGCCGATCGAGGATCTTACCCTAGATGATCCAGGTGACCAGGCCGTCATGCGAGCTCTATCCTATCTCCCCGAAGGGATGCTCTACGTCGATTATGACGGCACGGTCGTAATCACGTCGAAGGCAACTGGAGACGAGAAGGGAGTCATTCAGGCCCTTCTCCCAGAGATCGCTGGGGAAGGTCACACCGATCTTGTGCAGAACAAGTTCATCCGGCCCCGGGCGGTTGAGGTTCTATATACCAGGGAAATCGAAACGCTCTGGGACTTCGTAGAGAATACGTCCGAAGTTAACACCACCATTACCGCAGCCGGCGATGCCCGTGTTATGGATAACGTACTTCCATCTGCCGACTACAAGTTGACCACTGCTGATGGAGTACCAGAGAGCAGAAGCCCGATCGTCCAGGGAACCTACATCACCTACGGAGAGGCTTTTAACTGGTGGGGCAACATGCCCAGCATCTCCCTCAACGGTGGTGGTGCCAAGCTGGACCACAGCATCATGCAGAGGGCTCTTGTCCCTGGGATGGACCTTGCCGCCGCTCTGCTCAAGGCTGGGAGCCAGCCTGACAACAACGGAACGATTAAGCCATGGGTTGGGCGTATTACGGCAGCACTGTCTTGCTACCGGACCCTGTTCCGTCTGTCCCCTCTCTACATGAACAGGATCTTTTCTATCCGGGCCTACAGAGTTACTACAATTGATCCGCAGGCTGGCACTAGGGCCCCTGCGCCAGCTTACGGTGATTATTGCTGGCTCTACACACAGCAAACGCTTCTTAAGCAAGTAAGAACCGCTAACACATCGGATGGGTCACCGGATTGGATCATCAACAAAACCGCATATCCATCTAACGGTAGGCTTGATAGCACAGCAGAAGTAAGCCCGTGCGAGGTGACCGTTGTTGACCAAGACCAGGGAATCATCCGCCTGACGTACATGCCGAATCCGATCTACGGCATGAACGAGACTATGCTTCCATCGCAGGTACAGCTTGGGACTCTTCCGACTGCGGACATTACTAACCGTACACGTCCGATATCCTTCGATAGCGTGACGTCCAGCAGACAATCCCCGCGACTCTCCCCTGCATTTAAACTGAAGGTTCTCCTTACCGCCATCCCAGCAGCCCCTAATTCGTCGCAGCAGCTACATAAGATCACTGTTCAGCCTAACGACGTGGCCCAGTTGATGCCGAACTCTCAGACCGCTGGACTCAATGAAGCTGAGGGCCCTGTGATGCAGATTAGGGTTGGGCCTGGAATCGAGGTAGCCCGTGTAGCATGGAATGACGATGCGGCGGCGGAAATTGACAAATGTTTCGGGATCGGAGAAGGGGAGCCGAATCTGTCTGGTCTCGTCATTAACGAGGGCGCTCCATCTGACCTCCAAAATGGCGCATCGCTTAACGCCATCGCCAAAGCGGAAGCCGCTAGATTGTACGCATCGCTTTCTGATCACTTCCAAGGTAGAATGGCTGGCTATATGAACGGTGGTATCCGTCCTGCTGGCTGGATTCCAGAGGTGCGGCACAATCTCGCACCTGACGGCGTAGCCACTACCGCGGTCATGCTTCCTGAGCAGCTTCCGCAATGGAACATCTTTAGTTTCCTCGATAGCGCGTCGAGACAGGCCATCATGCGCCTGGTCCAGCCGCAATGAGCTTTACCGAGACGTGGGGCCGCCCAGGTGTCGGAATCCTGCCGCTCCAGCATCAAGATTACGATGCTCAAGGCTGGGATCTGGCAATGCGGGCATCCAAGCACGCTGTTCGCATTAAAGGACGGCTTGACACCGGCGAAGGGCTTGGGGAGTGGGACTACGACCTTCCTACTGCTGGGGACCTTACTCAGTGGCTTTGCTGGCCTAATGCTCAAGGAGGCCGGCAGATCCCTGGTTGGGCTCAGGTATGGCCTGCCACGACTGTGGGAGGCGGCTCTGGCGGCGTCCAGACACCCGGAGGCGGCGGGAATAGGCCACCCGTTCCTACTGGAGATGGCAGTCGGCCTAGTGTGCCCACCGGCGACACTAGCGGGAGCATCCAGCCTCCAGCAGATCCTTCGCAACCTTATGAGCCTATGCCCACTGGCCTTAATGGCTCTTCTGCCTCCCAGTCTGTTTCTCAGAGCAGTTACTACGCCAATCGTGCAGGCGGTGGAGGTGGAGGGGGTGGTGGCGGCTTCATCCCTCCTGCCCCGAACGTCGGTGGAGCTCCACCCGGGAACGTGGCGGCAGGCCCCCGCGGATCGGCCAACCCAAACGGCAACTATAACGGACGGCTGAATGTTGGCTTTGGAAGCAATCCAGCCACCATCAATGGTCAGTCCATCTTCAATAGCGGATTTGCTGGCTTCTCCTTCAATGGGAGCAGCAGTCTTTCTTCCCTCTCTGGGCTTCAAGGTGTTGGCACTGGAAGCGCCTTCGCACGGTTTACGTTCGGAGGAAGTTCTAGCCTCTCCTCTCTGACAGGTATCCAAGGCGTCGGCTTCAATAGCGGCTTTGCAAGGTTCGTAGACCCTCAGCCTCGGGGATTGACGACCGCACCTTACCAGAATCCGAACTTCGCTCCATGGCAGAACCCGAACAACGATCCACGCGGACCGAACCCTCCTGGGCCTGGTCCTGGAGGTGCGGGAGGAGGGGGCGGTGCTGCTGGTGCAGGCGGTGATCCTGGGCTTCCTGGGGATCCCGGCTCGCCTACTCCTCACGCCTGCGGAGTGTTCAACGGAAGTCATCAGATCCTTCCGCTCATTGGGGAGGATATGGCTCCGGACTCTCGATATGCCGCCCTGTCCCCGAAGTCTCCGCAGGGGGATGGTATTCCCGCCTTTGCGAAGGGAATCTTTGGGTTGGTGGTCAGTGCCACCAATGAAGAGAAGCAAATTGAATACTTCTTCCCGTCTTGGACAGGCCAGCTCATCTCAGTCAACCAGGCTGGTGATCCAAGGATGGGAACATTGGTGTGCGACCTCACCTCGGGCTTCTCCGTAGACGCATCTCGGACGTCTCCGCTCCAGAGCATGATTAGGGTCATTAAGAAGCCTCTGGGCGCTGAAAACGCTTTGGCTTGGAACATCGACAAGACAGGATGCGGCGACACCAGAGGCGGATTTGTTGGCGAACGCCCAGAGGGGGGTGGGGAAGAGGACTACGCTTTCGGCCTTGCCAGCTATTCGGACGGTGGCCCGCTCTGCGTTGGCAGCAAGACGGACAAGCATCGCAAGGGCCTTGACGACGACAAGCATGTCATCAACTCCCTGCACATCAAGACTGCGGCACTCTTTAGACTAAACGACGTTGAAGACGGACCGCTACGTTTTGAGAGGCCATACAAGATTGGCACGGAGTTTGAACAGCCCGTAGCTGTCCACCTTGCGTGGACTGGAGAAGATTGGGCTTGGTACACGACAAGCCCGCTCAGATACGTAACCGTAACCCACACCATTACTCCTCAGCTTCCATCGCTGAGCGAGCCTACGGGTTACCCAAAAGTCAACCTAACTCCAGTTTCACCAACTTCGCACCCATCTGTACCAAGCATTGATCCTCGGACGCTATCCCCAGGCGAGATTACTAGCGGATCTGTCGGGGCTGCGCCCATCCAGTCTGCGGTCTCGAATATGCCGTTGACGGCTCCTGCGATGGTCGCGCAAGCACAGAATTACAGACCTGGACAACTAAATACTGGCATGTTCGCTGGGAACTCCGAGGCTGGAAGCGCGAAAGGTGCGGCAAGCAATCCCGTGTCTGCGGTAATGAGCGCCTTCGGTGCTCAGGGCGGCACGCCGGCGGCTGGGGGGAGCGCTCCGGTTGCTGGCACTGGAGCTCAGGGCGATCCGTGGGTTTATACCAACCCGCCCGTTGGCCAATCCTTTGGATCGAATGCCCCGTCAAACTTTCCGTCTGGCACTTCTAGTGGCGGCTGGGTAATCCACCCTCCGGAGACAGATCTGCGCGATGCAGCCCCACACGGAATGGTTCCGCCGAACAAGACGCTGTCCACGACCTATCTAATCACGGCTCCAAATGCGTGGTTCGGTGCTGGTACTCCAGAGCTTGTCACTGGCTCTATCCGAAGTGGCTACTCTTGGGGGATGGACTCTTCGACGGGAGACCTGTTATTCCGGTCTCATAGCTTTTCTGAGCCAGCCGTCAACGCCGTCCGCTTTACCAACACTGCGCAGACCATCCAGTGGTATGCAACGAAGTCCTTCTATGGAGAACTAAGCCACTCTAATACCGGCAACAGAACATATACGTTCCCCGATCGTACTGGGCCTGTTGGCCTCATGCTTACCGGCACTGGAAGTCCGGATGGATCTGTCTCTGCACCAGAGTCCACGATGTACTGGGACACGTCCGGGAACGCGCTTTACGTGAACAATGACGGCGCTACGGCTTGGACGGCAATCGCGGGTGGAGGCGGCGGCACGGTCACAGGCAGCGGCGCTGCTGGACGTGTCGCATACTGGACGAGTGCCTCAAACATCTCCAGCGATGCTGGCTTGACGTATGACGCAGCGAACGACTCGCTGACAATCACGAGTGCATCTGCTCCATTGCAGATCAACGTCTCCGGGGCTACTGGCGTAGTGGGATATGCGTCAACTGCGGCGGCGAGTGCCAGTAATGTGCTCGATATTAGTACGTCATTTGTCAGCAGTCTGGGTGGGTCCACCACCACTGCTGTTATGGAGTGGGGGGTTACGGCGAACACCGCGCAGACGGGCATCTGGACGATGAACGTTATCAGCGCTGGGGCAATTGCGGCGCGACTCAAGATTCAGGGCGCACAAGTTCTTGTCAACAGCGGAAGTGTTACCGCTCCAGGTCTTGGATGGATCTCCGACGGCGAGAGCGGATGGTATCTCATCGGCACCGACAACATTGGGGCGTCGATCAACCAAACGCTGGTGTACGACTGGAACGCCACGCGACTCAAGTTCGCGGAGAGTTATTACGTCGGGATCGGCACGGACACTCGCAGCTTCACCACCGATCTGTTGGTGATGAAGCACACGACGGCGTCCGTCACCACCGGGATGTTGACCGACCTCAACACCGGATACGCCGCATACACCGCGAAGTCGAACGACGGAAACCACATGCAGTTCGGCATCGTGAACAACGCCTACGTCTCTCCAAGCACTCCCATTACAGCCGGATCAGCAATCTGCGGCCTATCGAACGCCACGCTTCCAGGCGTTGCCCGAGACTTATGGATCTACAATGACCTGGCGGGCCCCATCGTCTTCGCCACCAACCAAGTGCCCAGGGCGAGAATCCTGTCCACCGGCTTGTTCGGCATCAACACCGCTAACCCCAGACGATTCCTCGACGTCCTCGACACGGGCGGCCCGCAGATGCGCTTGACGTACACCGACAACTCTGTCTACTCAGATCATCAAGTCAATAGCAACGGAAACTACACGATCACACCGACTGGAACCACGGTCTTTATTAACAAGGACGGCGGCTCAACGGTCGGCGGGTTGACTGAGGGCCAGCTTCACCTTCTCGCAAGCACCACGACAGATGATCTGATCGAAGCCATCACGTTCTCGGCGCACTCCTCAACTGGCGCTGCCAACTACACCCGAGCTCAAGCTGGCATCTATGTCCAAGGTGGGAACTCATACGGCACGAGGATGTACTTCGGGACATCCAACCTTTTTGCTAACGGCGCGGTAACGCGACTCCAGATCGACCAAAACGGTGGACTCATTACCACCCCCGCTGCAAGCGGACATTCGGTATTCAACGAAGATGGCGTAGACGCCGATCTCCGCGTGGAAGGGGACACTAATACCAGCCTTCTTCACGTCGATGCCTCTGCCGATACGGTGCAGATCAACTCTGCTACAACAGCCGACAGCGCCAAGTTCTACGTCAACGGCAAAATCAGCACGTCTGGAGAGCTTGAGGTCAATGGAGACTTCAACCATGACGGCTCTAACTTTGCAGTCTTTAACACCGCTGGAGCTGGGCAGGGGGCCCATATCGTAGACGCCGATGGGACGTTGGCCGACATTACCACCAAATTCAACACCCTCTTGGCCCGGATCGAAGGGTGGGGTTTTAACGCGAACGCATAATTGCTCATGTGGAATGTGGATAGTTAAGGGGGGATGCAGAAATGGGCGAGTCTGACGACAAGCTTACCAAAGTGTCAAACGGGAAGGGAGATATGTTCGATCGCGTAATCAAGGCGATCAAAGAGGTTGGTGTTCCTACGGTTGCCCTAGCTGCATTCATCGCCTACTTCTGGTTTGTGGGCGTCAAGACGAACGAGCACCTCTCCCAAGGAACAAAGGTCATTGAGCGGGCTGTTTCGGTACTTGAGCGGCTCGAAAAAAAATTACCGTAGTGGTTCAAATTATAAACACTTTTGAGTGAGGGGGGCTCCTATGCGCTGGCTCTGCATCGGTTCGCTAGTCTTCATCCTGTGTGGATGCTCTTGGTTTGAGAAGCAGAACATTGACATCTGCGTGGACTACAAGGGCCGACATGTTTGCGTAGGCCGCAAGGATGGGGTGTGGGTGTTCTCGGCGGATCTCAATAAGAGCGAACAAGATGAGATCATTGCGAGTCTGGGCCAGTAGCTTCCTGATCTTCCTATTTGGGTGTACTCTTGCACCATCTGAAGAGGACCGCCGGCGGCTGGACGACCTTAACCTACAGCTACGGCAGATGAATGTGAAGCTGGAGGAGTACAAGGACCGTATCGACCGGCTGAACCGGGCGCTGGAGGCGTTGACGAAGATTCAATCACGTTAACCTGTATGAACGCCCCTCATTGACGGCCCCCTGTCGGGGCCGTTTTGTTATTGGCGCTGTCAGCTTGCGCTACCGAATTGGATTTATCATTGGTTCGCCAGAGCCGTGGAATTCGCCAGTAGATCCAGGTGTCCAGTAGTCAGCGAGTTCCCCTCCATACATAAGAGCGTAATTGAAGTGTAGATGTGGTCGCTTTTGTCCTCCGCTATTCCCCATGCGGCCTATCACCGTGTTCGGGGTCACCAACTGTCCTTGCGAAACCTCAAAAGAGTCCAAATGGCAATAGATTGTATGGATCTTCATATCCTTGGCGCGGATGACGATCACATTACCCGACGAAATGTTTGGGTAGAGAAATGCCTGCCCACTGTGGGCAGCAAATACCCGCGTGCCCTTTGCGTTTTCAATGTCAAGGCCGCGGTGAAAGTTGGAGCCTCCTGGGTGGTACTTCAGCGTTCCATCTTCGTCATACCAATGGCCGGCGTGGTCCACCGATTTGGTCCCATAGAAGTCCTGAGTAATCTTGCCAGTAGTCGGCCAGTAGAATCCATCTAGGTCCGAGACTTCTACGTGTGTGTCTCCGTAATTGGTGGGTTTGTCTTCGCACCCAGAGCAACCGGCCAATAGGATCAGTAGTGGTGCCAATCGAATCATTGATCTAGCTGAGAATGTCATAGGAACCCCAGATCCACAAGGGCGATCGCTGTTCTGCGTTTGCTATCGTGGGAATCTACTGTCACACCAGAGGCATTTCTTGCCAAGGACCCCTTCGTGGGGATCACCCGGAATGTTGGAGTTCACTTCAAAGACTACCAGAGCGAACTTTGAGCACTTAGGGCACTGTTCGCTTGAAGAAAACCTGATATCCAATTCCCGACGTGGATTCTTGGTCGGGTCTAGTTCATCGTTTATCATTGTTCACTTGCTCGTGTTCTGTTTAATATATCTCAGCTCCCGAAGTAGTATATTCCCTATCCTACAAATTGCTGCCAGCGGCGAAGTACCATCAGGAACATCCCAGCAGATTGCGCATCGATACGGCATATCCGTATCCACGGGTCTAGAGATATTGCCCTCAAAGCCGCATCTATAACACGGCCCGACAGTCATTTGCTTGTCACCGGCAACCCATTCTTTGGCCATTTTCTACCTCCGGTTTAACCCTATAACCACAGGCAGGCGATTGTCAAAGCAATCTTCTGACTCGTTTCCTGTTGTTTACAGAGCCGTGATGGGCCTCGCATTCGTCCACCGCCGACTCGTTATTCAGCGAACCTCTCTTCGCACTTCCAGCAGAAACCCAGCTTGGCCTCCATCGGCTCATGGCATCCAGGGCAATGCCGCCGCGCCAACTCGCCGCACAGGACGCAGATCGGCTGCCAAGAGTCTTGAATAAACTGGTGCTTACACATTCGGCTTGTCCTTAATCTCGGTTTCCTGAATACCGGCGCCGTTCGTAGCGCCATGAACGATGACCGTACCCCGCCGGAAGTGGCCCTCGCCGTGACATGTAGGGCACGGATCGAAGTGGCACGGACAGCAGCATTCTTTTTCGCCAACACACTTGCCCTCACAGTAGCCGCACATACACGTTCCTCGGATAGTTACCTGTACTCTTTCCCCGGCTCCATCTCAAAGCCGTCGACCATCTTCCAGTCGCGGTAGAGGTCTAGGCCAAGGGCGTGGCCGTCGTCGTCGAAGTAGAACACAAGCGTCCCGCCGCTGACGATCTCTCCCTTGTCGTTCCGCTCAACGTGGCCGCGCATCACGATCATCGCGATTCCCTTGAAGTATGGCTGTCAAAAGGACTACCGGAGGGATTCGAACCCTCAAGGCCCTTGGGGTGTGCCAGCGGCATAACCTCAGGCCCAGGACACGCTGACCCTGCGTTTGCCAATTCCGCCACGGTAGTCTTACTTTCTCCCGCGTCTACGGTCGCAGCATCGCCCGTAGACGTTCTTCTTGCTGCTCGACCGCCGGAGCCTCCGGCCACACCACCCACACTTGGAATACTTCATCGTTGTTCTCATCTACGCTAGACGTAACTGCGAACGCCACTCGTTCCAGGCGTTCGTGATGGCCCCCGTCCCCGGGAACATATCCACCAGTTCGTCATCCGGCTGAGCTCCAACCATCTCGAACGCCCACCGCGCCACAGCCCACGGCTTCGCCCCGGTCAGTCCCTTCTTGAGCGTGATCGACTCCGCGATCCAGTCCCGCATGACGCAGCGATGGGTAACGACGGGCTTCCGGCAAGCCTTGACGATGACCGGCTCCCAGGCGTAGGCCACGCTCACGTTGCGCTTGAAGGCTGCAAACGGCTTCACCCACGCCATGACCCGTACACCCTTCGGAAAGAGCGGCAGAACGGCAGCTAGGGCCGTACTCGACGTATGGAGGACGTACCCGTCATACTCCCTCTCAAGCCGCTCTGCCATCTGGCGGTGATCGACCTCCCCGCCGTAGTCGGGATGGTCCTTGTACAGCTTCGCGCAGCCGGGGTAGGGCGGGTCAGCGTAGGCGATTTTCATTAGTCGAACTCCATCGCCACGAGCCACGACCAGAAGAACTCCCGGCGCTCCCCCCTGGCTCGCTTGTAGAGCGGGAGAATGTCGGTCCACCACTCCAGCATTTCGCGCTTGTTCATGGTCACGTTAACCTCCCCTGTAAAAGCAGCAACAATGGTGGGAACAGCAGTGCCGGATTGCATGGCAGCACTTACACTCAGTTCCCCGGTGCAGATCGTCCATACACTTCTCGGTGTTTTGGTAGGCTTCAATGGCATCTGCCAACCCAAGAGAGACAGACGCCGGGTTCTTCCTAAGCTGATAGGCCGCACGGTGGAAGACGTCTAGAAGTAACTCCACCTGCTGCCTCGTGTAAGTTTCGTCGCTCATCGTTTGCCTATAGAGAATTAGTCGATTCGACGTCCAGGGGCCTCGTTCGCTGGCGGCAGACTCATCTTGTGGGGTGCCGCCATGAGCAACTCGAACCAGCCCCATAGGACGCTTATGGGAACAGCCA
>Ga0196974_1000067_pt1 | contig 50864 bp, 85 predicted proteins | sample S1_1013CmetaG_FD_155477 | JGI IMG/M metagenome (GOLD analysis project Ga0196974, IMG submission 155477) | Soil microbial communities from Anza Borrego desert, Southern California, United States - S1_10-13C | ecosystem: Environmental > Terrestrial > Soil > Desert | place: USA: California...
ATGGCATTCAACCGCAAGAAACGAAGAGGACTTCCCGCCCCGCGTTCCCGCAACGCCGGAATGCCTTCCGAGCAGGACCAGGAAGCGATGCTCAAGGGGCTTTCGGACCGCGATGTAGAACGCATCATGCGGGGCGGAGAGCCGAGACGAGGACTGCTTGGCCGCATCGGGGACTGGCTCCGTGGATCGGGGGGCGGGGGCGGGGCGGATGAGGGGTTCATCGACACCGGCCCGCGATCCGTGGCGGCGGAGGAGCCGGACGACGCTCCCGGACAACTGTTCACTGAGGATGTCGGCAACGCCCCCAATTTCTTCGATGCGATGGCGGCTGGTCAAGTGCAGCCGCAAGTGCAAGTAGGGCGACGCCAGCGGCCGCAGCAGCCGGAAATCATGGTGAACGACTTCACGCAAGGAGGCTCCGGCGGCGGAGGCGACATGACGCAGGCTGATTTCCAGCGGCAAGTCCTGGAAAAGATGGACGAGATTCCGCAACGGATCGCCGAAGCCCTTGGAGTGTAAGAGCCATTGCCCATCACCTTCTCCAACGATCGGTACGGAAGTTTTCTCACGCGGGGCGTGGGGGACATCCTGTACGAGCGTGCCCGCCGGGTGAAGCTGGTGCGTGGGCTGACCAACGGCAACTTCACGCTCAATGACGCGGCCCAGGAATTCATCAACGTCAATGGGCTGTTTCACCACGTCCGCACGACGCTCCCGCTCCAGCGGGTAACGGTGAACCGGTTCGGGCCGGAGAAGGTGTATCTCCAGGCCGACTATCACCGGCGGCGGATTTACGGGACGTTCACCACGCCGTCGTTCGCGTTGGCGAGATTTCGCGGCTCAATGCGGTCGGTGTCATGGATTCGCGACACCGAGACGTTCAGCGACGGGCTGCCGTCCGGCGACATTCATTTTCACTTCCAAAGCTCGGCGACCGAGAATCCCATCAGCGACCCGCAGGCGGTTCCCCGCGAATGGGTATGGAATCAACCGGCGGCGGTCATCATCGTTGAAACCCTGCTCAACTCGTCGCCGCTGGCGACCATCGCCGGCCGGCTTGGGAAAGTCAACTCGAACGCGGTGGTGGCCGGAGGCTTCAGCTTCCCGCCGCTGTCCGTGCTGTTCAAGGATTACCAAATCGACCCCATTGAGCAAGCGGACGGCTCGTTCAAGTGGTTCGTGCGGTACATCTTCGTTGTGGTCAACGGCGGGTACTACCGGCAGCATCCGGTGTTCAACATCAACGCTGGCCCGCCCGCGTGGGAGACGGCGAACACGGTCGAGTACGAGACCAGCAGCTTCGCCGGAGGGTTCCCGGTGTGACGACGCTGCCGACCATCATCCCGGACGGAAGCTCGTTCAACGTCTTCACATTCGAGAATCGTGCCCTCATCGCACAGGCCATCGAGGCGGCGGCCGATTACATGAGCCGCCGCGATGATTTCATCCGCCGCCTCGCCATGATGCCGCCCATGCCCCCGACGCCCGGAGGCGGCAAGGGCGAGGTCCGCATCGGCATCGTGGAGTCCTACAGCGGCAACGGCGTCAATGGCGATCGTCTCTACAACATTCTCGACAAGGCGACGGGAGCACCGGTCGGCACCGGCATCCTGCCGTACCAAATCGACCATCCGGCGGTCAATGTCATCCCGGCCCCTCCAGGAACGGACGTGCTGTATTGGCTGGCACCGGAGGACCCGTTCAGCAACACGGTCCACATGATTGCCCTGAAGGAGAACTACAGCTCGGCGGCGTGCATCCAGGAGGAGCCGCTGCCGATATTCCAGCCTGCACAGGCTCCATCGGCTCCACAGACTTCCACGCCGCCAGCCCCGTCCATTCCGCAGGACATGCTCGACTGGCTCATCGCCAACGCCGCGAAGCTGCGGGGCGTGGCGACGATGACCGCCGGGGCGGTGACTGTGAGCACCACCGCCGTCACCGCCAATTCGCAGATTCACTTGACGCCGCAGAACACGTCGGGCACGGCCGGAAGCGTCTACGTCTCCGCCCGCGTGGCGGGCACCTCGTTCACCATCACCAGCACGTCCGGCACCGACACCCGCGACGTGGCGTGGCTGCTCATTTAGGGAGGTCACTTTGGCGGCTAATCCTCGATTCATCGTCTCAGGGTTCGGAGAGCCGGCCGTCGTGGACGCCGTGGACGCCGACCGCTCCGGCGGCGGAACTTATGACACCGTTTGCACGGCCAGCACGGCGGCCGGCGGCATCTTTCACGGTGCGGTGGTGTGCATCGTCAATTCATCCCCGTCTTTCACCACCACCGACACGCTCATCAATTTCTTCCACGACAGCGGGGCGAACACACGCTATATCGGCCACGCCGTCATTCCCCGCAACGACACGGCGAGCAACACCGATCCGCCGTTTGAAGTTCCGTTCACGCCGCTGGGCGGGCCTGTCGAGCTTGACCAGAACGACCAGATTCAAGCGGCGTTCATGTCCGGCTCCATGACCGCCCACGTGCGGGCGTTGGGGGGGAACTTCTGATTGCCGGACTTTGTGCGAAGACTGACGCCTTCGGGCAGTTACCTCGCCTTGGCTCCGCAGAACCAGGGTGCTTTGCTCACCAACGAGAACGGCATCGACTGCTGCTGCCCCACGCCGCCCGAATGCTTTCTCAAGATGGAGCCGTGCTCGTGCGGCCAGGATGACAACCGCTACACCTCCTGCTCGCATTTCGAGGCGGCGGCGAAGGGCCAGTCCTGCATCGTCGTCAACATCGCCACCTCCGGCGACCCCGACTGCTACACCGTCTGCAACGCACCAGTCTTCACTGAGCTTCCGCCGGGAGCGTTGTTCACCACCATCTCCGCGACGAACGTAAGGCCCAACTGTGCGGAGTGCTGCGACCCGAGATGCTGGCATCCTTTGGAGGCTTGCCACATCACCGGATGCTCGAACGGGGCCACGTCCCTGTGCTCATCGGTTCCATCAGGCCAGTTCTTCGTCGCGTGCGAGGACGTTCCGCCCGAGTTTTGCCCGGACGGCATCATGAAGGCCAATGGGACGTGCTGGCGTGTGAACTGCGACGTGTCCACGGCGACGCTGCCCAACAACGCGATTGCCCTGGTTCCAACCGCATGGTATGAAACATGCCAGGAGTGCTGCTGCCCGGAGCACTGCAACAACAACCACCACACGTTCTGCCTGCAAAGCTGCAACGCAACGCTCAACGTGCAGGTGGTGGGCATGAACACGACCGCCACCGAATGCACGAGCGGGCAGAACGGGGCCTTTTTCAATCCGACCACGGCGTCGGGCATCTTTCAGCGGGCGACGACCGGATGCCTGTGGGTGGGAAACGTCGGCGTCAATTGCAGCGGTTTCACTCCCTGCCCTCCTTACGCTTGCATTCCGCCGCCGACGGAGCTTTTGTCCAAGATTCAGTGCGGGAGCCATCCGGTCACGTTTCAGCCGGGCTGGGTCGCGAACGTCTGGGTTCGCATGAGAACGGTCGAAAACAGCAACTGCTTCACATGCTGCACCAGGGAATTTGTCTTCTTCAACAGCGGCAACATTGGCGGATGTCCGCCTCCGGGCGGCTGGCAAAGCATTGGCGGCGGGCCGGTGGAACAGGCGTGCGGCGGAACTCCGATGCTTGTCGTTGGATAGGATGCAAATAATGTTGATACACCACGCCTACAACGACACGCAAGGACGAGGTGGATTCTGGGTGCTTTATGCTGAAGTGGACGGGCCTTCGGCGTCTCTCAAAGGCACCAAGCATTACAAGACGACCGATGAGTTCCAGCAGGATTTGGCCAGGCTGTTCCCGCCGGCACCAACGGAAAGCGGAGATCAGTACGCATGGCCATGCACGCTGCGGGGCAATCCCAATCTTGCGACATGCCGGCAGTGCGAGCATCTGAAACCGACTCCGAATTGCCCCGGATGTCCGCATTGCGAAAAACTGCCTGGGGAACCTAACAAGATGAGGCTGTATGATGTCATCATCCGTGGGGCGTGCCCGCTGGGCAAGCACAGCAAGGAGGCTGTCCATGCCAAGAATATATGACGCCGCCGCCGACCTTCGGGAACGAATGGAGCAACTGGCAGGCCGTACTTACGTTGAACCCGCCGCCGCCGGCCGCACGCTCGCGGAGCGGCAAAACTACCTGATCGGGCAACGCAACCAGCTTCCGACACTGCCGCCGGCCGGGAATGTCGCGTTGGCCCAGCGGCAGTTGCAAGGCTCTCGCCGGGCGGGCGAACCGGACGACGTGTATGGCGGGCGGCTCGCGGCTCGTGGATTCCAGCCGGATGAAGTCAGCGACTTCATGTCCAACCAACCGTTCCGGCCCGTGCCGGTGAAACAGTCTGCCGTTGCGTCCGCACCCCAGCCGCAACGTCAATCACAATTCTCCCGTGGCGTGTACCAGCGTCCGCAACCGCAGGCAGGCCCCATCACGCCCGGCTCCGCGAGGGCGTTGGGGATTCAGACGCCGAAGGATCAGGAAGCCATCGGTCGGCAGTTCGCGGCAACTCGGGCGGCCGCACGCGACCGGGAAGGCTCATTGGCGATGCTGGATGCTTTTCACGGCGTCCGCAAGTTCGAGAAGCAGCACTATGACCGGTTCGCCAAGCTGGCGGACCATGTGAATCCAAACGAAATGCGGCTGCTGCTCGACCAATTTGACGAAGGCGGGAAAAAGGGTCCGTCCCTCTCGGACATCGAGCGGTTCGTGGTGTGGCCGAAGAACGAGGCGGGCGAGCCGATGTACCCGGAGGACCCCAAGGAACTGACGCGGCTGTACGAGGATGCCCGGCAGCGGCTTGAGGACTTCCAGCGGCGTGGCGGAACAGGGTCGACCGCACAGGCCGCACCCCAGCAGTCATGGACGCAGCAGGACATTGAATCATTGGCGGCCCAAATCGCCGGCGAGATTCGGGCGAGCGGCAGGCAGCCGACTCCGAAGGACATCCGCGACGAACTGGCGAGACGAGGAGTGCGACGATGAACACCTGCAAGACGTGCAAGCATTGGGAGCACCCACGAAGGCGGGAGCATCGGCCTGAAGCACAATGGGGAGCATGTAATTGCAGAGCCGCGACTGACGATATCGCAATGGAGTGGCCAGGGGACGGAGAGTTGCACACCGTCAGCATCTTCGGCTGCATCCACCATGAACCCAAGAGTGGGCCGCATGGCGATAACTGCCAATGCGTGCTCTGTCTTCACTGACCATGAGCACCCTCGACATCGACAGTGCGATTGAGAAGGCCCTGAAGCCGCCGGACGACGGTGGGCTGGACATCGATGGGGCCATTGAGCGAGCGTTGTCGCCGGCCCCGCAGGGACTCTACGGGTCCGCCCAAGTCTCTCTCGGCGGCGTCCAAGCCCCTCCCACGCCCGCCGGATATGAGCCTGCCGTCCAATCCTACGTCCGCGACAACACCGCCGACGTGCCGCAGTGGGTGAAGGACATCGAGGCATCGGTCGGCATCATCGCGGAATCATTCCCCCGCCAGCGGCCGCAGCCTGACCGCTCCATCCCCGGCGAGATGGCCAGCCAGTTCACCGCAGGCCTCATGGGCGACCTGCCGCGTGGCATCGGCGGCGTGGCCCAGATGGCCGGCGACATGTTCCCGGAGTCGGAGATTGCCCAGACGGTGGGACGGCTTGGCGGGGCTTACGCTTCGGCAGGGGAAAGCGTGGGCCGTGCATTGCCGCCATCAGACCCCGGTGAACTGACCGGCCGCAGCATCGCCGGTGGCGTCTCCCGAGCCACCCCACAAATTGTCGGACAGGCTGGCTTGGCCTGGGCCACCGGCGGCGGCAGCGTGCCTGCACAACTTGCCATCTTCGGAGGCACGGCGGCGGCACCCGTCGTCGGCCAGCAATACCGCGACGCACTGGCGTACTACGAAGTGAATCATCCGGACATGGACCCGCAGGAGATGCAGGAGCGGGCCAGGACGGAGGCGGGTGCGGCGGGACTCATCACCGCCGGCACATCGATTCTGCCGGGCCTGGCGATGCTCCAGCGTGTGCCCGGTGCGTCCACGGTCCTGAGCAACGCCGCGTCGCGGGTCATCCAGTCCGCCGCCGGGGAAGGCATCCAGGAGATGTCCGAGCAGGTGCTGACGGACACCGTGGCGTCCATCGTCCGCGAGGACCCCCAGCTCTGGCAGCAGATCAGGAGCCTTAACCCGGAGTATTGGGATGGGGTGCTTCACGCGGGCCTGATTGGGGCATTGACGGGCGGGGCGGTGAGGGGTGGGGTGGAGGCTCTGGGTCGCCAAGCTCAAGAGCAAGCCGACACAAAGCCGCATTTGACCTCCGAACCTGTGCCTTTATCCACTCTGGATAGTGAAAGTGAACCTCTTGAAGGTAGATTTTCTGTTCCATCGTCTACTCCGGGTGCGGGGGTTCGGGAACAATCCGCCCTTGAGCGTCAAAAAGAACCCCCGACCTCTTCAAGTCGTCAAGGAGCCATCGTCGAAACCGAATCCGGTCAAGTCGCCTCATCGCAGGAGAGTTCAGACGCTTCTCCAATCGACATACAAACGCCCACACCGAAGCGTAAACCGCAATCGCAATCAGGCTCCACATCCCCCAATCCTATCACCCGCTCCGCCGACGAGCCATCGCCGCAAGGACCACGCACGACCAAGGCGGAATTGTTGGCTTCAAAGGCCGAGGTTGAAAAGTCGCAGGGCAAGCGATACGCCGACAAAATGGCGAATCAGCGGTTTCGTCTGCTATCGAAGAACCCTGATGAGATTCACGAGTATCGCGTTGCCGGTTATGTCACACGTTCGATGAAAGGCGACAAGTACACCCTGCATCTGGTTTCGGACACAGACAGCAAGGATTGGCGGATCGCTGACACCATCGACGTAACAGACCAGTATGTGAAGGCTCCCTCTACTGATATATCTACGCAAACACCTTCAAAACCGGCTCCAGAAAATCCAAAATCCATCGAGCGTGCCAAGGACGAGCCATCGCCGGAGGGCATGACCTCCGCCCGCAAGGTGGACATCAACCGGGACCGAGAGGCGTTGGGCCTCAACTCTCTCGATTCTCCCGAACGCCGCACATGGAAATCGGTGCTGGAGACGGCACAGAATGAGTACGACAAAGAGAAGGTGGACGACTTCGCCGCCGAGCTTGTCAGGAAACCACAGGCTATCGACGACAAGCAGACTGCACCGCTGGTCATCCGTTCGGCGGAACTGAAGAACGAGTACCGCGAACTCAAGGCGAAGATGGCCGCGACCACCGACCCAGCGGAAATCGCCGTGTTGTCCGCCGAGATGAACCGCAAACAGGACAAGTACGATGTCGTGTCGCAGGCCATGCGTCAATCCCGCTCTGCCATCGCTCGCGGACTGACATTCAGCAAGGCCACCATTGACGAGGATTTTGACCTCATCTCCGTCAAGTCCCGTGCCAAGGCAGCTAAGGGGAAGGCGTTGACGCCGGCCGAGTCCAAGCGGTTCGAGGAGCTGACCAGCCAGCTTGAGGCCAAGACGCGGCAGGTGGCGGCGTTGGAGAAGCGGGTGAACGAGCAGACGGCGATGCGGGCAGTGAAGCAGAGGAACCGCTTCAGCAAGATGAGCAAGGCCGAGCGGGACGTGGAGTTGGAGGGGTTGAAGGCGAAGGCGTTGGAATTGTTGAGGGCGGGATGTGGAGTGAACTGATGGGACATCATCCAGTACAAATCTCAAAACATGGCCCAAAACTGGGCAGGAAGGCACGGAAAACCTACAAAGCCAGAGCGAAGCGATGGATGCGTAGGCTTGCAAACATTCTGCTAGAGGACGGGCCGAACCGCTATCAGTATTCACGCACAACATGGTGGGACTGGAGTTGATGAATGGCCAAACGCATCGACTGCTCCGAACTCTCCCGTACCCTCCACGACCTCGCCCTCAACGTCGGCTCACGCGAGCACGTCAGCACGTTCGCGGACCTGACGCGGGAGATGCAGGCCGTGCTCGGCGAGGACATGATCGACGCCGACCGGCTCGCGGCGTCCATCGTCGAGGCCACGACCGGGGCCGCACAGGAGCAGTCCGAGCTTCAGTCGAAGCTGAACCGGCTCAAACGTGAGGCACGGCAATTCCACAACCGCACCGAGCCGCAACTGCGGGAGAAGTTCGCCAGGCAGATCGACGAGTTGAAGGGCAAGCTCCGCAGTCCGGCCGTGGCACCCGTGCGGCGTGAGAGCGTGACGCTGAGCAAGGCCCTGGAGCGGCAGGCGTTCGAGCGGGACCTGCTCCGACGCAAGATTCATCAGCGTATCCAGGACCTCAAGCCGCTCACCATCATGCAGAAGGTGATGGAGCCGATTCACTTCCAGCGTGCGGCGTTCTTCGGCATGGACTTCGGGCAGGTTCTCCAGCACGGGAAGATGGTCCTGGTCAGCCATCCGCTGCTGTCCATCAAGAATCTGCCGCAGATGTTCAAGTCGTTCGCCAGCGAGGGGGCGGCACACAAAGCGGACAAGGCCATCGAAGACCATCCGCTGGCCCCGCTGGCCTACCGAGCCAAGCTCAGCCTGTCCACGGACTACGGCAGCAACGTGTCCAAGGAGGAGTATTTCCAAGGGCACTTCGCCCATCGGATGCCCGGCATCAAGCACTTCGCCAGGGCCTTCCGCGTGTTCCTCAACGCCGTGAGATTCCAGTCCTTTGTCACGGCGGTCAACTCGTGGACCATCGGCGGGGAAGCCACGGACGCGGAAGCAAGGATCATCGCCAACTTCATCAACGTGACGACCGGACGCGGAGCCATCCCGGACAAGATTGTCTCCGCCGTGAACGCTTCGAGCGTCCTGGTCAACGCCGCACGCTACCAAACCTCGCGTGCCCAGTTCATCATCGGGCAGCCGCTCTGGGGCGTCTTCGGCTCCCATCGCGGCAGTGCGAAGGCCAGGGCATGGGTCGCCAAGGAGTACGCACGCACCATCATCGGGTGGGCCTTGTACCAGGGCATGCTCTATTCGGCGTTTTACCTGTGGTGGGAGCAGTCCGGCGAAGACGAGGAAAAGAAGCCGAAAATCGAAGCCAACCCCCTATCGTCGGACTTCGGAAAGATTCGCATCGGCAACACTCGCATCGACACCACGGCGGGCATCGGGCCGTGGATCACGTTCATGTCCCGCTCCGTTCGCGGCATGACCAAGCAGCGGGACGGAGACATTGTTCCCATTCGGGGCAAGGACGTGCCGTACGGCGGACATGCCTGGGACTACTTCGCGTTCAACTTCGCCCGCAACCGTATGGCCCCGGCTCCAGGGGCCATCGTGGACGGCCTACGCGGCACCACGCCGGACGGGCAAGAGGCCACGCTCATGCGGCTGCTGCAACAGAACTTCGTCCCGCTTGGTCCACGCAGCGTCTATGACGCCATGCGGGAGGAAGGCTTGGACAAGGGAAGCGTGCTGGGTGCCATGGCCATGTTCGGCGAGGGCGTCAGCGTGTGGGAGGATCGGGAGCAGCAGGGCAAGCCACGTCGGAAGCCGGCGAGGCCGAAGCGGCCGGAGCGGCCAAGCCCTGGTTGATGATTCAATTGGGCAACTCCCGTCGGCATGTCACGCAGTACACCTTCCGCATCCGCTTCGCCTCCAGCTCGGCGAGCTGGCGTTGCACCAGTTGCTCATGGCACCGGTCCCACGCCTCATTGTCACGCCGCATCTGCTCGGGCGAACGCGGGGCGTAGGCGTTGAGGAAGTCCATGAATAGGGAGGCGGTCAAGATGCCTGATCCCCCTCCCGCTTGAAGCTCCGCTCGCCCCGCTGCACGCGGACGACGTGAACTTCCGCCTGGACGTTGGCGTTGACGGTCTGGGCAGGCGTACCCTCCAGCCGGTCAAACAGGTACTTCCAGAATTGGAAGTCGCCCGCTTCCGCAGCCGCAATGCCCGCTTCCACGATGGCTTGGGCACGGCCGGGGTTCTCGTTGAGAACTTTTCTGATACGGTCAGACAGCCCAAACGTCCCAGGCGGTTTGCCGGCAGGATTGCCGGAAACCCCTGGTGGGAAAGGCTTTAGGTTCGCAAGGCTCTTGGGATTGACGGCCATCTCTGCTAATCGTTGAAAGAATCTTCAGAAAATCTTACCACAACCTATTGACAAGTCCAGTGGTGGTGGCACAAGATGTTGAAGGTGAACCACAAACCGCACATTTCCGCCGCCAGCCCGTCACGCCTGGTTCACCAACCAGACGGGGGCGGTGTTTTTGCCTTCAGCATAAGGAGGCAATTGTCCGACACGTATTCAAATAACATGGGTTCCCCCGCACCGTTGAAGCGGGACAATCAAACTTACGAGGGACAGCGATGGAGTAAGCGCGCTGTGCTCTTTCCCGCCCGCCCTCTTCACTGAGCTTGAACAGAATCACGGCGGCAATCTCCGTGTGAAAAGTGAAAAGGCCCCTACGGGACCCGTTCCATGAGTCCCATAGGGGGTTGCCCATCAGCGAAGGCTGAGGTCATGCTGTCTCAGCATGGCCCGAAGCCAACGCCAAAGGGCGTAAAGGGCAGAAAGGCGGGTACGCACGTGGTACCTCCTCTCTCAAAGTGGCCCCGGCCAGCCGCCGGGTTCTACTCATGCCCGCCCCTCTTCACTGAGCGGTGGGCGTTTTCCCCGCCGATCCCGGTGACCCCGGCCTGAGGCGGCACAACTTGACAGCCAGGTCCACGGATGGACTGCTCCTCAGGGAGCCGTGGAGGCAATAAGGCGTGGCCTCGCAGAACTTACGCCAGAGCATGTTCAAGACGTGTGGAACTAGACCCTACCGCACGCCAGTCTCAAGACTGCACTATTCGTGTGTATCGGTGAGCCGCATTGCTCCGGCTGAAATGGTGAAAACACACGCAACCGACCGTACCGACCGACTGACGGCATGGCGGACTCCTGTCAAGCACAGGGTCTGCTCTCCCTTCTCTCTCTCCCTCTGGCATGTGCGGCATTCGCCGCAAGTGCAGCAACACCAACAGGTTATGACGATGGCCAAATATCCGCGACAATACAAATGCTTGAAGTGTCTCCGCATCATCACGTTGCAAAGGTGGTTCGCGAAGTATGAGACGATTCTGTGTCCGGAGTGTGGCGGCAAGAACAGTCTGAGCCGGGAATATTTGCACAAGGAGGTCCCGGCTCATGCTTTGATGGGTGACAGGCCTCAAGCTCCGAAGTCTGCTTCGCTTTCCCGCGAATCCCTGGATTCCCGCTGGTCCGCGTTGTTCCCGGAGTTGGACGGGATCGGGAAGAAAGAGCATGAATCCGCTCCCGTCGTCACGGACGCGACGCGTCAAGCTCAATTCGACCCGTTGGCGGACCCGCCATTTGTTCCGACACATCGCGAGGCGTGGAACACGCACCCGCGTTGGTCGCACTTGCCGGCGTCAGGGTGACTCTATGTGAACCTCGTCGATTGGCGGCTCCGGCCCGGCATTCTTGATCCAGAATGTGCAAAGGCCGTCTCGCTCCAGCTCGGCCAGATGATGCGTCTCCGGCTCGCTCTTGGGTTCGTGATGAACCTCCTTGAGACCTGGCGGCTTGATGATGAAACGATTGCAGTAGACCGGGCCGACTTCAATCCACGCGACTTCGCCGTCTCGGCGGATGACCAAAGCGACCGGCTTGTCGCCTTTGAACCCGACGCCGCAGCAGATGGCCTCTTCCTCCATGAATCGGCAGGGACATGGGAAGATGTGTTTCATCTTGAAGCCTCCATGGCCGGTCGCCCTGCCTTCGGCCGCTTGAGCTTCTTCAACGCATTCCGCTTGATGAGCACGCGGGACTCTCCCGCCGTCCACCACACCTCGACCACGCCCGACTCGATGTACCTCCACATCGTCGGCACGCTCACCCCCGCAATCTTTGCGGCCTCCTGCGGCGTGAAATAATCTGAGATATTTTTCTTGATTTGCTCTTGACTCATGTCGAGAAGACTGTATCATGTTTTCAGTCAGAGTCAACAAGGAGAAACGGACATGTACGCGATTCAAGTGACAGACCAGATGCCAGGATGGGCTTGGCGAATCCGTGGTTGCTATCCAAAGGAACGCACCACGATTGTCAAGGCTCGCGACCGTGAGCAGCTTCGGCGGCGTGTCCACCGCCTGAAAGAGACCTGGCGGATTGACCGCGTGTGGCACGTGAAGGGTACGGATTATTGACACCCACCAATCCCCCGCCCCGACGTGAGGTCGGAGACACGAGGAGAACAGGAAAATGCGAACCCAATTCATCAACTGCAAGACCATGAGAGACGCAAAGCGTCAGGCTCCGTGGGCCGCGAAGATTGTCAAGGTCGAAGGCGGCTACAAGGCCTTCGAGTCCATCGCCGACTACGAAACCTGGAAACGGCAGAAGTGACTGATTGACCCTCGCCCGAGCAAACACGAGGAGACATGACATGAAAACCGAGCATTCCAAGTTCACGATTCAAGCTGACCGATGGGTGACAAGCGAGGGTGAGTGGCAGGTGTTCCGCATTGTGAACAAGGTAGGAGCCACCATCGCTCAGACCAGCGACGCATTTTGGGCCGATTTCATCATGAAGGCGGCCAATGACCTTGCGAAAGTGACTGATTGACCATCGCCCGCCCCCACCCCTTCACGCGGTGGGCCAGGGCATCGGCCAATAGGGGACGATGAGACAAAGGGACAGAACATGCCTGATTACCTCGTATCGAAGCTTGCCGCAATTCTTCAACGTGCCCATGCCGCTGCGGTTGCCGCTGATCCTGGCGAGGGCAACGACGGCGGAACCTGCAACATGGACACTCCTGCGTTCCGCATCGACCGGGTAAAAGAGACGACGATTCAGAAAGCCGCGAATCTGGCTGGCGTCGAGGTCATGCGATTTGGTTGGCTTGGCCGGGATTCGTGGTACTGGCTTCGCGTTCCCCTGCTCGGCCAAGGCAACCGGCGGTCGACGATGATGAAGGCGGCACAGAAGGTTCTCAATGATTCCGCTCCGCAAATCCCCGGCTTCCACGCCTGCGGCTACTACCAGATGGATTGACCCTCGCCCCATTCCCCCACGGGGGAAGCGGGCATCGGCCAATGGTGGCGGATGAGACGAAAGGGATAAGACGTGAGCAAACCTCGAAAGATTGAAGTGCTTGAGGAGTTGGCCCGTACCCTCGTGGGCGATGCCAAGGGACCCAATATCTACTTTGTCACGGACCAGGGCGTCGTCGTGACCATTACTCGGTCGTTTGAACTTGCATACACCGAGTGGCGTCAACTGTCCCGACGTACGCCGCGTGTTGAATCGGCATTGGAGGACCGCAAGTTTGGAGTCATTGCCTCAGTTGCACCGGAGAGCGATGGGCCGGACGCCAAACTGCGAGTCTCTGACGATTCAGCGATGGCTGGATATCAAATCCACGTCTGACTATCCCTTGGCCCAGGCCCCCGGCCTCACCCGCCGGGCCTGGGCCTGTCTTGAAAGGAGAATGTGATGGCAAACGCACTCAAGCAGGAATTGATTGGCAAGCTGGTTCGTGTCGGCTCGTGGCCGCAACCGGTCCGTGTCATCAATGGGTCTGGGGCGTACACGTTCACCACCGGGCAGGCACTCATATGCCGCGATGAGCGGACTGGCGAGCAACGCCGTTTCGAGGGATGGGACGTTGAGTCAATCGTGGACGAGCCGCTGACCGCCCCCACGGCGACGGAGGACTGAGGACTGACCCGCCTCCCGCCCGGAGGCAGAAAGGTGTGACGAATGGAAAAGACTCAATGGCTTGTGCCGATGCGATTGACAATCTACACGCAAGTTCGGGTTGAGGCTGCGTCGTCCGAAGAGGCAAGGTCGCTCGCAAAGAGTTTCGTGACGATTGACGATGGACGACAAGTCGCCGAGTGTGTCTATCCTGAGGTGATCGGCGAAGCTGTCGAAGTCTGACCCCACCCCACCCCCGGCGGAGGAGTGAAGCGATGAGCAATGCGAATCCAAGTCCGCAGCAGCGTATGTTTCCAATCGGAAGCTTCATTCGTCCGAATGATGAGGCGATGCGACGCGGATTGTTTCCGTTGCGTGGACGGGTTAAATTGGGATTTGTTTCAAGATACTGTGCCGACCCTTGGTGCGTGTATTACAAGAAGAATCCATGGACCAAAGGGAACGGCCATGTGATTTGCGTCAAATTCATAGAATTGGACTCACAAGATGCTGCTACCCAAAATATCGGAAGCACTGAACCAGTGCATTGACGCTTCGGAGTGCTACAAGAATGAGCCTCCGTCATTCGAGCAGGTCGCGATTGCTCGCCGCATGGCGGATGTGCTGCCAAAGGCGTTCATTTTGTTGGAGGTCATTCGCGACAATCCCCATGCGGACCGGGACGATTGCAAATCATTCGCCAAGCTTGCGATGAACATAATCATGGACACCGCTGACCCGCCCGCCCCAGGAGTGAAGCGATGAGCAGGCGGTACATAACCTTCGAGCAGATTGAGCAGCACGCCGCCGGAATCGACAGGCAAATCGCTTACCACGAGCAGAAGGTACGCGAACTAAATCATATGAAGAAATATCTTGCCGACTTGGTGGCGAAACACCTCGTTCTTATGAACGAAGATGAACCCATTGCCGCCGAATGTGAAACCTCTGACCCGCCCGCCCACAGGAGCAGGACATGAGCGACAAACTGATTCACCGCGTCGAGATGCTCATCGACGATGAATGGGTTCCCGTGTTCAAAGGAGATCATGCGGACCGCGAGGCTGCGGAGAATTGGAAGAAAATCCGCGAGGACATGCACCCGAATCACCCGCACCGCATCATCTCGTTCGACCCATCGACAGCAAGGATTTGACATGCCCCTCTCACCCCGAATCGTGGAAGCGTTGAATGACGTACTTGGTAAAGCGGAGTACTCAATATCACACGCCAATTCCGACTGGCAGTATAACAAAGACATGCCAAAACTTCGCCTCGCCCGTCGCGTCGTGGAGGCGTTGCCGAAGGTGAATGAGACGCTCGTCGACCTCAGAGAGTATCTCAGAAGTTACGGACATTCTGATGTGATTGAGTGGGTGGACGAAGCCCTCTCCGCACTCCGCGAGGCGGGGGAGGTGAAGGCGTGATGTTGACAGTAAAGATTGGACTCGGCCGGAGGACTCAATTCTTCGTCGACGACCGTGAAGTGGATGAGCAAACGTGGCTCAAGGTCCATGATGAGCTTGGCATTCCGCGTCCGGTCGAGGAGGTTCCGAAGCGGTGCAGGACGTGCAAGCATTGGCACAGGAGCGACCATCAAATCGCGTTCGTCGATGTCGGGCAATGCAATCTCTTGGTGAACGACGAGATGCACAACTACGTATGTGTGCCGACGTGGAAGGCTCAGGAAGAATTGCCGCATCCACTCACCGACGCCAGTTTCGGATGCACCCACTGGGAACCCAAACCTTGACCCTCCCCCAGCCCGACTACACCAATGAGCACTGAAATAACCGTTCCTATAGGAATCGAGAAGCTGTCCAACATGATGTGTGGCTGCGGCTGCAACGAACTTGCTTGGAGAGCCATTCTTGCCGCACTGGAACGGGCAGCCAGCGACGGCAAGCGGTCGCCGCTACCGGACGACGGCCATGTGTGGATGCTGCACTACGTGCTTGATTACGCGAAGCTGACTGAGCACGGCAGCAACATTCAATGGGCATGGATTACCGATGAGGGGAGAGGCGTGTTGGATTTTCTCCGACAGTACGGAGAGGATTGGAAGGACTCCAAGGAAATCGAGTTTTTAGCGAGCGACGGATGCGTGCTCAGCAACATTTGACCCAGCCCGACTACACCACGGCGGAGATGGCGAAGCTGGCGGGCGTCAGCATGACCATCATCCAACGCCGCTGCGGCGAGCTTCGCCAGAAATACGGCTCCTTCGGCCGCATGCGGGCCGGGTTCTGGCTGTTCACCCGCGAGGAGGCCCAGCAGGTGCTTGCGATGGGGCCGGGCAAGCGAGGCCCGCGTCCGCCCGCCGACGCCAAGGAGTCCTATTCCGTCCGCGACCTGGCGGGCATCATCGGCATCCCCGAGTGGAAAGTCCGCGATCGGGCCGAGCGGCTTGGGCACGGGACCGTCCGCGACGGCCGGCTCGCCTTCACCTACCACGAGATGAAGATGATGGTTCGCCGCGAGCGAAAGCGGTGACGCTCACGGCGGGTTCTGCATGTTGAAAAGCTCGCGGTCAATTTCAATGACCTGCTCGTCAATCGAGCGAACCTCCATGTCCAGCCGTTCGATGTTCAGGGTGAGTCGCTGTCGCGTATCCGGGTCGCCGTTGCTCATCTCGCTTTGGAGTTGATAGCGGGCGTTCACGATTTGAATCCGTTTGGAGTTCAGTGCGTTCTTCTTGGCAATCAGGGCGTTCTTTCGATTTGTCGCCTTGATGGTTTGGGCGACCGAACCCGGTGATGGCTGCGTCGCGGCCGAGTCCGGGTTCGCAATCTGCTCCAGGAGTTCATTCAGCTTTTTGACGGCCAGAGTGTCTTCCAGCCTGGAAGACTCAAGGGCGGCAACTCGCTCTTGCAGCAGGCGGACTTCAATTTCAAGATCGCCAATTCTCTTGACGGGGGATTTTGTCCTCTCCTGGGGCTTGTTGTCCCAAGAGGAAAGGCCAGCCAATGCCCCAATCGCGACCACCATCGCAATCCACTTCAACGGCTTCATGTTTTGCCCCTTTCATTTTGAACAACCCGGCGGGTCCAAAGGCGGGTTACCCGCCGGGTCACATGGAGGAGGTCATGCCGACTCCTCCTGGCACTTCCGCCTCAGCTCCTCTTCGTCCGATAACCACTTTGCAATTGCTGTCATGCCCTCCGTGTCGATCCTGGCAATGGGTCCTTCCTCTTCGCCCCGGCCATCCCACACATTTACCCCGTCTTGCGACCACGTTGTCGCTTCTCCGGCATGGCCTTGGCCGGAGCGGGTTTGGTTTTTCCCAGCAGTTCCGGCGGGGCGTGAACCCATTCGCTCAGTGGCGGACAACCAGATTCAATCCATCGATTGAGGTCTTTCTTGGCGGCGATCCTCACGGGTTCGGGCTGCTGCATGAACCACCACAACGCACGGCTCACAATCTTCCGCTGGTGGGTGTCTTCGGAATTCCTGAACCGCTTGAACTCCTCCATGAGCCGGGGGTGAAGCTCGTTGTAAAAGCTCTTTCGGTCTTCTTTCCCATCGCCATCGTCATCTTCGCTCTGTGACATCGTGCGTAAATTACTTGCCCGCAAGGGCATATGCAAATCTTTGTAAAAATTTGTAATTCCTGTTGACACATATGCCGACATATGACACCATATCCGTATGCCGATTTGTGTCCGAAACCGAGAATTGGACGACCGCGTGCAGCGTCTTGCTGACCTCCAGCCGTGCCGCGTGAGCAAGCACGCCTTGGCGGAGGCGGCACTGAATGCCGTCGTCAGCGAGTGCGAGCGTACGTCAAATCCTGAAGCCTGGAAACGAATCGGCTCTGCTGCGTCCTCTCGGCCCACCGATGCGGACGCGGTGACTCCCTCCAGCGAGTCGTCAATCCGTAACTCACTGCCTAATTCCCCGTCATCCGTGACGGCTTCTCCTGCGTCTCAATCGGTTGCCGCCGACGAGTCGCGTTGTGCTCCTCCAGCTTCGCCTCAGTCCCACTGTGGCGGAGCCTTTCTGCCCCCACACGGCGACGTGGACGAGAAATCCGCGTCGTCGTTTCACCCGCCGGTTGGACGCTCTCTCAAGGTTTCCCCCGGCACTCCCGGCCAAGCCGCCGGAACCCATCCCACGGCCTGATCCGCTGTGGGGTGGATTTGGCCGCGTGGTTGGACACGCGACCGTTGCCAGCAGTTACGTGAAAGGAGCACTGCCGACGATGCCAACGGTAGCACGAAAATCCAAGAAGGCAAGAAAACGCCGGAAATTCCCGACGCTTGGCCAGATGCAGTTGGGGCCAATGACGCCAGGCAATGGCAAGTACGGCTGTCTGATTCAGCATGCAACAATGCTCGGATTGGAACGGCTCCTTGACGACGACAAGGAATACGTAGACAACGAATCCTGCCTGTTCATGACCAGTGAGCCGGACGTGAACACGCCGGAGAATCGCCGGTTTGCCATGACGATTCTCCGGAGGGTGGCAAAGCGTGCCGGATACTCGATTGGTCGCGACCGGATTATGCGGAAGGCGGTGCGTCCATGACCCGCCCCACCCCCGACATCGCGGAAGGCGGGCACACGCCGTTGCCGTGGAGACGCGATGGCTCAAGCATTGGGCCTGACCGTTGCACCGTTTACATCGTTGGTGGACCAGCCGGAAAATACCCAACCATCTTTGTCGAATCGCTCGGCGAGTATCCCGAACGGCTCGATGCCAATGCCGACCTCATCATTCGTTCCGTGAACTCTCACGACGACCTGCTGGCGGCGTGCAAGCAACTCACCGCCGCGATGCGTCAGCTGGGCAAGGGTCATCATCGGGAGGTGGTGTTTGCCGAATCCGCCATCGCCTCCGCCACAGGAGGTGTTCAATGAAAATCATCGCTCTCGAATCCAGAGATTACGGCTCGAAGGTCATCGTTGAATTCAACCAGGAAGAGATGGGGAAGGCGGGAATCTTCATTGGTCGTGGATACTCCGGACGTGATCCGAAAGAGCAAGAGATCATTGCGGGCCTGACGGCACTGTTGAACAACAGCTCAGATGCTCGTGCAATCGCTATGAATGAGGCAAGCATCGCCGGTCTTGCTGGAAGATTCCTGAAAGAGTTCGAGGGCCTCGTGAGCAGGCATTCAAAGGTGCTGGCTCATGGCGATGTACCGTCTGCTGACGCCATGCCCGCCCTCGCCACAGGAGGCAAGCCATGACGAAGCAGACGGCGGGGCCGAAGCAACGAAAGCCCGACAATGCCTTGCGTTTGTTGCTGGCATACGCCCAGTGCGAAGAGGCTATCAGTGACGTTGCCGACTACCCATCGGAAACATACCTCGCGACTCTGAGGAAGCACGGATACAAGGCCAATGGCCTCAAGACTCCTGCGGAGTTTCTTGATTCACTTCGCAAGCGTGCTTTGTCCGCCGCCCGCTCCGCCCTCTCCCTCATCCCCAAGGAGGCGACGAAATGCCCCGCGAACGATGGGAAGGTGGTGGAGGCGTGGACGTGCTTTCACTGTCATGAAACCTTCACGTCCGAAGAAGCTGCTGCCAACCACTTCGGCAAGCGTGACGGTGATACACCTGCTTGTCGAATCGATGAGGCCGAGCTGAAGCGGCTCCGAGCATTGGAAGATGAGAATCGCAAACTATGGAGCGACATTCATAACGAGGACACGCTCTACAAGACTCACAATTCAATGGTCGAGTCAGAGTTGAAGGGCTACAAGCCGTTCCGAAATTGCCGAACGATCAACGACGTATTCAACCTGTACGACAGCCTTGAGGGCGAGAAGCTCGCACTGGAAGAAAGGCTTGCTCAAGCCCTCGCCCGCCCCTCCGACGCGGGGGTGGTGGAGACATTGAAGGCGGCGTGCGAACTTGCCAGAGAGTTCATCGCGTCAGAATACACGGCGGACAACGATGAAGGCGTCCTGATACCGGACGCCAATGCTCGCAGGGTGCATGACAAGCTGTGTGATGCCCTCGCCGCCAACGCGGAGGAAGGGAGGGGCGATGCCTGACACGTCGAAGGAGTACCCGAACCACATTCGGTTGGCGTTGGATATTCTCGACCGATTCTCGTCAGAGAGTTACGAGTCATATGACGCCAATGCGTTCAAGTGCGTCGTTGCTGCCGACCTTGTTTTAGAGCAGTTCATCCTCAATGGAGCGGCCTCCGGAGAAAAGCCCCAATGCCCAGTGACTTCGACAACCTCTTGAAGCGTCATCCGACGCCGTGGCGAGTCATCAGGGATGAACTTGGTTCAAGCGTCATCGTTGACGCGAAAGGCGAGATGGTTCCGTGCGAGCCGGAGACGGACGAGGTTATCTGTGCCTCTGTCAACGTCGCGAGCCGTCTGCTTCGCACCCGAGACGGGATGCTGATTGGACATGATGACCAAGTGTTCGACGACCACGGAAAGTCGTGGACGACCAAGACTGTTCTGTACGACCCAATGAGTCGTGGCGGCGACACCGATGAAGTCGGCTATGCGTGGAAGTCGCCGGAATTCTGCTGGTCATTCAAGCTCGCCATCGACCTCCCCGCCGCAGCCCGGCTCCTGCGGAAGTGCATGGAAGAAGAGAAGCCGGTTTCGGAGGACACGCAATGAACAAAGGCCCTAACTACCAGGAACTCGTCACGCACATCCGCCCGACGTGGAAGCAGAAATCCGTTGCGGCGGAGCAGCCGTGCGAGGACGTGGCACTCGGCCGACTCGCCAATGACATCGCCGAGCATGACGGCAACCTGTCCATGCCGTTCGAGGCCGTCAGTGTTCACAACCAGGACTGGGTGGAGAACGCCGTGGAGCGGGCGGTGCGGCGGGTGATGCTGTACCAGCACGGCGACCTTCCCAAGCAGGTGCTCATCCAGCTCAAGCCCAGGAACGATGAGATCGTGTACGAGAACGTCGTCTCCGTCACGAACAACCTGGAGGTGCGGTTCACGATGGCGTGCAGGCCGTTCGTGAAGGGCGGGTTCACGTTCGTGGTGTATGACGTGGAGGAGGTGAAGTGATGGACCAAGCTCCTGGAGTCATCATTGGTGCGGTTTCCGGTTCTCTCGCCACACTTTTTCTGTTGTTGATTGTTGGAGCGGATTATGAAGGCGGCTACCGGGACGGGCAAATCGACGCCATCAACGACAAGGTGAAGTACCACCTTGTTGACCAGCCCGACAAGACGCGGAAGTGGGAGTTGATTGAGGAGGCTTCCAAGTGAACACCCTCGAAGTGCCGGCGGACATCTATGACGAGGCCCTTGCGTTCTGCAACGAACGGCTGCGTGAGCAGGGCAAGCCGGAGATTACGGAGTTGCCGGCGGGGTGGAGTGGCCAACCACGGTCTTGTCCATGCGGTAGGGCCTGCAATGTATGGGTTGGTTTAACGTCTTGGTCACCAAATGAATACAGATGGGAAAAAAGTGAAGGACACCCAACCCGTTTTGTGGATTATTTCGACGGACACGTTCCGAAAGGTATCGAAACCCTCCCCATCCGCAAGGAGGCCCCATGACCACCCACGAACTCCAACAACTCCGTCCAGGCGACCGGGTGAGATGGCTTGACGGTAATGACCCGGACACCGGGGCCGTGACGGCCATCAGCACGACGCACGTCAGCGTGCTGTGGGACTCGGGCGAAACTACGAACTTCGCGACCGTGAATGGCGTGCCTTTGATGGGGAGGGAGTGATGCTCGACCCAAAGGATTATGAATACGACCTTCCCAATAAACTCTTCGTCATCCAGAACGAAGTGGACACGTACACACACGTAGGCAGTGCAAAAGCCCACGACATCTGCGGAACCGCCGTAAGTAAACAACACTGCGTAGGCGTGTACAAGCTCGTCGCCATTCAAGTTATGGAATACCGGTCGTCATCAAGAACAATCGGGACGATTTGGAAAGACGGCAAGGAAGTGAAGAAATGATTAGGAGCAACCCAACATGCGAGGCCACCCCGCTTTCGACGACGACGCTTGCGATCCCGTGTGGCGAGTCAACCACGGCGTCAGAGGAAATCACTACGCAAATCGTCTTGCAGCTTCCGTTCGCCCAGTACCTCGCCCGGAAGGAGCTGAGTCAGTCCGTGCTCAAGGTGGGCCGCAAGTCCATGAAGCACCTCAAGGCGGCGTGGGACGAGGAAATCCAGACCGTCCCGACCGACGACATGATTCTCGGCTCCGCCCTGCACACGGCGTTCCTGGAGCCGGAGCAGATGCCCAACCGCGTCGTGAAGTGGACGGGCGGGGCACGTCGCGGCAAGGAGTGGGAGCAGTTCAAGGCGTACAACGCTGACAAGTACATCCTCACCGAGAACATGCACGAGCAGCTTGTGGGCATGTGCAAGTCGCTGCGGCAGCACCGTGAGGTGAGAGCATGGCTGTCGCACATCGAGGACGTGGAGGTGAGCGGCTTCGGCATGGTGAACGGCGTGAGGATGAAGGGCCGCATCGACGCCCTTACGTCCGACCCGCTGATTGACTTGAAGAAGGTCGCGGACGGCGACAAGGGATTGTTCCGCAAGAACGCCCTCTGGCTCGGCTACCACATCCAGGCGGCGGTGTATTGCGAGTTGTTCCAGCGTGACCGGTTCATCCTGATGACGGTGGAAAGCGACCCGCCCTACGACGTGGTTCCCTGGCAGATTTCCGACGACCTGATGAAGCGTGGCCGGCAGGAGATGCACCAACTGCTCGACCGCGTGGCCGACTGCATCGAGAAGAACAGGTGGCCCGGACGGGCCGAGACGATTGAAGTGCTGGATGACCCAATGGGGGTGAGTGACCAGCCACATTACGGACTCAAAATCAAAGGAGCGTGACAGTGAACATCAAGACGGCATTCCCTAGCAACTACATCAAGGCCGCAGACCTGCAAGGCCGCGATATCAACGTGACCATCCGGGACGTGAAGATTGCCGATGTCGGCACGGCACAGGAACCGGACGAGAAGCCGGTGGTGTACTTCGAAGGTAAAGAGAAGGGTCTGGTGCTGAACAAGACCAACGCCAACACCATTGCGGGCATCTACGGCGACGACACTGACCTGTGGCGTGGCAAGTCCATCACGCTGTTCGAGAGTCAGACGGAGTTTCAGGGCCGTCCCACAGCGTGTGTGCGTGTGCGGCTTCGTCCGCCGCAATTGAATGGGCAGGCGAAGTCGCCGCCGCCAGCTATGGCACCTTCAGGAGGTATGTCAATCACCGAAGACGACATTCCCTTCTGACCCCACCTCCCGCCCCGCCGACGCGGAGCGGGGGAGTTTGAACGATGACGCGGCGTGGCCGCAGAAAGTAAAGACATGACCAATCCAAACAAGTCGCATATTACGTTGATTCTCGACCGTTCGGGGTCGATGAATTCAATCGCATCGGATGTCATCGGTGCAGTGAATGGCTTTGTAGCCGAGCAGCAGGCTGTGCCTGGCGAGTGTTCGTTCACTCTAGTTCAGTTCGATGACCAAGACCCCTATGAGACCGTTTACGACGGGCCTCTTGCAAACGCGAAGAAGCTGGACAGCAAGACCTACGTGCCTCGCGGCAGCACGCCATTGCTTGACGCCATTGGCCGGGGCATATCTGACCTTGGAGCCAAGCTATCAGCCATGCCTCAGCACGACCGACCGGGCAAAGTGATTTTCGTGGTGCAGACGGACGGCTTGGAGAACGCCAGCCGTGAGTACGACAAGCCGCGAATCAAGGAAATGATTGAGCGGCAGACCAAGGACTACAACTGGCAGTTCGTGTTCCTTGGTGCCAATCAGGACGCCATTGCGGAGGGTGCCGCCATTGGAACAGTTCAGGCATCCTCGATGAGCTATGCCGCCACGGGCCAGGGAGTGCGGGCATCTTACGCATCGACGGCGAATGCTGTGCGTTCGTTCCGTTCAGGAACGGCTGCATCCGTGGCCTTCTCCGACGACGACCGCGTTGAAGCAATGAGCAAGTAACCCCTCGCGGCGTCCGGGCTAACCCCCGCCCGCCGCATTGACCGCCCCCGCATGAGGCGGGGTGAGATGGAGGTTGTGATGGCACAGTTGGCGACCGTCATTGCTCCGGCACGCGAGTTCACGTCAGCCTATTTGTACGGACAGATTCAGGCGAGCGATAGCCAGCAAAAGGCTGAATGTCGCGACCGTATCCTGAAGTTCTTTGCCGACACTCACGATCAATCAGTCTGTCCTCGACTGCTTTCGTTCCCGTCGGCAAATTGGTACTTCGAGAAGCAGTGCATCGACTTGTGGCCGTGGATGGAGTGTGTCGCGGTTGAACGCGACAGTCGCGTATATCGAGTCGCTGTGCAGCGAATGCCGGGGCCACGCACCACCATTGGTCAGCTTGATTTGGGATACGGACTCGTTCCGTGTGCTGAGAGCGGGCCACACCGAATTGCCTTATGCCACCTCTCCGCATTATTGCAATCAACCCGAATGGGAAAGAGCAAAAACAAGCAACGACAATTCGTCAACCAGTGGAAGCGATGGACGATGATTTGGCTCGACATCAATTCGCAGATTTGCGAGGAGGTCGAGAAGTGCGTAATCCGACTCTCAGCGTTCTGTGATTACAGGATTCCGTGTGTGCCTGTGGCGGTAACGTTCTTTGGCGAACGTGGAACGTCGGATATCAAGAACAAGTTGTATCTGCTTCAGTCTGACCGTGTGGATTACATGGTTCGCCTGTTAGAAACGAACCGTCATCGTGCATGGGTGACGGATGATGTATTCGCCTATGAGACGCCGGGCGGAACAACACTTACCACGGTTGTGGGTCGCTTGTTATTGAGAAATCCCCGCTCATGCTCACCCGCCTCCTCAACCCCTCGCCGCACTGGAGCGACGCCATGCTGGAGCCGGCCCTGACCATCGGAGGGACCCTGATGGTGCTGCTGGTCGCGGCGAGAGTCATCAAGCCGAAAGGATTCGAGATGCCACGATGCCCGAAGTGTGGAAGCGAAGTAAAGAGCAAGCCGGGAACCCCAATCGTCGAGCACACGCCGCACACCATCTCCTCGACCGGGAGAGTGTTCCCGCCGGTGGACGTGCCGGACCCGTGGGATGGCGGGTGCCCGGCGGATACGGAGATGGAGTGGACGGGGAGGGAACTTTCGGAATGAAGATTCAAACGAAAAACCCGTCTCCCGCTGGCTGCAAGGTGTTGGTGACATCCGGCCAGCGGGTAGACGGGCCATTCAAAGCGGGTGATCGGGGTCGAACCGACGACATTCACGTTGGCAAGGGGAACTGTCTCAAGACTGGTTCACTCGTGCCGCGTGACGCTCTCCAGCCCGGCGGCTTGGATGTCACCAATTCCGTCGCCGTGGCTGGCGAGCATCTTGACGACACCTCAAAAACAGGTACGTTGACCTACGGTGACATCCGAAGGTTCTCGACCGCAGGACAATGCGGCCCTGCGTGCCTCATACGAGGCACGGGTGCGTGGCGACATTCCCTCGCCGACCACCGTGGGCCAGTTGGTGACGGCGTGGCTCTCCCACTGCCGCAGCAATTATCCTGCCCGCCCCGGCAAACGCTCGTCCACGTTCACCAACGCCAGGGATGCGACGCGGCCGCTTCTGGACTTGTACTCGGCACATCCGATTGCGGCACTGGGGCCGGTGGAGCTTCAAGCGGTCCGGCTCTACATGATAGATTCACGGCTGGCCCGCAAGACCATCAACGACCGCATCGCCCGCATCCGTCGCATGTACCGGTGGGCAGTGGACCGGGGCTGGATTCAGTCCAATTTAGTCGAAGGGCTAAATATCGACGGCCTGCGACGGAACCGATCGGCTGCGGTCGAGACGGAGCCGCATCAGGCGGTCCCAATCGATTCCATCATGCGGACGCTCCGGGACCGCAGGCTGTCACCGGTGGTCAAGGACATGGTGAGGTTCCAGCTTCGCACCGGAGCCAGGCCTGCCGAGGTCTGCGAGCTTTGCGGACGGGACATCGACACGTCAGCTTCGCCGTGGGTGTGGAAGCCGCCCCACAAAATGTCATGGCTGGAGCGGTCGCGGGTTATTCTCATCGGGGAACGGGCACAACTTGTCCTGCTCCCCCACTTGCAGGACGGCCCCTGCTTTCTTTCGCGGCGGAACAAGCCATACCGCATCGACAGCTACCGGCAGGAGATTGTCCGGGCGGCGGAACGCCAAGGCGTCGAGCGGTGGACACCGCAGCAGGTTCGAATGCGAACGGCGACCGAAGCCGCGACGGACAGCGAGATAGCCGCCAGGGACGTGCTCGGGCACGCCGACGTAAGGACCACGCGGAAGCACTACATCGACACGCGGCACTCGCCGGAGGCGATGAGGTTCGTGCGGCGGTTCGGGTAACGCTACAGCCTCTCATCATCGCATTCGCACAAGGAGGTGCCCATTGGTGAACAGCCAGGATGGTGCTTGTTTTCGCTTGTTTGAAGCCGAAGAAGATGTTGATTGGGTGCCGCCAAATCCGAAATTCAAAGCGGCACTCCGAACCATCGCCAAGAACACGGTCAACTACTTTTACTGCAATGCGGACGGCCGTTACGCATCGGACAAGTGGATGAAGCGTCAGGTCTATTTCCGGCATAAGAGCGAGCTTTGGAGGAAGGCGAACGAGGTGTGCCTCAAGATGTATGGAACCACGCTCCAATCCATGTTCCCTCGCATGAGCATCATCGCCCTGTCGGATTATTACGAGGCAATCCGGAAGTCGTATTACAAGCATTTCAGGGACAAGCAGAGTGTTTGCGACGCTCCGCTGTTCGGCGACAAGGCGTCCCTGTCAGTCATCTACGCATATGCGGCCACGCATGAGGACTGCCCGTCCCGCGTGCTGAAAATCGGCTTCACCACCAAGCCTGTGGATGATTACATCGAGAAGCAGAACAAGCACCGCAAGCCCGTCAAGCTCGGCTCCATGATCGGAACGAAGGAAGATGAGGCGGCGTTGAAAGCCCGATTCGGCAAATACGTGGCGGCGGGCGACGAGTTCTTTTGGCCCAACAGCGAGATTATCGAGTGGATTCGCGACGCCATGAAGGACGACCTCGCCGCCGGATTCGACAACATCATCAAGATTGAGTTTGGCTACAAGGGATGAACATGACAGCAGCAACATTTCCCCTCTTCGCCCCCCTCTCCCGCCGCACCGACCCCATCACCTCCCACATGGCGGAGCGGAAGCTTCGCCGCAGCGGCACGCTCGGCAAGCGGGCGGCGTTCGCCCTGGCGTGCGTGAGGGAATCACCGGACCGGACCGCCGCCGAGCTGGAGAAGAAGTACGGCGTCCGCGACGGTGTGATACGCAAGCGGCTGGCGGGTTTGGCGAAGGCCGGCCTCATCCGTCGCGGCCCCATCGCAAAGTGCTCGGTGACGCTGAGCATGTGCGTGACGTGGTATGTGCCGGAGGTGAGCACATGAAGCCCTATTACCACGACGAGGCGAGCGGCATCACCATCTACCACGGCGATTGCCGGGAGGTGGTTCCGACGCTGAGCGGCATTGATGCTGTCGTGACAGACCCGCCGTATGGCATTGCCGGCAAGTGGAAAGGCGGTTTTTCGACAGCTCATGGATGGGGTCGTGCAGGCCAGATGGCGAACAAGCGGAATGAGTGGGACACAGAACCGCCGTCGAAAGAAACCATCGACCTCATGCTCTCAACTGGAAGTCAGCACATTATTTGGGGCGGAAATTATTTCCAACTTCCTGTTTCGAGGTGCTGGCTGGTTTGGAATAAGCCCGAACGTGGATTCTCTCTTGCTGAGTGCGAACTGGCTTGGACTGACTTTGACAACGTGGCCCGTGTTTATGACTGCTGCCGAAGCGAACCAGACCGCGTTCATCCGACACAAAAGCCGCTTGCTTTGATGTCGTGGTGTATCAACAAAACTGATGGTTCAATCCTCGACCCCTTCATGGGCAGCGGCACCACGCTCGTCGCCGCCAAGCTCCAGGGCCGCCGTGCCATCGGCATCGAAATCGAGGAACGCTATTGCGAGATAGCCGCCAAGCGGCTGGCTCAAAACTCATTGTTTAGCATGGGAGGTGTCGCATGACATGAGAGTCAATTCGGCTGTGGGGATTCTGTGCAACGGAAGGCACCATGAAACAGGGAACAGGAGGTAAGCGTGTCCAAGGCGGAACGCGACGATAGTTTTGATGAGGATTTCGAGGAACTGGCCCAGAAGCCGCCTCCACTCACGCCCCAGCAACGGAAGGCGTTCATTGTCGTGATTCGCGACATCTGGTTCGGCGGCACCATCGCCGACGATGAGCGTCCGCGAATCTTGCTGCTGGTGAAGCGGTTCAGTCAGAAGAATCCTGACCCCAACGAAATTAAGCGACGCTTCAGCGTCTACCGGGAGAAGTACCCAGATTGGGCCGACACGCCCGAGTCCCTGTGCAAGCATTGGGGCCGGTGCGGCTCGAATCCAACGGCGAAGAAGACCGTTGAGCAGGTGCAACAGGAGCAGTACGAACGTCAATGGCGTATTGGTGACAGACACACCGCTTGAAGAATGGAGTGTGGTGCGATGGACAAGGCGAACGTGAATGGAGGCGTGTTGAAGGGTTCTTACATCAACGAAGCGATGGGCGAGAAGACGTGCTACGTCATTCGGGTCATCGACGAGTTCTATCCACAGAACAGCGATGGTCGAGGTCGCGGCGGAGCTGGACGCCGCACCCAAAGTGAGTACCGCTACAACCCGGTCAAGAAGACATGGGAGGTTCAGCCATGAAACTGAAGATCACCCGCGAGCCGTTCGAGTCGGCCCTGGCGTTCTGCGGACGAGTCATCCCCGCCCGCACGCCGCAGGAATCGCTCCGCAACGTGCGGCTGGACGTGGACGAACGTGAGCTGAAGGCGTCCGCGACGAATCTCAGCAGCCTCGTCAGCAAGTCCGTGGACAACGTGGACATCGCCTGCGGCGGCTCATGCCTCGTGAGCCACGAACTCCTGCACGGCATCGTCAAGTCGTCCGGCGACGAGGCGGTGTCGCTGGAACTTCACGGCGGCACGCTCGTCATCCGCACCGGCAGCGGCACATTCAAGCTGCCCACCGCCGGCCTCAGCACGTGGCCGGAGATGGACGCGGAGCTGGACACGCCGGATTCGTCCGTCATCACCACCGCCAACCACCTGCGGACGGCGTTGAAGTTCGTGAACGACGCCCAGGAAGAGTTTGAGGTGCAAGGCTATGCCACGACCTCCGTGCTGCTGGAGTCCACGGGCAAGAAGGCGTCGATGGTGGCCGTCAACGGCAACTGCATGTTCATCACGTCCTTCCCGTGCAGCGGAAGCGTGGTGGAGTCGATGCTGCTTCCGCCGTCACTCCGCACCTATCTCCTGTCGGAGCTGAAGGACGACGAGGACGAGTGCTCCATCGAGAGGCACGGCAACCGGTTCGCCATCCGTGTCGGCGAATCCGTGCTGTTTGTGTCAACGCTCTTTGAAGGCCAGTTCCCGCCATACAAGGACATGGTGGCGAAGAAGTGGGACGGCAACTTCACCGCCGGCGTCAAGACGCTCGACGACGCCGCCCGCACCATGCTCCTGCTGACGGACGAGGTGTCGCGGGCCGTCAACGTGGACTTCAACGGCAGCACCATCCGGTTCGCGGCGGCGACGGCCTCCATCGGAGAAGGCGACATCAGCGTCGGCGTGGAGTCCCTGGACGGGTGCAAGCCCATCGCCGCGAACGTGAAGCTGCTGCACGACATGTTGCGGCGGTTCGACGCGAAGCAGCAGGTCAAGGTGAAACTGGCGAAGACGATGGCCCGGTTCGAGCAGGGCGACAACGTGGCCGTGCTGGCATTGGTGAACAGATGAGACGCAAACCCAGCTTCAACATGCAGGATGTCCGCGACATTCTCATTCGGTTCGGCATCTCCTTGCCCGACCCATGGGAGGTCCTGAACCAAGTCCTTTCCGCACACGGCGTCGAGTATGCGGAACTCGTGAGCCGCCACCGGAACGAGCGTCTGTTCCGATGCCGACAGGAGGCCGCGAAGCAATTGCGTGAGAAGTGCGTCCTCAGTTGGCCGGAGATCGCGGCCATGTTCGGACGGAAGCACCACTCCGGCATTCATTCCGCCGTGAAGAGGATGAAGGAGGTCGCATGATGCCAGAGCTGACGCCGGAGATGGAAGTAATCATTGCCAACATTGTCAACAATGCGATGAAGCGGGATGAGTTGGTTATCGACATCGACATTGAGGATGCCATTCTCGAATGCTGGCCCCTCATCGCGGCCCAGGAACGCGAGGCTTGTGCGAAGGTGGCGGACGAGCATGGCCGCAAGAGCAGGCTGGAAATACTCGACCCCGTGTACAACGACGGGTATGGAGATGGCTCTGAGATGGCGGGCATGGCCATCGCCGCCGCCATTCGCCGGAGGGGAGAGGCGTGAAATTCATCATCCCCGTCAAGGTCATTTCGGAGGCGAACCAGCGGGAACATCCGATGGCACGTCATCGCCGGAAGCGAAAGCAGCAGGACGCCGCCGCACTCGTGTGTCGCCAGCACGACATCATCGAGCACTATCAACGCGACATGACCGTGCGTCTCACCCGCCTGGTGCCGAAGCGGTATCCGCGATTGATGGACTCAGACAATCTTGCCGGCTCGTTCAAGCACGTCCAGGACGCCATCGCGGACGAGATTCGCGTGAACGACCGTGACGTGAAGTGGGAGTACGCCCAGCGTGTCGGCGATGACTACGGCGTGGAAGTGGAACTTATTCAGGCGTAAGGAGCCAGCACATGAACTCGTACCTCATCGTTTGTGGAGCATTTGTCTTCACTGTTCTTATCATCTCGATTACTTGCGTGATCGACAGCGTAATCACAAAACGCCATGAGTACCGGATGAAATGTCCTCCGAAGGAATCCAGGGTCGCCAAGATTCCGTCTGTGAAGGCTGATCCGATGACTTTCACCACGAATGAATGGCATTGCGAAGTTACAAGCAAACCCCGACACAAACCCCGTCGCAAGCCCCGCACCACCAACCGAAAGGCCAAGAAGTGAACGAAAACTTGATTGAATCGGGTGCACTTCTGTCTCAGTGTCGTACATACCGGTACACCCTCTGGCGTATCTGGAGCGAAATTGAGCCATGCGTCGCATTCATCGGCCTGAACCCGTCCACTGCCGACGAGAAGAAAGACGACCCCACCATTCGTCGCTGCATTGGGTTTGCCAAGTCTTGGGGATACGGCGGAATCGTTATGTTGAACTTGTTTGCGTACCGCTCCACCGACCCCAGGAGGTTGCCTGCCGCCGATGACCCGGTTGGGCCAGACAACGATGGTCATTTGTGCAGCCAGCATTCCGCGTGCGTGATGACCGTTGCCGCATGGGGCGTTCATGGAGCGTTGCGGGACAGAGGCCGGGATGTTCATGCAATGCTTGGGAAATTGCATCATCTAGGCCTTACGAAAGACGGCCATCCCAAGCATCCGTTGTATTTGCCCGGCTCAACCCAGCCCATCGAATGGAACACCCCAACACTTTGCACGGAGGCTCACGCATGACCATCAAAACCAAGCCAGACGAGTCGGACGAGAAGCGGATTGTCCGCGAGGTCGAGAAGGCCCTGGACGAACTCAAGGCCACTGTGGAGCAGGCCAGGCGTGACGACGAGGCCCGGTTCGCGAAATATGACGAGCGGATGATGCTGCTGGAGCAGCGGATGGAAGGCTTGGAGCCGTCCGCTCCGCCGCTCCCCATGCTCTCCATCTCGTCCGCCTGCGAGGTGGATGTGCCCGGCGTCCCCATGCTGCCCGTCATCAGCGTCACGCCGGAGCGGACGAACGAGTACGTGGAGTACGAGTGCAAGCGGCTGCTGGGTGCGGACTACGCCAGCTTCAAAGGCTGGGTGGTCATCAACACGCGGGAGACGAACTTCACCGATGCAGTGAACGACATGGCTCGTGCCACGAACCATCTTCCGAATGCGTTGTTGATTGCGTATTCGGCACAGGGGAGTTGGCCTGCGGGGTATGAAGGCATCGCTCTGTCCGCTCCAGTTCACCACGACACACTGTTCAACATTGACGATGCAATCACGTACTCAGCCGGAATGGCCGCATGTCCCGTCATCGCTTTCATCTACGACCGTGGCCACGACGCGATGGAGAACGCCTTCTCGCTCGTGCCAGACGCCGACCTGTACCAGCTTGCGGCGTCGCTGAAGGCCGCAGGCGTCGCCGTGTGCCTCTGGAGCACGGGCCAGTACCTGCTGCGGCAGCCGGATTGCCCGCAGGCCATCCGCGACGAGTGCGAGGCACAAGGCGAGCCGCACGAGGTCTACATGGCCCGCCGCATCAAGCACTCGATGGCGGTGGTGAAGGCGGGCTACAACGGCACGCCGGCCCCCGAGCCGTTCGTGGTGGTGCCGAAGGTGGTGACGCCGCCCAACTTGACTCTTGTGCCCATTCCTGCGTCCGGCCCGATTGTTTTGGACAACATGAAGGACATGCTCGTCACCGGCACAATGACCGGACGGGCCGACGCCATTCTCGTGAACAATGGGAAGCTCGCCGAGAACATCGTGGTGCAGAACTTCGGTGCGTATGACCTCACGCACTCCGGCATCTACATCGGCAAGGGAAAGAATTGGACCCTGCATCAGGTCACTCTTCACGACAATCCGAACGGAAGCGAGGATGAGCGAGCACTTCGAGTCGCCGAGTGCGATGGGCTGAACATTACGGAGTTGAGCATCAGATGGCCCGGCAAGTCGCCCATCTGGCTTCTGAAGGTGAAGAACGTCGCGATGGATGGTGTCGTGACCACGGGCGGAGCATGGCGGCTGGGCATCAGGTTTTCTGACGACCATCTTGGCGTCGGCTTGTGCGAGCACTTCATCTCCAGAAACTTTGTCATCAACAAGCAGTCCGGCGGCGACGCCAACGCGATTGAGGCATGGGCCGGTTGCCATGACGTTCAATTCATTGGCGGAAACATCAACGGCGGCTCACATTGGCTGAGCATCGACAACAACAACACGGGCAACATTCGCTGGTCGAATGTCCACTGGAACGGGAACCTCATCACCGGATGGGAAGGCGTGCGGCTTGGCAGCATGACGCAGGCCGAAGCCATTGCTCGTGGGATTGGACCGTTATGAAGCACCGGCTCAAGCCCATCAACTCCGCAGATCGCCTGTACCTGAGTGCAGTGATCGCGGGCCTCGTCTTTCTGGTCTTCGCCTTCGGGCGGCAGAAAGGGTGGTGGTGAGGCGTCGGCTTGACAATCCTGGAGGCGAGACAACGCCGCACACGCGGCAGAATCGAGGACAGCATGACGAACGCATTGCTGGTCGCACTGTTCCTGCTCGCAACCAATGCGAAAGGAGGTGAAGGGCACATGCCCGAAATCCAGGTGTCCTTCTCGCCCGCGTTCGCCGTCCAAGGCAAGGGACACGTCGTCACGTTGTCCGACGACCAGTTCCTTGTCGCCACGGCGAACGACATCGCGATGGGCAGCGTGTCCAACCATCGCCAGCGGGTCGTCATCGAATCGCTCGTGGACCCGGAGATGTCCCTGTCGGTCGGCAACGTGAATGAGCAGGTGGCCCGTGCCACGGCGACCATGCTCTGGACGGGCGAGCAGCCCATGAAGTCAGAGGGCGGAGGGTCGCTGGGCTCCGCGTGTGCGGAGCGATTTTACGACCAGGGGATTGAGGACTTCGACACGTACATCTACGGCGGGTTCGCAACCTGCGGGCAGTTCCTCGAACTTGAGGACCAGGCCAAGTGCATGGCGGCTTACCTGGCAAGGTACTGGGACCAATGCTGCGAGGCGTGCGAGACCTACCGCCGGTGCTGCGAGGAGTTGGACGAGCCGCTGAACAGGATGATCCTGACCTGGTGTGCGGAAGTGCCGCCGTGCGATTGACGACACACCCCTCCCCGGACGGAAGTTCGGGGGCGGGAATTGAAAGGATGTGAACATGCCATGTCAAATGTGTGAAAAACGCGGAAAGAACTGGGAAGGCGGCGACCCTACATGTGCCTTCACGGACACGCTGTTCTCTCCGGACAACTGGAATTGTGCCACCGTGAACGCGATTCGCGACATCGTGTACGAAGGTCAGGAGTTGCAAGAAGGCGTCGCGTATCAATATTGCGACGACATGAAGTACGCCACCATCGATGTCAGCGACATTGAAGGTGTCATGGGTTATTGCCTGTGGGTGTGCTGGTACAAGAACCGTGGCGGAACCGACGCACTCTGGCTCCTCGACAGCAGGGACAGGCCGCGTCCTCCAACTGAGGGCGAATGCCGAAGAATCATCGAACATTACGAGGGCAAATCCGCATGACCTCCCCCTACTTCAACCCGTCATTGCACTCGTCCGGCAAGTCGCTCTTTGAGCGGAGGCCGGAGTGGAGGCCGCGTCGCGACGAATCACCTTTGGCCGCCCTCGCGGCGGGGAAGGAGCGGGGATGAGCGAACCCAGAGACGCAATGAAGGACGTGCATATGCCGAAGGTGCCTGCTCAGGTTCACGCAAGTCGGCTCGAATCCATCGGCCAGAGCATCGCGGTAGGTCACAACGCCATCGACCAACTGGCTCAATATCGGACGGGAATTGAGAACGCCATCCGGATGATGAGCGGCGACCCTGATGGCAAAATCCCGTGGGAGGATTGGTCGAAAGTCGATGAAATTCTCCAGTCCTATGCGGTTCAGTTTGACGCCAGCGTGGATGCGACTGCGGAACTCTCCCGCATCCGAGAGCTCCTAGGCCTGCCGGAGAACGGGGATGTGGTGGCTGAGATCGAGCGTATCGGTTCGCTGAAGGAGTGGATGCAGAAGTTCTCCCCCGACCAAGACACCGCAGGGGGATTGCTCAAGCTGTCGGATGAACTGCTCGGACTCCGCAAGCGAAACGCCGAGTTGGAGGCGGAGCTTGCGAAGTATCGTGGGACAACATGACCCACCCCCTCACACCACGGCAGAGGCAGGTCGCGGAACTTATCGCGGAAGGCCTTCGCTCCCGCGAGATTGGCGAGCGGCTGTTCATCAGCAGCCAGACCGTGGACCGTCACGTTGAGGACATCGCCCACAAGCTCGGCATCGTCGGGAACGTAAGGTTGAAGATAGCTGCCTACATTCTCGTGGGGACGATGCCCCAATTATCCGAGTAGGGGTTATTTCGGCGGCGAACCGCTTGTAATATCCATGCAGGAGTGCATGGATGCCAAGCTCAACACAATCACTCGGTGTTGGTCAAGAGGGGTTCCTTGCCGGGATACTTGGCAAGCAGTCGGGGCAAATCCTTCTGGGGTTCGCGATATTCATGTCTCTTTGGTTTTGGGTGGTCAAGCCTGAAATCAACCGCAGTCACGAGTTCGCCAAGACGATCGCTGACATCTCCGCCTCCAACGCAGACACGGCACGCACGCTCTTGAAGGCGAGCGAAGCCCTTGAATCCACCGCCAAATCGCTCTCGATGGCGACCATGGAACTCAACAAGGAACGTCCATGAGCATGACACAAATCATGTCGAATCTTGCGGCCCAGGCGGCGGCACTGAGAGCCAAGAAGCAGATTCAGGACCTCCAGGAGCTTGCCGACCAGCTTGAGCAGGAGGCCCAGCGGATTGAGCAGGCCATCGATGCACTGAACCGGATTTTCCAAAACCCCGAGTACATCGACGAATGACCTTTCTTCTTTCTCCCCGCCGTCCGTGGTCGCAAGCCACGGATGGCTTTGACAGATGTTCCACGACGACCCCAACCCACGCGGACATTACACCGACCCGCTCCATCGGCTGCGACGGGCGGAAGCGAAGGTTCGCAAGCAACAGCACGACGAGCCTCCATCGCCGTGGCTGCTGGTGTTCGGCATCGTCGCGTCCCTGGCCGTGATTGGCATGCTGATTTGGCTGGCGGGAGGGATGCCACTATGAACCCAAAGGAAAACACCATGAGATTCATTGCCCTGTTCGCGGCCTTGATGCTGGCGGGATGCCAGTCGGGCCAGCCCGTCGATTGGCCCACCGTCTGCAACACACTCACCGAAGGCAAGGCCACCGCTGAGGACTTCCTGCCCCTGCTGGAGCCGGAGCAGCAGGTGAAGCTCACCCAGGTCATCGCGTTGGTGGAGCCGGCCCGTGCGGCCGCGTGTGCCAAGGCGGAAGACCCGGACGCACCGGTTGACCCCGCCGCCCTCATCGATATGGCGTTGGAGGCCGCAATGGCCTATGTGCTGTCGCTGGAGGACCCGGCGAAGCAGCAGCGGGCATTGCTCGTCATCCTTGGCATCAAGACCGCGTTGCGGATCGCGGGGGCGGTGAAGGGATGAGCATGACCGAAAACACCCCCGACCAGATTCTCCACAAGGCCCTCGCCGCCGACGAGGCGTTGTCCGCAGGCGACCTCCGGGCCGGACAGCTTTACGTCCGCGACATCATCGTGGTGCTGCGGAACGCGGGCGTGGAGTTGGAGGCGGGGAAGATTGCTGGAAAGGACTTGAAGTAATGCTCTCAATCGCGGGATGGACGCCTATCAACGATGCCGCGTCTTCAGCGTGGTTTGATGCGGATACGCAAAAGAGTCTGAAGCTCGACCCCCATCCTGCTCCTGTTTGAAGCCACCAACGGACTGAAAGGGAATGGGCCACGGATGGCCTTGCTTTCAACAACCTACTACCAGCACACGGGCATCGAAATCGGCTCCACCTCCGGCTCCGGCACGGTGTCGTTCATCCCGTCGCCGTTCGAAGTGGGAGACCGGTACGCTGAGCGGCTGGTGACGACCTCATCCGCACTGGCCCGCATCCGTTTCGGGGCAAGGTCGGCGGACGGGGCACGGGCGGCGTTCTCGTCCAGCCCCACCTACGCCGAAGGGCCAATCACGTTCACGGAGGCTCCCGCCGCAAACAACGAAGAGTTCGCGGCGTGGACGACGCTCTCCGGGGCCACGCGGTTCGTGCAGTACCGATTGAACTCTGCCCGCAAGGTCGAGTTCTACGACGGTGACGCTTTGGGCGGCAATACGCCAACCTCCGTCACCACCGCCGCCCTGACGCTGAACACGCCCTACTGGTTCCAGTTGAAGATGACGCCTGGCGGAGCGGCCACGGCGTCCGAGCTTCACATCCGCACGATGAACAACACGCTGGTCGAAACACTCGACTGCACCGGCCACTGGAGCGACCTGTCCACCGCCGGCTTGGTGATCGGCCGGTTCTTCGACCAGAACGGGCAGAACCTTTCCATGAACGTCGGCGGGTGGTTTGCGTTCGACGATAGCTGGAAGGGTCCGCTCAAGTGCCGCACCGCCTACCGTCGCGTGAGCGGTCCGGGCTTCTACCAGGCATCGACCGCCGTGGGCAATGTCGCCACCGACTCCGAGCGTTGGCGGAATCTCCGCGACCTGATGAGCGAGAGCGAGTACCTGACGTTCACCTCCGCCACGGCGGGCGACGCCTTCACCTGCACCGTCGAGCCGTTCAGTGGCACCGCCCCGGACATCTATGGCGTCATCCCCATCTGCCTCACCAAGGACCATACCGGCGGGGCGGACGCGGTGCAGCAGACGCGGCTCCGCTCCGGCTCGACCGACAGCGACACCACCGACCGCACCATCGGCATCGCGTCCACGGAGCTTTACGGCGTCTACCGAACGACCGACCCTTCCACCAGTGCCGCATGGACGCTGGCGGGCGTGAACGCGGCCCAGGTCGGCGTGGAGTTCCGCAGCACGGCGGACTTCCGGTTCTACTCGGCGGGGATGTTGATGGCGTATGACGGGAGCACGGGGCAGATTTCCGGCACAAGCATTCCACTCGCGTACAAGCACTTAATTTTGGGAGCCGCGTGAAATGGGACTCCGTTATCTCACCGTCACAACGTCCGGCAACACCGCCGCAAACATGGCTGACGCTTCCGGCAAAGAAGCGGGGGCTGTCGGAGTCATCACTGATGTCGAACTGAGCGGCGGCACGGACACCAGTGCCGACATCACCATCGCCGACCCGGTTGGAACGGTGTTCAGCGTGACCAGCGTGGACCTCACCACCACGCTTCGTTACAAGGTCGATGACGCCGCCATCAAGAGAAACGCAGTCGCCGGCAAGCTCACGGTGACTCCGGCCAACACGACCGGGGCGGCTGTCGTGCGGGTGTGGGTCTCAGAAAACAGGTAATGGTCGCCATCGCCAACATCAAGGTCGAGCGTGACTACACGCTGTACGGCGGCCTGGCGGATGTCAGGGACGACATCCTGTCGGGCCGCATGCCGCCGGAGACGCTGGTGGAAGGTCCGTCGCGAACCGGCAAGAGCCTTGGCATCGGCCTGGCCCTCGCGGGTCTCATGGAGGAGCAGCCGGGGACCAAGGTGCTCATCGTCCGCAAGACCCTGAAGTCGATGCGGGAGACCGTCCTGGCCACCTGGGAGGACGAGGTTCTTCCGTCCGGCCACGAGGCGTTGCGGGCCAACAACCGCCACTCGCAGAACCCCCGGTACCAGTTCAACAACGGCTCGCTGGCCGTCGCCACCGGATGCAACGGCCCCGACGACATCGAACGCATCAAGTCGTCGGAGTGGGACATCATCTGGTTCAACGAAGCCACGGACGGCACGTTGAACGATTGGGAGACGCTGCTGACCCGCCTCTCCGGCAAGGCCCCCATCGGCCGCTTCGCCATCGCGGACTGCAACCCCGTGGCCAAGACGCACTGGCTCAACCGCCGGGCCTCGACGCCGAAGATGCGGCGGGTCAAGACCACACTGGACGACAACCCGCGATTCGTGGACCAGCGGACCGGCGAGTACACCGAAGACGGGATGCGATATCTTCGCGTGCTCGACAATCTCACCGGCGTCCGCAAGCTGCGGCTTCGCCACGGACTTTGGGCAGTCGCCGAGGGGGCGATCTGGGGGAACTTCAACGAAGACGTCCACATCATTGACGCCGCCATCAAGCCCAACGTGCAGAGTGGCTTCTATGAGCTTCGGTTCAATGATGGCCGCGTCGTCCCCTTGACATGGTTCTTCGCGGGCGTGGACTGGGGCTGGCGTGCTCCGGGATGTCTCCTGGTGTTCGGAATCGACAAGGACCGCAACGCCTACTGCATCCATGAGATTTACATGACCCAGAAGGACAAGATTTGGTGGGCGGAGAAGGCCGAGAAGCTGCGTCGCAAGTACGACATCCAGCGGTTCGTGTGCGACAGTGCCGAGCCGGACTCCATCGACCTGTTCAACAAGCGGATGGGCAAGGTCGGCGGCCACTGGATTGCCCAACCGGTGAAGAAGCACGCCCTGGGCTTTGAGGCTTCGGCGTCCATCGTGCGTGAGCGGCTGGACCGTGGCGGGCTGTTCTTCCTTCGCGACTGCCTGGATGAAATCGACCCGTTGCTGGTCGAGGAACGCAAGCCCGTAAGCGTGCTGGAGGAGATTCCGGCCTACGAGTACCACGAGGTCAAGGACGGGCAGCCCATCAAAGAGGAACCCAGGAAGGATGGCGACGACCACGGCTGCGACGCCGTGAGGTATGGCATGTCCTTCCTCGACGACAACAACTGGCAACCCGTGCCGGAAGAGAGCAAGTTCAAGCCCGGCAGCTTCGGAAGGCTGCTCGGGCACGACACCATGAAATTCAGGAGATCAGCATGACCGTGACCGAACCGTCTGTTCAATTTCCAAAGAAGCGAATGGGGCGTCCAAAGGGGAGCAAGAACAAGCCGAAGGATTGGCGTGATTCTCCTGCAATCATGTCTGCTCCTCCAGAAATCGAAGCACTGGCCAACAAGACGGCTGCGGACATCGAAAGAATTGCGAAGCAATTGCAGCCTGTACATGAAACCCCCGATCAGAAGCGTGCCCGCCTCTTGGCGGAGCTTGCGGAACTTGCCCCGCAGTCATCTGCCCCAGTGGGTCCCAACTACTGGACGATGACCCACAACACCCTCAAGGCCCTGTGCGTGAGCAAGAGCATCATCGACCGCACCGGCACGAAAGAGGGCATGGTGGGAGCGTTGCAGGCCGAGGACATGAAGGCTGGGCTTCAGCCGCACCCGCGTGAGAACGAGCAGGCGTTGAGCGGCTTGCGGCCGAGCAACACGCCCGTCCATGCCGAGCCTCAGAACCGCGACTCCATGCGAATCATCGACGCGGACGGCAACCAGTACGCGATGGTGTACCGCATCGGCCGCAACGTGAACGGCACGCCGGTCATCATGGACATGGAAGGCAACGCGAGGAAGATCGTCGCGGCGTTGAACGAGGGGAGAATCTGATGAAAATCAAACCATTCGAGGACTTCATCGTCGTCCGGCCGCTGGAGGTCAAGGAAGGCCCCCGGCCGACGAAGATTCACCTCAGCCAGAAGGCCCGCGAGCAGGCCGGAATGTTCGACATCGTGGTCGCCGAGGTGGTCGCAGTCGGCGAAGGCCGGCTCCTGGAGTGCGGCATCCGCCGGGACATGGGCGTCAAGGAGAAGGACCGCATCATCTTCCCGATGCGTGGCATCCCGCAGTTCCCGCTCGCCGAGACGGCGATATGGCAAGCCAACGGACGCCAGCTCCCTCCGCTCATCGTCATCAACGTCGGCCACATCCTCGGAGTTCTGGAGGAGGTCGGCAACATCGAGTTCCAATACGCGGAGAAGACTCCGACGATTTCGGAGGACTGACGATGGAGTTTCCTCGGAACGGAAGCATTGTCTTCATCCGCGTGTACCCCATGTACGAGGGAATCACCCCCTTCGCCATATGGCATAGGTTGGATGACGCCGACACCATCACATTCTGGTGCGACTGGGTGCGTGAAGACGAAGACGCTCGGAAACGCATCGCGGAAAATGTCCGGCGATTCGAGGACAACGGCGTAAGCGTGAATCAGGAGTGGCTTCGTTCGGGAATGTTCGCACTGAGCTGGAACTTCATCAAAAAGGAGTCAATGCAATGCGTATGAACAAGACCGGCAAGGGCACGGGCTGCACCTCGCAGGGAAGCAAGAAGAATGGCGGCAAGAAGCGTCCCAAGGGCTACTGATGGTCATCCACACCGACTTCAATCAAGGCATCCAAATCTTCGTCGGCAGCCAGCGAATCACCGTGCAGGCCACGGTCGAGAAGGGCATGATGCGGTATTGGGTCGGAAAGCCCCAAGACGTGTCCGTGGAGATGGTGCAATGCCGGACATCGACAAAATCCCCCTTGGGGGCCAGGTATCCCAAGGTGAATATGTAGGACAAGCCTGCATGTGCCCGCTCTGCGGTTTCGTGACGTTCACGAACGATCAGGAGTACGTGTGCATGTGCGGACGTAAGATGACGCGAACGCAACAGAGGGCCGTCTGCCCGAATCCCGGAATCATGGGAATAGGCGGACGGCCCGATGCTCGACGTATCAGCGAAGAACTTGTATGAAGAGGTCTGCTCCGCCGAGCGGTTCCGCGACGCCCACCTCTCGCGTGTTCCGTCGATGGTCGAGAACTACGTCGGGGACAGCTACCGCACCGACCTCAACGGCCAATGGTCGGAAAACAACTATTACGAGTTCATCCGCCTCACCACCGGCAAAATCATCTTCGACAACCCCAAGACGCGGGTGAAGACCCGGCGGCCCGCCACGCAGCGGCTCGTCGCCCAGGCGATGCAGTACGGACTCAACCGCTGGGTCCGCGATGTCAAGCTCCGCCGTCTCCTGAAGCGGGTGTACGCCGCCCAGTGCTTCTGCTACTCCGTCGTGCAGACCGTCATCGAGCCGCAGCCGTGGATGGACCCCCGCAAGGCGTCCATGCCGCACTGGCCGCAGTGCTACGTCATCGAGTCCGACCGGTTCGGCTTCGACCCGCTCTGCACCTGGTTCGGGGCGGCCCGCTACTCGTTCCACAAGTTCGTCCGCGACAAGGAGGACCTGCTGGACGAGGCCGAGATGCACCCGGAGATGGGATGGAACACCGACGCCATCAACGCCATCGGTGCGGACTCCGGCATTGAAAACCTCAAGCGTGGCGGCTCGTCCGACCGCCAATCGCTCACCCGCAAGGAGATCGTGCTGTACGACGTGTGGGTGCCGGAGATGGAGACGGGCGACCCGCAGATGGGCTTCCACGGCACCATCTACACCATTGCGGCGTCGCCATCCAGCGACCGCAACGGCGGAGACTACGGCTACATCCGCGAGCCGCGTCCGTACTACGGGCCGCGATGGGGTCCGTACACGCTCTTTGGCGTCTATCCCGTGCCGGGCGACCCGTATCCGCTGGCTCCCTTCGTCGCGACGAGGCCGCAGAGCCAGGACATGAACGACGTGGCCCGCTCCACGAACAAGGCCATCAACGAGTACAAGCGTCTGGTGCTCTGCTCCGCCGAGAACCCCGACCTGGCGATGAAGCTGAAGAAGCCCGACAACCTGGTGCTGACGGTCAAGGGTTTCAACAAGGACCAGGTGGAGGTGATTGAAATCGGCGGCGTCACCGAGCAGCACCTCAAGCAGCTCGAAATCATGCTGGCCCGCGGCGACCGGAACATCGGCATCAGCCAAACCCAGCAAGGCAAAGTGACCGGGGCCACCGCGACCGAAATCGCCGAAGTTGGGGCCGCCGCCAGCGACTCGCTTTCCTACATCAAGCAGGAGTTCACCGACGCCGTGGTGCAGGTGCTCGACAGTGCCGGATGGGCCTTGTACCACGACGACCGCATCGAGTTCCCCTTGGGCGAGGACGCCGCCGCCGCGTTGGTGGACCCGATGACCGGCCAATCGATGGTCGAGCCGTGGTTCGCGGGCGGTTCGCACCTGGACGACTCCGGGGCCAAATACGACGACCTGGAGCTTGAGATTGAGCCGTACAGCATGGAGCGGATGAACGAGGCTCTGATGCGTGCCCAGTACGCCGAGATGATGGAACTGGCCATCGCGTCCGCCGCCGTCATCCCGACCGCCCCGTTCTTCGATTGGAAGAAGCTGTTCGACAAGGGCGGCGAAGTGATGAACGACCCGACGTTCGGCGAGTTCTACAACGCCGAAACCGCCAACGTGATGCAGATGATGACCGCCCAGCAGCAGGTCATGGAGCAAAAGGAGACAGGGACGAGCATTCAGGTCAATCAGGCTGCGGCCGCGGGCCAAATGGTGTCCGCCGCTGTTGATGCTCAGAAACCGGGTCTGGAGCGGGAGAAAATCGCCACGCAGCGGGCGGGGTTGGCCCAGAAGAACGCCCAGAAAGGCAAGCCGAAGAAATAATGCCGACTTACATTTACGAGCGAATCGACACCGGCGAGCACATTGAAATCGTCCAGTCCATGAAAGACGACCCTTTGGCGGAAATTGATGGCAAGCCTGTCCGCCGCATCATTACTTCGCCCCAGCTCTGCGGCGTGGAACGCAAGACATGGGGATACCCGCGGGTTTCCAACCAGCTCGACGAGCATGTCAAGGGATGCAAGATGGTGCGGACCAAGCTCCCAAACGGGAAGCTCTCCCGGCCCAAGCCGCTGATTGAATCGCTCCGGCACGAAAAAGAAGTCGCCAAGCGGAACAATCTGGTGGAAGCCGACTTGTCAGACAGTTGAAATGTGCGATATTGTGATAGCAACGAGTTCGGGCCGTCTGCCCATCACCCCGTCAGGGCAGACACATGGCCGACACCGACAACACCGCAACCGAAACCACCAACGCCATCGCCCAGGCCGACGCCGCCGCTGAAGCGGAGCAGGATGCCGTGCTGGCGAAAATCCTCAGTGGCGACAACGCGGAGCCATCCAATGAACCCCCCGGCGACCGTGCCCGAGACGAGCATGGCCGCTTTTCATCGTCGAAGGAAAAGGCTGAGAAGCCCGAAGCGAAGACCGCCGAAACCCCGGAATCCAAGGCTCTGCCGGAAGGGGTCAAGGCGGAAGACTATCGCAAGGCTTTGAAGGCTCTCCAGTTCGACACCACGCCGCAGAAGGTCATTGACTCGCTCGACCCGTCCGAGGTCATCGAATGGGGATTGAAGCGGTCCAAGAACCATGCGGACGTTGAACGGCTCAAGGCGGACCTGATCAAAGCGAAGGCGTTGCAGACCAAGGCCACGGCGGAAGCCACGAGCGAATCCTCCGAACCGGACTGGTCGAAGCTCATCGAGCCGGTCGCCAAGAAGTTCTCCGACGACTTCAGCGTCGACATGTCCGAGCCGTTGAAGGCTTTCGCCAAGCAGCTTGCGGAGACCGTCTCCGCGTCCAACCAGGCCAAGTTGCAGGAGCAGCAGGCCGTCATCGACGCGATTCAAGGCCAGTTCCGCAGCCAGCAGCAGGAAGCCGCACGAGCCAAGTTGTCCGAAAAGTACGACTTGGACAAGGACGAGCGGTGGCAGCGGGTGCTCGAACATCGCCAGGCGGACAAGAACGAGTACGCCAGCGAGCACGACGCCATCCAAGCCGCCTGCCGTCACGAGTTCGCCGAGGAAATCATCGCCAATTACGAGGCCAAGCTGAAGGAGCAGCACAAGCTCCGCTCCAACGGCCAGCCCACCGCCGAGCACAAGAAGACGCCGCCCAAAGCCATGTCGCAGGAGGACGTCGAGAACCAGATTCTCGGCCACATCCTCGACGGCAACCACGAGGCGGCAGCACGGCTCGGCCGCCGGTCGCAGATGAGTGCGTCCGAAATGATGGCGATGCAAGCCTGAGGCGAGTAACAAACGCACCCCTCCCCGTCTGGGATTCAAGGATGAAACCAGATGCCAGGCACCGCACTCAGCAACTTCACCGACTTCGTGAAGTTCACCGGCCCCGCGTACTTCACCAGCTCTGACAAGTTCCTCAACGAAGCCGCCAAAACCACTTACTCCCTCCCGATGTTCCTCAAGGGCAAGGGGATGGACAAGGTGATTCAGTCGGGCGAGAACATCAAGGACGACGTGATGTTCGACGAGGCCCGCACGTTCCAGAACTACCAGCCCAACGCCGAATTTACCTGGACGCAACCGCAGGTCGCGACCGAGCAGTCCATCGAGTGGCGGTTCTCCATCGACCACATGTCATGGACCGACCACGAAATCACGCTGAACATGAACAGCGGATTCTCGCGTGAGTACGCGATGGTCCAGTACAAGAAGCTCCGCAAGAAGCTGGAGCAGCGGATGTGGACCTCCATCACCAACGGCATGGAGGAGAAGCTGTGGGCCGGCTCGCCGACTCACGCGGACATGGAGGCCGCCAACGGGTCCGAGCAGTACTCCCTCCTCGCCCTCATCACCGAGGACGTCACCAACTATCACTGTGCCTCCGGCTCATGGGTGACCATCGAGGGCATCGACCCCGCCACCGAAACCAAGTGGCGGAACCAGGTCTCCACGTACGACTACGACGACCCGGACGACACGGACGGCGACCGCGACGGCCTCATCGACAAGTTCGACGAGATGCTGACCAACGTCGGCTTCGAGGCTCCGGCGTTCCACCGCGAGCACTTTGAGGATTCCTCGTCCAGCAACACCAAGTACATCTTCTGCTCCAACGGCGGGTTGAACCTGTACAAGGCGATGCTGCGGGCGAGCAACGACACGCTGGTCCGCAAGACCGACGCCTCGTACTCCGGCGTCACCTTCGACAGCATCCCGCTCAAGCGGGTCGCCCAGCTCGGCACCGTCAGCCACGTCTGGAACACCAACACCACCGCCGGCACGGAGACGGGGTACGCCACGGACGGGTACCGGTACTTCTGGATCGACACGAACTACATCACGCCGATTTACCACAGCGAGCGGTACTTCTTCAAGAAAGACCCGTTCTTCCTGGAGAAGCAGCCGTACACCTGGGTCTGCCCGGTCGACATCTGGTGGAACGTGTTCTGTCACAGCCGCCAGCGTCTGGGCATTGTTGCACCTCAGTGATGAGCTGCGATGAGTGAGCCACGCCCGTCCGGCGTGCTCATCAACAAATCCAAGGCCGTCTGCCACAACCTCCTCGACCCACATGGGCCGGGAAAGGAGCTCGCAGATGGCATTTCCCAACACTCGACTCATCGGTTCTGGATTCGCACCTGGCCAGGCGGTCCAGCAGGACTACGAGTTCTTCGACGACTTCCTTGCCGGAGGCTACGGCACGTCCAGCGGACATAAGTTCGCCTCGACCGCCGACGTGTCGGAGTGGCTGTACACCGCCCTGACCGGCACTCCGACGTTCATCATCAAGGACGCCGCACGCGGAGGCATTCTCGCCGCCGCCACCGGGGCCGCGACCGACAACCACGGCTTTGAGTGCCAGTTGAACGGCGAGTGCTTCGCAATCACCGCCGACAAGGACATCTACTTCGAGATGCGGTGGGCTTCGCGGAACTCCGTCACCGCCATCGACTGGGTGTGCGGACTGGGCACGACCGAAACGTCGTTCATGGCGAACCTGTCGGCGAACTTCATCGGCTTCACGTCCGGCTCGTCGGCGTCCGCCGCCGTGCTTGACGGCGGTGCGGCGAACATCATCGCCCGCTGCATGGAGGACCAGTCGGCATGGACCGGGACCGGCAGCAACCTCGACACCGGCTCGGACCTGGTGGCCGGCACGATGGTGACGATGGCGTTCTGGGTGCAGATGAACGGCTCCAACGCCCGCGTGCGGTTCTACGTGGACGGCAATCAGAAGCACGAGACGACCACGAACGTCCCGGACGCCGGCGACGCCCTGACGCTGATGTTCGGTGCCCAGAACAACGGCACCACGCAGGCCATCATGGACATCGACTACATCTACGCCGCCCAGAAGCGTTGAGCGTAACCAAGACGTTGCATCAAACCGCCGGGGAAACCTGGCGGGATGATTTGAATGGCCCTTACGTTGGCAAATCTTAAGTTGCACGCCCAGCACGCGGCGACGCTGGACAGCACCACGCTGCCGCCCGGCACCACGTCCGACGCGGCGGCTGGCCAGATTGTCAATCAGGCTGGCCGCTATTTGTTCAAGCACCTGTGGAATTTCCGCATCGCTCCGCCGGCGATTGTCGGGTTCACGGCTCCCATCAGCGTGACCAGTGCGACATATGGATTGACGAACAAGTCCATCACGAAGACCAGTGGATTCAGCAGCTATACATTCGCCAAGGGCGACATCTTTGAAGTGACGGCGGGGACCGGAGCGACGACCGGCCTGTACACCATCACGTCAAAGGAAAGCAACAACGAGATTCGCCTGGCGACCGCCATCGGTGCGGCGGACGGAATCACCAACGTCAGCGGAACCATCGAGTTCCCCTACGTCAACCTACCGAGCGACTTTGGAGACCTCATCGCCCTTGAAATGAACTCCACGTATGCGTGCGTGTTCCTGACCTCGCTGGAGGAAGTCATCTCCATGCGGCTTCGCAACGTCGCTGTCAACGCGAACCACTATCGAGCGGCGGTGGTTCAACCGGGGCAGACGGCGGCAACCAGTGTTTTGCCGGTGGCGAGGCTTGAGCTTGACCACGCACCGACCGCGGCCGACCCGGACGTGATGTTCGTCATGTACCGGAGGTCGTGGACGACGCTCTCCACCGACACGCATTACGCGGAAGTTCCCGAATGGGCGGAGGACCTGCTCGTCGAGTACATCCGTGCGTTCGCCGAAGGCTACATGAACCGGCACGGCGACAGCCAGGGGATTCTCCCGGTCGTCACCACCAGCGACCGCCTGGCGGACATTGACACTGGCCCGCTGTTCAAGATGACTAAGGAATACGACGGCCTCATCCAATCGGATTACGGCCCCACAGGGGATGGCCCGGCGGGTCATCCATATCACGCAACAACGTGGCGTTCGCGAACGTCTGGTGCGGTCGCCGACCCTGCTTGAGTTAGGACATCAACATGCCCGCAAATGAAACGACACGAGTTGGCCGTGCCATCTATGACGAGCGGTCGCGGACGGCGACGCTCACCAACAAGACGCTCACGTCTCCGACCATCACCGCTCCGACGATTTCGGGGGCCGTCACGAACAGCGGAACCCAGACGCTCAGCGGCTCCACGACCATCACCCGTGCGGGCGAGATCGTGGAGGCCGACTATGACCCCGGCTCCCGCGTGTACTTCCGCTCCTCGTTCGAGGGCCGGGCGTACAGTGCCACGGTCATCTCCGACTGGTCGAACTTCAAGTCCGTCGCTTCGGCGAACCTCGACTGGGTGTTCAGCCGCTCGGCGACCAACGCCATCGCACGCGGAAGCTCGGACGGGGCGATGGTGCTCTCGGACTCCAACTCCAGTGCGATGTGCTTCATCCGGCCTCGCACCGGCTCGCGTCTGAACAAAATCAAGTGGAACACCTCCCGCTCACCGCGATTCCGCTGCGTCTTCAAGACCGGGGCGAGCATCGCCGACGAGCGATGGCTGTTCGGCCTGGAGTCCGTCGCCCGGCCGAAGTACCTCCGCAACTCCGCCGGCGACTCGAATCGCGTGGAGATTTACTTCCACCAGAACGCCGACAGCCGCATCCATGCCCGCAAGGCGGCCGGCGGCTCGTCGTCCTCGGCCACGCTGACCGGGGTTGTCGCCGCCGACACGGTGTATGACCTGGACATCCGGGTCGATTCGTCCCGCGTCGTGACGGTCTACGTGAATGGAACGCTGCTGAAGACGTTCACGACCGCCCTGGCCGCGAGCAAGGCCCTCATCCCCATCATCGGGCACCAGTCCGAGGGCGGGAAGCGTGCCATCGCCCTCTACTACATGGAGATGAGCCAGGACTTCGGTTGATGACCAAGACCATCCACATCCTTGACTTCGACCGCATGGCGAACGCCGGCGGCAGCGAAGTGGTTGGCACGGCCAAGGATTTGATTCGGGACGCACACGACAACCCGATTCAATGGCTGCACAACGCCCATGCCCATCCAGACGACCGCCAGCGGGCATTTCTGGTCGGACGGGGATGGTCGGCCACCAAGAAGCGACGCCGACACATCGCGGAGGCCGGCATCCCCGTCATGGCCATCAACGACTATCCGAAGGACGCCCCCAAACCGAGATACTGGGTGGCCGGCGACCCCGCCGGTTACTACAGCAACCGGATTTGGGGCGACCCGGACGTGATGAAGTTCTCTCCCATCGGGAGCTGCAAGTCCATGCGTCCACGCGAGGACGCCTACGCCCCGGCATTGACGCCCAAGGACGCACCCAACACGCACTTCTATCACCAGGTCAACAACGACGTTGACGTGGAGAGCTGGCTGCACAAGCCCTGGATCAACTGGGGCATGACCATCTTCGGCGAGCATGTGCCCAGCACGTACTTTGAAAGCGGGGCGGCCCGCTCGTCGATGCTCTGCGGGCTGCGTCTGCTGTGGCACCTGGGGTATCGGGAGGTGTACCTGCTCGGCTGCGACTGCACGCCGGGCCATCATCCGGCCCCAATGTACTGGGCTTCGGTGCTCGATTACGTGCAGAAGCTCAGCCCGACGTTCAAAAGGTTTGGTTATTCGGTCCGTCAGACCAATCCCGACTCTCATCTCCGCACGTTCGAGTTCGCGGACTTCGAGAGTGCCATCGCTTGACGCGATGTAAGGACGGTCGCGGATGGCAACCAGAAAACCGGACTCAATCGGTTCAACGACGAACCCGCCGGCAGGCTCGACGCTCATCAAGCAGTCGGGCGGCACCTTCGTCCTGAAGATGCACGAGTTCGATTTCGAGCACTTCCTGCACCATTACGAGGAGGCCACCGGAGACGGCGACGCCGACCCGGTGTACGAGCACAACGGGATGCAGCGGGGGCGTTACACGATTCGCGGCGTCGCGGTCACCGCCGCCGCCATTGGTTTGGCGAACCTGAGTTCCGCGAGCAATCCGGGCACCGTCAAGCTCAAGCTGGACTCCACGGCCGACGCCGGCTCCTTCCACAACTTCACTGCCCTGGTGCTTCGGGTGAGCGGCCGGTGGAAACGCGGCCGAACGCTCATGCCGCTGGCCATCGACTGCATCATCACCACCACCGCCGAATCGAGCCTGGAGGCTTCGACCTAATGGCCATCAAGACCTGGAAGGGTGGTGCGACTCGCGTAAGCCAAGTCGCCACCTGGACCATCAGCAGCAACACCAACGGGCACACGTTCATCCTGAGCGTCACGCATCCCTCCGGCGTCCCGACAGACACCGTGGAAATCGTGAACGAGACTGCCGACGGCGTTTTGACGACCACTCAAATCGCGAGCAACATCGCAACCGAATGGAACGCCAGCAATCACGACTTCGCCGCCGCCGTCACCGCACAAGCAAGCTCCAATGTCGTGACGTTCACGGCTGATGTCGCAGGCGTCCCTTTCATCATTTCCAAGTCCGGCACCGGCACCTCCACGCTGACGACCACCACGGCCAACAGCGGTCCGAACGACTACGGAGTTCCAAGCAACTGGGCGGAGGGTGCAATTCCCATTGCAACGAACGACGTGCGAATCACCGGGAACGTGGACATTCTCTATGGCCTGAACCAATCGTCGGTCGCATTGGATGACGTCATCATCGAAGGCTTCACCGGCCGCATCGGCGAACAGTCACACTTGCTTGCGTTCGACCCGGCGACACTGACGATTGATTGCACCGGCAACGTCCACCTTTTGCTCGGCTCAGTGACGACCGTTCGGGTGCTCAACACCGGCAGCGGACACAACAGTTCCGGATTTGGATGCTTCCTTGTTGGGGCTGGAACGACGACGACGCTGGAGCTGATTGGCGGAAGCACGAACGTCAGCCAGTTTCATGACGCCAACATGACAATTGGCACTTGCCACATCGAAGGCGGTCGCAATTACATCGGCCCGAACATCACGTTGACGACGTTCCGGCAGACCGGCGGCGACAACACGCTGGAAGGAATCTCCGGGGCCACCGTGACGACCATCACTGTCGATGGCGGCGACCTTTTCGCACATGGGGCCTTCGCCACCACCACCGGAACACAGAACGGCGGCAACGTCACATGGGAGGTGACGGGAGCCTGCACGACTTACAACGCCCGTGGCGGACTCCTTGACCTCTTGTTCTCCAAGAAGACCAAGGAGATCACGACCATCGTCCAGAACAACTGCACCATCCGATACGACAAGTCTTTCCTCACCAACACCACATGGACGGAGAACGTCCCGATGGAGAAGAAGCCCGCCCTTTCCTCAGCAGGAAAGAGCGTGTTCCGATGACCTATGGCATTCAACCGCAAGAAACGAAGAGGACTTCCCGCCCCGCGTTCCCGCAACGCCGGAATGCCTTCCGAGCAGGACCAGGAAGCGATGCTCAAGGGGCTTTCGGACCGCGATGTAGAACGCATCA
>Ga0196974_1000068_pt1 | contig 50284 bp, 42 predicted proteins | sample S1_1013CmetaG_FD_155477 | JGI IMG/M metagenome (GOLD analysis project Ga0196974, IMG submission 155477) | Soil microbial communities from Anza Borrego desert, Southern California, United States - S1_10-13C | ecosystem: Environmental > Terrestrial > Soil > Desert | place: USA: California...
GAACGGCTGCGTCGCGCATGACCGCTCGGTGGAGACGCTGGCGCGGGTGCTGAGCCTGGTCATGCTGGGCCAGCGCGTTCTCCTGATCGATCCGGCCAGTCTGGCGCCGCATCTGGCCGCGCCGTCGGCGCACCGGCCGGAGGCCGCCGCGCTGACCCACCGGGAGGTGGAGGTGATCAGGCGCATCGCGCTCGGCCACAGCAGCAAGGTGATCGGGCGGGACCTCGGCATCGCGGAGAACACGGTCAAGATCCACATCAGGACACTGATGCGCAAGACCGGGCTGGCGAACCGCACCTGCCTGGCGCTCTGGGCGCTGGATCAGGGCCTGGTCACGGACGCCGTCCTGCCGCCGCTGCAACACACCGCCTGACGGACCGGCGCCCGGTTCAGGAGCGCCATTGCGTTTGCAGCGGAAGGTCGTCCGGACAATTCTCGATCTCGATGCCGGCCGAGGCGATCGTGTCGACCGCGTGCAGGAAGTCGACCAGGCTTGTCGTGGCCGGCGGGAAGAACCGGTAGATGTCCGCGATCGTGAGGCAGCCCTTCTCCTGGCCGATCTCGATGATGCGGCGCATCTGGAAGGCCCGGACGTCCATTGCGGTTCTCTCCCCTGCCGTACATGGTCTCGCGGCGGATATGGCTGGGCCCAGGCGCATATTGGGGCGCCTGTGCAATCTGCATGGCCTTCTCAACCGGCCAGTTCTTCAATCGTAACAGCTTCAAGCCGATAAGATCGTCGCTCACCAGCATTAGAACTTCCGCCGCTATTGATGGGCGCGGTGGCGATCCTGCCGGAAGGGCCCCGTCACGCCGGGCCGGGAACCTTCTGGCTGATCTCGATCTCCTGCACCTCCGACCGCGCCCCGCACACCACCCGGACGCCGCCCGTGGCGCCGAAGCGGTGGCTGATCCAGGCGCAGGACGGTGCCAGGAGGGCCGCGAACCGCGCGGCGTCGGCGGCGTTCGCCCAGCGGATGGAAAAGGCGAGCAGGCCCCGGCCGTCCTCCACGCGCCAAGTAGTGGTGCAGGTACCGGAGGCCGGGGCGGAGGCGCTCTGCCCGGGGGAGGCCGCGCCGAGTTCCATGAGAAGCACGCCGAGCAGAAGGGCCGCGTCGGCGGGGATCGACAGGTCGGGTCCGCCCGGATCCAGGCGCAGCCACCCGGCGCCCTCGGTCGCCAGGGACAGCAGCTCGCCGAAGCGGACCATCTCCCAGTCATGGCGGAAGATCAGCTCGTACAGCCGTTCCAGCGCGTCCAGCCGCCGCGCGAGGTCGGCGCGGACGGCGTCCATGTCGCCGGCGGCCAGCGCGTGGTCCGCCTGCAGCGCCACCAGCGCCCGGTTGATCCAGGCGCGGCGCCGCATCGTCTCGAGGAAGGCCGACCGGTCGGTTTCCGCCCGCACGAGCGAGGTCACGTCGATGAAGGTCGCGACCACGCCGTCCACGGCACCGCTGCTCCTGCGGTAGGGAATGACCCGCAGCAGGTAATGGGCGCCGCCGTCGCGGCGGGTCAGGCGGCGCTCGACGGAGGTGGCGCGGCGCAGCACCTCCCGGACGTCGGCCTTGAACTTCTTCATGTCGATCTGGCTGACGACATCATCCAGCGGGCGGCCGCAATCGCTCGGGATGAGCGAGAACAGCGTCGTCGCCATCGGGGTGAAGCTGCGGACCGCAAGGTCCGCCCCCAGGAACAGCGTTCCGACCCGGGTGCTCTCGAAGAGGTTGCGCAGGTCGCTGTTGGCCTGGTCGAGCTCATCCACCTTGGCGCCCAGCTCCGAGTTGACCGTCTGCAGCTCCTCGTTCATGGAGTGGATCTCCTCCTTGGAGGTCTCCAGCTCCTCGTTGGTCGACTGGATCTCCTCGTTGAAGGAGAGTAGCTCCTCATTGGCGGATTTCAGCTCCTCCAGCGTGGCCTCGTACTCCTCGATGGTCGACTGGAGCCGCTCGCGGGTCTCCCTGACCTCCCGTTCCAGATGGTCGATGGCCGACCCGCCGTCCGCCGGCCCGAGCAGGGGCATGCCGGCGGCACCGGCCGGAGCCGGAGCCCCGACATCCTGGAAGACGACGAGGAACAGGTTCTCGCCGTCCTCGCGCGGCAGCGGTTCGATGATGAGGTTGAGGATCTGGACCAGGTCGCCGATCTCGACGGAAAGCCCTTCGCGATGGACCGGGCGCTGCGTCTCCAGCACCGTCTGGAAGGCCAGCCTCAGCTCCAGCCGCAGCCCCCGGCGCGCCATCGCCATCAGCTGGCGGTTCGGCAGGCCGGCGGGCGGCTCCAGGTACTTTCCGGTCCGGGGCGAGAAATAGACCACGTCCCCGGCCGCGCTGACCACGACATGGGGCGGCGCGAACTGCTCCAGCATGCGGACCTCGACGCACCGCCGCAGCGCCGACCCGCTGGGCGGAGCCTCGGTTCTCAGGCTCGGCGGCGTCACCGCCGGCGATCGCGGCCCGGCCACGAAGGACGCGTGGCTGGCCGTCGGCCCGACCGGGTCGAGGCGCTGGAACAGGCGGTGCTTCTTGTCCACGGGCGAGAACAGGGCGGCGTGCTGCGTCACGTTCTCGGAGATGCCGAGGAACAGGTAGCCCTTCGGCCGCAGGGCGTAATGGAACATAGGCAGCACCTTCGCCTGCAGTTCCGGCCCGAGATATATCAGCAGGTTGCGGCAGGAGATCAGGTCCATCCGCGAGAAGGGAGGATCGCGCACGATGCTGTGGGAGGAGAAGATGCAGAGGTCGCGGATCTCCTTCGACACCGCCATGCCGTTGCCGCTGGGCATGAAGAAGCGGCGCAGGCGCTCCGGCCCGATTCCAGTCAGCAGCGCCGCCGGATAGCGGCCGAGCCGGGCGGTGGCCAGCGCCGCGTCGTCGATGTCGGTGGCGAAGAGCTGCACCTGGGGCCGGACATCCAGCCGGTCCATCGCCTCGCGCAGCAGCATGGCGATGGAGTACGCCTCCTCGCCAGTGGCGCAGCCGGGCACCCAGATGCGGACCGTGTCGTCGGCCGCGCGGCCCGCCAGCAGGGCCGGAATCACCTCGCGCTCCATGAGGTCGAAGGCGTCGGGATCGCGGAAGAAGCCGGTCACGCCGATCAGCAGGTCGCGGAACAGCGCGCGCACCTCCTCCGGATCGCGGCCCAGCAGCTCCAGATACTCCTCGGCGCCGGCCACGCCGCGCACCTGCAGGCGGCGGTGCAGGCGGCGCATGAAGGTCTTTTCCTTATAGCCCCGGAAGTCATGCCCGACCTGGTCGCGCAGGACCGCGCAGACCGCGGGCTGGAGCCGCTCCAGCGCCAGCAGCGGCGCCGGCGGCTCGGGGGTGGTCTCCGCCTGTTCGAACAGCGCCAGCGAGCGGGCGAACTCCAGCAGCGGCCCGGGCATGGCTTCCGCCGGCAGCACCAGGTCGACCGCCCCGGTGGCGATGGCGCTGGACGGCATGCCGTCATGCCGGGGCCGGGTCGGACCGTTGCCCTGGGCGATCGTGAGCCCGCCCCGCTCCTTCACCGCCTTGAGGCCGAGGGCGCCGTCGCTGCCGCCTCCGGACAGCACGATCGCGGCGGCGGCCTCGCCCCGGTCGAGGGCCAGGCTGCTGAAGAAGACGTCCACCGGGTGGTATTCGCGCGTGAAGCCCGGCAGGGCCCGCGACCTCAGCCGTCCCTCGGCGATGGTGAGCACCATGCTGGACGGCAGGACGTAGACATGGTCGGGCTGGGGCTCGACGCCGTCCATGGCGGCCGCCACGGGCATGGCGGTGTAGTTGGCGAGGATCGCCGGCAGGCTGCTGTCCTGCTGGGGAGCCAGGTGCGTGAGCACGACGAAAGCCAGGCCGCTGTCGACGGGCATCGCCCGGAAGAAGGCCTCGAGGGCGGCGATGCCCCCGGCGGACGCGCCGATGCCCACGATGGGCGGTGTCCCGTTGGACATTCTTTCCTCCGGCGCCCCGGCCAAAGCGGGGCGCCTGTTTTTCAAGTCAGCACCGAGACTAGGCCGATTGCGGCCAGCAACACCAGGGATTGCGGACGGGTCAGCCCGGCGCCAGCAGCCGGACGCGCACGAGGATGCCGAGAACGGCCTTGGCCGTCTGGACGTCCCCGGCGCGATCGGCCCTCGCGGCGGCGGCGAACAGCCAGGCGAGGACGGTCCCGGCGCCACCCGCGGCCCGGACCAGAAGGCCGAGCTGCCGCGCGTCGGCCTCCGACCAGGTGGCGATGTCGATGGCGGCGAGACGGTCGCGCTGACGGCATTGCCGCAGCCATTGCCGCTTCTCCTCGATGCGCCATTCGGCTTCCGCGAGGAAGCGCTGCCGCGCCGCGAGCCGGTCGCTCAGCGCGTCGCTGGCCTCGCGCGAGCGGCGCAAGGTCAGGTCGATCGCCTCGGCCACCGCGACGATGACGGGAACGAGCGGTACCGGCACCCCGCCGGCCAGCACGCTCATGGCGGCCATGGACGCCACGGCCTGCGACATGTCGGCGTGGCGGGCGCGCAGGGCCTCGGCCGCGAGGCCGGCGCCCTGCAGATCATCGAAGCCCAGATCCCGCGCCAGCCCGTAGGCCTCGACCACCGACCGCACATCCTCGTCGCTCAGGCCGCCGGCGGCAGTGGCCGATCCGGTCGGAGACAGGCCGGTTCCCGCACCGGTATTGGTCATGAGCGCCACCGGCTGTAGGTGGGGTGCTCGGTGACCGTCGGCGCGATCCTCAGCCCGACCTCGGCGATCCGGTCGATGACGTCCAGGAACTCCATGAGGGTGACGCTGCGCGGCGGAAAGAAGCGATAGATGTCGTCCAGGGTCACGAACCCCTTCTCCAGCCCGATGCCGAGCAGCCGGCGCGTCTTGAACTCGTGGACGGACATCGGTCTCTCCTGGCGAGGCGCATCGCCTGCGGGGCGGGGAGGAACCATCGGCAACCGGGCCGACCGTCGGCCGCCCTCCGTGGCGGAATCCCCGCACGGCGATGATGCGCCTCAGCATCACAGAGTGTCATGGAAACGCCGGGGCCCTCATGACCATTACGGGCTATGCTAATTCAATATTTAAGTGTGAAAGCTTGAGGCCATTTCTCTGAATCCTAGAGAAGGCGGGGAGAGGCGCGCCGTCGGTCCCGCGGGCCGGAAGCGGCCACCGGTCCACCCGAAAAGAAACCCGCCGACAGGGGCGTGTCGGCGGGTGGAAAGAGTGGCAGAGGCTTCTGAGTGCCCAGCACCGCTCCCTACGGCGCTGGTCCCTTGAGAAGATTAGAGTGCGCTCAAACTCGCCCGCCGACGACGGAACATAAGCAGGATGGCGTCACTCCATCGTTCTGGGCTCAGGTCCGGGGCAGGCTCTGCTGGCGGCGCTTGCGGGACTGGCAGCGGGCGGGGGTCCGTTCAGCTGCGTAGTCCGGGCGCCTCATGCCCGGTCCGCGCCACGTATTCCGTATAGCCACCGCCGTACTGGTGGATGCTGTCGGGCGTCAACTCCAGTACGCGGTTGGAAAGTGCCGCCAGGAAATGCCTGTCGTGCGAGACAAACAGCATGGTGCCTTCGTAAGCGGTCAACGCCGCTATCAGCATTTCCTTGGTATCGAGATCGAGATGGTTGGTCGGCTCGTCGAGGACCAGGAAATTCGGCGGATCGTACAGCATGATCGCCATCACCAGCCGCGCCTTCTCTCCGCCGGACAGGACGCGGCATTTCTTCTCCACATCATCTCCGGAAAAGCCGAAGCAGCCGGCAAGCGCGCGAAGCGACCCTTGGTTCGCCTGGGGGAATGCACCCTCCAAGGATTCGAAAACGGTGTGGTCGCCGTCGAGCTGCTCCATCGCGTGCTGGGAGAAATAGCCCATCTTGACGCTGCCACCGACGGCGACGGTGCCCCTATCCGGCACGGTGGTGCCGGCCACCAGCTTCAACAGTGTGGATTTGCCGGCACCATTGACGCCCATGACGCACCAACGCTCCTTGCGCCGGATCGTCAGGTCGAGCCCTTGATAGATGGTGCGGCTGCCATAAGCCTTATGCACGTTCCTCAGGACGGCCACGTCGTCGCCCGAGCGGGGCGCCGGCCGGAAGTCGAACGCCACGACGTGGCGGCGTTTCGGTGGCTCGACACGCTCGATCTTGTCCAGCTTCTTCACCCGGCTTTGAACCTGGGCCGCGTGCGAGGCCCGGGCCTTGAAGCGTTCGATGAACTTCAGCTCCTTCGCCAGCATGGCCTGCTGCCGTTCGAACTGCGCCTGCTGCTGCTTCTCGTTCAGTGCCCGCTGGCGTTCGTAGAATTCGTAGTCCCCGGAATAGCTGGTCAGCGATCCGCCATCGATCTCGATGATCTTGCCCACGATCCGGTTCAGGAACGCGCGATCATGCGAGGTCATCAACAGAGCGCCATCGTAGGCCTTCAGAAATTGCTCCAGCCAGATCAGGCTTTCGATATCCAGATGGTTGCTCGGCTCATCCAGGAGCATGGCGTCGGGCCGCATGAGCAGGATGCGGCCGAGGGCGACACGCATCTTCCAGCCGCCCGACAAGGTCCCGATATCCGCGTCCATCATGTCCTGGCTGAAGCTGAGCCCGGCGAGAACCTCCCGTGCCCGTCCCTCCAGCTCGTAGCCGCCCAACTCCTCGAAGCGCGCCTGAACCTCGCCATAGCGCGCGATGATCGAATCCATGTCGTCGGCACGCTCGGGATCGCACATGGCCGCTTCAAGCTCGGCCAGTTCGGCCGCCACCGTGCTGACCGGCCCGGCTCCGTCCATCACTTCCGCCACGGCGGTCCGGCCGGACATTTCGCCGACATCCTGATTGAAATAGCCGATCGAGACCTGCTTCTCGACCGACACCTGGCCCTCGTCCGGAGACTCCTCACCGACGATCATCCGGAACAGCGTGGTCTTGCCTGAGCCGTTGGGACCGACCAGACCGACCTTTTCCCCCCTGTTCAATGCCGCGGAGGCTTCGAAGAAGAGGATTTGGTGACCGCTCTGCTTGGTGATGCTGTCGAATCGGATCATCTGCTACGGTATTCCCATCGCGTGGTTGCTGGCTGTCCCTGATCATGTCGAGAGACTGTCGGAAACTGGGGGTGGACTGGTCACCCGAGGCCTGGCCTCGACTCCCGACACAGACCAGCCCCGCTTCCAGCGCCCGGTCCAGCGAAATTTTTGTGCTGACGCCCCGGCGGGCCCCGCTTTTGGTTCGACGCCGAAACCGACGGCGCGGACTGTCACCCTGCGCGCCCCGATCGATGTGCAGGTACAAGCCTTTGCGTTCGTGCCGGCCGGGGCGCGCCACTCCTTGAACCTGGCCCAGAGGTTCTCGACCCTGTGACGTCGCCGGTAGGGTGCCGGATCATGGCACAGGACCGAGCGTCTTTCGGGTTGGGTTCGAGAGATTTAACCGAAGCGGCCGCTGGCTTTAATGTCGCCGACAAGCCCTTGAAAAAGCTGTGACGGCCCGCATCAGGCGGGGATGGGAGAAGGGCGTTCCGGGGCCGCGGCGGGCACCGGGGCGAGGTCCGGCATGAGGCTGCGGCCGGACACGGTGCGGGGCGCCCGTTCGCCCAGCAGCGCCGAGAGGGTCGGCACCACGTCGAAGGAGCTGCGCACGCCGCGCCGGCCGGGGGTCACGCCCGGGGCGGCGATCATGATCTCGCCATAGCGGCCGGTATGGCCGCCGGTACGGCGGTAGGGCAGCGGCCCGATGCTGCCGTGCTTGCGGTGCTCCAGCGCCAGCGGCGCGCCCCTCCACACCACGATCAGGTCGCAGCCGTCGGGCCCCAGCGCCGCCGGGTCGTTGCCGCCGGAGCGGACCACCTCGGCCACGGCCGGCTCGCCGGTGAGAGGGTCGCGGCACTGCATCAGCATCGCCTCCAGCGTGGCGCAGAGCGAGCCGTAGCGCTCCCAGGCCACGGTCCCGTGCCGCTCCCGCCCCTGCAGGTTCAGCCGGATGCGGCCGTCATAGAAGGACGGCAGGGCGAAGGCCGGCATGCGCCGCCAGAAGCGCCGGTAGCGCGCCGCCGGCATCCAGTCGAGCCCGGAGTCCCGGCGCAGCAGCCGCCGCCGCGCCACATCCCACAGCCGCTCCGCCGGCGTGTAGGGCACGGCGCGCAGCATCACCTCCTCCCAACGGTCGCCGGGTGCCAGCAGCGGCAGGCCGGTCGGGTCGGCGGGCAGCTCCGGCGGGCGCAGGTGCGGGCGGCCGAAGGCGTGGCGGTACATCAGCTCGGGCAGCAGCGCCATGCTGGCCACGTCGCTGTCGTTCGGCCCCATGCCGTGCATCGCCAGCGTCACCAGCGTCGCGTCGGGGAAGGCGGCGGCCAGCCGCGCCACCAGCCGGTCGGTCGCCTCCATGACCGACCGCAGCCCCTCCCCCGCCGCCACGGCCGACGGGTGGCCGTGCAGCGGATGGGCGGGATCGACGCCGTGCCACATCGGCTCCACCGCCGAATGGCACTCGCTGACCACCACCAGCGCCAGGTCCCAGTCCGGCAGCCGCTCGGCCAGCAGCCACTCCGAGGCGGCCGCGCGCAGCTCGACCGCCTTCGTCAGGTCGCGGCCCATGCGCCGCGTCGCCTCGGTGTCGGGCCAGGTGAAGCCGTAGATCCACTCGCGCGCGGGATACTCGCCGAAGCGGGCCCGCAGTTCCATGGCGAGACCGGGCGGGGAGCAGTGCGGCGGCACGCCGGGATCGTGCGCGCCCCAGGCCACCAGCCCGCGCGCCTCGGGCACCGCGTCCAGATCCAGGTAGGGCGCGTCGAACACCACGGCGCGGGCCCCGCTCCAGGCGATCCAGGGCAGCGCGCGGGTCGGCGCCTGGGAGACGCGGTAGCGCTTCGGGTCGAAATCGACCGCGGAGTCCCGGCCCCCCTCCCCCGGCGCCTTTCCCGTGGCGAAATGCTCCCAGGCCAGCCCGGTGCGCTTGGCGGCGCCATGGTCGAGGTGGAAATGGGCGGCGCGGTCGCGTAAGGAGCGCAGCGCCGGCAGCCGCCCCTCCGCCATCATCGCCTCGGCCAGCGACGGCTCGTAGCCGTCCAGCCCGATGACCAGAACACGTCCGCCCATGGCAATCCTCCCGCCCGAAGCCGCCCCCTCCATTAGGCCGGCAATCGGCGGCGGCGGGCCAGGGAGCGTCCGGACGGGTTGCGACGTCGCAACGGGAGAGGCCCCTCGCGGCCTGGGTAGCCCGCCGGCGCGCCCCCCTGCCCCGACCGTGCTCCGCGTGGCACCGGCCTCAGCCGGTGATATGCAGCGGGCAATCGCTCCAGATCCGATGGCGGAAGACCACCCCGCCCCCGCCCAGCCGCACGAGGCTGAGTTCGCCGACGGGAGCGCAGCGGCTCGCGCCCGTCTGGCAGTCGGAGTCGTTCCAGTGCGCCGACCGGGCGTGCGCCGTGCCGTCGCCGTCGATGAAGTGCAGCACGACCTTGGAATCCGGGGCGGCATGGTCGTTACCGGCATTCTCGAACGCCGCGATGCTGCGGGGCGCCGACGGGAACGGCGTGTAGGCCTCCAGCGTCTTCTCCGACGCCACCCCGCCGAAATCGAAGCCCCCGACCTGGCAGAACACCAGCGGCCGGAAGCCCAGCAGCGGTTCCAGGAAGCCGCCTACATCGGGCTCCATGTCTCCCGTTTCCGGGATCCGCCGCGCCGCCGCCTCGACGAAAGCGACCTCGAAGGCGCGGTCCAGGTCCGTCCGCGAAAGGCCCCGGCTGGCGAACAGATAGACCGACAGGAAGAGGAAGGCGAAGATCCCCAGGATGGACAGGCCGCCCACCCAGAGCGCCGCCCGCAACAGCCGCCAGCCCATCCGCGCCTCCCGCACCGCACCGTATCGCACCCGCGAGGGGTGTAAACGGGCCCGGGAAGGAACGTTCCCGGCGGCGCTCCCTCACCCCAGCATGCGGTCGATGCGGTCGCGCACGGCTCGAAGGCGCTCCTTCTGGGCAGGGTCCAGCCGGTCGCGGCCCGGGCGGAAGGACCCCAGGTCGCGCTCGAACCGCTCGATGGCCTGGGAGATGCGGGCCGATGCCGGTGCGGGCGCGGGCTTTTCCGCCGGCGCCTCCTTCGCGGCGCGCAGCTCCTTGATGGTGGCGCCGTCCTTGATGCGGGCCCAGAGCGCCAGCCGGGCCACGTCGCCGTCGGCGTCGGCCAGCAGGAACATGTGGCTCTTGGTGACCTTGTCGCGGAAGGCGGCGTATTCCTCGCGGATGCGCGCGGGCAGGCCGGACAGCGCCAGCAGGCGCGACACCTCGGACTTGGACAGGCCGACCGCGCCGGCCAGCTGCTCGCGGCTGTAATTGTGGCGCTCGGCCAGCCGGGCCAGGCCCAGGCTGATCTCCAGCGCATCCAGGTCGCGGCGCTGCAAATTCTCGATGAGCGCCACCTCCTCGATGCCGCCCGTGGTGACGACGGCGAAGATGGTGGGCTTGCCCAACAGCCGGTGGGCGCGCCAGCGCCGCTCGCCGGCGGCGATGAGATAGCCGCCCTCGGCCCGCCGCTTCACCAGGATCGGCTGCAGCAGCCCCTGGGCGGCGATGCTCTCCGCCAGCTCCTTCAGCGCCGCCTGGTCGAAATGCCGGCGCGGCTGGTCGGGGTTGGGGTGCAGCTGGTCGACATCGACCTCGATCAGCTCGGGGAAATCGCTGGAGGTGCCGAACAGCCGGTTCAGCTCCCCGCCCCCGCCCTGCGGCACGGCGGGGATGGTGGCGGCCAGCGCCGGGTTGGTGCGGGCGAGCTTACGCGACATGCTGGACCTCCTCACGATCCGCGCGCAGCAGCGCGGCGGCCACTTCACGGAACGGCGCCACCACCGCCTGGTCGGGCGCCACGTCGACGGTAGGCGCCCCGGCGGCCACGCTCTGCGGGAAGATCGTGGAGCGGGCGACCGGCTGGAAGATGCGGATCGCCTGGCCGAAGCGGCCGACGATCTCGGCCAGCGTCGCCCGGTCCTGGGTGTGGCGCTGGGTGTACATGGTGGGCAGGATGCCGACGATGCGCAGGTCCGGATTGCCGCGGCGACGCACCTTGCTGATCGTGTCCAGCAGCAGCGGCACGCCCATCAGCGCCAGCATCTCGGTCTGCACCGGGATCAGCACGCCGTCGCTGGCGGCAAGCGCGTTCAGCGTCATCATGCCCAGGTGCGGCGGGCAGTCGATCAGGATGTAGTCGTAGTCGCGCCGCACCGCGTTCAGCCGCTCGCGCAGCACCAGCGTGCCCATCGGCTCGGCGATCAGCTCGGTCTCCGCCGCCGACAGCAGGATGGAGCTGGGCAGCAGGTGGAAGCGCCCGTCGGCCGCCGGCACGACGCAGGCCGAGACCGGCTGGTCCTTCAGCACGACATGGTAGGTCGACCGCCCCGCCTCGGCCATGGCGGCCTGGCTGACGCCCAGATGCACCGTGGCGCTGGCCTGCGGGTCGGCGTCCACCAGCAGCACGCGCTGCCCCAGGCCGGCGAGCGCCGAGGCGACGTTGACGGCGGCGCTGGTCTTGCCCACCCCGCCCTTCTGGTTGGACACCGCGATGATGGTGGCGGTCTGGCGCGAGCGCTTGGGCGGGTCGCGCAGCAGCTCGATCACCGGCTGCGGGATCTTCTCGCCGCCGGTCTCCCAGCGGGAGATGCGGCCCTTGTCGTATTTGCGGCCGAGCTTGGCGTTCAGCCAGTCGGCGAAGGTCTGCTGGGTCTCCCCGCGCGCCTCGCGGGCCGCGCGGAGTTCGGCGCCGTCCATCCTGGTCTCTCCCGGCGGAATCTCGTCCGGCGCAGGATAGGCACGGGTTGCGGTTACGTCAACCGAACGGGTTAGGTTGCGTCAACTTGGTCACAGCGGTGGGGAGAGCCGGGTTGCGACGTCGCAACGGCGGTTCACGGGGATGGAGAGGCGGAGACGTCGTGCGTCCTTCTGACCGAGCTCAGGGTGAGGGAAGGGGGATGCCAGGCACTCCCGGTCTTCGCCGTTGCATGCTTGGCCGGGAGCAGCAAAATCCCCCTCATGCGGAGCTCGGTCAGAAGCACGCGGTACTCAGACGCTGTCAAATGCGAGGGGAGGGGCCCTCTCTGCCCCTCCCGCCGCGCTCAGGCCAGGCGGCCGGTGACGGTGCCGCGGGCGGCGCGGCCGTCGTCGCCGCGCAGCGCGCCGATCAGGCCCATCAGCACGGCGGAGCCCATCACGGCCAGGTTGACGACGAAGCCCAGCACCAGCAGGGCCAGGACGGTGAAGACGGTCATCTCGATCATTTTCGGTCTCCGGATCAGGTGTTGGGACGACCTTGCGCCCCGGGCCGGCCGGGCCCGTTGACCTGGATCAAGCGGCCGAATCATGTCACAGCCGAACCGTCGCGAACCGCGCCTCCGGCAGCCCGCGGAGGCGGGCCAAGTGCTTGGCCCGATTGATTTCCCGGCGCCACAAGGGTGGGGGAGGGGAAAGGTCATGCGCCCCGCGCCACGCTGCCATGGGAAAGGGCGCGGGGCCGGATTGACCAGGATCAACCATATGTAAGGGGCGGGGGCGGACAATGCCGCCATCCGCAGCAAGGCCGCGACCGCGCGGCCGGGAAGGACATCATGAACACGAACCGACAAGACCTCCGCGCCCTCGCAGCCGCCGACCGGGAAGCCCGCATCGGCATGGCCATCGGCGACGTCATCGGCGACCTGGTCAACTGGCTGGCCGAGCGCGTCTCGGGCCACCACGACCACACGCTCCCGGGCACGCCCACCCGCCGTCCGCACTGAGCGGGGGCTCTTCCATCCTTCTCCCCTTGAGGGAGAAGGGTGGGTCCCGCGGCGAAGCCGTGGGGGGTTGAGGGGTCGGCCGCTGTAGGCGGCCGTTCTCACCCGCTGATCCAGGATCACCCGTCGAGACGGCCCGGCTTCGCCGGTCCACCCCTCACCCTCCCGTTGCTGCGCAACGGGTCCCTCCCTCTCCCTCAAGGGGAGAGGGATTCTCGCGTCGCCCTCACAGCAGCAGATCGTCGCCGCCGAGCAAGGTCACGCCGGTCAGCACGATCTCCAGGTCCGCCACGCCGTCGCCGTTGCGGTCGGCCTGCAGCACGGCGCCGCCCTCTGACACCGACAGGCGCAGCTCGCCCGCCGCGCGGGTGAAGGCGGCCGTGCCGCGCCAGGCGAAGGCCTGGTTGCCGGCCGCCAGCGCGTTGGCGTCCAGCGCCTGCAGGTCGATGCGGTCCAGCCCCGTCTGGAAGTCCAGCACGCGGTCGGCCAGGGCGCCCGTGCCGCTCTCCGTCTCCGCCAGCCAGCGGAAACTGTCGGCCCCGCCGCCGCCCGCCAGCTGGTCGCGCCCGGCGCCGCCCTGGATGATGTCATCGCCCACGCCGCCCGACACGGTGTCGGCGCCGGCCCCGCCCAGCAGCACATCGTCGCCCGCCGAGCCGATCAGCGTGTCGTCGCCGGCGCCCGCGTCGATGGAGCGGATCGCCTCCAGCAGAACATCCGTGAAGTCCAGCCGGTCGGCGGCGGCCGAGCCCGTCACCTGCGCCGTGCTGAAGCCTAGCCCGGTGATGCGCTCCACGCCCGCCAGGAAAGACAGGGCCAGCGCGCCGTTCTGGATCTCGACGGCGTCGTAGCCGGCGCCGCCCTCCACCCGGTCGGTGCCGGTGCCGCCGCCCGCCACCAGGAACAGATCGTCCCCGGCGCCGCCGTCCAGGCTGTCGTCGCCCGCCCCGCCGACGATCGTGTCGGCGTCGGCCGAACCGATGATTGTGTCGTCGCCGGCATTGCCGGCGATGCGGGTGATGCCCTCCAGCACCGTGCGGGAGAAGTCTAGCCGGTCGTTGCCGGTGCCGCCGGCAATGCCGACGCCGGTGAAGTCGCCCGCCGTCACCAGCTCCACCCCGGCGACCTGCGCCAGCGTGATGATGGTGCCGGAGGCGCGCGCCTCGATCCGGTCGTTGCCGGCGCCGCCCAGCACCGTGTCGGCCATGGCATCGCTATTGCCGCGGTAGAGGAAGGCATCGTCGCCGCCGCCGCCGTCCAGCATGTCGGCCCCGGCGCCGCCCTCGATGCTGTCGCCGCCGACGCCGCCCACCACCGTATCGTCGCCGGCGCCCAGCGACAGCAGATCGACCTCGCGCAGCTCGATCGCGCCGAAATCCCAGCGGTCGGCGCCCTGCGTGCCCTGCAGGGTGAAGAGGATATCCTTGCCGGCCTCGCCCTCGATGCGCTCGATGGAGGAGAGCACGACCAGGCTGACGGTGGTGGTGCCGGCCGCCCGGAGCGTGTCGATGCCGTCCCCGCCCAGCAGCTGGTTGGCGCCCGCCGTGCCGGTGACCAGCAGCACATCGTTGCCGCCGCCGCCGGACAGGACGTCGTCGCCCGATCCGCCCTCCAGCGTGTCGTCGCCGGCCCCGCCCAACAGGCTGTCATGCCCGGCGCCGCCCAGCAGCCGGTCGGCCTGGGCGGTGCCCACCAGCGTGTCGTTGCCCGCCCCGCCATCGACGTAGGCGATGCCGTCCAGCAGGGTGGCGGACAGGTTGAACAGGTCGCCGCCCTCCGCCAGGACCACGCCCACATCCTTGAAGCCGCCGCCGGAGATGGTCTCGATGCCGCCGAAGGCGCGCAGGCCGATGCGGGTGCCGTCGGCCGCGGCGCGGATCGCATCCTTGCCGTCCTGGTCCAGCACGGAGTCGAAGCCCTCGCCCGCGCCGGAGAAGAGATAGACATCGTTGCCGGCGCCGCCCTCCAGCCGGTCGTCGCCGGCGCCGCCGGCCATGGTCTCGGCGCCCGAGGTGCCCTGGATCGTGTCGCTGCCGGCCCCACCCTCGATGCGGGCGATGCCGTCCAGCGCCGTGCTCCGGAAGCTCAGCAGGTTGGCGGCGCCGTCGCCGCGCACCACCACCTCCTTGAAGCCGCCGGCGGTGACGCGCTCGATGCCGGTGAAGCCGCGCAGGCCGATGATGGTGCCGTCGGCGGTGGCGCGGATCACATCCTGGCCGCCGCCGCCGGTCACGCTGTCGAAGCCGCCGGCTGCACCTGAGAACAGGAACTCGTCGGCACCGGCGCCGCCGTCCAGCGTGTCGTCGCCGATGCTGCCGGCGATCACATCGACACCCGCGGTGCCGGTGATCGTGTCGTTGCCGTCCTGCCCGTCGATGCGGGCGATGCCGGTGAGCTTCACCTGGGCGAAGTTCAGGACGTTGTGGCCCGATCCGCCCTGGATCGCCACGCCCTCGAACCCGCCGCCCGAGATCTCCTCGACGCCGCTGACGGAGGCGAGGCCGATGACGGCCCCGTCGGCCGTGGCGCGCACCACGTCGCGGCCGGCGCCGCCGATCACCGCGTCCCAGCCGCCGTCCGTCCCCACCAGGAACAGGTCGTTGCCGGCGCCGCCGTCCAGGCTGTCGTTGCCGGCCCCGCCGGACACCGCATTGTCGGCGGCGTTGCCGATAATGGTGTCGTTGCCGGCGCCGCCCTCCACCAGCTCGATGCCCTGCAGCGTCACCGCCGACAGGTTCAGCTGGTTGGCCTTGCCGTCGCCCTGGATGCGCACGCCCTTGAAGCCGCCGGCGGAGACGGTCTCCACCCCGATCAGGCCGCGCAGGCCGATGACGGTGCCGTCGGCCCCTGCCTGGACCGTGTCGTTGCCGTCGCCGCCGATGATGAGGTCGTGGCCGTCGCCGGTGCCGGAGACCAGGAACAGATCGTTGCCGCCGGCGCCGTCCAGCTGGTCGTTGCCGGCCTCGCCCATCAGCCGGTCGGCGCCCTTGCCGGCCATGATCCGGTCGTCGCCGGCGCCCAGCCGGATCAGGCTGATGTCCTTCAGCGTCACCGCGCCGAGATCGACCATGTTGGCGGCGCCGTCGAAGGCCAGCACCACGCCCTTGTGGCCCTTGCCCAGGATCGTCTCGACCGAGGAGAGGGAGGAGAGGCCGATGATGGTGCCGTCGGCCGCGGCCTCGATCACGTCGGCGCCGGCGCCGCCGGTCACGGCGTCGAAGCCGTTGCCGGCGCCGGCATAGCGGAACAAATCGTTGTAGGTGCCGCCCGACAGCGTGTCGTTGCCGCCGCCGCCCTCCATGGTCCAGCGGTCGGATACCGCACCCGTCAGCTTGTCGGCCTTGTCGCCCAGCACCACCGCGCGCTCCTCCACCCGGTTGGTGACGGAGACGACCATGGTGGCGTGGCTGTGGAGCTGCCCGTCGAAGGCGCTGATCTTGAGGGTGTGGCTGCTGGCGGTCTCGAAGTCGAGCTTGCTGCCGTCGGCCACCGTCACCACGCCGGTGGCGGCGTCGATGCGGAAGCGGCCGCCAGCGCTGTCCTCCAGCTTGTAGCTCAGCAGGCCCTTGCCGTTCGGGTCGCGCGCCAGGGCGGTGATGCCGACCGTGGTGCCCTCGGCGGCGCCCTCCGCCACGCGGTCGGGCGTGGGATCGGCGTCGATGGGCGCCGTGGCCGGGTCGTTACCGTCCAGCACGGCCACGGTGAAGTTCTTGGCGACCGACTGCGTGCCCGAGCTGGCGACGATGGTGATGGTGTGGAAGCCGGCCGTCTCGAAATCCAGCTTCGCCCCGGCGGCGACGGAGACGACGCCGGTGTCCTTGTCGATCTTGAAGCGTCCCTCGGCATTGTTCGACAGGGCGTAGGTGACCACGCCCTCCGGATCGGGATCGACCGCCAGGGCAGTGATGCCCACCAGCGTGTCGACGCTCGCATGCTCCATCACCTGGTTCATGCCGGCATCGGCGTCGGAGAGCGGGCCCGGCGGGTTGTCCAGCACCAGATCCTGGTCGGCGAAGCGCAGCACGCGCACGCTCAGCACCGTGTCGGTGCCGTCGCGCCCGGCCACCAGGTCGGCCACGGTGCCGCCGGAGACGGCGTACTCCTCGCGCTTGCCGGCGAAGACGGCCACGTCATGGCCGCCGCCGCCATCCAGCCGGTCGTCGCCGGAGCCGCCGGTCAGCAAGTCGCTGCCCGCCCCGCCGGTCAGCGTGTCGTCGCCGCCGGCGCCCGACAGCGTCCAGGCCGCGGTGGCGGTCGAGACCGACTTCGCCTCGCCCGCGTCGGTGCCGGTCCAGGAAAGGACCGGCGGCGGGGTGGGGGTCGCCGGGGCGGTATCGGGGGTGGCCGGAACGGTGGGCGTGGTCGGCGCCGGGTCCGTCTGGGTCGGTGTCGTCGGGGAAGGGGTGGTGGGGGCGGGATCGGCCGGCGCGGGGCCCGGCGTCACCGGTTGCGTCGCCACGGGCTCCGTGGGGGTCGGCTCGGCCGGGGTCTGGGTGCTGTCGGTCATTCTCGCCTCCGAAGGGTGCCGTTCCCGTCGCAAGCGGTGTGCCAGCCCCTGGACCCCAGCGCTGGCGCCGGAAATCCCACTCCGTTCTCGCCTTTCAGGTGCAGGAACGACCCGCCAGCGGGCAGGATTTTCCCGTCATAGCACCGGGGCATAGGCAAGCTTTGCAACCCGTGTGGCGCATCCTTACGGGGCGGGGGCACTAACCGGGCGTAAAGGGGCGGCATGCCAGACTGGCCGCCCGTTACCGGAAGTTCCCATGCGCCGCGCCCCGTCCCGCCTCACCGCCCTCCTGCTCGCCGGCGCCACGCTGGCAGCGGTCATGCCGCCGGCCGGCGGCGTGACGATCCTTCCTTCGGAAGACCCGGTACGGCTGGAGGACGACCGCCCGCCCGCCGACATCCAGGCGCGCCTGCTCCGGGGCCGCGCGGTCGCCGCCGACGGGACCTGGCTGCTGCTGACCCGCGAAATCTCGGCGACCACCTACGAGCTGGTGCTGGTCGACATCGCCCGGCCCGGGACGCCGGTGGAGATGAGCCGCCTGCCGCTTAAGGATTTGCCGTCGCACAGCGCCGTCGACGCGGCCCGCGGCCTCGCTTATGTGACGTTCGGGTTTCCCGCTGGGAAAGAGATGCGCATCCTGCGCCTGCCGACCTTGGAGACCCTGTCGGTGATGCCGGACGAGGGGACGGTCATCACCCCTTCCGGCCGGTGGGTCGTCAGGCATGGCAGCGGCAGCGAAAGCCGGATCGAGCTGATCGACGCCGCCGACACCCTGCACCCCCGCGTCGCGGTGACGGTGGTGGAGGGGACCATCCGCGACCTCGCCCACGATCCGGAAGGGCTGCAGCCGCCGAAGCCGGCGTCGCCCGATCCGGACGGCTATGACTGGGCGACGGTGCGCGGTTCCGCCTCCGAGGCCTTCGCGGTGGAGGGGCGGCTCTACGCGATCCTGGCGTTCGACATCTACGAGGAGGTTCTGTACGACCTCACCGACCCGGCCCGGCCGGTGGCGCTGCTATCCGCCGCGGTACGCCGGGGCGGGCCGGAGGCGGTGCGCTACGCCACCGATCTGCAGACGGCCCCGAACGGGCGGGTGCGGCGCATCGACCGCGCCCGCCACCGCGAGGAGTTCTACCGGCTGACGCCGGCGGGCGCCGTGTTCGAACGGATGCAGCCGCTGGACGGGCGCAACTATGAGAGCCTGCCGACCGCGCACCGGAACCGGGACGTGCCGCCGCCGGACGACGGCAAGCCGGGCTGGTGGGCCCGGCCGTGGGACCCGTTCCTCCTGGCGATGCCGCCCGGCCTGGGCGTCAAGGTGGTGTCGGGCGGGTTTCCCGACCGGACCCTGCTGTGGCCGCTGTCGGCGCGGGCGGACGGGCCGGCGCTGCTGCGCCTGCACCAGTCCCTGCTGGCCGAGCTGGCGGAGAACCGCCACTGGACGCGCTGGGCGACCCTGGCGCTGAGGCTGGAGGCGTGGGGCGTGGCCGACCTGGTGCGGGGCCCGCTGCCCGGCATCCCGCCGGAGCGGCGCGCGGCGCTGCTGGAGGATTATGCGACCTGGCTGGTCCGCGCGGACCGGCCGGGGGAGGCGGTCCAGGCTCTGCGCGGAGTCCTGGCCGGCATGCCGGACCGGCGCGAGAGCTGGAAACTGCTGGGCTGGGCGCTGGAAACCTCGGCCGGCGGGCTGGGCGATTTCGACGCCAAGCGGGCGCGCCTGGCCGAGGCCGCCGCCGCCTATGACCGGTTCGAGGCGATGGGCGGCACGCCAACCCCGCGCATGCGCCTGTTCCGCGGCCTCTACCCGGCGGGGCTTGGCGGCGATGTCTGCAACTATGTACGGGCCCTGCGCGCGGCGGACCGGCTGATGGTCGGACTGACCGACGAGCGCCACCTCGACCTGAACGGCGACGGCGTGCGCGACCTGATCTACAACGTCTACCATGGCCTGCGGGTCATGCAGAACGCGCTGGACCCCAGGACGCTGGCGCCGCTGCCCCTCGGCGGCTCCCGCCCCCCGCGCGGCCGGGATGTGCAGCGGTACTTCCTGCCCTTCCGCGACGGCATCTACGTGCTGGTGGCCGGCGTCGAGGAGACGCCGGCCGAGCCGCTGCAGCTGTGGCGGGGCGACCGCGTGGCGTGCCGCTTCGGCGATCAGGACTGACCGTCCGTCCTTACCTCCCGGGGGAAGCCACCACCCTTACCGCCTGGGGTCCTTACGCCTTGGGGGAGGCTTTGCGCCCGCCCTTCGGCAGCTCGAAGGCCACTTCGGTGATGCTGCCGGAGGTCAGCGAGGCCAGGACCGTGCGCACCGTGCCCTCGTGGTTCATGCGGGCGGTGTCGGCGGTCACGGCGCTGCCGGCGGCCAGCACCAGGCGGCGGGCGCCCCGCGCGGTCTCTTCGATGCGCAGCGCCTCCAGGTCGGACAGCAGCGGGCCCGGCACGTTGCGCGCGGTCAGCGCGTGGCGCGTCGCCGCCCACAGGGCCTGGGCGTCCTCGATGTCGGGCAGCGGCCCGTCCGGCCTTATGTCCGGCGCGGGGGGAGGGGCCTGGTCGGCCGCCAGCGCATCGACCTTGCCGATGCGCCGGGCGCGGCGGCCGGAGCTGTGGCGCTCGCGCTCCAGGAAGGTCTCGGCCGCCTCGTCCTCGTCCTTGGCCAGGAACTCCAGCGTCACCTGCTCGACCTTGCGGCCCCGGCGCTTGATCTTGTCGTCGGGCATGTCGACGCGGAAGGGCGCCAGCTGGTTCACCTCGGCGATGGCGCGGTCGATGGTGCGGGTGCGCAGGATGCCGAAATCCTTGTAGGCGCCCTCCGGCACATTCAGCAGCCGGCGCAGCGTCTCCACGTCCAGCGTCAGGTCCGGATAGTCCATCTGGTAGCGCTGCATGCCGATCTCGTAGAGCTTCAGCGCGTAGGTGCTGGTGACCTTCACCATGGCCGGCCCCGACAGCCGGGCCCAGAGCTGGCTGGTGCGCTGCAGCTCCAGGAAGGCGTCGGTGAACTGGAAATGGATGTCGGCGCTGTCGCTCTCCAGCTCGTCCTCGGGCCGGACGTAGCTGGACAGGATGCGCAGCTCGGCGCGGCTCCGGCGGCCGCGGAAGGGGCCGATGACCACCAGGCTCGACTCGTAGATCTCCTTCACCGCGTCGAAGATGCGCTCATTGCCCTTGTGGTTGCCGCGCACGACCTTCTTCGGCAGGCGGTAGAGCTTGTTGGCGAAGTTCTGGCTGCCGGCCAGGTGGATCATGAAGTTCAGCATCTTCTGCGCCGGCAGCGACAGGCGCGAGCCGTTGGCGGGATAGCTGTAGACCGCCTCCGCCGCCTTGATCAGATGCTTGTAGCCGTCGCGCTCGAAGGTGGCCGCCGCCACCTGGGCGGTGCGGCCGGCGCCCTCGCCATAGGGCACCACCTCCGCCGCCGGCGCCGCGATCTCGGCCGATCCGATGTCGATCACCACGCCGCCGTCGCCGCGCGGGTCGTAGGGGACGACGGCGCCGGCAATGATCCCGGCGGCGGGATCCGGCATGGCCGCTTCGGGCGACGGGGTCTTGCTCTTGCGCGGCGGCATGTGTCATCCGGTCGGGAAGGCCGGCAGTTTATGCACTTCCTTACTTCGGGCACAAGTAAGGAAAGGATGGCACCCCGACCCGTCCCGCCGTCCTTACCGCCTGGGGGGCGCGGGCCACCCCGCCCTTACGCCCCGGGGCGCAAGCCGACTCGCCCCGCCCGGTAGGGACAAGGTCCCCCGCGCGTAAGGAAGAAGGGCCGCCGCGCCTTGCCCCGCCTGGGTTCGCCGCTCCGTGAATCCTTTAGAACCTGGAACAGGTAAGGGACAGGGGTCGATTTGGTTGGCAGGGAGGGGTTCATCCTTACTCCCTGGGGGCGGCACCTGGACGGAGACGGCACCAGAGGCCTCCGGAGCCCCCGAATCGGCAGCCTGATCCTTACGCCCCGGGGGAGGCGGGGAGCCCCCATCCCTGTCCTTACCGCATGGGGGCACGGCGCCCCCCCACACCGTAAGGACCGGGCCCCCAAGCCGTAAGGAACGGCGACTCGGGACGGCTCCAGGCGTCCAGGTCCGAGTCGCACCCGAGGATATGGCCCCCGGGAGGTAAGGACGGGGCGGCCCTCCGCCATCGGGCGGGCGCCAATCCTCCCCCCGGCAGTAAGGATGCGATTGCCCTCCGCCCCCAGGCGGTAAGGATCAGCCCAGCAAATCCGCCGTTCCCAGGCCCCCGGCCGGTAAGGATGGCGGCGCCGGGGTGGTCGCCCCCACGGTGTAAGGATCGGCGCCGCCGCGTCACCCTTTCCCCGACTCTTCGCTGTTGACTCGGGCGCGACTCGGCAGGCCCGCAGGGGCCCCGGGCGGCGCCCCGGTGGAAGGGTGACATATCGGGCGCTATGCTGGCCGCGGGGCAATCCGGAACCCTCCCCGCACGGCCATGGTTGGGCCCGCGGGGGGATCTCATCGCCAGGGGACAGACCCATGAAACGCCTGCCCATCGTCAGCCTTGTCGCCGTGCTCGCCGCCGCGGCGCCCGCCCTCGCCCAGGACACGCCCACGGCCAAGGCGGGCGAGGAGTTCTGCATCGACACCAGCCGCATCCGCCAGACCACGGTCATCGACGCCAAGACCATCCTGGTGGAGATGAAGGGCCGCAAGGATTGGTACCGGATCGACCTCGTCAACCGCTGTCCGGGCCTGCGCACCGACGGCTTCTCCTACGAGACCTCGATCAACCGGCTGTGCAAGACCGACCCGCTGCGCACCGTGGACACGCCGGTGCCCGCCACCTGCCTGATCAGCCGCATCGCCAAGTCCGACCAGGCGGAGGCCGAGCGCCTCAAGGACAGCCGGCGCAAGGGCCGCGACACCGCCGCGACGGAACCGGCGCCCACGCCGAGGTGAGGCCACCCGGCGGGGCTCTCTCCGGGCAGGGACGCTTCCCCTTCCGGGGAACCCGCCCCGCCGCCACCGTGTTCATCCCTTCGACGCCCGTCGCCACGGCCAAGGGGGCCTGACGGCGGAACCGGGCGGGGAGGGGGTTTCGATGAACATCTTCTACATCATCGGCGTCATCGTCGTGGTCCTGGCAATCCTGTCCTTCCTGGGCCTGCGCTGAGCCTTACCTGATCCGGGCCGGCGACGCGGCGCCCGATAGCGCCCCGCCGCGCCCCATATTCCAATCGGAAAGCTTACCCCGGAGGTTCTGGACCGGCCGGGCCGTGCGACCTATTATCGGACAAGCGACGGGAAGGGTCCGCCTCTTTGCGGATTCTTCACCATTCCGCGCCTTGGTAAGGCTGCGGGACGGTGTCGGTCCGGTAGGAGGAGTTTCATGGCGATCCGCGTTCGCGAGGACTACCGCGGCCTGACGGGCCCTGAGAAGGCGGCCGTCCTCATGCTCGCCCTGGGCGAGGAGCATGCGAGCCGCCTCTTCTCGCTGATGGGCGAGGACGAGATCAAGGAGCTGTCGCAGACCATGGCCAACCTCGGCTCGGTCAGCTCCAACATCGTGGAACGGCTCTTCGTCGAGTTCGCCGAGCAGATCTCCTCCACCGGTTCGCTGGTCGGCACCTTCGACAGCACCGAGCGCCTGCTCATGAAGGTGCTGTCGAAGGAGAAGGTCGACAGCATCATGGAGGACATCCGCGGTCCCGCGGGTCGCACCATGTGGGACAAGCTCGCCAACGTGAACGAGCAGGTCCTGTCGAACTACCTGAAGAACGAGTACCCGCAGACCGTCGCGGTCATCCTGACCAAGATCAAGGCCGACCATGCCGGCCGCGTGCTGCAGATGCTGCCCGAGAGCTTCGCCATGGAAGTCATCATGCGCATGCTGCGCATGGAGGCGGTGCAGAAGGAGGTCGTGGACGACATCGAGCGCACGCTACGCACCGAGTTCATGTCGAACCTGGCGCGCACCAACCGCCGCGACGCCCACGAGATGATGGCGGAGATCTTCAACAGCCTGGACCGCAACACGGAGAGCCGCTTCATCGCCGCGCTCGAGGAGCGCAACCGCGACAGCGCCGAGCGCATCCGCGCGCTGATGTTCACCTTCGAGGATCTCGGCAAGCTGGACCCGTCGGGCGTGCAGTCGCTGCTGCGCTCGGTGGACAAGCAGAAGCTCGCCACCGCGCTGAAGGGCGCGTCGGAGACGCTGAAGGATTTGTTCTTCACCAACATGTCCGAGCGCGCCGCCAAGATCATGCGCGAGGACATGGCCGCCATGGGCCCGGTGCGCCTGCGCGACGTGGACGAGGCGCAGATGTACATGGTGCAGCTGGCCAAGGACATGGCCGCCCGCGGCGAGATCGTCATCTCCAGCGGCAAGGGCGACGACGAGCTGGTGTACTGACCGGCCGGCAGTATTGAAGCCGTGCGCGCTTCGACGGGCTCAGCATGAGGGGGGTGGGTGCTGCTCCCGGTCACGTCTGTGCCCGTAAGCGCAGCAGTGCCTGGCATCCCCCCTCCTTCATCCTGAGCTTGGTCGGAAGCACGCACCTCGCCTCAGCCGCTCGGACGAAGACGCGTATTTGGTGCTAAGCCCAAACGCCGGCTGGTTTATCGCGGGTGCCGACGCTACCTACTGCCTTAACATTTGTTAAAAGCCCGAAGGCATCCCGGGCGGGCAGGTGATGGTGGACCCCGAGGAGCTGAAGGCGGAGATGCAGCGGGCCATCGCCCGCATCGAGGAGGAGATGCAGCGCCTGCGGTGGCTGGCGCTGGAGCAACAGCGCATCCTCGGCGCCGCCTCCGGCCAGCCTGCTTCGGGCCACGCGATCGGCCGCGAGATGGACGGCATGCCCTCGCTCGAGTTCCTGGTGAAGCTGCGGGCGGAGGCGCCGCGCCAGGATGCCGTCCCCGAGGATGGCGCAACGGCCCGGGAGGGCTGAGCCGTAGGTCGCATGGAGCCGAAGGCGCAATGCGACAGCCCCGGCCGGAGCGTCGCATTACGGCGTCGCTTCCATGCGACCTACGGGTGCTGCACCAGCCTCAGGAGCCGGCCTGCAGCCCGCAGGCCCGGATGGCGTCGAGCGCGCAGGCCTCGTCATTGTCCGAGGTGTCGCCGGTGACGCCCACCGCGCCGATCACGCCGCCCGCCCCCTGCAGCAGCACGCCGCCGGCCGCGGGAATCATGCCCTTGGGCGCGATGCCGCCCAGCGCCGCGACGAAGACCGGGCGTTCCGCCGCCATCTCGGCCACGCGGCGCGACGAGACGCCCAGCGCCAGCGCGCTCGCCGCCTTGCCCGTGGCGATCTCCGGCCTCAGCGTCGAGCTGCCGTCCTGCCGCTTCAGCACCACCAGGTGCCCGCCCGGGTCCAGCACGGCCACGGTCAGCGGCTTCAGCCCCTTCTCGCGGCCGGCCGCCAGCACGCCGTCGGCGATGCGGTCGGCGAGATCCAGGGTGAGACGGTCGGGCGGGGTGGTCATGGCAGGGTCCTCCAGGGCTGTGTCGCGCCTTGTACGGCGCCAACAGCCGGAAGGATCACAAAGCCCGGTCTAGTGGGGTGCCGTACCGCGTTGCTCATCACTTCCCGTCATCCCGGCGCAAGCCGGGACCCAGGAGTTTCAGCGATGGGAGGTCGATGAAGCGGAGAGGCTGGGGCGTGGTGCGTCCTTCGACAGGCTCAGGATGAAGGACGGGGGATGCCAGGCACTTCTGGTTTCAACCCGCTCTGAGTTGGACGGGAGCAGCTAAACCCCCTCATCCTGAGCCTGTCGAAGGACGCACCACGCCACCGCTGCCGATCAAAATGGCGTGCGGCATCAGGCGCTCCCGCTGCAACTCCTGGTCCCCGGCCTTCGCCGGGGTGACGGTGGAGAGAGTGGTGACGGTGGGTGGCGGACGCCAGCCCTTCAGGGCCGCCGGTCCGCGTCGCCCGTGCCGGAGACGATGGTGTCGACCGCCGGCGGAGGGACCTCCTCCGCCGGCTTGTCGCCGCCCAGATTCGCCTTGAAGGCGCGGATGCCTTTGCCGAGGTCGCCCATGACCCTCGGCAGCTTTCCGGCGCCGAAGATGATCAGCACCATCAGCAGGATCAGCAGCCCTTCCGTCAGGCCGATGCTCATCCGCGCCTCCCTTTCCTTACGTCACCCGGTTCTCACGAGGCCGTGGCGGGGATCCGCCGGCTGCGCCACTCGTAGAAGGCGACGCCGATCGCCACCCAGACCACCAGCCGGGCCCAGGTGTCCAGCGGCAGGCCGATCATCAGGTACAGGCAGATGGCCGCGCTCAGCGCCGGGATGAAGGGTACCCAGGGCGTGCGGAACGGCCTGGGCATGTCGGGCGCCTTGCGGCGCATGACGATGACGCCGACCGACACGAAGAAGAAGGCCACCAGCGTGCCGATGGACACCATGTGGCCCAGCAGGTCGATCGGGAACAGCCCGGCCAGCGCCATGGCGATCACGCCGGTGAGATAGGTGCTGACATGCGGCGTCCGGTACTTGGGGTGCACCTTGCCCAGCGCCGAGGGCAGGATGCCGTGCCGGGCCATCGCCAGGAAGACGCGCGGCTGGGCCAGCAGCAGCACGATGATGCCGGAGGTCAGGCCGGCGACGGCGCCCAGCGCCACCAGCGGCTCGATCCAGGCGACGCCGGGGCCCATCCGCTCCACCGCCAGCGACACCGGCGAGGCGACGTTCAGCTCGGTGAAGGGCACGATGCCGGTGAGCGTCAGCGACATGGCGACGTAGAGGATGGTGCAGACCACCAGCGAGCCCAGGATGCCGATCGGCACGTCGCGCTGCGGCTTCTTCGCCTCCAGCGCCGTCGTCGCCACCGCGTCGAAGCCGATATAGGCGATGAAGACCACGGCCGCGGCGCGCAGCACGCCGCTCCAGCCGAACTCGCCGAAGGTGCCGGTGTTCTCGGGCACGAAGGGCACCCAGCGCGACGGGTCGACATGGAACATGCCGATGGCGACCACCACCAGGATCACCGCCACCTTGATGAACACGACGATGGCGTTGGTGAGCGAGGAGCGCGCGACGCCCGCCACGGCGCAGAAGGTGGCGAAGGCGGTGATCAGCATGGCCGGCAGGTTCATCACCGCGCCGGTGCGCACGATCTCGCCGTCGACCAGCGCGAAGGGGGCGCTGGAGAACAGCTCGGGCAGCGGCAGGCCCACCGACTTGAAGAAGGCCACGCAGTAGGCGGACCAGCCCACCGCCACGAAGGCGGCGGCGAACAGATACTCCAGGATCAGGTTCCAGCCCGTGAGCCAGCCGATGCGCGGGCCCATGGACATGCGGGCGTAGGAATAGGCGCCGCCCGACTCGCCGGACATGGCCGCGAATTCGGCGTAGCAGAGGCCGGCGCAGGCGCAGGCCAGAGCCGCCAGCAGGAAGGAGAGCACCACGCCCGGCCCGGCATAGTTCGCCGCGGCCGATCCGGTGATGACGAAGATGCCGGCGCCGATGATGACGCCCACCCCCAGCAGGACCAGCTGGAAGGGACCGAGCGAGCGCGCTAGGCCGTGATTGTCCGCTGAACTCATTTAACCGTTTCCCTCCCCGGGAGACGGGTCCGCCCCGGCGTGCCGGAGCGGACCCTTTCTTGTCGTTGTCTAGTGGATCACTCGGCCTGCACGGCCTTGCCGCCGATCTCGGGCTGGCCGGTCACGGCCTCCTCCTCGGTCGGGCGGCGCAGACGGTGCTCGCCGAGATACAGCAGGATCGGCGCCGCGATGAAGATCGAGGAGCTGGTCGCCAGCACCACGCCGAACAGCAGCACCCAGGCGAACTCCCGCAGGGATTCCGCCGCGAACAGGGCCAGCGGCAGCGTCGACAGGAAGATGGCCAGCGACGTGCTGATGGTCCGGCTGATCGTCTCGTTGATCGAGCGGTCGATCAGCTCGCGCAGCGGCATCTTGCGATAGAGCCTGAGATTCTCGCGGACGCGGTCATAGACCACGACCTTGTCGTTGATCGAGAAGCCCATGATGGTGAGGATCGCCGCGACCGAGGTCAGGTTGAACTGCATGCCCGTGACGGCGAAGAAGCCGATGGTCTTGGTCACGTCCAGCAGCATGGTCACCACGGCGCCGACGCCGAACTGCCATTCGAAGCGGAAGGTGATGTAGACCAGCATGGCGACCGAGGCGAGCGCCAGCGCCAGCATGCCCTGCTCGAACAGCTCGCCCGAGACGGACGCGCCGACCGATTCCACGCGGCGGATCTGCGTGCCGGGGAAGCTGCCCTGCAGCGTCTCCTGGACCTTGCGGACCACCGCCTGCTGCGCCTGGTCGCCGCCCTCCTGCCGCTCCAGCCGGACGATGACGTCGGTGGGCGGGCCGAACTGCTGCAGCGCGACCGGGCCGACCTCCAGCTTCTCCAGCGTCGAGCGCAGGGCCGGGAAGTCGGCCGGCTGCTCGGTGCGGATCTCCATGACGATGCCGCCGGCGAAGTCGATGCCGTAGTTCAGGCCCGGCTTGAAGAACAGCACCACAGAGGCCGTGCTGAGCAGCACCGACAGGGCGATGCCCAGATGGCGGCCCTTCATGAACTGGATCTTCGGGTTCTCGGGCGCCAGCCGCAGCCAGCCGACCGAGCCCAGCACCTTCGGCTTGGTGCGCTTGTACCATTCCGCCGTCAGGTAGCGCGCCACCATGGTGGCGGTGAACATGGAGGTGATGATGCCCAGGCTGATGGTCACCGCGAAGCCCCGCACGGTACCCGTGCCGACGGCGTAGAGGATGATCATCTTGATGAGCGTGGTCAGGTTGGCGTCGACGATGGTGCCCTGGGCGCGGGAATAGCCCGCCTCCAGCGCCGCCAGCGGCGTGCGGCCCTTCTTCGCCTCCTCGCGGATGCGCTCGTTGATCAGGATGTTGGCGTCGACCGACATGCCCAGCGTCAGCAGGATGCCGGCGATGCCGGGCAGGGTCAGCGTCGCCTCCAGCAGCGACAGGCACGCCACGGTGAGGAACAGGTTGAAGATCAGCGCGATGTTGGCGAAGACGCCGAACAGCCCGTAGGTCAGGACCATGTAGCCCATGACCAGGATCACGCCGGCGACGATGGCGATCAGGCCGGCGCGGATGCTGTCGGCGCCGAGCTCCGGCCCGACCGACCGCTCCTCGACGATGGTCAGCGGGGCCGGCAGGGCGCCGGCGCGCAGCAGCACCGCCAGGTCGTTGGCCGACTGGGCGTTGAAGCTGCCGCTGATCTGGCCGCGGCCGCCGGTGATCGGCTCGTTGATGCGCGGCGCGCTGATGACCTTGTTGTCCAGCACGATGGCGAAGGGCCGGCCGACATTCTGCTTGGTCACCTCGCCGAAGCGGCGGGCGCCCAGCGCGTCGAAGGTGAAGTTCACCACCCACTGGCCGGACTGCTGGTTGAAGCTGGGCTGGGCGTCGGTCAGGGTGGCGCCGTCGACCTCGATCTTGCGGCGGACCAGCATCTGGCCGGGCTGCGAGCGGTCGCTGCTCTCCAGCCACTCGGTGCCCGGCGGGGCGACCGAGCCCGGCGCCAGCGTCTCCTCCGACAGCAGCCGGAAGGTCATCTTGGCGGTCTGGCCCAGCAGGCGCTTCACGCGGTCGGGGTCGGTGACGCCCGGCAGCTGCACCAGGATGCGGTTGGCGCCCTGACGCGCGATGACCGGCTCGTTGGTGCCGGTCTCGTCGATGCGGCGGCGGATGATCTCGATGGACTGTACGACGGCGCTGGTCGCCTTCTCCGCCATCGCCGTCTCGGACAGCGCCAGGTGGAACCGGCCGTTCTCGACGGCCGTGTCGATCTCGCGCCGGCCCTGGGCGTCGGCCGCGGTGATGGTGTCGCGCAGCGCGGTGCGCGCGGCCTCCTCCTGCGTCGGGTCGACCAGGGTGAAGGCCACGGCCTTGTCGCGCACGCCCAGGTCGGTCACGCCGACCTTGGCCTCGCGCAGCTGGCGGCGCACGCCGTCCAGCAGGTTCTCCAGCCGCTCCTTGTGGACGGCCTCCATGTCGACCTCCATCAGCAGGTACGAACCGCCCTGCAGGTCGAGGCCGAGATTGACGTGTCGCTGCGGCAGCCAGCCGGGCAGCGAGCCCGGCGGCACCAGGCTGGGGATGGAGAACAGCACCCCCAGCAGGCAGATGGTGATGATGGCGATGCTCTTCGCCTTGGAGAAACGAAGCACGGGGAATTTCCTCGGGAATCATGGGTGCGGCAGCAGCAGACGCCCACGTTCGGTGGGCGCCGCGCGGGCCGCGCGCTGGATGAAGATCTCTGGGCTCAGGCGGTCGGCGGGGCGCGGGCGCCGGGCAGGGACGCCAGCGCCGCGGTCGGCAGGCCGGAAGCGGGGCCGGCCGGGGCGCGGGCCGGGGCCTCGGCCGCCGGAATGTCGGTGCGCAGGACGGGCAGCGCGGGCGCCGGCGCCTTGCCGTCACCCCCGTCGCCCATGCGCTTCAGCACCGGCAGCGGCTTGGGTTCGCCCTTGACCGGCACCAGGGTGCGCTCTCCCTGGACGGGCGCCAGGGCGATCCGGGCGAGATCGTCCGCCGCCCGGCCGGACGGCACCGGCGCGGCGGCCAGCCCGGCGGCGAGCCAGGCCAGCAGAAGCAGGCAGAGCGCGAACGCCGACGCCGGGCGCCCGGCCTTCGCCGCGCCGTCCAGATCAGCCAAGTGGGTGTCGTCGCCGGTCCTCACGGCGCGGACCATAGCACGCGGGACGGCCCGGCGCCACGCGGGGGAGGGGGTGCGGGCGGGGAGGAAGGTGCGACGTCGCAACCTTTCGGTGCTCCGCTCTCAGGTGGGAGGGGGATGGGCCGCCCTCCTTATCCTTCTCCCCTTGCGGGAGAAGGGTGGGACCCGTTGCGCAGCAATGGGGGATGAGGGGTCAACAGCCGAAGGCTGGCGTTCTCGACGGCTGTCCCAAGATCACGCGTTGAGAACGTCGGGCTAGGCCCGCCGACCCCTCACCCTCCCACCGCTTCGCGGCCGGTCCCATCCCTATCCCGCAAGGGGCGAGGAATATTTTCGCCTCACCCCCACAGCAGCCACCCCGCCACCGCCACCGCGGCGACGCAGGCGACGCCGACCCAGGCCCAGCGGCCGCCGGCCGCCACGGCGCCGCTGCCGGACAGGCCGTCTGGGGAGGACGCACCGGCCCGCACCTCGGTGCCGCCGCCCTCGGCCGGCATTACCGGCGCCGGCGCTGCTGCCGGGCCCGGGCGGTCCTCGATGCGCAACGGCGCGGGCTCGTCCGCCTCCTCGGGGAAGTCGGGGCGGCGCCGGCCGGTGAGGTCCTCGTCCAGCTCGACCGTGACGCCCTCCGCCTCCAGCCGGGCCACCACGCGGGCGACGGTGCCGACATCCAGCTCCTCCACCGGCAGCAGCCCGCGCATCTGCCCCAGCGTCAGCACCCCCTCCTGCTCCCGCCCCAGCGCCACCAGGCGCCGCACCGAGTCCTCAAGGTCCATCACCACCTCCGTTCCCTCGTCCCCTGGGGAACGGCGACGGATGCCCGTCGGGCAGCTTCGGCCGTGATCGGCACAGGCCTTGGTAGCGGAAATGCGAGGTTGGACTGCCCAACGGTGCCGCTGATGCGGTATGTTGATGCCGCAGCTTGATTTGGATAATTGGGAATTATGGAACGATGCCGGATCTGAGCGTCTATAGCGCCGGTGGGCCGCAGGCGGGGCCCACCTCCTGGCAGGAGGTGCTCCTGCATGGTTCCGACGTCAGGCGTGTGCGGTTTTCGGGGACGCTGCCGGCTGAACTTTCCTTCCAGGGAAATTTCATCGAATGCTCATTCGACGACGTCACATGGTCTGGCTCGAACCTTCAGCGTTGTGACTGGAAGGATTGTCATCTCAAGTCGGTGACCTTCATCGACTGCGATCTGGGGCATGCGGCGATTCTGACGAATGCCTTCACCAGCTGCCGCTTCATCCGTTGCCGCTTTCCTGACACCAGCATCAGTGACTGCACGTTCCTCAACTGCGAGTTCGAGGAATGCGATCTCACCCATATCATCATCAAGAACAGTCGTTTCGAGGCGGTACGCTTCAGCCGGTGCGGCACCTCGAATCGGATCGTGGAAAGCAGCATCCTCCACGATACGACCTGGGAAGGAATGGATATCGAAGCCGATCTCCTCATCGGCAACTTCGGCCTTTCCAGGGATCAGCTTTCCAATTGCCGCCTGTTCAGGCGCCTTCCCCAGGGCGCCCGGGACGTTCATGACTGGTCACAGGTCGATGAGGTGTTCGCGGGTAGGGAACTTGGCCTGATAGAGCGCTTCCGGCTGAGCTACTTCAATACAGGTTCGATCGACGGGGATCCGGATCTGCTCGATCGGGCCCTGGATCCCAGGCAGTGGACCGGGGACGCGCCAATCCCCGCCAGCTTCGCGTCCCTGCTCATGTCCTTCTCCCAGTTCCTTCTGATCCAATACGCCGAAGGAAAGTGCCGCTTCTACCCTCTGCTCCGTTTCTATGGCGGCAACTTCGACCTGCTGGAGTGGCTCGCCAAGCAGCCAGAACTGCTTCCTCTATATCAGGCTTCCGCTGGGGTGCATTACACTCTCAATAACGAGGTCAGCCATTTCATGGCGGTCCTCCAGCGCGTATTCGCCGCCCACGGAACGTCTCTCGTCACTCATGTCGGGGCTAACGGTCCGCTCGATACGGAACATTTCGATGCATTCTTCAAGGAGATCGGTCTAAGCGGTGTGAGGGCCATTTCGGTTCGGCCGAGGAATTCGCCGGTGGATCTCGGGGTCGCCGCCGCCGACAGCCATACGCTACTCGCCTTCTTGGCGCTGCTGCTGGCATGCCGGACGAAGTTCGACCTGCGGAAGCAAGCCGATAGCGAGGGGCTCGATCAGGAAGGCGCCAAGGGGCAGTCGCTCATCGTCTTCCAAACCGGGCAATCACTGACCAAACCGGGCGAGTTCGAGATCAGCGTCAATACGCTGCTGCCCCGTTCGTTACAACTGGAGCTCCGGCTGACGATGAGCATGGGGATGTTCAAGAAGGCCGGGCGCGTCCTCGTCGAACTCATCGGTTCGGAGAAGAAAGGCGGGCAAGCAGTTCAGGATGGCCCGCAATGAGCGTCTCCATGGCCTTGGTGATATTCTGCCGGGACGTGAAATAGTTCAGCCGAACCGCCTCGAAATCCTCGTCGAGCGCGAAACCGATGCTGGCTCCCAGCACGACTGGCATGCGTTGTGACTGGCAGAACTCGAGCAGCGCCACGCGCTTTTCCCCATAGCTGCCGGGCAATCCTCGGAGATCGAGGAACGCCGAGCCGATGTAGCTATCCTCCAGAGGCGAGGGGGTCACCCAGGTTCCCAACGCCATGATCTCGATGTGGCGACGGCTTTCGACAACCTGCCTGTTGGCCTGCTGGAGGAGGGTGTCGAAAAGCATGAGGTTGCCAGCCATTTCCACGGCATTGTGCAGGCTGTAGCGATCGATCGACGATCCTGAGGGATCAAGTCCCCGCTGGATTGTCGCCCGCCATTTGGGAGGGTGGAGAATTGCGCTGATGCGCAGGCCGTTCACTCCGAGCCCTTTGAACAGCCCGCGCGTCCGGATCACCGGAAGGCCGGCCGGCATGCCCGCCGTTGGAGAAGGCCTGATCTGTTCCGCCGCCTCGTCGATCACCAGGACGTCATGCGGACGCAGGGAATCTACTATCTCAAGGAGATGCCGGAGAGGTTGTATCGATCCGATGCCGAAACGAGGTTGGGTGAGAAACAGGGCGCAGCGCCCCTTTCCAGCGATGGCGCGGCTGACCTGCTCAGGCCGCAGCTCGAAGCCATCTCTGCGGTAAGTCGGCAGCCGATGAACGTCGAAACCCAGCAATTGCGCCTGATCAAGGGTACTGAAATAGGCTGGCGTCTCGAAAATCAGCGTTCTGATACCCGCTTGCTTCAAGGCAATGAGAACGCACAAGTTCGCAGCCGTGACGGAGCTCGACAGCGAGACCTCGTCGTAACTCATCTCCCGGCCTTCCCAGTGGCTGAGAAGGTCCAGCAGCTTGGTTTTCCAGGGACTGAGCGCCAAGCCTTCATCCAGCGCGTAGTGCTGGAGTTCAGATTGCGGCGGATGGACGACGGGAAACGTCATGCAGGCCGCGCTTTCGGGGTTCAGCCAACCGGCAGGCAGGGCGGACCAACTACGGTCCCTCAGTATGTCCGCGAAGTACGTGGCGTTGACGTCATCATAGTCATCCTCCGCGAAGGTGACCGCATTTCGGGCAATCGGTCCCATAATTCCCAATTATGCGGCGACCCTCCGCAGGACGTCGGCGCCGAGGATGACCTGTTTCAGGCGCTCGTCGCCGACATGGGTGTAGAGTTCCGTGGTGGTGATGCTGCGGTGGCCGAGCAGCCGCTGGACGAAGCGGATGTCGACGCCCGCCTCCAGCAGGGCCGTCGCAGCCGAGTGGCGCAGCATGTGGGGGGTGATGCGGCGGGACAGGCCGGCCGCCTCGGCGATTCTCCGGATGCCCCGGCGGATCCGTGCCGCCCCTCCCTTGGACGCCACCAGAGGCGCCGCGGCCGACCGGGCGGTTGGCGGCCGCTCCGCCAGGGCCTGCCGGAGTTCCTCGACCGCTTCCGGCGGCAGGAACACCCGGCGTTCCCGGTCGCCCTTGCCGCGAACCCGCAGCGAGCGTCCGTCCATGTCCAGGTCGCCGACCCGCGCGGCGGCCAGCTCGCCCACGCGCATTCCGGTCGCGAACAGCAGCAGCAGGGCCAAGCCGTCCAGCGGCCTGGCCTTGGGCCTTGCCTCGAACAGCGCCCGCAGCTCCTGCACCGACAGGCAGCGCGGCAGGCGCCGGGGGAGCCGGATGGTCAGGTCCACCCGGCGGAACGGGGACGTGCCGATCACGCCCTTGCGCTCGGCCCAGCCCAGGAAGGAGCGGAGGCAGGCGAGGCGGCGCTTCACCGTCGCCAGGGCGAGGCCCCGCGGTCCCTTCAGGTGGGTCGCATAGTCGACGAGCAGGGCGGGGGTGCAGTCCTCGATCCGCGCGGCCCGCCCGGCGGCGAAGCGGGCGAACTCCGCCAGATCCTGGGAGTATGCCGCCAGAGTCCGCGCGGAAAGGCCGCGCTCGTCGCGGCAATAGCGCAGAAAGGCCGAAACGGCGTCTTCGATGGTCATGGCGTCCCCGCTCGATAGGATTGGAGTCCCTCCCATGAGGGACGCCATGCCGAGCGTCAAGCCGTGCCCCGCCCCCCTCAGCTCATCGGGTTCGGCGCCGGCGGCGGGTCGCCGGGCGGCGTCCCCGGGAGGGGGATGAACTCGGCGTCGTCCAGATCGGGCAGCTTCATGCGGCCGGCGCGCCAGTCGGCCTTGGCCTGCTCGATGCGCTCCCTGCTCGAGGAGACGAAGTTCCACTCGATGAAGCGGGGCCCCACCGGCTCGCCGCCCAGCACCATCAGGACGGCGCGCTCAGGGGCGGCGAGGTCCACCGCGCCCGGCGCCAGCACCGCCATCTGCCCGGCCCGCAGCGTGCGCCCCGCGATCTCCACCGAGCCTTCCGCGACATAGACGGCCCGCTCCGGCTGCTCGTCCGGCACCTTGAAGCGGGCGCCGGGGGCCAGTTCCAGGTGCAGATAGACCATGGGCGAATGGGTGCGCACCTGGGACGCCAGCCCGAAGGCGCCGCCCGCCACGATGCGCCCGGCGACGCCGCCCTCGCCGAAGGTCGGCAGTTCCGCCAGCCCATGGTGCCAGAAGCCGGGCTCGGCCTCCTCCTCATGATCGGGCAGGGCCACCCAGGCCTGGATGCCGTGCAGCCGGTCGCCGTGCAGGCGCGCGCGCTCGAACCGCTCGGAATGGGTGATGCCGCGGCCGGCCAGCATCCAGTTCACCTCGCCCGGACGGATCGGCTGCTCCGAACCGACGCTGTCGCGGTGCATGATCTCGCCCTCGAACAGGTAGGTCACGGTCGAGAGGCCGATATGCGGGTGCGGGCGCACGTCCACGCTGCGCGGGATGCCGGGCGCCATGTCGGCCGGGCCCATATGGTCGAAGAAGACGAAGGGCCCGACCATGCGCCGCGCCGCCACCGGCAGCACCCGGCCCACCTCGAACCCGCCCAGATCCTTGCGCCTCTGGTCGATCACCAGCTCGATCACGGCCGACCTCCCGCATTAACCAAGAACCGAATTGTCGGCGCCGCCGCCGGACCTGTCCATCCCCGGCGGGTCGCCCGCCCCGTAATTTCCGCAGGAACCGCTCCCTGCCGGAGCTGTTGCTTCCTTTCCGGTGGAGGGGGGCGGCATGGGCGGTTCGATCCTGATCGTGGACGACCACAAGCTGGGGGCGGACGCCTTCGGGGCGCTGCTGCGCATGGAGGGCTACGTCGTCGCCGTGGCGCATGACGGGAACGAGGCGCTGGCCCTGCTGCAGGGCGGCTTCCGGCCCGACCTCATCATCCTGGACCTGGTCATGCCGGTCATGGACGGGCGCGCCTTCCGCATGGCCCAGCGCGACGACCCCGAGATCGCCGACATTCCCGTCTACGTCTTCTCCACCGGCGCCGAGGACCCGATCATCGCCGAGCTGGGCGCGGTCGGCGGGCAGCGCAAGCCCTGCGCGGTGCCGGTGCTGCTGGCCGACATCGCCTTCCATATGGGCTTGCCACCGCACGGCCGCCGCCGGATCGAGATCGTGCGGGACAGCTGAGCCCGCTGCCGGGGGTAGACGGGGGTCATGCGGGGAGGGCACTACCACTCCGGGTTCCGCCCGGCCGGCGAGGGGGCCCTCCGGCGCCATGCTCCCCTGCCACCGGGGACCTGCCCGCGGCAGGGATCGCGACCGCCTCCGCCACCCCGGCTATTCCCCTGCCGAAGCGTTCTAGCCGAACGGGTTAAGCAGGAATCCGGGGTTGCTGGATGGGCCGGCGTCCCAGCATTTTGGGCCGTTCGCGGGGCGTCCCCGCCGGGAGTTCGTTACGTGCCTCATATCCTCCTCGTCGATGACGAACCGCTGATCGCGATGGCCTTCGAGCACTTCCTGACGGAAGCCGGCTACCGCGTGACCCTGGCCATGAACGGGTCGACCGCGCTCGCCTGCTTCGAGGCGGACCCGGCCGACATCATCGTGACCGACCACCGCATGCCCCGCATGAACGGTGCCGACCTGCTGCGCGGCGCCCGCGTGCTGCGCCCGGGCACGCCGGCCATCGTCATCAGCGGCTACCCGTCGGAGCTGGGCCCGGTGGACGATCTCGGCGACGGCGAGACGGTGATCCTGACCAAGCCGGTCTCCACCCGCATCGTCTTCAAGGTGCTGGAGGGTCTGGTCGGCGACGGCGAGGTTCGCCCCTCGGCCATGCGCGCCTGAGACGCCCGGCCTCGGGAAAGGCTGGCCCATGGTGCGTCCTTCGACAAGCTCAGGATGAGGGACGGGGGATGCCAGGCACTCCTGTTCTCAGCCCGCGCCGGCTCGGCAGGGAGCAGCTAAACAGTCCTCATCCTGAGCCTGTCGAAGGACGCACAGCCTCACCGCTGCCCTTGATCCGGGTGCGCCCGGCCTAGCCGCCATCCCGCCCCTACGCTACAAGGGCGGATGGACTGGAACGACATCCGCCATTTCCTCGCCGTCGCCCGCACCGGCGGCCTGTCCGCGGCCGCCCGCCAGACCGGCATCGCCCAGGCGACGCTGGGCCGCCGTATCCAGGCGCTGGAGGCGTCGCTGGGCGTGGTGCTGTTCGAGCGGCTGAACAGCGGCTACGTCCTCACCCCCGCCGGGCGCGAGCTGCTGGGCCGCGCCGAGCATGCCGAGGCCGCCATGCTGGCCGTCGCCCGCGGCGCCGACGCGGCGGCCGACGAGCTGCGCGGCACGGTGCGCCTCGCCACCGCCGAGACCTTCGCCACCCACATCGTAGCGCCCGCGCTGGGCGGGCTGATGGCGCGCCATCCCGCACTGCGGCTGGAGTTCGTCACCGGCGTGCGCACCCTCAGCCTGTCGCGGCGCGAGGCCGACCTGGCGCTGCGCATCCAGCGGCCCGACAGCGGCGACCATGTCAGGCGCAAGGTCGGCACCGTCGGGTTCGGCCTCTACGCCGCCGCCGGCGCGCCCGTCCCGGCCGACCCCTGGGCCGCCGACCTGCTGGCCTGGGACGAGGGCTCCGGCAGCATCCCCGCCGCCGAATGGATGGCGGAGCGGGGCCGCGGCCGCGTCGTCGCCACCGCCACCAGCGTCACGGTGCAGATGGCCCTGGCCAAGGCCGGGCTGGGCGCCGCCATCCTGCCCTGCTTCCTGGCCGACCCGGACCCCGGCCTCGTCCGCCTGCTGCCGCCGGCCGAGGTGGGATCGCTCGACCTCTGGCTGGTCGCCCACGCCGACCTGGCCCGGGCCCCCCGAATCCGCGCCGTGCTGGACTTCCTGGCCGAGACCTGCGCGACCCGGGCGGCGCAACTGCGGGGGGTGTGAGGGGGGCGTCTGGACCGTGGTGCGTGCTTCGACAGGCTCAGCATGAGGGATGGCGCGCGAGGCACTCCCGGTGATCAAGGGGAGCAGCGCTAAATCCCTCAGCCTGAGCCTGTCGAAGGCCGCACAACGCCAACGCCGCCTGCCCTCTTACCCTCCATTCCTGAAAACCCCCTGCCCACCGCCGTGGCTTCCGGCGGGGCGGGGCCGCGCGCATCGTCGGGGCGAGCGAACGGGCTCCCCCAAGCGGTAAGGAAAAGACGATGCCCCTGCAGATCCAGCTTCCCCGCCTCGGCGGTCCCGAGGTCCTGACGGCGGTGGAGACGCCGCGCGCGCGCCTGCGTCCCGGCGAGGTGCGGATGCGCCAGACGGTGGTCGGCTTCAACTATCTGGACGTCTATCTGCGCCGGGGCGTCTACGCCGTCGACCTGCCGGCGGTGCTGGGCAATGAGGCGGCCGGCGTGGTGACCGAGGTCGGGCCCGAGGTGGAGGGCATCGGCGTGGGCGACCGCGTCGCCTATGCCGGCCCGATGGGCGCCTATGCCGACGAGCGCGCCATTCCGGCCGACGCACTGGTCCGCATCCCCGACGGCGTTTCGGACGAGGCCGCGGCGGCGCTGCTGTTCAAGGGGTTGACGGCGCACATGCTGCTGCGCCGGGTGTACCCGGTCCAGGCCGGCGACGCGGTGGTGGTGCATGCCGCCGCCGGCGGCGTCGGCATGCTGCTCACATCTTGGGCCAGGCATCTGGGCGCGACCGTCATCGCCACCGTCGGCAGCGAGGCGAAGGCCGCCCGGGCGCGGGCCGCCGGCGCCGGGCATGTGGCGGTCCAGGGCCGCGACAGCCTGCCCGGCCTGGTGCGCGACGTGACCGGCGGCGTGGGTGCCGCGGCCGTGTTCGACAGCGTCGGCCGCGACACCTTCGAACACAGCCTGGGCAGCCTGCGCCCCTTCGGCGTGTTCGCCTCCTACGGCCAGGCCTCGGGCGAGGTGCCGGCGATAGAGGCCGGGCGCCTGTCCGCCGCCGGCTCCGTCTTCTTCGTGCGGCCCAGCGTCTTCCGCCACATCGCCGACCCGGCCATCTACCGCCAGGCCGCCGCCGAGCTGTTCGACCTGACGGCGCGCGGCGTGCTGGTGCCCGAGATCGGCCTGCGCCTGCCCCTCACGGAGGCCGCCGAGGCCCACCGCCTGGCCGAGGCGCGCCGGACCACGGGCGCCACGCTGTTGGTGCCTTGAGGGGGACTCCACTCATCCTTCTCCCCTTGAGGGAGAAGGGTGGGTCCCGCGCCGAAGGCGTGGGGGGTTGAGGGGTGGACCAGCGAAGCTGGGCCTTCTCGACAGAAGATCCTGGAGCAGCGGTGGAGAACGCCGGGCTTCCGCCCGCCGACCCCTCACCCTCCCGTCGCTACCGCGCCGGGGCCCATCCCTCTCCCTCAAGGGGAGAGGGATGTTTTCTCAATCCCGGTCAGGCGCGCCCAGCGGGAAGAGGGGGCGGTAGCGCCGCGCCTCGTCCACGGCGCGGGCGAAGGAGGGCCGGGCCAGGAGGCGGGCGCGGTAGGCCCGGACGGTGGGGCAGCCGTCCGGGATCGGGTGGGTCCAGTCGGCGTAGAACAGCGACGGCGCGGCGGCGCAGTCGGCCAGGGTGAAGGCCTCGCCGGCGGCCCAGATGCGGCCGGCCAGCGCCCCCTCGAGCCAGGCGTAGGACCGCTCCAGCTTCTCCACCGCCTTGGCCATGCCGTCGCGGCGCTTCACCGGGTCGCCCGACAGCGCCCCGTCCACCGCGTGCTGGGCGGCGTCCATGACGTGCAGATCGAAGAAGCGGTCCAGGAACCGGACCTCCAGCGCCGCCGCCGGATCGTCGGGGATCAGCCGCGCCGGGCCGGGATGGGACAGCTGCAGATGCTCGATGATGATGCTGGTCTCGGCCATGTCGCGGTCGCCGTCCACCAGCAGCGGGAACTTGCCGATCGGCCAGCGCCGCCGCCACTCCGCCGCATGCTCCGGCGTCTCCGGCCCGATGCAGCGGAATTCGAACGGCGTGCCGTTCTCATAGAGCGCGATGAGGACCTTCTGCGTGTAGGACGAGAAGGGATGGCCGTAGAGGACAGGCGGCATGCGGGGCTCCCCGGGGTTGGTGCCGGGGAGCGTAGCATGCATTCCGCGCCTTTTGCGGAAGAGGGCTTCGCGCCTTACTGACCCTGCCGCCCCGGCGACCCGGAGTCGGTCTTCGGCTCGGGCTTGGCGGTGGTGCCGCCCTCCTGGCTCACCTGGCCGGCCTGGTTGCCGGCGCGGGTGCGGTCGGGGTTGGCGCCGGGCGGGGCCTCGGTCGCGGGCGGATTCTGCTGCGGGTCGGCGGTGCCGCCGGTGCGGTGGAACTTGTCCTCGGCCATGGGTCTCCTCCCTATGATGAGCCGTGTGCCTCCCAACTGGGGCGGGCCCGCGATCGTTCCCGGGATGCGCGCCGCATTGACCGGCGGCGGGGACGGGGCGAGGATTGGCGGCATCCGCTGTTGCGGGATGGACGGACCAAGGCGGAGGAGGGGGCATGGACGCCGTGACGAGCGCCCGGCGCGAGGCCGGGCTGGAGCTGCGGACCCTGGTGGAGGAGTTCGAGCGCAGCGACGCCGCCGCCTTCCGCCGCGGCCGGATGCTGTGCTGGGCGGTGACGGCCATCGCCACGCTGCTCCTGGTGCTGCTCTGGATGATGGGCGGCGACTTCGCCAACCTGCTGCCCTTCTGGGCCATCCTGCTGGCGCTGGTCTGGGCCGGGCACCTGCTGTCCGGCCGCCGCCAGCGCGAGCAGACGCGGCGCCTGCGCGACCTCGCCGCCCGCTGGGTGGGCGACCCCGTCCCCCTCTAGGAAGCCCCCGTTGCGACGTCGCACCGTTGCTGCAATGCACCATTGCACAACGGATTAAGCCGAACGGCGGAGTCGCGGCTTGACCCCGGGCGGGAGCGGAGGCAAACGGAGCCCAGCAACCGAAACCTGCGCCTCCGGCCGTCCGCGTCCCATGCGGTGGGGCTGGAACCCGCCATGGCGGCGGAGGGGGCCTGGGCCAACCGAAGGGGCATGCCGAGATGACCATGAAGACCCTGCGCCGCGTGGCGCTGCGCGGCGCCTGCGCCGCCGCCCTCCTGATGCCGGCGCTGCCGGCCACGGCCCAGTTGGCCGAGCTGGAGGAGATCATCGTCACCGCGCAGAAGCGCCAGGAGAACCAGCAGGAGGTTCCGATCTCCATCGCCACCCTGTCGGGCGACAAGCTGGCGAACCTCTCGGCCGGCGGCGCGGACATCCGCTTCCTCTCCGCCCGCGTCCCCAGCGTGGTGGTCGAGTCGTCCTTCGGCCGCACCTTCCCGCGCTTCTACATCCGCGGCCTGGGCAACACCGACTTCGACCTGCAGGCATCTCAGCCGGTCAGCCTGGTCTATGACGACGTCGTGCTGGAGAGCCCGATCCTGAAGGGCTTCCCGGTGTTCGACATCGCCCGCGTCGAGGTGCTGCGCGGGCCCCAGGGCACGCTGTTCGGCCGCAACACCCCGGCCGGCATCATCAGCTTCGTCTCGGCCAAGCCCAGCCAGGACCCCGGCGGCTACGCCCGCGTGTCCTACGGCCGCTGGAACGCGCTGGACACCGAGGGCGCCATCGGCGGCCCGATCACCGACAAGATCTCGGCCCGCGCCTCCTTCCTCTACCAGCGCCGCGACGACTGGGTCGACAACAGCTTCACCGGCGAGAAGAACGCGCTGGAAGGCTATGACGAGATGGCCGGGCGCCTGCAGGTGCTGTTCGAGGACGAGAACCTGAACATCCTGGCGAACGTCCACGGCCGCTCGCTGGACGGCACCGCCCGCCTGTTCCGCGCCAACATCATCAACCGCGGCGACAACAGCTTCGTCGACGGCTTCAAGCGCGGCCAGATCGCGCTGAACGGCCGCAACAAGCAGGAGCTGGACACCTGGGGCGGCTCGCTGAAGGCGGAGTACGACGCCGGCGAGGTGATCCTGACCTCCATCACCGGCTACGAGACCGGCGACGTCACCTCCATCGGCGACATCGACGGCGGCGTGGCCGGCCGCGGCCCGGGCTTCATCCCGTTCGACGCCCACAGCGGCGACCGCATCGACGACCTCGACCAGATCAGCCAGGAGCTGCGCCTGACCAGCGACGGCGAGGGCCCGCTGCGCTGGCAGACCGGCCTGTTCTGGTTCAAGGAGAAGGTCGACGTCATCGGCTGGGCCTTCGGCAACCCGGGCAACGCGGACGACATCTTCCGCCAGCTGGACGCCCGCCAGGACAACGAGACCTACGCCGTCTTTGGCCAGGGCAGCTATGACCTGGGCGAGCGCTTCCGCATCACCGCCGGCGCCCGCTACACCTGGGACGACAAGGAGTACGTGAACCAGGTCCGCCAGTTCACCAACCCGACCTTCGTCTTCAGCACCGGCAACGCCGAGACCGAGGACGACCGGCTGTCCTGGGACGTCAGCCTGAACTATTTCGCGACCGACGAGGTCAACCTGTACGGCCGCGTCGCCAGCGGCTTCCGCGCACCCTCGATTCAGGGCCGCACCACCTTCGGCGGCAGCGTCACCACCGCCAACTCCGAGAAGGTGCTGTCCTACGAGGCCGGCGTGAAGTCCGACCTGACGGCGCAGGCGCGCCTGAACCTGTCGGCCTTCTACTACCGCATCAAGGACCAGCAGTTCACGGCCGTGGGCGGCACCGGCAACTTCACCAGCCTGCTGAACGCCGACAAGGGCGTGGGCAAGGGCATCGAGGCCGAGCTGGAGCTGCTGCCGCTGGAGAACCTGACCATCACCAGCGGTCTCAGCCTCAACGACACCGAGATCAAGGACGAGAACCTGTTCTACGAGCCCTGCGGCGGCGGCTGCACGGTCACCGACCCGCTGATCCGCGTCGGCACCCGGACGCTGGCGGCGATCGACGGCAACTCCTTCCCGCAGGCGCCGCGCTGGATCGTCAACGCCACCGCCCGCTATGCCCTGCCGATCGAGGGCGGCGAGGTCTACGCCTACACCGACTGGGCCTATAAGAGCCGGACCAACTTCTTCCTCTACGAGTCGGAGGAGTTCAACTCGCCGCGCTCGCTGCAGGGCGGCCTGCGCCTGGGCTATCTGCGCGAGGATGGCGGGCTCGAGGTCTCGGCCTTCGTCCGCAACATCACCAACGAGCTGAGCCTGGAAGGCGGCATCGACTTCAACAACCTCACCGGCTTCGTCAACGAGCCGCGCACCTGGGGCGTCGAGGTCAGCGCCAAGTTCTGATCCGGCACCCACCGGAAAAGCGCCGCGGCCCGGGAGGAGACTCCCGGGCCGTTTCGTTTGCGTACGGCGTCCCCTTGGGTCGGGAGAGGCTGGGGCGTGGTGCGTCCTTCGACAGGCTCAGGATGAGGATGGGGGAAAGCCAGGCACTCCCGGTTCGATCATCGGGAGCAGCAATATCCCCCTCATGCTGAGCCTGTCGAAGCGCGCAGGCCGGCAACGCTGCCCTGCCGATAATCTCACCCGGTCTTCTTGGTGCCGTCCGGCTTGCCCAGCAGCAGCGTGCCTTGCTGCTGGACCTTGCCGCGGATCTTCTCGGCCAGCATGGCGAGCATCCAGGGCAGCTCGATGCGCAGATCGACCGCGTCCTCGCGCACATCCAGCGTGCCGCTGATCACCTGGCTCAGCGCGGCGACGCGGAAGTCCAGCCGGTCGCCGGTCCAGCGGTCGTCCAGCGTCGCCGAGATGCCCTGCAGCGTGCCGCGAACCTGGCCCATGCCGCGCTGCAGGCGCGCCCGCGCCTCCTCCCGGCCGAGCTGGTGGGGGATGGTGACGGTGACGGGGCGGGTGATGGCCATGACGCTCCTCCGCATATCTGCCGCTGGTGGTAACGCGGGAGGAGGCGCCGGGGTCCCGCGCCGCGTGGCCGGAACCCTAAGGCGGTGCGACGCGGCGCCGTCCGCGCTCTTGTCCGCAGAACTCGCGTCTTGACCGCGAAGTAGAGCCAAGCGTTCATTAGAATAGAATGAATTGACGACCAGCACTATTTCAGCGCGAACCCGGCGCGATCCGTACCCAATTCCCGACTGGATCTTAGGACGACCGGTCTCGTTCCCGGAAATTCCGGTAAGGCGGGTGGCCCCCGTCGCAATCATCCCGACCGTCCTCTATTGCCGGCTGATCCCCGCTGGGGTGGGAAACGGGAGGACATCATGACAATGGACATGAATTCTGCGCGCGAGCGCCTCGAGCAGCTGACCGACCGGCGGCGCCGGCGCTTCCTGCATGGCGGCGGGCTGGCGGCGGCCGGCCTGATCGCCGGCGTGGGCATGCCCGCCCTGGCCCAGACCACCACGCCCGCGCCGGCCCCGGCGGTGCCGCCGGCCGACGTGCTGAACTTCGCGCTGAACCTGGAGTATCTGGAGGCCGAGTATTATCTGCGCGGCACCCGCGGCCTGGGCCTGCCGGAGGCGGCGGTGCAGGGCACCGGCAATCTCGGCATGGTCGAGGGCGGCCGCAAGGTGCCGTTCGAGACGCGCGAGCTGCAGAAGGTCTTCGAGGAGGTGGCGCGCGACGAGCTGGCGCACGTGCTGTTCCTGCGCCAGGCGCTGGGCCAGGCGGCGGTGGCGCGGCCGATGATCGACCTGTCGCGCTCCTTCAACGCGGCGGCGCAGGCGGCGGGGCTGGTGCCGGCGGGCGGGACCTTCGATCCCTTCGCCAATGAGAACAACTTCCTGATCGGCGCCTTCATCTTCGAGGATGTCGGCGTCACCGCCTACAAGGGCGCCGCACCGCTGCTGGAGGACAAGGGGCTGATCGAGGCCGCCGCCGGCATCCTCGCGGTGGAGGCCTACCATGCCGGCTATGTCCGCACGGTCGCCTTCATGCGCAAGCTGTTCAAGGAGACCCGCGCCATCTCCGACCTGCGCGACGCGGCCGACGGCGCGGAGGACAAGGACCAGCCGGTCATCTTCTTCCAGAACGACAGCGATCCGAACTCCGAATACATCTCCAACATCGCGCCGGTGGACGACAACGCGCTGGCCTTCAGCCGCACGCCGCAAGAAGTGCTGAACATCGTCTATCTGGGGGCGCAGCCCGGCGGCTTCTTCCCCGGCGGCATGAACGGCACCATCCGCTGAGGCGTCGGCCCGGCGAGGGCCCGGGGAAGGTATCGGGTGGAGGGGGCGGGCGCTTGTCCGCCCCCTTCGCCTTTCCGGCCCGGGCGCGCTAGGATGGCGGCGTCCGATTTCCCCCCGCCGACCGTCCCCGCCCGATGCACGCGCCGTCCGCCGCCCCGTTTCCCCAGCTCGCCCTGCCGCTCCGCAACCTGCTGATCGTGCTGGGGCTGGGGGGGGTGCTGGGCCGGCTCGGGCCCTACGACACCTTCGGCAGCGGTGCCGCCACCTACGCCTACTGGATCGGGCTGCTGGCCGCGGGCTGGGCCCAGGTGGCGCTGGCGCTGCACGCGCTGCGCCAGGCGCCCCCGCTGGCGGGAAAGCCCGAGCCGCTGCTGGTCGTGCTGGCGGTGCTGCTGGCGGCGCTGCCGACGACCTTCGAGGTGGCCTGGGCCGAGAGCCTGCTGCGCGGCCGGCCCGTGATCCAGGGCATCATGCTGCTGGGGCTCTATGGCGACGTGGTGATGATCCTGCTGGCGGTCAGCCTGCCGCTGTCGCTGGTGCGCGGGCTGGAGATATTCCCGGCGGGACGTGGCCCGGCGGAGGCCCCCGCCCTCCGCCCGGGGCAGGAGCCGCCCGCCGATCCGGCGCCTGCCGCCGCGGCGCCCTTCCTGAAGCGGGTGCCGGCGCGGCTGGGCACGGAACTGCTGGCGCTGGAGACGGAGGACCATTACCTCCGCATCCACACGCCGCTGGGCAGCGACCTCGTCCTGTGCAGCCTGGGCGAGGCGCTGGCCGGCCTGCCGCCCGACATGGGCCTGCGGGTCCACCGCTCCTGGTGGGTGGCGGCCTCCGCCGTCGCCGGGTCGGAGCGCGAGGGCGACCGGCTGCTGCTGACGCTCTCCGGCGGCCTGCGCGTGCCCGTCAGCCGCACCTACATGCTCGCCGTGAAGGAGCGGGGGTGGGCGTAGGGCGGCCCCACAATTTCAACCGTCACCCCCGCGACCTGACGTAGGTCGCATGGAGCCGGAGGCGCAATGCGACACGCGGCGGTCGTCGCATTGCGCTGCGCTCCATGCGACCTACGGTTCCGGCGCCGCGGCTCCGCTCAGCCCTTCGCCGGGACGGGCACCGCCGCCTGGGCCTTGGCGGCCTCCTCGATCGGGCGCAGGTTGGCGCGCACGGTGCGGATCTTCCAGCCGTCCTTCTGGCGGACCGCGACGCTGGTGTTCACGAAGTAGCGGGCCAGGGTCCAGTTGCCGGCCGCGTCCTTGACCTCGACCCGCACCTGGGCGTCGACCTGGGCCAGATCGGGGGTCAGCATGTCCACATGCTGCGTGCTGCTGAGGTGGCGGGCCTCGTCCTTGCGGGCGGCGAAGTTGCGGGTGAACAGGCCGCGGATGGTCTCGCGGCCGGCGAATACCTGGCCGTTGGGGGTGATGGCGATGCTGCCGTCCTCGGCATAGATGCCCGCCATGGCGTCGGCGTCCTTGGCGTTCCAGGCGTCGTCGGCGGCGACCATCACGGCGGCCAGCTCGGCGCGGTCCTTCTCGGAGGGCGGGGCGGCCTGGGCGGCTCCCGACAGCAGCAGGGCGGCGAGGGCGGCGGCGAAGGAGCGGGAAGCGGTGCGGATCATGTCGGTGTCTCCGGTGGGGAATGGCGATGGCCGATGCTTGCCAGCCGCCCCGGCCATGGGCCAAGCCCGGATGCGCCGCCGCCATTCGCGAATTCGCGGTCGCCGGACACGGCTCCAGCCCTGCGCCGGCGCCGTCCGTGACGCCCTGGCCGTGACACTCGGCCGGCCCGGCTGTTTCTCTCCCGTGGAGCCATGACCATTGGCGCGATGATGGGAGAGCGAGCGTGAGCACCGGCACCCTGCACGACCCCAGCCACCGGTACGATCCCGGTCAACGGAACGACGCGTACGGCGCCCGTACGTACGCCGCCGACACGTACGGCAGCGCCGCCGATGATGCCGGCCGCCTTCTGCTGGTCCCCGTCAGCGGCGGCATCTACGGCGTCAGCCGGCTGGCCGAGGCGCTGAACGGGCACATGCATGTCGGCCGCATCGGGCCCTGGCACGTCCAGGGCTGGGAGGATTGGCGCCGCCGCGCCGTCTGGATCGAGTTCGACCGGCCGTCCGACGCGCGCTTCATCCGGCTGCGGCTGGAGGAGGGCGAGCTGACCGACGTCACCAACGGCCCGCCGACGCCGGTGGCCTTCCGCGAGGGCGTCGCCGGCCCGTCGCGCGGCGGCTTCGACGCCCGCACCTGGTTCCTGCTGGCGATGGGCGTGATCGTGCTGGGCGGCTTCGCCCGCACCGGCGTGCGCCAGTACCGCCGCGCCCAGCAGCGCCGCCCGATCCCGCGCAACCGCGCGCTGGTGCCGGTGGAGCCCGAGACGCCGGTGGTGACCGTCCCCGGCCGCGAGGGCGTGGACCCGATGGACGTGCCGCCGACCTGGTGAGCCGTTCCCGCCCGTTGAAATCTTGTCGAGTGCCGCCCGCGTACCCTATCCGCAGGGATGGGGACGCGGGCGATCCCTTTCAAAGGGACAAGCTCTTTGGCAGAGTCCCGGCATGAGCGCGATCGATCCCGTCCCCGGCACCTGGCTGATGGAGACCCGCCCCTACGGCCGGCGCCTCCTGGTCCACGCCATCCACAGCAAGCCGGGCCTGCCCGTGCCGAACGTGGAGCTGCTGGTCGACGGGCTGGAGCACCAGCGCCTGTCGCTGTCGCTGCACACGGTGCGCGACCCGGCGCGGTTCAAGCCGGTGCAGGGCTAGGTCCCCGCTCCTCCCCGATCTCCCGGATCACCCGGCACGGGTTGCCCGCCGCGAACATGCCCGCGGGCACGTCGCGCGTCACCACGCTGCCGGCGCCGATGACCGCGCGGTCGCCGATGCCCACGCCGGGCAGGATCAGCGCGCCGGCCCCGACCCAGACGTCCTGGCCGATCTCGACGGGGCTGCCGTATTCCTCGCGCCGGCGCAGCTCGGGGTCCATGGGGTGCAGCGGCGTCAGGATCTGCACCCCCGGCCCGAACAGGGTGAAGCTGCCGATCCGCACCGGGCAGACATCCAGCACGACGCAGTTGAAGTTGAAGAACACCCGCTCGCCCAGATGGATGTTGGACCCGTAGTCGCAATGGAAAGGCGGCTGCATCCATACGCTGTCGCCGCCCGTGCCGAACAGCTCGACCAGCAGCCGGCGCCGCCCGTCGCGGTCCGCCTCGCGGGTGGCGTTCAGCGCCTGGCAGAGATCGCGCGCCCGCTCCCGGCCGGCGACCAGCTCCGGGTCCATGGGATCGTAGAGCTCGCCCGCCAGCATGCGGGCCTTGTGGGTGCGGGGGTCGTCCTGCATCGGGGGCTCCTGAGGGCCTTGACCGGCGGTCGGTCGGCTGGTCGCGGTGCGGAGAGGCTGGAGCGTGGTGCGTCCTTCGACAAGCTCAGGATGAGGGAGGGGTGCGCGAGGCACTCCTGTTTCAACGGGCGGAAGCTCGGCCGGGAGCCGCTCAATCCCCCTCATCCTGAGCTTGTCGAAGGACGCACACCACCTACGCTGCCCCCTCAATACGTCTCCCTCGCCCCCGCCGCCAGCCTTGCCACGGCGGGGGCGCCGTAGCGCTCGAACAGCAGGGGGGTCAGCATCGCGTCCAGCAGGGTGGCGCTGATCAGGCCGCCGAAGATGGTGACGGCCACGGGGTGCAGGATCTCCTTGCCCGGCTGGTCGGCGCCGATCAGCAGCGGCACCAGCGCCAGGCCGGCGGACAGCGCGGTCATCAGCACCGGCACCAGCCGCTCCTGCGAGCCGCGCAGGATCATGGCCCGGCCGAAGCTCTCGCCCTCGTGCAGGACCAGGTTGATGTAGTGGCTGACCTTCAGGATGCCGTTGCGCGTGGCGATGCCGGCCAGCGTCACGAAGCCCACCAGCGAGGCGACCGACAGGGGCTGCCCCGCCAGCCACAGCGCCGCCGCCCCGCCGACCAGGGCCAGCGGCACGTTGCCCATCACCACCAGCGCCAGCGCGGCCGAGCGGTAGCGCAGGTACAGCACCAGGAAGATCAGCGCCAGCGACACGCAGGCCAGAAGGCCGATGGTGCGCTGCGCCTCCTCCTGCGCCTGGAAGGTGCCCTCCAGGCTGGCGAAGGTGCCGGCGGGCAGGGGCGTGCGGGCCAGCTCCGCGCGGACGGCCGCGACGATGGCGCCCATGTCGGCCCCCTCCGCCGCGTTGCCCAGCACGATGATCCGGCGCTTGCCGTTCTCGCGGCCGATCTGGTTGGGGCCGTCGGTCTCCTCGATCTCGGCCAGGGCCGACAGCGCCACCGGCCCCTCGGCGGTGCGCACCAGCAGCCCGCCCAGCGCCTCCGGGCCACGCGCCGCCTCGGCCAGCCGCACCACCAACTCGAACCGCCTGACGCCCTCCACCATCTCCGACACGGCGATGCCCGAGGTGAGGTCGGCCACCGCCTCCGTCACCTCGGCCGGCGTGACGCCGTAGAGCGCGGCCCGGGCGGGATCGACCCGCACCCGCAGCTGCGGGATCAGCACCTGCCGCTCCACCTGCAAATCGACCAGACCGGGGATGGATGAGAGGCGCTGGCGGAGGTCCTCGGCCAGGCCGCGCAGCTGGTCCAGATCCTCGCCATGGATCTTCAGCGCCAGCTGCGCCCGCACGCCCGAGAGCATGTGGTCGAGACGGTGGCCGATGGGCTGGCCGATATTGACCGAGCCGGGCAGCGCCGCCAGCCGGGCGCGGATGTCGGCCAGCACGATGTCGCGCGGGCGGCCCTCCGGCTCCAGGTCCACGTCGAGTTCGGAGTAATGGACCCCCTCGGCATGCTCGTCCAGCTCCGCGCGGCCGGTGCGGCGGCCGACGCTCACCACCTCCGGCACCTGCAGCACCAGCCGCTCCGCCGCACGGGCCAGCCGGTCGGACTCGGCCAAGCTGACGCCGGGGTTCAGCAGCAAATTGATGGTCAGCGTGCCCTCGTTGAAGGGCGGCAGGAAGGCGCGCGGCAATGTGGCCAGCGCCGCCACCGCCACCAGCACGGCCGCCAGCGCCGTGCCGATCACCAGCCGGCGATGGCCGAAGGCCCAGTCCAGCAGCCGGGCGTTGCCCGCCTTCAGCCGCCGCACCAGGCCGCTTTCCCCATGCTCCAGCCGCTTCAGCCGCGGCAGCAGGTAGGAGGCCAGCACCGGCGTCACCGAGATGGCGACCAGCAGGCTCGCCAGGATGGAGACGATGTAGGCCATGCCCAGCGGCGCGAACAGCCGCCCCTCGATGCCCGACAGCGCGAACAGCGGCACGAAGACCAGCACGACGATGGCGGTGGCGTAGAGGATGCCGGAGCGCACCTCGGTGCTGGCGTCCAGCACCACCGACAGGGCCGGGCGGGGATCGGGCAGCGCGCGGTTCTCCCGCAGGCGCCGGAAGATGTTCTCGACATCGACCACCGCGTCGTCCACCAGCTCGCCCACGGCGATGGCGAGCCCGCCCAGGGTCATGGTGTTGATGGTCAGCCCGAACAGGCGGAAGACCAGCACCGCCACCAGCAGCGACAGCGGGATCGCC